>ENA-OQCU01000142-OQCU01000142.1-human-gut-metagenome-genome-assembly--contig:-NODE-142-length-38483-cov-3.746272_pt1 | contig 38483 bp, 39 predicted proteins | sample MGYA00242504_ERZ504590 | MGnify/ENA primary metagenome ERZ504590 (study PRJEB26092, sample SAMD00036318) | human gut metagenome | host: Homo sapiens | study: EMG produced TPA metagenomics assembly of... | reverse complement strand
GCCAGATCTCGTCGGTCCAGCGCGGCGAGGCGCTGTCTGATCGTCGGCGGTTCGAACGGCGTCGAATGCGATGCTCATGGAAGGCAACCTTTCGCGGGTGGGGCGGTGGTCGCGTGTTTCCTTATTGTAACGCGGCCGCTTCGTGTTTGTTACAAGACGTTTCCCGGCGTGTTAACAGTGGCAGCTGTGACTCAACACCAGGTCAAAGCGTGGGATCATCGAAGCGTAACCGATGCGACGCGCGATTTCCAAGGAGGTAGATGCATATGTTTGACACAGGGTCGACGGGCTTCATGATCGTTTGCGCGATGCTCGTCCTGCTGATGACGCCGGGTCTGGCGTTCTTCTACGGGGGCTTGAGCCGCCGTAAGAACGTCGTGAGCACGATGATCATGTCGTTTGCGGCGCTCGGCATCGTCGGCATCACGTGGACGGTGTGCGGCTGGTCGTTCGCGTACGGTGGCGACGGCTCGATACCGTTCTTCGGGGGCTTCGATCAGATAGGCCTGCAAGGGCTCGTGATCGACATAACGAGCGAGGCGCCCGAAGCGCTGAGTCACGGCGCGTATCCCGCGATGGCCGACGTGGTGTTTCAGCTGGCGTTCTGCATGATCACCACGGCCATCATCACGGGTGCGGTGGCCGGTCGCGTGAAGTTCGGCGCGGTGTGCGCGTTCGTGGCCGTGTGGACCGTGGTGGTGTACCCGCCGCTCGCGCACATGGTATGGGGCGGCGAGGGCAGCCTCGTGGGCGACACCATCGGGGCCCTCGATTTCGCGGGCGGCGACGTGGTGCACATCTCGTCCGGCCTCACGGGCCTCATCCTTTGCCTGATTGCAGGCAAGCGGCGCGGGTTCGGCCTGGTGAGCTACCGTCCACACAACGTGCCGTTCGTCGCGTTGGGCGCCACGCTTTTGTGGTTCGGCTGGTTCGGCTTCAATGCGGGCTCCGAGTTCGCCCCCGACGGCGTGGCGGCGCTTGCGCTCGTGAACACCGTGGTGGCGTCGGGCGCAGGGCTCGTGTCGTGGATGCTCATCGAGCGTGCGCGCGCGGGCAAGCCCACGCTCGTGGGCGCGGCGACGGGGCTGGTGGCCGGCCTCGTGGTCATCACGCCGGCGGCGGGATTCGTGGAGCCGTGGGCCGCGGTGGTCATGGGCCTCGTCGTGTCGCCCGTGTGCTACTTCGCCGTGTCGTTCCTCAAGCGGAAGCTGGGCTACGACGACGCGCTCGACGCCTTCGGCATCCATGCGATCGGCGGCGTCACGGGCGGCGTGCTGACCGGCTTGTTCTGCGTGCCGGAGCTGTCGTGGACCGACTTCGGCGGCCTCGTCTACACGGGAGATCCCACGCTGCTGGGCGCTCAGGTGCTGGGCATCCTCGTGACCGTGGTGTTCGTGGGCGTGCTCGACGTGGTGCTGGGCTTCGCCGTGAAGGCGTGCTTCAAGGGCAGCCTGCGCGTGAGCGAGGCCGAGGAAGCGCAAGGCCTCGACGTGGCCGCGCACGGCGAGAGCGCGTACCCGGCCTACGTGGGCCTCGACTAAAGAAGGAGTGCGACTATGAAGAAGATCACGGCCATCGTGCGGCCCGAGAAGCTGGAGCCGCTCAAGGAAGCGCTGTTCGCCGCGCAGGTGTCGGGCATGACCATCTCGCAGGTGCAGGGCTGCGGCAAGCAGCACGGGTGGAAGGAGTACTACCGTGGCACCGAGGTCATGCTGAACATGATCCCGAAGGTGAAGTTCGAACTGGTGGTGGACGACGGCGAGGTGGGCCCGCTCGTCGACCTCATCCGCGCTACTGCGCGAACCGGGGAAGTGGGCGACGGCAAGATATTCGTCTTCCCCGTGGAAGACGTCGTGCGCATCCGCACCGGGGAAACCGGAGAGGATGCCGTGTAGAAGATGCGGGGCTGACCGCCCCTACGTCGCAATGCGTGACGGCTCCGTAGGGGCGGCCTGCTGGCCGCCCGTCGCTTCTCGGCGCCTCAGGGCCGGGATCCCCTTCACGGCAGTGGTTTTCGTGATCCCGCGTAGCCGAACCGGCCGTTTCTGGCGAGCGCATCGCAAGCGCCGGGCAATCGGCCGAATCGGGCCGGTTTGTGGACGTTCGCGGGAACGCGGCGGCCGTTCGTGATGTGTGCTTGTCTTTCCATACTAATGATATATAATCCTAATTAATCAATAGTATGGGTTAGATATGCGAACGGCAGGACTATTATGGCTACGGAAAAAGCAGAGCGCGCCACGACGCGCAACACTATTCAGAGAGCGCTCGTCTTGGAGGCGGTGCAATCACTGCATAACCATCCCACCTCGGCAGACGTGTACGAGGTGGTGCGCGCGCGCCACCCCAATATTTCGCGTGCCACGGTGTACCGCAACCTCGGTGTGCTGGCGAACCGCGGGGAGGTGCTGCGGGTTGAAGTTCCCAACGGCGCCGACCGCTACGATTTCCTCAACAAGCCGCACTACCACGCGAAGTGCCGCATATGCGGCGGCGTGTTCGACATCGACATGCCCTATCAGGACGATATCGTATCGCAGGTTTCCGATGCGCACGGCTTCACCATCGAGCATCACGAGATCATTTTCGACGGTGTGTGCGCCCACTGCAAGGCCAGTGCCGAGAACTGATCGAGCCTTTTTCTACCGTGCGGAGAGAGTCGAAATTATCGTGAGGGTTCGTTAAAATGAGCACAGCGGCCGGGTGCCGCTGTGCTATACTACTATGGCTTATAGCACGGAAGCTGTAAGCATACGGTAATGTAGGCCCCCGAGACATGTTTGTTACACCGCTGCACGGGCAAGTTTCTTGCACAAGCGAACATGGTAAAGTAGCAAGTAATCATGACGAAGGGTCCCCGATTAGAAAGAATTGAAAGGGGTCCGTTTTGACCGACATCAAAAACACGTCCGTCATCGACTTCGAGGACATCTCCGACGAGCAGATGAATGCGATGATCGACGGCACGCTGACCGAGTTCGACGAGGGCGACCTGGTCGACGGCACGGTCGTCAAGATCGAGCACGACGAGGTGCTCGTCGACATCGGCTTCAAGAGCGAGGGCGTCATCCCGTCCCGCGAGCTGTCCATCCGCAAGGATGCCGATCCGTCCGACATCGTGGAGCTGGGCGAGAAGATCGAAGCCCTCGTTCTCCAGAAGGAAGACAAGGACGGCCGCCTGATCCTCTCCAAGAAGCGTGCCGAGTACGAGCGTGCTTGGATTCGCGTCGAAGAGAAGTTCAAGGCCGGCGAAGTGGTCACGGGCGAGGTTATCGAAGTCGTCAAGGGCGGCCTCATCCTCGATATCGGCCTGCGCGGCTTCCTGCCGGCATCGCTGGTCGACCTTCGTCGTGTCAAGGATCTCGACATGTACCTGGGCACCGAGATCGAAGCCCGCGTCATCGAGATGGACCGCAACCGCAACAACGTCGTGCTGTCCCGCCGCGTTCTGCTTGAGGAAGGCCGCAAGAACGAGCGCGCCGAGATCCTCGCGAAGCTGTCGAAGGGCATGCGCCTCAAGGGCACCGTTTCCTCGATCGTCGACTTCGGCGCGTTCGTCGACCTCGGCGGCATCGATGGCCTCGTGCACATCTCCGAGCTGTCCTGGAACCACGTCAACCATCCCTCCGAGGTCGTCAAGGTCGGCGACGAGGTGGAGGTCGAGGTTCTGGACGTCGATCTGCAGCGCGAGCGCATCTCGCTCGGCCTCAAGCAGACGACGGAGGATCCGTGGGTCAAGCTCGTCGAGAGCTACCCGGTGGGCACCATCGTCGACGGCAAGGTGACGAAGATCGTGCCGTTCGGCGCGTTCATCGAGCTGGGCCAGTCCATCGAGGGTCTGGTGCACATCTCCGAGATGGCCATGCGCCACATCGACACCCCGGCTCAGGTCGTGAAGGCCGGCGACGAGGTGAAGGTGAAGGTCATGGAGATCAACCCCGAGCGTCGCCGCATCTCCCTGTCCATGAAGGCCGCCGCGGCCGACCTGGGCTTCGAGATCGAAGTGGACGAGTCCATCCAGGTTGAGGAGAAGCCGGCCAAGAAGAAGGCCGAGAAGGCTGACGCTCCCGCCGAGGAAGCCGCCGCTCCCGAGGCTGCCGAATAGCCTAAGCGTCCATAACGCGTATATGAGAAGGCCGGTCGCAAGACCGGCCTTCTTTTGCTATTGGAGCCGACGACGCAAGTGCCGGCTCTTTTCTGAACGCAGACGCTTCTATGCGAAGATGAACGAAGCCAAAAACGCTAGGGCGGCTACCCACATAAGGGGCTTCACGTCGCGGAACTTGCCTTGGGCAACCTTGATGATGCAGTAGGAGATGAAGCCCAAGCCGATGCCGTTGGCGATGGAGTACGTCATGGGGATGCCCACGATGGTAAGGAATGCCGGGAATGCAGAAGCGATGTCGCTCCAATCGATTTCGCCGATCTCGGTCATCATGAGGTATCCCACCACCACAAGGGCTCCGCAGGTGGCCGAGCTGGTTACCATGCCGATAACCGGCGCGAGGAACGCGCAAGCCACGAACGCGATGCCGATGACGATGTTCGACAGGCCGGTGCGGGCACCGGCTGCCGCGCCGGAGACGGATTCCACGAACGACGTGATGGAGCTCGCTCCGATGAAGCCGCCGGCTGCCGCCGCGGCCGAATCCACGATGAGGATAGGCTGCACGTCTTCGACATCGCCTTTCTTGTCCACGAAGCCAGCGCGGCTGCCTACGGCCACCACGGTTCCCATGGTGTCGAAGAAGTCGCTCATGAGCAGGCTGAATACGAACAGCAGTAGCACGGGCTGCACGATGACCTGTGCGATGGCCAGCGTGCCCTCGGGCGTGACTTGGAACGGAGCTGCGAATGCGGAGAAGTCGGGCGCGAACGAGAAGTCGGTGACAGGTGGAGTCACGCCCATCGGAATGCCGATGATAGTGGCCGCCACGATGGAGATCAGCAGGGCGCCTTTGAGATTGACGGCGGTGAGCACCACGGCCACGATGATGGAGATGGCGGCCACAATGGCGGTCGGGCTGGTGAGATCGCCCAGCGCAAGGAACGTGGATTCGTCGGCGGCGATGAATCCACCGCCCTTCAGCCCGATGAATGCGATGAACAAACCGATGCCGATGCCGATGGCGCGTCTGAGAGATACGGGGATGGCATCCATGACGGCTTTACGCAAGCCGCAAAGCACCAGCAGCAAGATGAGGATGCCTTCCAGGAACACGACGGCCATGGCCACGCGCCAGTCCACGCCGAGGCCGAGGCACAGCGAATAGGCGACGATGGCGTTGATGCCCATCCCGGAGGCGAGCGCGATGGGACGGTTCGCGAACAGGCCCATCGCGACCGTCATGATGGCGGCGCCGAAACAGGTCGCGGTCAGTGCGGCGTTGAACGGGATTCCCGCCGCCTCCATCATCGCCGGATTCACCGCGATGATGTACGCCATGGCGAGAAACGTCGTAAGGCCGCCAATGACTTCGTTGGAGACAGTGCTGCCTCGCTCGGATATCTTGAAGAACTTGTCTAGCATGTAGAAACCCCCTCGTTGTTCGCGTGGACCTGCGTAGCAGGATTCCCATCGTTTGTACATTGCCGCTTTCGCATTGTACAAGTCCGATTACGAAACGGGAAGGGTATAAGCGCGCCTTTCGAAGATGCTTCAGGCTGGCGGCGAGGGTTACTCTCGGGGCTTTAGATTGTTCGCCGCGTTCGCGGCGAGCGCGCGCACGGTGTCGGAGGAGGCTTTCTTCGCGTTGTCGGCAGCCAGTTCGAGCGGCGACTTGACCACAGCGGCTTCGTCGCTTTCGGCGTGGACGGGCAGCAGCGGTGCGACGGCATCGTGGACGAGGCCTATGTAGGCTCGCGCGCCCTCCTCGGTGAGATGGGTGCCGTCTCCGTCGAAGTACTCGTCGTGGCCGGCGCTGGCGGTGTACCAGTCGATCACGTGTACGTTGTCGTGGCGGTCGACCGCGTCGAACATGGCGCCGTTGGTCTGGCCCACCCACGATTGCGGGCTGCGGGTGTTCACGAAGAACACCTGGCGGCCGGGCCCGGCCGCTGCCACGAGTTCGTCGATCTGCTCGTCGGTGGCCGCTCCGTTCGTGCCGAGGGCGAACACCACCACGCCTCCCACGATATCCTGGTCGTTATAGTAGTCGAACGTCTCCTGGCCGGCGGTACAGCTGGCGGTTCACGGCGGCGTCGATCGCGCCGTAGGGGAACGTCTCTTCGAACTGGGGGATGGCGCGCACCGAGACCGAGTCGCCGATCATAAGCACGTCGAGCTTGGGCGACTCGGCCGCTGCGTCGTCGACGGGCAGCTCGGGCATCTGCGAGGTGTGGGCCTGCTCGTCCTTCAGCAGGTCGGCGGCGCCGATGGCGGAGGTGGGAGGCACCACGATAAGGCCGATCACGGCCACGATGGTCACGGCCGACCCCGCTAGGACGGGAACGACGTGGTGCTTGAGCCATGCGGGCGGATCGATTTCTTTCGAGCGCACGCCTTTCACGAACGCTCCGATGGCCCCCTTGCGCAAGGGGTTCTCCACGAAGCGGTACGAGAACGCGGCGCAGGCGAACACGACGGCCACCTGCACGAGATACATCCACCACGGCGTCTCGCCCGTGAAGTTGCGCGGGTTCATGAGCAGGAACAGCGGGTAGTGCCACAAGTAGATGCCGTACGAACGCAGGCCTATCCATACAAGCGGCTTCGTTCCGGCGAAGCGCCCGAGCAGGCTCGCAGGATGCACCATCACCGCGATGACGACGGCGGTGAGCACGGAGGCCAGCAGGATGCCGCCGCGGTAGAGGAACGGCGAGAAGCCGTCCACGAACACGATGAGGCCCAGCAGGGCGACGAGCGCGACGATTCCCACGCCGTCCAGGACGTTGCGCACCTGCTTCGTAAGGTGCACGCTCTTCTGGGCTCCCAGCATGTGCGAGGGCCACACGAACGCCAGCCATGCGCCGATAAGCAGCGAGAACGCGCGGGTGTCGGTGCCGTAGTACACGCGGCTCGGGTCGTCCAGCGGGTTGTACAGCAGCGCCATCTCCAGCGCCGACAAGAGGGCGACGATCAGCGTGGCATTGCGCATAGTGGTGCGCTTCACGCCCGTTTTGTGGGCGACCAGCAACACGACCGGCCAGACGAGGTAGAACTGCTCTTCGATGGCGAGCGACCAGAAGTGGGTGAGCGGCGAGGGAGCGCCCAGCGCGTCGAAATAAGAAGCATCTTGGAAGATGTACCACCAGTTCGTCACCCAGAGCAGCGCGGCCCACATGTCGTCGCGCAGCTTCGTGAGCAGGCTGTGGTCGAACAAGGCGCAGAGTGCGGCGGTGCATACGATGATCAGCACGATGGCCGGCATGAGCCGTCGCACGCGTCGCAGCCAGAATTGTGGCAGGTTGATGGTTTCGGTGTTGTCCCACTCGATGAGCAGCAGGCTGGTTATGAGATAGCCCGACAGCACGAAGAACACCGTGACGCCCAACAGGCCTCCAGGAGCCCATTGCATCCCAAGATGGTAGGCGATAACGGCGAGGACGGCGAACGCGCGCAGTCCGTCGAGTGCGGGAATATAGCGTGATTTCGTCCCCGACATGCGAGCCTTGCCCTCCCTTCGATTCTTCGCGCCCCTCGGGCGCGAATTGCCAGTATAACAATGTTTCTACATCTCGTCCGCAACATAAAGAGAGCGAGAGATTCTTCATACGCCATTCAACGAAGCGCTGAAGCAAGGCTTCGGCGATCGTGTGTTAAGAGGTCGGATCGTCTACTCGATCTTCTATCGCCGTGGGATAATCGCGGAAAGACGCGATTTCCCGATGAGCGCATCGGGGCGACAGGAGGAGTGCCGGAAATGAATGCGAGCGGGCGCATTGCGCTCGGAATGAGCGGCGGGGTGGACAGCGCGGTTTCTGCGGCGCTGCTCATGCGCGCCGGGTACGAGGTGGTGGGCGTCACGTGCCGCTTTCGCGACAACGCTGCCACCGAGCGCGCGGCGGCCGATGCGGCGGCCGTGTGCTCCCAGTTGGGCATTCGCCACGAGACGCCGGAGTGCGTGGGCGAGTTCGAACGCTGCGTGGTGGAGCCGTTCGTCTCGTCGTACGCGGCGGGCCTCACGCCTAGTCCGTGCGCGGGTTGCAACGCGCGGTGCAAGATGCCCGCCGCTCGTGCGGGTAGCCGACGAACTGGGGTGCGACCGCATCGCCACGGGCCACTACGCGCGCATTGCCCGTCTGTCCGATTCGGGGCGCTTCGTGGTGAAGCGAGCCCTGGACGCGCGCAAGGATCAAAGCTACATGCTTTCGCTGTTGAGCCAGGAGCAGCTGGCGCGCCTCGTGTTGCCGCTGGGGGCCATGACGAAGGCGGAGGTGCGTGTGATCGCGGCCGATCTGGGCCTGGTCGTGGCCGAGAAGGCCGAAAGCCAAGACAACTGCTTCATCGAGGGCGACTACCGTCCGTTTCTGCGCGCGCGTGGCGTGGAAGACGCGCCTGGGGACATTGTGGATCGCATGGGGAATGTGCTCGGCTGCCACGAGGGGCTGGCGAACTACACGGTGGGGCAGCGCAAGGGCATCGGCGTGGCAGGCCCCGAGCCGTACTACGTGGTGGAGAAGCGCGTCGAAACCCGCGAACTCGTGGTGGGTTTTGCCGACGAGACGCTCATCGGCTCCGTCGTGGTGGGCGACATGAACTGGCAAGCGTTCGAATCGCTCGGCGAATCGTACGGCGCGATGGTGAAACTACGCTACCGGAGCCGTCCGTGTGCGTGTATCATAGAGCCGGAAGACGACCAGCGCGTATCGCTCGCGCTGCGGAGTCCGCAGCCAACCACGGCGCCGGGCCAATACGCCGTTCTCTACGACGGCGACACCGTATTGGGAGGCGGCATGATTGAGGAGGTAGTGCACGCATGAAGAAGCTGTTCATCATCGGCGGCATGGGAGCCGGCAAGTCCACGGCCCGCAAGGCGCTGGTCGAGCAAGGTTTGCCGAACATCGATCTCGACCAAGTGGGCCACGACGTCCTTCTGTGGGACACGGTGAAGTCCGAGCTCGTGGAAACGTTCGGCGAGGACATCCTGGGAGCCGACGGCGAGATCGACCGCCGCGCACTGGCTGCCAAGGCGTTCGTGAGTCCGGCCGAGACGCGCAAGCTCAACCGCATCACGCTGCCGCGCATCGAAGAGGCGTTCACCGACCGCGTGGCCGAGCTGGAGGCTGAAGGCCACAAGGCCGTCGTGGTGGAGCATTCGGTGTTCAAGAACCGCCAGACGTCGCTCGCTTACGACGCCGACGTGGTGATCGCCGTCCTCGCGCCCATCGACCTGCGTATCGAGCGTGCGGTGAAGAGCGGTTGGGACGAGACCGACGTGCGTCGTCGCATCGCCCAGCAGATCACCGACGCGGATCGCATCGAGGCGTCCGACGTGGTGTTCAACAACGACGGTACTCCCGAGGAGATGCGCAACAAGGTGCTGGCCTGGTGGGGAGAGTATTCCAAGGACCTGTAGGTCCTCGCGTTCAACCTGCGGGGACGGGTCGTGGTCGAGGGGGTCTGCAACTCAGACAGTCCTGCTCGCACGAACAGCCCGCTGGGCTGTTCGGCTCGTGCGGAACTCGTATCAGAGCCCCTCGCCACGACCCGTCCCTGGTAAAGCTGCGGGCTTCGGTTCTTGGCCGGAGCCTGTTTTGGTTGTTGGGGGCGTTGTCATCCTGAGCGGAGGCGCGAAGCGCCGGAGTCGAAGGATCCCGTGCGGCGTCAGCGGTGGCCGCTACCACAATCCCAGGACGTGCTGCATTCCCAGGCTGACGGCGGCGATGGCCACCCAGCAGCAGAGGCCCATGAGGATGGGCTTGCCGCCCGACTTCACGAGATGCACGATGTCGGTGTTCAGGCCGATGGCGGCCATGGCCATGACGATGAAGAACTTCGACAGCGTTTTGAGCGGCTCGAACACGGCCGCGTCGATGCCGGCGGACACTGCTATCGTGGTGATGACGGACGCGGCCAGGAACAGCAGGATGAACACGGGCAGCGCGCGACGCAGGCTGAAACCTCCCAGCTTGCCTGCGGGCTTCACCACGCTGTGCCCCTGCGCTTCGAGCGCGATGGGGTCGCGGCTTTCGCGACGCGCCACCCAAATGCCCAGCACCAGCGTGATGGGGATGATGGCCAGCGTGCGGGTGAGCTTCACGATAGTGGCCTGGTCGAGCGCGTTCGAGCCGGGATGCATGCCGTCCCATGCCGCGGCGGCTGCCGTCACCGACGAGGTGTCGTTCACGGCGGTGCCGGCGAACAGGCCGAAGCCTTCGTTGGTCATGCCCAGCGCGTTGCCCAGCGATGGGAAGATAAGGGCGGCTAGCACGTTGAACAGGAAGATGACCGAGATGGCCTGGGCAACGTCCTTGTCGTGCGCCTTGATGACAGGCGCGGTGGCCGCGATGGCCGAACCGCCGCAGATGGACGAGCCCACGCCGATGAGCGTCGAGATCTCCGAGGGCATGCGCAGCACTTTGTGCAGCAAAAACGCCACGATCAGCGCAGTGGCGATGGTTGAGCCGATGATGGGCAGCGACATCATGCCCACCTGGGCGATCTGCGCGAGGTTCAACCCGAAGCCCAGCAGCACGACGGCGGCCTGCAACACCTTCTTGCCGGTGAACGCGATGCCGGTCTGCACGCGGCCGCGCGTGGGCTGCTTCCAGAACACGGCGATGGCCATGCCGGCCAGGATGGCGAACACGGGCCCGCCGATGATGGGGAACTGCTGCCCGATGAACCAGCACGGCAATGCGAGGGCGAGGCATGCAGCCAGGCCGGGTATGTTCTTCAAGGCGTTGGTCACGGTCGATCCTTCTGCTATCGAACGGGTGCGCGCTCCGTATGCGTGAGCGACGGCGTCAGAGTATACCATTGCCGTGCGGCTGTCGCGGTTGTCGAACTCACTACAATACTGAAAATTTACGAACATATGTTTGTAAATCTGTGATATGATGCTAGCATCATAAAAGAACCAGTGCAAGTGCTTGCCGGTCTGCGTGCTCGGCCGGATGCCCATAGAGGCGGCGGATGTTCCGCGCCGCCCGTACCATGCTTGCAAGATCCGCAGGATCCTCTCAGATCATCGGAACAGATAAAGAGAGGTGTATGCCGTATGTCTGATCGTGCGACGATCAACGCGCAAGGTATCGAAGTGACGTTTTATAAAGGCGACGCCTATGCTGATTACGTTTCGCTTACCGATATTGCGCGCTATAAAAGCTCCACGCCGAAAGATGTGATAAAGAACTGGATGAGGCCTCACGATGTTATCGAATATCTGGGTCTTTGGGAAACCCTGTATAATCCAAGCTTTAAAGGGGTCGAATTCGACTCCTTTAAAGCTCGTTCGGGTAGCAATTTGAACCGGGCGGCGCGAGAGCAGCTCTCGCTGCTGCTTCGGTCGAGCGCAGCCGACGGGTTGGAGGGCGGAGAGCTAGGCTCGGGGCGTGCGTTGCCCTCCGCTTCGTAACCGTTTACTAACGAACATCTGTTCATGTTACAGATGCTGTGATACACTGGATTTCCTGCGAAGTTTTACGTTGCGCGGCTCCGACGCGTCGGTGCTCCGCTGTTGTTCGGAAGGAGCAGCATGGCTCATCTTTCCAATATCGAAGGCATCGAGATGGAGGGCAAGCTGCCCGAGGTTCGTCTTGCCTCCACGCCGTTCAAAGTGGTGTCTCCGTATGAGCCGGCGGGCGATCAGCCGCAGGCCATCGAGAAGCTGGCGACCGGCGTCAAGGAGGGCTTGCGCTATCAGAACCTGCTGGGCGTCACCGGTTCCGGCAAGACGTTCACCATGGCGAAGGTCATCGAGGCCGTGCAGAAGCCCACGCTGGTCATGGCTCCGAACAAGACGCTGGCGGCGCAGCTGGCCAGCGAGCTGAAGGAGTTCTTTCCTGACAACGCCGTGGTGTACTTCGTGTCGTACTACGATTACTACCAGCCCGAGGCGTACGTGCCCTCGTCGGACACGTTCATCGAGAAGGACGCGTCCATCAACGAAGAGGTGGAGAAACTGCGTCATGCGGCCACGTCGGCTTTGCTGTCGCGGCGCGATTGCATCGTGGTGGCGTCGGTGTCGTGCATCTACGGCATTGGCAGCCCGATGGACTACGCCGGCATGGCCGTGTTCGTGGACAAGCAGAAGGACATGGATCGCGACCAGGTCATCCATGAGCTCATCGATATCCAGTACGACCGCAACGACTACGAGCAGAAGCGCGGCACGTTCCGCGTGCGCGGCGATGCGCTCGATGTGTTCCCGCCTTACGCCGACCATCCGATCCGCATCGAGTTCTGGGGCGACGAGATCGAGTCCATCACCGAGATCGACAACGTGACGGGCGAAGTGCTGAGCGAGTTCGAGGCTCTGCCTATCTGGCCGGCCTCCCACTACGTGACCGCGCGTCCGAAGATGGATCGCGCGCTGGGCACCATCCGCGACGAACTGCGCGAGCGCTTGCAGCAGTTCAAGGAGGAAGGCAAGCTGCTGGAGGCGCAGCGCCTCGAGATGCGCGTGAACTACGACCTCGAGATGCTGGAGACGATGAACTTCTGCTCGGGCATCGAGAATTACTCGCGCCACATGGACGGACGCGAGCCGGGAGAGCCGCCCTACACGCTGATCGACTATTTCCCGAAAGACTTCTTCTGCATCATCGACGAGAGCCACGTGACGGTTCCGCAGATCCGCGGCATGCACGAGGGCGATCGCTCGCGCAAGATCACATTGGCCGAGCACGGCTTCCGTCTGCCCAGCTGCCTGGACAACCGTCCGCTGCGCTTCGACGAGTTCGAGGATCGCATCCCGCAGTTCGTGTACGTGTCGGCCACGCCGGGCGACTACGAGCAGAAGGTGTCGCAGCAGCAGGTGGAGCAGATCATCCGCCCCACCGGCCTGCTGGATCCCGAGATCATCGTGCGCGGCTCGGCATCGCAGATCGACGACATCATCGACGAGTCGAAGGAGCGCGCTGCGCGCGATGAGCGCGTGCTCATCACCACGCTGACGAAGAAGATGGCCGAGGACTTGACGGACCACCTGCTGGACCAGGGAGTGAAGGCGCGCTACATGCACTCCGACATCGCCACGCTCGAGCGCGTCGAGATCCTGCGCGATCTGCGCCGCGGCGAGTTCGACGTGCTGGTGGGCATCAACCTTTTGCGCGAGGGCCTGGACCTGCCGGAGGTATCGCTCGTCGCTATCTTGGATGCCGACAAGGAAGGTTTCCTGCGCAACCACCGTTCGCTCATCCAGACCATCGGCCGCGCGGCTCGAAACGTGTCGGGGCAGGTGATCATGTACGCCGACAAGATGACGGATTCCATGGCGCTGGCCATCGATGAGACGAAGCGCCGCCGCGCCATCCAGATGAAGTATAACGAGGAGCACGGCATCGAGCCGCAAACCATCCGTAAGGCCATCAACGACATCATGAGCTACGTCACCGACGAGATGGGCGGCACCACGGCCGAGCAGGTGAACAAGGAGCTTGCCGAGCTGTCGCGCGAAGAGGTGCTGCGCATCATCCAGTCGATGGAGGACGACATGGCCTCGGCATCCCAAAGCATGGACTTCGAGGAAGCCGCCCGCCTGCGCGACCAGGTGGTCAAGCTGCGCGTCCAGGTGGAGGGCGGCAGCGAGGACGACGTGTTGAAGGATCTCAAGAAGAACGCCCGCAAAGGCAGCGCGTACGGCAATCGAAAGAACGCCGCATACGGCAGCGCCCGAAGGTCGTGAGGTTGCCCGAGAGGCCGCTCGTCGCGTGAAGCGCGCCGCTCGACGCGATCGCTTCGGGTGGAAAAGCCGCTGGCCGAACACGTCTTTGAGTTCTCAGGGCGCGATAGCATGCCCGCATGCGCGCCACGGTACCATACGGGGCAGGCTGTGCAGGCGAATCGAAGGAGAAAGCATGGACATGGGCTTGAAGGACAAGGTGGTGCTGATCACCGGCGGTGGCGGCGGTATCGCTCGGGGTATCGAGCGCGCATTCGCCACCGAGGGTGCGAAGTTCATCCTCACCGACCTGTTCCCCGGCGGTCTGGAAGCGGCAAAGGAGGAGCTTGAGCGCGATTTCGGCTCCGAAGTGTTTACGATTCTCGCGAACGGATCGGTGGAAGAGGAGGTGCGTGCGGCGGTCGAAGCGGGCGCCGAGCACTTCGGCGGGCGCATCGACGTCCTGATCAACAACGCGCAGGCGTCGGCGTCGGGATTGACGCTGGTCCAGCATTCGGAGGAGGACTTCGACCTGGCGGTTCGATCCGGCCTGTACGCGACGTTCTTCTACATGAAGCATGCCTACCCTTACCTGAAGGAGACGGCGGGATCCGTCATCAACTTCGCTTCCGGCGCGGGCATCGGCGGCAATCCAGGACAGAGCTCCTACGCTGCGGCGAAAGAGGGCATCCGAGGCATGAGCCGCGTGGCCGCATCGGAGTGGGGTCCCGACAACATCAACGTGAACATCGTATGCCCCATCGTCATGACGAAGGCGCTCGAGGAATGGCGCGAGCGCGAGCCCGAGATGTACGAGAAGAACGTGAAGGCGATCCCGCTCGGACGCTTCGGCGACGCGGAGAAGGACGTAGGACGCGTGTGCGTGTTCCTGGCCAGTCCCGATGCCTCGTTCGTAACGGGCGACACCATCATGGTGCAGGGCGGCTCCGGCATGAAGCCGTAAAGCTGCACCAAACGCCAACCCTCCCTAACTCGGCGAAAACGGGGGCTGCTCGACAGTGTCGGACAGCCCCCGTTTCGATGTCTCGAGCAAAAGAGAGCCGCTAGCCCTCTTCCGAGACTGCTCCGATCTCCGCGTTCGCCTCGGCCGCGCTGTCGCGCAGGACGTGCGGCTCGTCATGATCGAGGGCGCGCACGCTCTTGAACAGGTACACGGTCAGTCCCAGCGCAATGCATACGAGGCCGTCCGCCACGAAAAACGCTGCTACGCCCATAGCTTCGGCGGCCACGCCGCCGATGGCGATGCCCACGGGGGAGGCCAGTCCCATGGCGGCCATGGCCAGGCCCAGCGCGCGGCCCGTCTTCTCCTCGGGCACGTTGCGCTGGATGAGCGTGATCAGCGGTCCGTTGAACCAGGAGCATGCCAGTGCCATGACGGCGCACAACGCTACGAACGCCCAGAACATGGTGGGGGCGAGGAATCCGCACGCCGTGGTGGTGACACCCACGATGAGGGAGGCCACCGCGATGAGTCCGGCCAGGCGCTTGCCGCCGCCCCAGGCCATGAGCACGATGGACCCCGCGATCATCCCTACGCCGAACGCGGCTTCCACGACGGACGCCATGTAGCCGTCACCGCCGAAGTGGTCGTACGTCATAAGCGGGAAGATGGCGCCCAGCGGGGCGAACGCCATCATGCCGATGGTGATGCCGGCGATGAGGATGACGAGCCCGCGGGTTGCCGACAGCGCTTTCCAGCCGTCGCGAAGGTTCGCCAGCACGTGCTGGTTCTCGGCGGTCTCATCGGCGACGGTGGGGATCTTCGCCAGCGCAAGCCCCGCCACGGCCACGAGTGCTCCGGCGAAGTCGAGGAACATCACGGAGTGGAACCCGATGGTGGTGTACAGGAAGATGCCGAACGCGGGGGCGCCGATGGACGCGACGGACATGAGCAGCTGGTCGAGCGTGTTGATGCGCAGCAGGTGCTTCTCGGGCACGAGCAGCGGCATGGCGGCCATCATGGCGGGGCCGTGGAAGGCCTGTCCGATGCTGCGCACGATGACGAGGATCATGAGCAGCGGAAACGATACCTGCCCGAACAGGATGACGATGCCCAGCCCCAGCGACACGATGCCCACCGAGAGGTCGGCCACGATCATGACCGTCTTGCGGTTGTGCTTGTCGGCGATGACGCCGCCGAAGGGCGACAGCAGTCCTTGCGGCAGATACGCGCAGATGGCGGCCGCGGCCAGCATGATGGCGCTGCCCGTAGTCTCGGTGATGTACCACACCACGGCGTATCCCGCGGCGTAGCTGGTGATCATGGAAGCGGCTTGTCCGCCCCAGATGGTGGCGATGATCGCAAGCCAGCGCTTCGGCAGCTCGCGACCGGCTGCGCTCAGGGGCGCGGTCGATGCAGTCATGGATAGCTCCTATAGAACGAGATGGTCGGATGAACGTCAGTGTGAGGTAGCGAACGCGGTTGCGCTACCAATTCTAGATGGAAGAAGGCCGCCGAAGCGGCAACTATGCAGTTGCGCGAACGCGCGGCGCGGGGATGAATCGCAAATCGACTGAGCGATTTAGCGGAAAAGGCGACCAGCCATCGAGCATGCTCCTCATGATTTCGAGCGAAAAGTGACGGCCAGTGTATCACGAACCGATGAACGTGTCAAGGGCGGGGTTTTACTTCGCGGGCGGCAGCAGAAGGTTGAGGTCGACGGCGGTGCCGATGCCGGCCACGGAACCGCCGTTGGTGTACTGCCAGATGGCGAAGTCGAACTGCGCGTGCGGCTCGGCAGCGTCGTACTCGGCGAACCAGACGGGACGCCCGCCCAGATCTGCGCGGTCGTAGCGCGCCATATCGCCGCTGTTGCCGTAGATCATCGTCTCGTAGCCGCCCTGCTCGAGGCGTTCGCAGAACGCCCGCGCGCACGCGGTGAGCGTTTCGCGGTCCATGTTGTTCGCACGACCCGCGCCGTCGGCGACGGGCTCGTGGTCGTACGCCACGGGCAGCGCCAGGTAACGGCCGGCCAGCAGCCGCAGCACGAACTCGGCTTCTTCGCGCGCCTCTTCGACGCTGACGGCTTGCGAGAAGAAGTACGCGCCCACATCGAGGCCCGCGCTCGTCGCATTGTCGATATTCTCGGCGTATCGGGTATCGGCGTACAGCGCGCCCTCGGTGTAGCCGCGGTTGCCCACGCGCACGAAGGCGAAGTCCACGCCGTCGCTCGCCACAGCGCTCCAGTCGATGGCGCCTTGATGGTCGGACACGTCCACGCCTAACTGGGAGCGCACCTCGCCGTTCTCGCGGAAAGCCAGGCGGTCGCCCGAACGTTCGAGTCCGCTCCAATCGTAGGGGCTCACGTATGCCTGCGCCGCGGGCTCCGCTGCATCTTCGGGGCCGCATGCCGCCATGAAGCCGAGCGATCCCAGCAGGGCGACGGCGGTCAGGGCGGCTGCAACGGTGGTTTTGAATCGTTTCATGCGGCTTATCCTACCAAAGCCCCCGTCGTCCGTGCGGGCGAACCCGTCGGCGCTACGACGACTACAGAACCTGCATGCAAGGCGTGCACCGCTCTGACGCGGTGTTCGGCGCGAGCGGATCGATGGGACGGCGCGTCATGCGGCCAGCGCGCGCAGGTTTCCCAGAATGTGCTGTGCTGCGTCCTGCCCGAGGTAGTCGTAGGACACGAGCTTCCGCAACACTTCCTGCTGGCGCTCGCGCGCGAGGCCAGGGTTCTGAGACAGCGCGTACACGCTCGGCGCGTTCGGGATGCCGGCCAGCAGCGTGCATTCGTCGGCATCGAGCGCGCTGGGGGCTTTGCCGAAATAACCCCAGCTCGCACTGCCGATGCCCTCGTAGCCGTCGCCGAAGTAGATGGAGTTCACGTATAGCTCCAGGATAGTGCGCTTCGAGAAGTGCTGCTCCATCGTCAGCGCCATGAACACTTCGGCTATCTTGCGCTCGACGGTCTGCTCTTGGGTGAAGTACTGGTTCTTCGCCAGCTGCTGGGTGATGGTGCTGCCGCCTTCCACGATGGCGCCCGCTTTGAGGTCGTTCACGAGGGCGCGCGCCGTGGCGATGGCATCGAAGCCGGGATGGGCGTAGAACCGATGATCCTCCACGGCCACGACGGCCTGCAGGTACAGGTCCGGCAGCTCGTCGATGGGCGTGAACGACTCGCTGCTCTGGATGGATGCGGCCATCTCGTCGAGGCCGGCTTCCTCGATCGCTTCGCGGTACAGGTTGAACCCGCGTGCAAGAAAGTACACTTCCACGAGCACGACGAGGATGAGCGCCGCCAGGGCGAGGCGCCCGATGAACGTGATGGCTGGATGCGCCGTCGATGCACGATGCGCCGTTCCTTTCATGGTTTCCACCTTTCTGTAGAGGAAAACTCCCCACTACGTTATACCAAGCGGTTCTTAACGCCGCCTTACCGACCGCTTGCCCCATCCTTACATTCCTGCAAGAAAGGCGTGTTCTATCAGGTAAACGATGGGCTATACTTTTGAAAACGACACGAACGAGAAGGGTGCGGCCGTCGCGTGCGGCAAGGCCGGTAACACCATCGAAGGACGGTGCGACGAACATGATGATATCGACACGGGGACGCTATGCGTTGCGGCTCATGATCGACATCGCACGACAAGGGGAAGCCGGCGCGCTGGTCACCATGCGGCAAGCGGCCGAGCGGGAGGATCTGTCCGTCAAATACCTCGAACAGCTGGGCGGGGCGCTGGTGAAGGCGGGCGTTCTCAAAAGCGTGCGCGGCGTGAGCGGCGGGTATCTGTTGGCGCGTCCGGCTGATCAGATCACTGCGGGAGACGTCTTGCGCGCCACCGAGGGCAGCTGCGCGCCGGTGTCATGCCTCGAAGGCGGCGCGGAGGCGTGTCCGCGCCGCGATCAGTGCGTGGCCATCAATTTCTGGCGTGGGCTCGACCAGGCCATCGAGGACTACGTGGACAACGTGACGCTGGCCGATCTGGTTCAGATGGGCTAGAGGTCGCGCGTCGCGTACCCGCGAACCGCCGCGCGCTCCGATACGACGTACAAGGCGAGCGCCGCCGCCGTGACGCATCCTCCCACGACGAGCGCGCCGCCCAGCGACTGCGCGGCGACGACGATCCGACCCACGAGGGGAAGGAACGCGTCGAAGTCTATAGTGCGGAATATGTAGAACCAGCCCATGAGGGCGAGCATGAAGGCGAAGGGGATGTAGCTGGCGAGCTTGCGGTGGCTGTCGGCGAACATGAACGGCAGCAGCACGCTGAACATGGCGATGGTGAGGGCGAACGTGCCGGCCGCGAACGATACGACGCCCGCAGCGTCGAAGCCTACGGCGAAATGGCGGACAAGCGGAAGCCCCGGCACAACGGCGTTGACGATGCAAGCGGTCGTATACGCTGCGACGCCGAGAGCGACGCATCCGGCGACGACGACGGCGATGCTTGCGTAGCGTCCCGCCACTACGTTTGCTCGCGAAAGCGGCAAAGCCTGACGAAAGGCGACCCAATCGCGCCGCTGGTCGCGCAGCAGCATGGGCATGAGCACCATGTGGGACATGGGGAAGCCGGTGAGCAGGATGATGGGAGTCGCGTTCCCCGCTGCCAGGCATATGCCCGTTGCAAGGAGCGCCCACAGCGCCACGTTCTTCGGCAGCGATTTCGCCAAAGCGAGGAAATCGGCAAGCATCATGGTCTTCATGGGGCGCTCCTTTCCCGTCCGCTACAGCTCGCGCTTCTGGTACAGCTTGGTGGAGATTGCGGCCGAGATCGCGTAGACGGCGGCCGTGATCGCAAGAACTCCGGCAGCGATGGCGATGGTGCCCGCGGGCGACTCCAACAGGTTCAGCACATTCGCGACGAACTCGGGCGGCGGCCCGTTGCCGTCGAGCTGGAACGCGAAGAACACGCCGATTATGATGAGCAGCGGCAGGTAGCGGACGCCCTTCGTCATGCCGAACCGCGAGAACAAGGGCATCGTGACGGACAGCATGACCAAGATGATGGCCAATCCGGCGACGGACGCGAAGAGCATGGCCTGCCACGAGAAGTTCCCCATGAGGTCGGCTAGCTGGGGAACGCCGGGGGCGATCTGCGCAACGGCGACCATCACGAGCGTCACCAGCAGGCCTGCCGCGATGCCCAGCAGCGCCAACAGCGCGAAGCTGACGTAGCGGCCTGCGATCACGTTCGATCGCGACATGGGCAAAGCCAGACGGAACTGCTGCCAGTTGGCGCGTTCGTCAAGCGCGAGGATGGTGATGGTCAGCGAGAAGGGGATCATCACGCCCACCATGGGAGCGGCAACGTAGAGGTTTCCTATCACGACGGTGATGAAGATGCCCACGACGATGGAGACGCCCAGCTGTTGCAGCAGGTATTTCTTCGCGATCAGAAGATCGGACATGATCATGGCTTTCATCGGATCTCTCCTTTCAGCATCATGCCCATGTAGACATCGATATCGGCCTTGTCGACGGCGATGTTCTTGAAGTTCTCGGCGAACGCGAAACGGTCGGGAGCCAGTACGTCGATGCCGTAGGGGTGGTGCATGCTGCGCAGCTCGCCGGGGGCGAAGAAGCCGCTCTCGGCGATGCGCTCGTAGTCGGTCGCGCGGCAGTGCGCGATGCCGGCCAGATCGGTGATCGTGTCCTTCTCGACGGCGAACACGATGCGGCCGGCGTCGATGCACACGATGTAGTCGGCGATCTTCTCGAGGTCGCTCGTGATGTGGCTGGACATGAGGATGCCGTGGCGCTCATCGCGCATGTAGCCGCGCAGGATGTCGAGCGCTTCCTCGCGGGCGAGCGGGTCGAGTCCGGCGGTGGCCTCGTCGAGGATCAGCAGGTCGGGGTCGTGTGCCAACGCGCAAGCCAGCGACAGCTTCATGCTCATGCCGCGGGAGAGGTCCTTCACCGTCTTGCTCTTAGGCAGCTGGAACTGTGCCAGGCGCTGCTCGAAGTCGGCAGGGCTCCAGGAGTCGTAGCTGTACGACATGAGCTTGCCCACCGAGGCGACGGTCATCTCCTCGGGGGAACGAGCAGGTGTCGAACAGCCACTCCCGTGCGTTGCTTGGCGTCCTTGATCGCCTTGCTGCCGGCATGTTCGCCGACGTTTTGGCCGAGCAGCTCGATGGAGCCGGCATCGGGGTATATGAGGCCGAGGATGGCCTTGATGGTGGTCGTCTTGCCGGCGCCGTTCGAGCCGATGAAGCCGACGACGCTTCCGGCGGGTACGGTGAGGTCGACGTTTCGGAGGTCGAAGCCGTCATAGTGCTTCGACAAGCTGCGTATGCGGAGGAGGTCGTTCATCAGTCGTCACTTTCTGCGATGAGGTCGAGCATGTCATGGAGCTCCGGGATGCCGACGTTCGCACCGCGCGCTTCGTCGACGGCCTGGACGAGCAGCTCTTCGATGTGCCGGAGGCGCTCCTCGCGAAGAAGCTCGAGGTTGCCGCCGGCCACGAAGCTGCCCTTGCCGGGCACCGTCTCGATGAAGCCTTGGAGCTCCAGCTCGGCGTACGCGCGCTTGGTCGTGATGACGCTGATGCGCAGGTCGCCGGCCAGTGCTCGGATGGAGGGCAGCTGCTGCCCTTCGCCCAGCTCACCCGTCAGGATGAGGGCCTTCATCTGCGAGACGATCTGGTCGTAGATGGGCTTGTCGCTCGCATTCGAGATGATGATGTCCAACTCAGGCTCCCTTTCGTGGTGTCGTGCGCGAGCGCCGGGGCGTCCCCCCTGCGCTCGGTGGCGCGTCGCGGCGTCCCGCTTCGCGCCGGAGAGGCCAAGCACGTTCCTCGTCCCCTCCGGCCGGGCATCGTCCACTCCGTAACGTGTAGAGTGTATATACCCGATATGCACACTATAAACAATAGATACGGAAGCGTCAAGACAGCGCATGCGATCAACTGCCGTCATTGACGTAATACGGTATTACACATCTATGCTCGATGAAACGAAAGGAGCGTGTCATGGTTACCGTCATCGACAACGAAGAGCTTCCGAAAGCTTTCCCCTCGCTTGAAGACCTAAGGAGCGGGCATCGTGCATTGACGCCTGAGCGAAAGGCGGAACTGCGGGAGCTTATCCGTTCGACGACGCTTGAGGCGCCCGACGGCTGGGGAGAGCGGTCGTTCAAGGAATTGCTTGAACGAGGCTAGGGAGGAGCGTTATGCGCGCTTGGGAGCTTTCGCGAGGACGGGGTTGACGTAGCGGCCGCGACGCTCGGTCTTCGCACCGTACTGGATGGCGTTCACGGGGCAGCGGTGCAGGCAGGCGAGGCACTGCGTGCAGCCCAGCTCGGCCCAGCGGGGCGTGCCTTCGATGATCGTGATGGTGTTGGTAGGGCAGAGGTCGGCGCACTGGCCGCAGCTGATGCAGGTGGGCAGCGCGAAGAACTCCGAGGTGGAGCGCGGCTTCTCGTCCTTTTCGGTGAACTTGGACAGCACGATGCCTAGGGGATTGCGGTGCTCGGCGCGCACGTGCTCGCGGGCTGCGATGCGATTTGCCGTCTCGCGCGCGGCAAGTTCCGCGCCGGCAAGCAGGCGCTTGCGCTTCTCGCCTTGGGCGGGCGCGTACAGGTATGTGCAGTTGCCCACCGATTTCACGCTGAACGAGGCGTCGAGGTTGATGCCCTGCGCGTCCAACAGGCGCTTGCCGAAGACGCGCGCCGTGCTGCCCACGAACGCGCCACAGCTGATCACGGCGAAGCAATAGTCGGGCGTGAAGGTTTCCTTGTTGCCCGTGCGGAAGCGGGCTCGCTTGAGGAACGCATCGATGATGGGCGGCGTGGTGTAGTTGTAGACGGGGAAGACGAAGCCCAGCTGCTCGCCTTGCGCGAGCGTGAAGTCGAAGTCCTTGTACTTGTAGGCCGCGCCGATGTCGACGAGCAGGTCGTCCGTCGCGCGCGCGATGGTCTGCGCCGCCGCGAGCGAATTGCCGGTGCCGGTGAAGTAGAAGATCATGAGCCGCCTTTCCGTCTGTATGCCTTCAGTATACCAAGCCGAGCCTGCGCGAACGATGACCCTTTTGCAACCGAAGGCGGTTACGATGTTTCACGTGAAACATTTGTACGTTTGATCGACGTGCGCGTCTGCTTCGCCTCGGACGTCCTTCGCCGTTTCCGGTGGAATCGAAGCGAACGAATGTTTCAAGTGAAACATTCGTTCGCCGAGGCATGCGGCGCCCGTTCGCTTCGCTTTGCGGCTGCTTGAGGCCGCTCTGGTATGATGAGCGGGATACGAAGGCTGCAACGCGAAGGAGAAAACCCATGGCGGACGTGCTGTTCATCGAATATCCGAAGTGCTCCACTTGCAAGAAGGCTAAGCGTGGCTCGACGCGCACGGCGTGGCGTATGCTGACCGCCACATCGTGGAGGACAACCCGACGTCCGACGAGCTGGCCGCATGGCATGCGAAAAGCGGGTTGCCGCTGCGCCGTTTCTTCAACACCAGCGGCATGCTGTACCGCGAGCGCAACGTAAAGGCCCTGCTGGATGCCGGCATGAGCGACGCGGACGCCTACGCGCTTCTGGCCGAGAACGGCATGATGGTGAAGCGCCCGCTGGTGGTGGGCGACGACTTCGTGCTGGTCGGCTTCAAAGAGGCCGAGTGGGAGCGGGCGCTGCTCTAGCGCGACAGCGCGCCGGAGCGTCGTCGCATCGTCGCGCTAGAGCGCGTCGGTGTCGAGCCACAGCGTGCAACGGACCCGTCGTTGGTCAGGCTCACGTCCATGTAAGCGCCGAAGCGCCCCGTTTCCACGCGAGGCACGTCGCGGCGCGCGCGTTCGACGAACCATTCGTACAGCCGGTTCGCCTCGTCGGGCGCGCCCGCCTCGGTGAACGAGGGGCGGTTGCCTCGTCTGCAGTTCGCGAACAGGGTGAACTGCGACACGACCAGCACTTCGCCGCCCACGTCGGCTAGCGACAGGTTCGTCTTGCCCTCGGCGTCCTCGAAGATGCGCAGGCGCGCGATCTTGCTCCAGAGGCGTTCGGCCTGCTCCTCGCTGTCGTCGTGACCCACGCCTAGCAGGATGAGCAGCCCGCGCCCGATGCTGCCCGCCGTCGCGCCGTCGATATCTACCCGCGCGTTCGACACGCGCTGAACCACCGCTCGCATAGAAGCCTCCTCGCTTGCAGGGCGCTTGCGCCCGTTGGATTCTCTCGTTCAGTATAACGGGGGTTTACAGAGGGGTCGGACGGGCGTATAACAAGCTGATTCGAATGCGGCGCCCGCGCCGAGGCATGTAGGGAAGGAACGCTTATGAGCTACGCGATCGTGTACGACAGCCGCACCGGGAACACTGAGGCATTGGCGCGGGCGGTGGCCGCTGCGCTGCCGAGCGAAGGGCGCCTTGCGTTCGGTCGGGTGGACGAGGTGGATCGCGCCGCCGTCGCGCAGGCCGACCGCGTGTACGCAGGGTTCTGGACGAACCGTGGCGATTGCGGCGACGAGTTGGCCGAGGTTCTGGCCTCGCTCGCGGACAAGGACGTGTTCCTGTTCGGGACGGCCGGGTTCGGAGCCGACGAGACGTACTTCGCGGGCGTCATGGCGCGCGTGGCGGTGCATCTGCCCGAATCGGCGCGGATCGTGGGCACGTTCATGTGCCAGGGCCGCATGCCCGCCAGCGTTCGCGCCCGCTACGCGCAAACCGCCGAGGCCAAGCCCGAGCAGGCTGCGCGCATGCATCAGCTCATCGAGAACTTCGACGAAGCGGCGAGCCATCCCGATGACGATGATCTCGCGCGTTTGCGCGAAGCTGTCCAAGCGGCGAGCTAGCATGGCGAAGCCGGCGAGCCTTCCCGGCATCGGCTTCCATGCCGCGTTGCGGCTGTCCGATGCGGGCGTCGTAGCGCGTTAGCCCTCGGCGGGTTCCTCCAAGCGCGACCTGAGCAGCTGGAGCCCGCCGACCACGGCGCCGCCGATGAGGAAGAACACGATGCTGAACGTGTCGAGGCTCATGGCCGGCTGCGGCTCGCTCAGCGTGAGCGGCCCTTGCGTGATGGAGAACAGCGACCCCAGCATCATGCCGATGATGGCATAGATGGTTTGCGAGCGGAAGCGCTCGAGGCACATTCTGATGAGTCGGACGAACAGAAGCATGCCGCATGCGATGCCCGCCGCGAACACCATCAGGATAGGCAGGTAGGACAGATCGAGCCCCATCGTCGCGCGCACCGCACCCATGATGGGCACGTACAGCCCGAAGATCAGCAGCAGCGTGGAGCCCGATATGCCCGGCAGCACCATCGCGGAGATGGCCGCCATCGCCGCCAGGAACACGTACGCCACCAGGCCGAGGTCGAGGCTCTTCGCCGCAACGTCGGTGCCCTCTCCGCTCACGGGGCTCAGCAGCGTCACTGCCACGACAAATGCGACGCCCACGACGGCGAACGCGAGGTACGGCAGCCGTTTACGCAATGCGTCCAGCTCCTCGCGCACGACGATGGGGATGGCGAACACGATGAATCCCATGAACAGCGAGCTGACCTCGTAGATGTGCGTATCGAAGAAACTGGTCAGCACGAGCGCCGACAGCCCGAACCCGATCGCCCAACCTGCGCCCAGCTTCAGCAGGAAGCGCACGGCTGCGAAGCGCGCAGCCCTCGCGCCGTGGAACAGGTCGTCCAGCGAGCCGATGAACCGGTCGTAAAAGCCCAGCAGGAAGGCGACGGTGCCGCCCGACACCCCGGGCACGCTGTCGGCCAGGGCCATGCAGAACCCGCGGACGGAGTTGACGATGAGTTCGGTAAAGCCCTTCACGGATGACTCCCTTTCGGTTTCCAATGTGAACAGCATGGCGTATTCGCAGGGGAATCCTCGAGTCGTACACCGATCGATGGAGGATATTCAGACCGCTTAAGATTCGGTAAAGCCCGTGTAAAGGGAAGGTAAAGCCGCAGCGTTTTCGACGAATCGGGTCTGATGTGCAAGACGACCAAAAAAAGCCGGGGCCGTAAGCGGCCTCGGGCTTCGCGGTGATCGCAATCGTGCGCGCTCTAGATATGGATGTTCCCGAACGTGATGACCGAGTAGATAAGGCCGGCGATGCCGAGCGCCAGCACCACGGCCAGGATGACCTTGTCCGACCGCTTCTCGAACAGCTTCGCCTGTCGGTCGTGCTGGCGCACGCCCACGATGTACAGCGGCAGGCCGATGGCGTACACGATGCAGGCCACCATGAGGTAGTTCAGGCCGGCCGCGTAGATCAGCCACAGTCCGTACAGCGAACCGGCCGCGCCCGTGAACACGGCCATGCCGCGGCTGGCGAAGATGCCGGACGGGTACTCCTTCTTGACGGCGATCTTGAACAGGAACAGCGTGCAGAAGAAGTAGCACGGAAGCGCCATGACGCTGGTGATGCTGATCATCGTGGTCCAGGCGTTGTTGCCTATGAAGAATGAGATGATGAGCACCACCTGCACGACGATAGTGGTCCACAGAAGGGATGTGGACGGCGAGCCGTTCTTGTTCTCCTTCACGAACATTTTGGGGAAGATGCCGCTTTTGGAGGCGGCCAGCGGCATCTCGCCCAGCATGAGCATCCAGACGAGCCAGGAGCTCAGCACCGAGACGATCACGCCGGCGTTCACCATGATCTCGCCCCATTTTCCGAACGACTTCAGCATGATGGCCGCCATCGACGGGTCGGCCATGCTGCCGACTTCCGCTTGCGAGTACACGCCGAGGGGCAGAAGCGACACGACGATGTAGAGCGCCAGCGTGACGAGGAAGCCGATGGTGGTTGCTTTGCGCACTGCGGCCTGCGATTTCGCCTTGCCCGACACGACCACGGCGCCCTCGATGCCCAGGAACAGCCACAGCGTGACCAGCATCGTGGACGAAACCTGAGGCATGACGTTGCTGAAGTCCAAGGTCAATGCCACGCCGTCTTTCATGCCCCAGAAGCCTTCCATGAACACCGAGAACTTGAACACGGTGGCCACGGCCAGGATGAAGATGAACACGGGCAGCAGCTTGCCGATGGTGCCGATGATGTTCAGGAAGCTGGTGGACTTCGCGCCGCGCAGGGCCAGCAGGTACATGATCCACGTGATGATGGAGCCGCCGATGATGGACGGAATGTTATTGCCGCCCGTGAAGTCGGGCACGAAGTAGTTCAGCGTGGCCATGACGAGCACTGAGTAGGCAACAAGCGCGAAGCAGTTGCAAATCCAGTAGCCGTACGCCACGAAGAAGCCGATCAGCTTGCCGAAGCCTTTCTCGGCGTACGTGTACAGGCCGTTCGTGAGCTCGGGTCGCGCGGCCGACAGGATGCGGAACGTGTTCGCGATGAACCAGATGCCGATGCCGGTGACGACCCAGGCGATGATGATGGCTCCTGCGGAGGCGTCTGCGGCCATGTTCTGGGGGAGGTTGTAGATGCCTCCGCCGATCATGGCGCTGATGACGATGCCTACCAGGCCGATCAGGCCAACTTTTTTCGAGCTGTCCTGGGCCGATGATCCGCCGGAACCGGAAGCGGTTTTGTCTGCCATGTTTCCAGTCCTTGTCTAAACGTGATCGAGCCGCCCGGGGGTTGCCTGGACGGCTCGATCAGGGGGATACCGTCGGTTACGCGATGTCCGTGAGCGGCTCGAAGTCCATTTGCTTGAGCCAGTCGGACAGGTGCAGGTTGTTGAGCGAGGCGAATCCGGTAGCGGGCACGGCGTTGCGGGCCAGCGTGACGTAGGGACCCACCGTGATGGCGTTGCCGATCTCGCCCGGCTTCATCATGCGGTGAGCGAAGCCCACGTAGGTGCGGTCGAACAGCACGTTCTGGTCGCGGCCGCACTCGACGACGGACCAGACGATAGCTTTGCGATGCTGCTCGAGGAACGCGATCATGTCCTCTTCGTTGTCGTTCTCGGTCCACACGCCGGCATCCTCGATGAACAGGTCGGCCGCGAAGTCGCGATCGGCGGAAAGGGAGATGGCGATGAAGGACCACACGCCGTAGCCTTCGCCCTCCTTGAGCGGGCGGTCGGTCTTCGGGCGGTAGGCGACGACGCCCTTGTTCGCGCAGATGGTGTGCGCGCCCGGAATGGGATGGTAGCGGCGGTTCTGCTCGGTGCCGAACAGCTCCACGCCTGCGCTCAGCAGCGGGGCGGCGTCGTACACTTCCAGCTCGCGGCCGTTCCACTGCTTCTCGGTGAACAGCGGCTTGCTCTTGCCGTTGTCGACCGAGTCGTGGCGGGCGAGGTCGTAGCCCCACACCTGGCCGGCCATGCCGCAGAACGACGAGGCGGTCAGCATGTTGATCTGGCCGACGTACGCATCGGCGGCCTCGGCCTTGTCGTACGTGACGATGCGGTCGACCAGCTCGTCGTTGGTCTTCTCCACCGTGCCTGCCGAAACCTTCAGCACGGACACGTAGCCGTTGCCGTAGGCGCCGGGCATGCCGTATCCGTCGCAGTAGTCGTCGTACGGACTGATGGCCGTCTTGTCGATATGCGGCGCGCGCATGGTTGCATGGTGGTTTGCCTCGCGAGCGATAGTGCGGTTGCGTCGCTCCTCAACGTTCTTCATGGATGGAACTCCTTTCGTATGCGAACGATTTCAGCGCCGATTGTAGGACCCCTCGTGCGTGTGGAATTTCGCAGGGGGTTTCGATGGCGAGCCGTGCTTTGCCCGACGATGCGCCGTCACGAAGATGAAAGGAAGGTGTTGCCGGGATTCGTCGCATCTCTTGACGGTGCTGTTGACATACCGTATATTACAAACGTTATATAACGGTTGTAATATACGGGAGGGTGAGGATGCCGGAGCAGAAAGTGGGGCGCGAGACGGTGCTCGATGCTGCACTGGGCTTGCTGCGAGAGAGGGGAGAAACGGCGCTGAGCGCACGGACGGTGGCCGAGCGGGCGGGCTGCTCGGTGCAGCCGATCTACAGCTTGTTCGGCGACATGCGAGGACTCGTGCGCGCACTGTACGACCATGCGCGCGCGTGGGTCGCGGCGTACAACCGCGAGCATGTGGACGACGGCCGCAATGCGTTCGAGGCGAACGGGTTGTCGCATCTGCGCCTTGCGCGCACGGAGCGTCATTTGTTCCAATTCCTGTACCTATCTCCGCACATGGAGGCGACGAGCTTCGCGGAAGTGTACGAGAGCGTGGCCGTCGACGGCGTGCAGCAATGCATCGAGGAGCTGGGGCATCTGTCGCCCGCGGCGGCGCGCGCGCTGTACCTGCACATGATCGTGTACACCCACGGTATGGCGGCCATGCTGGTTGCTGGCGCGCAATTTTCCGACGAGGAACTGGGCGAACGCTTGAACGAGGCCTTCACGGGTCTGCTGACGTTGGTGAGATGAGGGAAACCATGGAGGAGTCGGAGAGAAATTGTGCGAGCGATGTTTCACGTGAAGCATCGGGTGTTTCAGAACACATGTTGCATGATGTCGTTTCGGGCGTGACGCGAGTGGAGGAACCGAATGATCCGGCGCGAGGCGGGCGAGGACGTGTTGGCGCGCGGTCGGCCGACAAGGTGCGCGGGTCGGCGGTGCGATCGGCCGACGAGGTACGCGCGCAGCGCGAGCGGGGAAGGAAGCGGCAGAACGCGCGGCGGTTGGCGCTGCTCGTGTCGTTCCTGCTGTTCCCGGTCATCATCTTCTACTTCTCACCGGCGCTGATCATCGAGGGCGCCTTGGAAGGGGCGGTGGCTGCCAGCATGCTCGTGTTCTGCCTGCAGTTCTTGTTGGCTATCGTGCTGCGTCGCGCGTGGTGCGGGTGGTTGTGCCCGGCGGGCGGCCTGCAGGAGCTTGAGGCGACCGCCGTAGGCAAGCCCGCGAAACTGGGGTGGAGGGCGCGCGTCAAGTATGTGATCTGGGTGCCGTGGGTGTGCTCCATCGTAGCGTGCGCATGGATCGCCGGTGGTTTCACGACGGTCGACCCGTTGTACGGCATACCGGGCGGCGTGTCTATGAACAGCCCTTTGGGATTGCCTATCTATTTCGGCATCGTGGCGCTGTTCTTCGTTCCCAATCTGTTCTTGGGGTGTCGCGCCATGTGCCACTGCATCTGCTGGATGGCGCCGTTCATGGTATTGGGCGAGAAACTGGGTTCGGCGCTGCGGGTTCCGCAACTGCGCATCGAGGCCGATCCGAATGGCTGCATCGGCTGCGGGAAGTGCGACCGCGCGTGTCCGATGAGCCTGCCGGTGCAAGACCTCCTGGCCGGCGGTGCCGTCGCCGACGCCGAATGCATCCAGTGCGCCGCCTGTGCCGACGTATGTCCCAAGGGCGTGCTGCGTCTGCGCATGGGCCGCATGCGGTAAGCGAGCCCGAATCGGAATGTTTCACGTGAAACATTAGTACTGTTTGTCCACTTCGATCAGCACGTGCCCTTCTTTCGAATAACGTCTGGCGAGGGGAGCGCCGCGCAACCTCAATCCGGTCGAAAAAAATTGCACGCGTCTGTTGACCCTCACGTAACGTGAGGGTGTACGCTGGTTGCACGCAGGAAAGGAGGCGCTCATGGAACGGGAACGGGCGGGCGGCGGGTACACGGTGCACGAGTTGGCCGAGCTGTCGGGATGCACGGTGCGCACGCTGCATCATTACGACGAGCTGGGGCTCGTTCGCGCGCAACGCGCCAGCAACGGGTACCGGCGCTACGGCGCGGCCGAAGTCGACCGGCTGCATCAGGTGCTGCTGTACCGGGAATGCGGCATGCCGCTTGCTGCCATCGGGCGTTTGCTGGACGACCCCGCGTTCGATGCGCGCGACGCGCTGGCCGGCCACCTGCGCGAGCTGCACGCGCGCAAGCAGCGTCTCGACGGATTGATCGCGAGCGTGGAGAAGACGCTCGCCTGTATGGAAGGTTCTGCAACTATGGAAGACGAAGAGAAGTTCGAGGCGTTCAAACAAGGCCTCGTGGGCGAGAACGAGCAGCACTACGGCAAGGAGGTGCGCGAACGCTGGGGCGACGATGCGGCCGATGCGAGCAACGCGAAGCTCATGGGTATGAGCGTCGAGCAGTACCGCCAAACCCAGAAGCTGGAGCAGGGCGTCAAGGATGCGCTGGCGGCAGCGATGGCTGCGGGCGATCCGACGGGCGAGGACGCGCACCGCGCGGCCGACCTGCACCGCCAATGGCTGTGCGAATTCTGGAAGGACGGAACGTACTCAAAGGCCGCGCACCTCGGCCTGGCCGAGATGTACGTGGCCGACGATCGCTTCAAGGCCTACTACGAAGCTGTCGCCCCCGGCGCTGCGGAATTCCTCCGCGATGCCATCAAGGCGTACTGCGCATAGGAATGTGCGCCCCGCCGCCTTTCGCGGCGGCGGGGCGCCATCTTCGCTCGCAAAACACGCCTCGGCTCCCAACGCGTGTTTTACGAGCGAAGATGCTTAGTTTTGCCGGAGCGTGATTATTCTTCTTCGCTTGCGAGCAGGCAGGTTGCTTCTAAGGCTTGCGACAGCTCCTCCTCGGTTGGCAGGCAGAGCACGTACTGCGATGCGAAGATTCCCCTTCTTATCGGCGAGGACGGAATACTTGGCCACCGCTTCGTTGCGATTCGCGCAGAGGACGATGCCTATGGTGGGATTGTCGTCAGGCTGGGTGCACTGGTCGTCGAATAGGCGAACGTAGAAGTCCATCTGCCCGACATCCTGGGGCGTGAGCTTCCCGGTTTTCAGGTCGATCAGGACGAAGCATTTGAGGATGTAGTGGTAGAACACGAGGTCGATGTAGTAGTGGTCGCCATCGGCGCTGACTCGCTGCTGGCGCGCGACGAACGAGAACCCTTTTCCCAACTCCAATAGAAATTGCTGGAGTTTGTCCATGAGCGCTTGCTCTAAATCCGTTTCCAGGTAGTTCGAGTTGCCACCCAGATCGAGGAAGTCGAGTACGTAAGGGTCTTTGAGGATGCCGTCGGCTTTAGTTGGCGGCTCGAGGTTCTGGATCTCTTGTCGAACCTCGTCTTTTCCTTCTGCGCGAGTGGCCAAAAGTCGTTCGTAGTAGAACGAGTGGATCTGCCGGTCGAGCTGCCGCACCGTCCAGCGCTCTTCGACGGCGGAGCGCACGTAGAAGTCGCGACGGACGGGATCATCTATGCGTATGATCAGGCGATAATGCGACCAGCTCAATTCGGCACACAATGTGTGCCGAATTGGATATGCAAGATACAGCTGGCGCATGGCGCGAAGGTTTCGTTCCGTGAACCCCTTCCCGAATTCGGCTGTCAGCCGCTCGGACAGGTATTCCATCAGATGCTGGCCGTATTCTGCGCGGTCGCCCTGCGCTTCGACGATTTGCCGGCCGATCTCCCAATATGCGGAAACCATTGCGTCGTTGATTGCCGCTGCCGCTTTCGTGCGCGCGGTTTCGAGTGCGGCGCGAACCGATTGATAGACGGCTTCGTCCGGGGAAGGATCGTAGATCTGTTCCAAGGACAGCCTCCTTTCGAGAAGGCGGCTGTCCTTTACGGGAAAGTTAGGGTAGCACCCGACCAGTGAATACGATGTGCTTCATTATATAGAACATCAGTTCGTTTATCAAGCCTCTTCTTCTGTCAGATCCAGACGGTTGATGCGGTCGGCCAGGTCGGCTCCTCGTTCGTAGAACAGAAGGTCCTCGTTGTGGGCGAAGTAGCGCTCGCAGCCGTGGTCGTTGATGAAGGCCATGCCATAGCGGTTCACCGATAAGTCGGTGACCAACAGCAGCATCTCCTGGCCGTTGCCGAACGCGTCCTCCACGAAGCGGAAGGCGTTGTCCAGCGCGCTCGACACGGCCGCGATGCGCGCGTCCAGCGCGTCGACCATTTCCCCGAACAAAGTTTTCACCTGCGAGAACGGAACCCCGCCGCCCGCAGCGTCGCAATCGCAGCGCGCGGTCGATCAGCGCAAGCGCGCGCTGGTAGGCCACGTACTTCTCGTCCGACAGCAGGCTCGCTTTGCGCTCGGTGTCCAAGCGCGCTTGGAGCGAGGCAGCTTCTTCGCGCAGGAGGGGCAGCGCGTTCGCGTCGTCGATCGCTATCGCCGCAGGGGATCCTTCGACTGCGCTCGCTCCGTTCGCTTCGCTCAGGATGGCATCCCGCATCGCCGCCAGCCGTCCGTGCGCGAACTCCACCGCGCGCTCTTCCATCACGGCGTCGCGCAGCCGTCCGCCCAAGGCGTCCGTGATCAGCCCCATGAGCGACACCCGTTCGTCGAACGCGGCCTCGCGGGCGCGCTCGACCACGCTCTGCTCGGCGGAGCCTTCCAGTATGCGCTCGATCTGATAGTCGGCGCGGTACTTCGTGAACAGGTCGTAGTATACCGAGAAGCGCTTCGCGATCTCGGCGTTCTGCACGTACTGCCCGATCAGCAGCTCGTCCACGGGGACGCCTTGCTCCTCGTACAGCTTCATCATGGCGGAGAGGTCGTCCCAGCCGCGCGCCGTGACGAACGACTTGCCGTCCACGGTGGTCTCCACGCGGTAGAAGTGGTCGCGCTCGATATCGAGGTACGTGAGCACGGCGGGGTGCACGCCCGTCTCCACGGCGAAGTCGCGCCAGGCGGCGAAATCGGGCTCCACGTCGATGCGCTTGAGGCGGTCCCAGGTGGCGATGTCGAAATCGTGCGCCGTGCGGTTGTACTCGGGCGGGTTGCCGGCCGTAACCACGATCCACCCGTCGGGCACGCGGTGGCGTCCGAAGATCTTGTACTGCAAAACTGCAGCATCGCGGGCGTCAGCGTTTCCGACACGCAGTTGATCTCGTCGAGGAACAGGATGCCCTCGCGCTTGCCGGTGGCCTCCATCGCGTCGTACACGGCGGCGATGATCTCGCTCATCGTGTATTCGGACACGTCGTATTCCACGCCGTCGTACGTCTTCTTCGCGATGAACGGCAAGCCGAGCGCGCTTTGGCGCGTGTGGTGCGTCATCGAATACGACACGAACCCCCACGTCGAGGTCCTGGGCGATCTGCTCCATGATGGCCGTCTTCCCGATGCCGGGCGCGCCCAGCAGGAACACGGGGCGCTGCCGTTCGGTGGGCAGACGGTAGTTGCCGAACTCGTCCTTCGAAAAGTACGCCAGCATGGCGTTTTTGATCTGCTGCTTTGCCTGACGGATGTCCATGATTGCTCTCCTTGCGAGTTGATGTCCTAAAAGGGGACAGGCACCTTTTAGGACATTTCTTCCAATACGACGGTTTCGTCGAGCTCCACTTTCATGGCCCACGCAGGGACGTTCGGACTCGCGGCGGCCGAGGCGTCGTCGACGAAGACGAACGCGGTGTCGTAATCGGGCTTGCGGGCGGGATAGGTTCCCTGCCCGTCGGTGAAGTAGATGAGGCCGCCCAGGTTCACGAGGTCGCCGCGCTCCACGGCGTCGTCCACGTAGGCGAACACGGGGCGGAAGTCCGTGCCGCCCAATCCTTTGATCTCGAGGCCGTCCAGGTAGTCGTCCAGATCGCGCAGGTTCGAGATGCGCGCGACGTCCGTGATGGCGGCGTCGCATTGCACGATGAGCACGTTCATGTCGGCGAAGAAGCTGGTCTCTTGGCTGAGGATGGCGTACGTCTTCTCGATGAAACGGCGCACGAGGCCGTCCTTGGTGGAGGCCGAGGTGTCGATGGCGATGACGAAGTCGCGGATGCGCCGCTCTTCCACGTATTCCAACGGCTCGATGAGCGGGAGGTTGCCGTAGCGCTTGAGCCCGTAGCAGTAATAAACGTAGTCGAACTCGTCGTCGTTCACGCGGATCTGCTCGCCCATCCGGGCGAACTTGCGCAGGAACTCGCGATAGTCCTGCTTCTCGCGCGTCACGGCGCGCAGGTTCATGGCAAGGTTCGCGCCCTCGACGCCCCACAGCTTCGCGTAGGCGTCAAGCTGCACGCCCATCTCGTAGGCCGCGCTCTTCCACTGCTCCTTGGACCGATCTAGGTTCACCGTGTCGGCGAAGCGGTCGTCGATGGAGCGTCCTACCTGTTCGGGAGCCTCTTTCTGCACGATGTCGTCCTGGCTGACCGCCTGGTGCGACTTGTGGTTCGGCTTCGCCTGGTCGGCATCGGACGGCATCTCCATGTCGGTTCCGCTCGTGGCGGATTGGGCCGACGCGGCTCCGTCCTGCGCGTCCGCCCCCTCATCGCGTTCGCCCTCTTCCGAATTCGTTTTGCGGGCCTCCTCTGCGGCTGCGAGGCGGTACCAGGGCTCATGGTCGTCCATGTAGAACGGTGCGCGCAGATCGGCCAGCTCGGCATCGTCGAGCCCCTCATCCTGCAGGTACCGGTACACGGTTTCTGCGGTTGCCAGCGGCAGCGCCGCGTCGATGCGCGCGAGGGTCGCGCGCTGGCGCTCGGCGCGAGCGGTGCGGGTGGCGGGCAGGTCGAGTTCGGAGATGGTGCGTTCCACGACGATGTCGCATGCGGCGTCCCAGCGCGCAACGTCCACGTGCGGGCCGGGGTAGAGGTGCAGGAACACGTTGTGCAGCACGATGTGCAGATAGGCGCGAGTGAGTTCGGCCGGTTCCGCGGCGTAGAGGCGCGCGAGCGTTGCGGGGTCGAAGCGGATGTGAAGGCCGTCAGTGGCCAGCGTGGCATCGCGCACGGGGAAAGGGCGCAGGCGCGCGAACGCAGCGTTCATGAAGCGCAGGTTCACGAGCAGCGCGTTTTTCGCAAGGTCGAGCGCTTGGCGGGCAAGCGGCTCGACGGCTTCGACGGCCATGATGCTCCTTTGAACGAATGTGCGTGCGCGAAGCGCGTGCTTGCTTCGCGGCGGCTCTTGCCTTCGTCGCTTCCCGCAGTGTAGCATGGGGGAAGCCAAGGGTAAACAGGCTCGTTGCCGAGAGGTTTTTGGGAGGTAGCACAATACTATGATGGAGAACACGCTGGTCTATCATGGTGCTCATGCGCCGATCGAAGAATTGCTTGATCATGCGATCAAGAATCCGGTGCGCCTCGACGCGCGCGATGTGGAGGTTGTCGAGGCTGCGCGGGCGGTGGAGGGCGAAGTGTGGTCTCCGCAGCTTCCGGCTTATCGGGCCTGGGCTGCCGAAGGGGAAGCCGGCGACGTCGCGGGCGGTGCGGGTCGCGAGGGGGATCTGTATTCCGCAGGCGCGCTGTGGATGGGCGAGTTCGACGAGCTGCTTGCCCAGGCGGCCGAACGCGATGCCGCCGACGCGCAGGAGACGCCGCGCGCTCGTATGGAGGAAGGGCTCCGCGGAGCCGTGGGGGTGCGGCAGGTGCCCGGCGGATATGCCCTGACCGCGTTCGATCTGCGGAGATTCGCTGCGGCGGTGGGGCAGAGCGACGATTTGGCGGTTCTGCTGCCCGCGTACGTGGACGGGATCCCCGTGGTGCGCGTGGCCGTGGAAGCGTTCGCGCGCCGCTTCGTGCAGGGCGTGGGGGTGCTGCTTCTGGTGGTGCCCGACACGGTGGAGCATATCGCTGCGAACGCGTTCGCAGCGATGTCGGCGCAGCGGATCCATATCGGGCGCGGCGTAAGCCAGCTAGGAGAGCAGCGCTGCGATTTGGCGGGAGTCTCGCCGCGGTTGGCGCGCCGGGAGTATTCGGTGGATGCCGGAAACGCGCGCTATCTGGCGCGCGAGGGCAACCTGTTTTCGGACGGCGGACGGGAGCTCGTGTTCTTGGCCTCTCCGTACGGCGAGCGCGTGAGCCTGCCCGATGGGGTGGAGCGCGTGGCTTCGTCGGCGTTTGCGGACGGTTGCGAGCCCCCTGCGGTGGTGGACTGCTCGGCGGCGCTTGCGCGCGTTGACTCTCGCAGCTGGGACGACGCGGTCTGGCGCTGCCCGGTCGAGGCTCCCGCGTACCGCGCGCTTCGCAAGCGCGGCGTCCGTCTGGCGGGGCCGGCAGCCGTCGAGTTGGAAGGATGCTGGTACGACTTCGACGCGGAGGGCGCGGTGCTGGTAGCGGGGCCGCCGAAGCCGATATCGGTGTCGCGGCGCTTCGCCGAGCAGGCTGCGGTGCGCGCCGTGGCCGTGCGCGGCAAAGACGAGGTTGCAGACGATGCCGACGTCTGCGCGCTTTCGCCCGCTGCGGCGGCTGCCGAGGCGGCCACGGAGTTCGCGGCCTCCGGGGGAAGCGGGCTCCACCGTGGGTTACGTGTGCCGGCCAGCGCGAGCGACGTGCTGGCGCTTCCGCGACAGGTGGAAGGGCGGCCGCTCGTGCGCATCGGCGTAAGAGCCCTGCCGTTCGCGCCGGCCTCGGTGGTGGTACCCGAAACCGTGCGCATCATCGAACGCGACAACGCATGCCGCGGCACGAAGCGCCTGATCCTTCCCGAAGGGCTGGTTTCCATCGGCGCGCACTGCTTCTGGTCGCGTAAGCTGGAGGGGCCCGTGCTTATCCCGGCGAGCGTGCGCTCGGTCGGGGAGGGCAGCTTCGAGTACGCGGTGTGCCGCCTGTCGCACGTGGGGGCGATCGTGCACGTGTCGGCCGATCAGCTGCTCACCTGCTTTCTGACGGACGCCTCCGACGGCGTTCCGTTCGACTTCGGGCGCTACGACGAGCTTCTGCGGTCGGGGAAAAACCTGCCCGATCGTTTGGGCGCGCTGCTGCACCGGCTGGCCGTACCCTACCGGCTCGCCGACGACATGCGCTCGGTTCTGGTGTCGCACCTGCGGGGCTACGGGCGCGAGGCCCAGGAGCGCATCGCGCGCGAGGGAGATCGGAACATGGTGGAAGCTCTGGTCAAGGCCGGTTTTATCGACGATGCCTCGTTCGATCGGCAGATCGAGCTTTTGCGCGCTTGCAACCGCACCGACTGCGTGGCGTACCTCATGGAGCATCATCGCGCCCAGGCCAAGCCGACGAGCGCGAAGGAGCGGTTCGCGCTGTGAGCCACGGCGCGTAACGCGCGTCGGAAAGGCGTGGACCCTGCGCTAGGTTTAAGCGGTTTGAGCGACTGGGCGAATCCGCTTCGGCGGCGCGCCCTCGCGCTGCTATACTTGATGGCTCTGGAACGAACGAGGCTGTAAGAGGTGCGCGATGATCGACGAGATCCAAGTTGAGAACCTGGCGCTGATCCGCGAGGCGACGCTGGTGCCGGCGCGCGGGCTGACCGTGCTCACGGGCGAGACGGGCGCGGGCAAGACGGCGCTGCTCTCGGCGTTGAAGCTGCTCATGGGTGCGCGCGCCGACAAAGACGCCGTCCGCGACGGCGAGGAAGCCCTCTCCGTGTCGGGGAGGTTCTACGGCGCCGTCTTTTCCGGCTTTGCGTCTTCCGACGATCTTGCGGGCCGGTCTTCCGCTGACGCGGTTGAAAGCGGGGAGGCGGACGACGGCGTTCCCGTCGAGCTGGTCGCCATGCGCCGCGTAACCTCGGACGGGCGTTCGCGCGTGTCCATCGACGGCCGCATGGCCAGCGTCGGCGAGCTGGCTCGCGCCATTGCTCCCACCATCGACTTGTGCGGTCAGCACGAGCACCAGCAGCTCTGAAAAACGTCCCAACATGTTCGTATGCTCGATGCCTGGGCGGGCGACGCGGTGGTACAGGCGCGCACCGCCTACGAGGAGGCGTTCGCGACGGCGAACGCGGCGGCGGCCGAGCTGACGCGCGTGCGCGAGGCGGGCGAGGCGTCCTCGGCCAAGCTCGACGAGGCGCGCTTCGTGCTGCAGCGCATCGACGCGGTGGATCCGCGCGAGGGCGAGTACGACGAGCTGCTGGACGACCTCGCCCGCGTGGAGCATGCTGAGGCATTGGCTGTCGCTGCGAACGGGGCGCATGAGGCGCTTGCGGGCGAGCAGGGGGCCATCGACGCGCTGGGCAGCGCGGTGGCGGCGCTCGACGGTGCGGCGCGTTACGATGC
>ENA-OQCU01000139-OQCU01000139.1-human-gut-metagenome-genome-assembly--contig:-NODE-139-length-38574-cov-4.093011_pt1 | contig 38574 bp, 67 predicted proteins | sample MGYA00242504_ERZ504590 | MGnify/ENA primary metagenome ERZ504590 (study PRJEB26092, sample SAMD00036318) | human gut metagenome | host: Homo sapiens | study: EMG produced TPA metagenomics assembly of... | reverse complement strand
GCAGCAACCTGGCACCAAAGTCCCAGGCGGGCTTCACCATCTCCGTACTCCGTGATGACAAGGACGCAGGGGACACCCTGACCGTCACCGAAAAGCTGGACGGCACGACCAAGCGCACCTACACCGCGACCCGCAAGACCACCAACAGCTTCGCCGTCACCGGTGAATATTTCCAGCAAAATTACGAACGGCAGTCACACCATGACCGTTACCGTGACCGATGGCAAGGCCACCGTGACCAAGACGTTCACCTTTACGAAGGCCGTCACCGCCGCCAGCATCACGCTGGCGAAGCCGATGGAGGCGGATGCCCAGATCACGCTCTGCGCCATCACCGTCGGCGGTCTGATTCCCGCCGACGCTGTGTTCAAGGTAGAGGTCACGAACAACGGCAAGGACAGTTCGCCGGTATGGGAGGACGCCACCACCGAGGCCCGGAATGGCCGGAACCATTTGTTCACGAACCAGACTGCGGCCAACGGCTTTGCATTCAATTTCCGCGTCACCGCAGAGCGCGGCGCAAGCGGCGAGAGCGGTTATATCGCTTCGATTCAGGGAGGTTTTCAGTAATGGGTTTGAACAGAGTAAGAGTCGATTCTGTAGCCAAGTTGCAGAAGAAGAAAACGATGGCGGAATTGCAGGAGGAGAATGAAGCCCTGAAAACCAAGGTTTCTTCTCTGGAAACCAACCTCGATAATACCCAGATGGCGCTGTGCGACGTGTACGAACAGCTCATCGCAGCAACGTCCAGCACTGACAAGGAGGCATAAACCATGGCTGAAGTCTACGCAAATCTCATCCGCCGGGGGCGGAAAACCATCGAGCAGGTGCCTGAGCGCCTGCGGGAAGAAGTCAAGGCCATTCTCGCAGCGGACAAAGCATGAGCCGCTTCCGGGAGTTCGCCTTACAAATATTGCTGAGAAAGGAGAAAGGCATCATGGCAGTCATCTATGCAACCCTCATTGTGAAGGGTAAGAAGACTCTCGATCAGGTTCCGTCATTGATTCGGAAGCAGGTCGAGGAAATCCTGAAGGACCTCGAAGTCGAGGCCGAATGATCGCGGGGGAGTCGGAAGAACCGGCCCCCCTCATTTTTTGTATGACGAAAGAGAGGAGGTTCAGATGGACCAGTCTATTACGCGAGCCGAGTATGAGGAGTTCAAGCGTCGGCTCGAAGAGGAAAATGCCCGTCAGGACAGACGGATCGCCTTGCTGGAGGAAAGCGTAAGCAAAATGGGCGCACTGTCCACCTCGGTCGAGAAGCTGGCCTTGAGCATGGAAAGCATGGTGAAGGAGCAGGAAAAACAGGGCAGACGGCTGGAAACACTGGAAGACCGTGACGGCGAAATGTGGCGCAAAGCTGTTGGGTATGTCGTGACCGCTGTCATTGGCGTTTTTATCGGCTTCGTGTTCACCCAGATCGGCTTTTAGGAGGTGCGTAAGTTGAGCATCATCACGTTCCGGCGCGGGGATAAGATCGTACTCACCAAGAACTTTGCCCGGTACGAGTTCCAGTGCCCCTGCGGCTGCGGACAGCAGTCGGTGGACACGGAGCTGGCTGAAAAGCTCCAGCTCATCCGGGACAAGGTAGACCGCCCGCTGAAGATCACGTCCGGATACCGCTGCATCACGCACAATGCAGCTGTGGGCGGAAGCCAGAACTCCAAGCACCGCTATGGCATGGCGGCGGACTGGAGGACGGAGAACCGTAGCATCAACCCGGTGGCACTGGGCATCCTTGCTCAGGCCGTGGGGTTCGGCGGCATCGGCATCTACTGGCACAGCCGTGGGGCTTTTGTTCACGCCGACACCCGTGGCACGAAAGCGACGTGGCTCTGCACCACGCCGGGAAAGTACCCCAGCACGACCTACAACAAGTTCGTGTTGCCCACCATCCGACGGTGCTGCACCGGGCCTGCAAACCGCAGTGCCACCATTATGCTTCAGAAGCTCCTGAAGCTGAAGGCTGACGGCCTGTTCGGCGAGGCCACCGAGAACGCCCTGATGAGGGCGCAGGAGGCGCATGGCCTGACTGCGGACGGCATCTGCGGCCCTGCATCGTGGAAGGCGCTGTCTGGCGCTGATAAGTACCTGTGAGAGGAGATAAGACCTATGACGAATAGCAAAGTGTCCATCGCTACGCTGGCCCGTACGGCCGCTCTGGCGTTTGCTCTGGCAAATCAGGTTTCCAGTACCGCCGGGAAGCCCCTGCTGCCCATCGAAAGCGCGGAGGTCGAGCAGTTCGTGACCACCGGCCTGACCATTGCCACCAGTGTCGCTGCGTGGTGGAAGAACAACAGCTTTACCGCTGCCGCCATCGAAGGTGATAAGCGGATGAACAGCCTGAAGAATCAGGTTCACTGAATGAAAGGAGTAACCGAATATGAATGAGTTTACGAGAAGTCTGCTGTACGTTGCCCTGCTGGTCTGCGTTCCCATCGTGACCGCCTGCATCAAGAAAGGCATTGCAGTTGCCGTTGATGCAATCAACGCCCAGACTCAGAACATCAAGGTGCAGCGGCTCGTCCGGGAAATCGGCGATGCCGTTGCCAATGCCGTGGCCGCGATGAACCAGACCTACGTCAACGACCTCAAAGCCGCCGGGACGTTCAATGAGGCCGAGCAGAAAGAAGCTCTCATGCGGGCCGTGTCTGCCGCTCTGAAAAGCATGAGCCGTGACGCGCAGGACTACATCAAGAGCAACTTCGGCGATACGACCCAGTACCTCGAAAATCGTATTGAGGCCCAGATCGATGCCAACCACGTCGCCGCCAAGCAGGCCGCTGCCCAGAATACGCTGAATCTGGGCTGAGTCAGCGCAAAGTCAGCGTAAAATGATAATCCCCCTGTACCATGACCCGTAAAAAGGCTGGTGCAGGGGGATTTTTTTGTTTGCACGGAAATTCCGATGGGACACCGTCGCCAGAAAAATCAATTCTCAAAATAGCCAAATTTTGTTATGCACTTTTGACAAATCCTTCCCTGAAAGTTCCAGACAATTTCCAATACACTCTTACCCGTAACCAAAATGCAAATCCAGAGGCTTTCCAGAGGCTACCAGCGGCTCGGCATCAAATAGCCAGTGGATATAAAAAATATTTTGAAAAAATTAAAAAACAGATTGACTTACCAGTTGGGTAAGTTATAATGATACTAAGATAAATTACCAAAAAGGTAAGTTATCTACAATTACCAGCATCCGGCTGGTAAGTTGGAAGCACGAGCAGGAGGTGTAGCAAAATGAAAGGCGAGTGCAGCATGACCGCTTTGGAAGCCAGCCGCTTGATCGACTGGCTGAAAGCTCACGGTCACACGGACGAGGAAGCGACGCAGTGCATTAAGTGCATTGCTGGAGTCCTCGACCCCGCAACCGGCAAGTCTAAGAAACAGTAAAGGCTAGGTTCCCCACTGAGTTTGCAGACCTGTGGGAACCTAGCCAACCGGAACGGGATGGGACCTGCCCCATCTCGTTTCGATTTTATCAGTATGGCAGGGGAAAGTCAAGAGGTTTAGAACTATGTATGATCTGCGTGAACACAAGGGCCTCATTCGCCGTTTGGTTTCCGAGGCAGACAAAATGACGCCAACTGGCACTGGTCACTAAAAAGCTCTCAGCAAGACCAAGGCCAGCATTTTCTGGAGCTATCTGGAGTACGAAGGCCATAAGCCGTGCTTTACGATTGAGCTTGTCGAGGACGACGATGGCTGCTTGATTTATGCGAAGGATGAGCACGGAGACACGCTCAACTTTGAGATGGTTGAGTGCGTAGGTCTTCCTCGCCTGAACACCCCGATTGATGAAGCCATCACGATGATGGTCCACGCCATCAGGAACACCGCTCATGCCTGCTACTGAGAGCATTGCCCGCCGGTATGCAGCGGACATCGGTTTTGCGGTAGTCGGCGAGCTGACCCGCAAGCCAGAGTGGGACGGCGTAGCCAGCGGCCCGGAAATTGGGCTGTCTGGCTATTGTCGGGTTTGGGTGGATGAGGGCGGCAACGCCTACTACGTTCACGGTGAGGAATGTGCCATCATTGACCCGGAAGGCATGGTCTACTGAACGCCGGTAAACTCCCAGATGTACTCCGTAAATTTTTTCGATAAATCTTCATTTTTCGTTTGACACCAGTGATGGGTAAGTTAGAATGAAGATACAGAAAAACATACCAAAACGGTAAGATAAAAGGAGACGCTGGATATGAAAAACGCATTTGTTGAAACCTACAAGGCCGTCAAAACTCTCGCTACCCGTATTGAAGCAGCTACCACTGAGGAAGAAAAGAACAGCATCCGCAAGGAGTGCGAGGATGTGACCGCATGGATTGACGAGCAGGGAAAAGATGCCTGCTACATCTGGCATTCCTGCGAACGTTCGTTGGATAATGGCAACATCGTCATCAACCTGAACACCAACGCAGCTTCCGATTCTTTGATTGAGTGCCTTCGCAAGAATGGCGTTTCTGAGTTCACCTTCTCCTCCGGCTGGAGCGGCGCTATTGAAAGCGTATGGTTCTTCCAGCAGAATGGTTGCACCCTTGCTGGTATGATTGAGGTCAACGGTGATCGCCTCCCGCTCTCCAAAGAGCACGAGAAGATGCCCGCTTTCCTGTTCAAACTGAACTGACGGACGGAAAAGTCCCCGCCTGATGATGGCCGCTGGCACCGGCCGAAACGCCCTGCTGGGCGTCGCGGGAGCCACCCGCAGATACATGATATTTTGGAGGTTTTAGCTATGAAAAACGAGAACATGACCGCTGAGATGACCCGTGAGTGGGAGAACGACCCGAACTGCTTCCTGCGGATGCTGAACAGCCCCGCACAGCAGCAGAGCCGCGCAGCCCGCCGCCAGAAGGATGCCGACCGGGAACGCTTCAACAACGTCCTGAACGCCGTTGCCATCGGCGCAGCAGCCCTTGCCGTCACCCTGCTCGTTATCTGCTTCGTTCTCTGATGGGGGTATCAGCTATGGATAACCAGAACATGACCTATCCCGAACTGCGGGACCTGTTCGTTGAGCACAACAAGACCCAGCTTGCAAAGCCGGTGAGCGCCTGCATCGTATTTGCTGAGAGCAACTGGCCTGACTGGTATTACCCGCTGTGCAGCCGCACCTATGAGGTCAGCAGCGACAACAAGGCTTTCCGGCCGAGCTGCTGCTCCACCAGCCTGTTCGGTTCCTGCTTGGATGGCACCGACCAGATGGTTCGCCTCGACTGGTACATGAAGGACTTCGGCAACAAGGGCGGCTGGGTCGTTGACCATTGCTACCTGAAGGAGAACGGCGATGAATCCGATGTATGATTGCTCCGGCTGGCTTGACCGGTTCGGCGGAGTAACGGAGCCGCCTGATGACCGGGGTTTTGAAGAAGAACCTGAATGGCAACGGCCCGATGAGGCAGACACCGTTTGCTAGGGCGAGTGAGAAAGGGGATAAATAAAATGACCGTTCGTGAGTATGCAAAGTCGGTCGGATTCGAGATTGCTGGAAAGCTGAAGCGCCTGCCTGATGTTTACTACGGAATGGACGATAGTCACCACTATCCGTTGTGGATTGACGAAGCTGGGAACGAGTATTGCGGCAGTTACAGTCGGGATGGCTGCTACTGCATCATCACCGCCGATGGTGGCGTTATTTGAAAGGAGTAGGCGGTATGGGACGCGGAAATGTTTATGCGGCTGGCCCGTATGAGGGTCTGTTCTACATCGACAACGATGATCTGCAGGTCTGGCGTAAGGACGGCCCTGACGGAAAGGAGCCTGAAATTCGGATGATGGCAGACATCAGCCTTGATGAACTTGTTGCCGATGACTGGTACGTTGATGAAATCGAGAGCAGCTACAAGGAGGAAGACGTTCTCAGATGCTTCTGCGCCGAACTGCGGAAGCTCTGCCCCAGCTTCCAGCCTGCGACCAACTCGAACGTCTGGCTCGGCAATGAGCGCCGGGTCATCCTCGAAAATGAGCTGTTTTACATCTGTGTGGAGGACAACGAGTGGTCGCTGGCCGTCGAGCTTATTCAGAAAGACGGCTACTCCGACTGTCAGAGCGCATGGCTGGCCGGTCTTCAGAAGCGGCGCTACCGGGGATACCTTGATGACATGAAAAAGGCTCTGCTGGCCCGCCTGCCCAGCATTGGCGTTCGCACCGGGCCGTGGACTCACGGAACTATCACCAGAGAGGAGGCTGGCGTATGCTGAGTGACATGATTGATAATCTCGTCCGGGCCGACTGCCCGCAGGAAAAGGAAGCAGCTTACCGGCAGCTCGAAAAGCTCGGCGTTGACCGCATTACCGCTGATGTCATCGCCGATGAACGCCGAAAGGAGGCGCACCTGTGAGCCGCTATATTCCCCCTGAAGAGATGAGCGAGGCCCAGATCAGAGAGCAGTTGGACTCTGAGTATAAGCACTGGGATGACCTGAAGAAGAACGGCTGTTCTGACCCTGCATGGCCGGATGGCGTGAATCTGAACCTTGTTCGGAACCACATCATCTACTGGTATCGGCTCCTGCGGGAACGTACCAGCCAGACCGTGCAGCTCTCGATGTTCGATGCTGGTATGGATTTGAGGAACGAGCGGCCGTTGCCGCCGGAAGTCCCGGACAGGTACATGGTTCCGACCGGGAAGTACCCAGACCGTCTGAACGGCAAGTGGGATGGCCTGATTTTTGACCCGACAATTTGATGAAAGGATGAAGAAAGATGACCGATGAAAAGAAGTTTGAGGTTCATGCAGAGATTACGGCTCGGCTGACCCAGCAGGATGTTGATGACATCATGGTTTCTGCGCTGGAGGGTGGCATCAACTACTGGTGCAGGCGCGTTGTTGTGCAGGGCAAGTATCTTGGGGAGTACGCAAGTGACCAGATTTCTCGCGGTGGGCAGATTGCCGTTTGGCTCGAAGAACCGTTTGAGGATGACAAGACCTGTTATATGCTCGATCTCGACAAGTTCCTCGCTGGATTTAAGCAGTGGCTCGAAAATTGCTACGCCAACTGCGATGTTGTGGACAGCACAGATGGCTCCGTTGACTGCGGCCAGATTGATGCCACCTGTGCGGACGAGATTGTCCAGCACGCACTGTTTGGCGAAGTAGTGTACGGCTGAAAGGGGTGCAGAATGATGATGGCATGGTTGATCGTGATAGATCAGTGGCTCGAAACGGCCACGGACATCCTCTGCGCTGCCTTTTGGGCAATCGTCGGGGCGATGGCTGTTGTATGGCTGGCAAGATTCTTTCTGGGGAGGCGCTGGTAATGAATACGCTGAGAGAACGCGATGCGTTACTTGAAGAATTGTGGAAGCAGTTCGGGGATGTCCCTATGGACCCCTCCACCGAAACGATGGAGGCCCCGTTTCTGGATTTCCCGGCAGGAACCAGCCGCGTTGACATCTGGCGCTGGTTTGATGAACGGCATAGCAAGGGCATTGCCTACTTGCTTTACAACGAGGATGCCTCTAACGCGGCAAGCATCACGAGCCTGCTGCACTGCCAGAAGCTCTGCACTGAATGCTGTTCTGAAACCTGCGTGTTCAACTCGCAGGGCATCTGCATGGCCCCGTTCCTGACTGGGAAGAAGCCGGGCATCCATGATGATGGCTGTACCGATTACTGCCCGAAGCCGCTGGATGGCTGTGAGCTGGTTCGCTCCTACTCCGAGCATGAGCTTCGGAGCTATGAGGAGGACGTTCGGGAACATATCTCACAGTTCACCGACGAGGAGCTTATGGAAGCCTATGCGCTTGACCGCACGACGCTCAATGCGCTCGCCCCGCGTGCGGCGGTCTTGATGCGGAAGTACATTGATAATGACGATAGCTGGACGTACCACCGCGATTACGCAATCTCGGAGGCCGTCAGCGAGTATAAGGAGGACAAAGACAATGGCTGAGAAAATGATGCCCTATGCGCTGCGGATGACGCTGGCAGTGCTTGCAAACAAGCCGGATGATGCCCGTAGCATTTCTGCCGAGTGCGTCACCGCGATGACCAAAGAGCTGATGGGCGTTGTAAGTCGGTATGACCTGATGGACTTCCCGTTCATGGTCGCTGCCCTGCGGCTCACCGCGACCTCGCTGGAGTCCCTGCTGGACGAGCATGGCAAGGGGATTGCTGACGGCATCGTCGCCAACACCACCTGCATCACCATTGATGCTTCCGAGCTGAAGGCGTCAGGCTAAAGAGGAGGAGTAAGGATATGGAAATCAAGCGCGGCGACATTTGGTATGTGAGCAAGGACAACTACACCGGCTGTGAGCAGGCGGCGGGACGCCCGGCAATCATCGTCTCCAACGAGAAGAACAACGCCTGTGCAGAGACGGTAGAGGTCGTATACCTGACCACCAAACCGAAGAAAGACCTGCCGACGCACGTTCTCATCCGCAGCTCTGAACGTGAAAGCACTGCCCTCTGTGAGCAGATTACGACCGTATCGGTTGACCGCCTGCTGGGCTACAAGGGCCACCTGACCCCGGCAGAGATGACCAACGTGGAGGTTGCAATGCTGATCTCGCTGGAGCTGGAAGTTGGAAGGCCCGTAGAGAAAATCGTGGAGGTCACGAAAGAAGTTCCGGTCATCCGGGATGTCAAGGTGTCTACGCCGGCGTCAAACCCGAACATGGCTGCGGAGCTGGCCGCAGCGAAAGCCAAGTGTGAAATGCTCCAGACCATGTACGAGAGCCTGCTGAATCGGGTTCTGGCTGGAAAGGCAGGCTGATGGTATGCGAGCATCTGATATGGTACGCGCAGCCCTTGCTGGAGCAGGGAAGACCCAGAAAGAGTTGGCCGAACACATGGGCTGGACCCCGCAGAACCTCAGCGGGCGGCTGAAGAACAACTCGCTCACCTTCGATGAGCTGTCAAAGGCTCTGCATTTTGCTGGTTATGAGGTTTCCATGAGTGATGCCAACGGTGCGGGCCTCCCGGAGCTGGGCAACAGCACCAGCCCTGCTGTGGCGCAGACCGTAGACGGCGTTCGATATGACACCCGGAAGGCGGAATCGCTTTGCTCGAATAAGGTCGTGATGTTTGAGGACTTCTATGTAGAGCTGTTCGAGGATGCCGCCGGGAACTACTTCACCGTCCTCTACCAGCTTTCTGGATGCCAGCATCATACCATCACCCCGGTAAGCGCCCGTGCTGCCCAGCAGTTCTTAGAGAGGTTCGGGAGCAGAGCATAACTGCTGGCTAAAGTTCCTTCGGTATACGGTAAATTTTTTTGTGAAATCTTCAGTATAAGTTTGACTTACCAGCTCGGTAAGTTAGAATGAAGATACAGAAAACAACTTACCAAAACACGGAGGATTTGAATATGAGAACCTACATCGTCACCTATTTCCGCCATAACCCGCAGCTCAAGAACGGAGGCTACATCTCCACCTGCAAAATTGAGGCCGTGTCCATCGCGTCGGCTCGCAAGAAGGCTCGCGAGTTCTGCGAAGGCGCAGTGTACGGAAGCCGCGAGTTGCTGGATGTTCAGAAGGAGGTCAACGGCTGATGGCTCGCAAGGAAATGTACACTCTCAAGGTTGACGGCCGGGTGGTCTGGACCAGCAACCGGCTCCCGTACATGAAGAAGATTGCCAACGAAACGCTTGAGCTGGACAACGGCTTTTTCGCTGAGATTCTGCGCTACAACAAGACGTATTCGACCCGCTTCTACAACACGAAGTGGAGCCGCTGAAAGGAGGATGCCCTATGGCACTGTATGCCGTCTACTACCAGACCGGCGTTTCGCCCCTCGATGGCGAGCCGCTGTGCACCGTTTGCCTCATCACGCAGTCTGAGGCTGCCGCTATTGCCAAGGAGCAGGAGCTGACCAAGGCTGGCCTGACTGCATGGTACGACCAGATTCAGTAAGGAGGAAGAAGTAATGGTCAAAGAATATAAGACCATCCGCGATGCCACCGAGCTGTGGGTGCATGAGATGAACGCCATCCCGCGGAGGATGATTCAGGACCTGATGAGCCTGCATCTTGACGACTGGACGGAGGTCACCAAGCCCAGCACCGGCGACCGGGTGTATGTTTACGAAATCCCCGATGAGGTTGACAGCACCACGCATGAGGGAGAAGTCAAGAGCTACAACGACGAAAGCGAGCTGTACTGCATCGAGCTGGATGATGGAAAGCTCGTATCTGCTGAAGCTGACGACTTTGAAGTCGAATACGACGGTGTACTCCCTATGTGGGGAACGATGTGGTCGTTCGGCGATTCCGCAGATGATTTGTGGCTTGAAGAAGATGATGGCATCCGGGGCGATGTCTGACTGCGGCTTCCGCATCTACAAGAGCGAAGACTACGGCTACTTCTTTGGAATCGACGGAGCCGGGTACAGCTTCTATGAGGAACACTGGATGCCGCTGTACAAAGCTCGCGGCCTGCACTGGCATGACCCGCAGGCCGAGGAAGACTACCAGATGCACGTTGTCAAAGGCTACACCAAGCGCCAGCTCGGCAGCAAGGAAGTCTGGTGCGACAAGAACGGCGTTGCCGTGAAGGAGGTCGGTTTCAGTGTTTAAGATTCGTGGGAAGTACCCCGGCCAGCCGTGGGAGGACATCGACGAGTTCGACACCCGGCCCGAAGCTCTGAAGATGCTTGCCGAGTACCGCATGGCCTATGGGCCGGGATGGCGGTTCACCATCAAAAAGGCGGCGGCAAAATGAGCAGATATGAGCAGCTTTCCATGTTCACCATGAACGTGGAGCAGATAACCGCCACCTGCTGTATGGATGGATGCCCGGCGCGGGCCAGTCCGGTGGAGCCGTGGATGGCGGCGCTCATCCCAGCCGGAGAATATGTGGTGCAGATTGCTGGGCATCCGCTGGTTCTGCGGCCCATGCCCGGCAGACAGGCCGACATCCAGCGTGGGCATGAATACTACCACTACATGATCGGCGGGCGGCTTTATGCCGGCACATTCGTTGGGAGGGATTCTGGATGATGGACAAAATCGTGGTCACAGCGGCGGACATCGAAAAGCTCCTTGCATGGCGGGATGAGCACAACGATCTGGTTCGTTCGATGCCGGTTCCCCTGCGAGAAGTGGAAATCCAGATTGTCGAGAGCGGCATCTCTATCAAGTGCTTCCGCTCTGACAAGAAGCTGAAGCTCTACCTCGACAGCCCGGCCCGGAAGCTCGGCCATGTTGTCTTCGCTCCGCTGGGCAACGGCCTGTGGAAGAAGAAAGTAAGCACGCTTCCTGCGGACTGTAACCCCACCGAAACCGAACAGGGCGCTTTGACCGTGTACGGCTCCCTGATGGCGCTGATGACGTATGGAGAGGTCGGAATCAGGGGTGAGAAATCCGCCACCTCAACAAAGGCTCCCGCCAAGCGCATAGGCTCCACAAAGCCGCATACCGCCAACACCACATACATCATTCACTCGGCTGGAAAACAGCTCACAGTGGCTCCCAGAGGCCACCATGCAAGCCCAGCCTGCTCCTTTACCGTAAGAGGCCACTTCCGCCACTACAAGAGCGGAAAGACGGTCTGGATTGCAGAGTATCGTAAAGGAACGGGCCACAGCCGGGGCAAAACCTACAAGATTGGAGGTGATCTGGATGACTGAGCAGTCTGAATGGCAGTTCATCGTCGATTACGTCAAGGACAGCACGACAAATTTCTGCAATGCCACCTGTCGCAGTCAACTCATGGCCCTGTGGACCTCGTACTGCCTGCATAACAGCCTCGATGTCGATACAGCGATGTACGATGCAGTTTTGATGGATTTGTTCAACGCTCTCTCCGATGAACAGAAAGCCGAACTGCACTGCACCGGCTTCTCAGAGCTTGATAGTATGATGGCCCAGTGGCTTATCTGAAAGGAGATAAAAAATGAGCGACATACGGTTAGTTAATGTAGTGCCCATCGTCAACGGATGGAACGATGCGGCGAAGAAGAATCTGGAGGAGGCCAAAACCTTGATGGCCTCCGGGAACCATCTCGACTACAACAAGGGTGTTGTCAAGGAAAGCGTTGCGAACCTCGTTTCCGGGTTTGCCGATGACCTGATGAGTGCGCCTTTCATCGACCCGGAAACGCTGCGGCCGATGGCACACTGGGATGGACAGTATGACGGCTACTATGACGTAGAGCCCGTCGTACGCTGCAAGGACTGTGAACATTTCAAGAACTACGGAAAGACATCTTTGCTCGCCGATGGAAAGAACATCAAGGCGGGGTGGTGCTACAGACGGATTCGGTATGATGAGGAGTACAGGATGCCGCCGGACGGTTTCTGCTCATACGGGAAAAGAAGGAATGGAGGTAATGGCAATGCGAAAAATTGAGGATACGGAGGAGCAGAATGAGCACTGAACACAAAGCTGTCCTCCTGAGTATCCGACCTGAGTGGTGCGTGAAGATTCTCAACGGAGAAAAAACTGTGGAGATTCGCAAGAATCGGCCAAAATTGAAGCCTCCGTTCAAGTGTTACATCTACTGCACGAAGGCTCCAAAAAAGCTAATCACCATCTTTAGAGATGGAGATGTCTTTGGCGACGGAGAAGTATATCGCGGTAAACCGCAATTTGTCACTTGGGACGGTGGCAACATTCCAATCGAAATCAGACAGAAAGAACAGACCGTTATCGCCGAGTTCGTCTGCGACAAAATAAGGCCCATCATCGGCAAAACATGGATTGTCAAAGAAGACATCGAAAGAGCCACGTCTGGAAGCTGCCTGTCCTTGAAACAAATCATAGAATACGCCGGATGGAGCCATTGCTCCTCGTTCACCGAGCGCAAGGAGCTGTATGCGTGGCATATCTCAGACCTGAAGATTTATGACCAGCCAAAGTCCTTGTCCGGCTTTTCTAGGCATGACTTTCGTGGCATGAACGGAACCGATGTCTGTGGGAATGAGAGCTGCGAGCATTATCAGCCGTCTGGAAGCTATATGCTCCCGCCGACCTGCGCAGTCAATGGCTGCTATTTGAGTAAGCCGCCCCAGAGCTGGTGCTACGTCGCTGAGAATGAGGAGAATGTATGATGTGGGCTGAAATGTCTAATGCAGCCAAGTGGATGGCAGTTGGAGCTGCGATTGTCGCGGCCATTATCGTAACTGGGCAGACGTACCCGTTGTGGTTCTTTCTGATTCCGATGAACTGTTGATGAGGAGGTGCCGACCGTGGAACTGAAGAACAGCGAGCATTACAACGACCCGACGCCGTATGAGGCACACAAGAACATCCGCAAGGAGGAACAGTTTGAAGCTGCCCGGATGCGCACCATCAGCGCATTGGTCAGCGCATTGAAGCAGGTGGCCGATCTCGCCGGGTTCGAGATCGTGGGCCGGGTTGTTCTTATGGACAAGGATTCCGGGAGGATTTTCAGATGAGTACCCCAAAGTGCGAGATGTGCGGACGGGACATACCGAAACGCCAAGAACCGCCAGAAGTTCTGCCCTGACTGCGTAAAGAAACGTCAGGCCGCACAATCCCACAAATCTTATCTCAAGCACCGCGAGTATTATCTGGAACGCAGCCTTGCTCAAGCTGAACATCGGAAGCAGGAAGCACTGGAGGAAAGGATGCTGGAGGAACTTTTGCTCGCAAAAAGACCGGAACCGAAGTACAGCATCACTCAGGTGGTCGAAAAGGCAAAAGACCTCGGCATCAGTTACGGCTGGTGTTCGTATCTGCTTTCGGTCGGGAAAAGTCTGTATGGAATGAAAGGAGAGCGCTTATATGACGCTGATTACGAAGTCCGAAGAATTGATGGCCGTTTCTGTCCGGCAGGGCGTTGAGCTTGCCGCCATTGAGGCCAAAGTGCTGCTGGGCTATCTGGAGGGGCATGACTACAGCCTGATGATGGATGACAAGTTCCATCTCGCTCTGCATGACAATCAGGACGGCGAGAATGCCGACAACGATCAGCCGTACACCATCCGGGACTGCATCGACTTCTGTCAGGAGATGAACAGTGAGCTTCTTCTAGAGGAAGCGGGAAAGGAAGGCGGCGACCCGGACTATTTCAGCGAGCTTCAGAAGGACGAGCTGATTCTGGGTCTGATGATGGGACGTGCTAAGGCAGTGCTTCCGCCCCGGACCAGCACCTACGATGTTGTCATCGTAGAATACCTGAAGAAGGTCGTACCCGTCGAAGCGGCGAGCTGGGAAGAGGCCAAGATGCTTGTCAGCGAGGCGTGGGACAACGGAACCTACGTCTTGACCGCAGATGACTTTGCCGACGTGAGCTTTACGCTCGGCCGCTGATGTCGTCCAAAAAGCAGTTGCATTATCGGTAAGCATCTGTTAGAATAGGGATATGCGGCACTATACCGAGCAAAAAGGCCCCACACGGGGTCTTTTTGCTGCACAGATACAAACAATCTTTGGCTGCAAAGGTAGCGTTTCAGACGGAACCAGTGGCACTCCTGCGTTTTGAAAATGCTCGCATTTTCGCTGCTTTCCATACCGGCATCCCGACTCCCGTCAGTATGGGGGATGCGATGCTGATCTTGTAACTATTATAGCGCTTCGCCGCTGTAATATCCCGACTCTGTATCCGCAGCGAGAGCATACGCCCCCTGCGGCAGGATGCACGGCTGTTTTCCGTGCGCAGAAAGGAAAAATATTATGCCTTCTTTGACGACCTACAAGCTGCTCAAGCAGGAGCACAACGCCCGGCGGGGCGAGTTCAAGACCGTACATGGCACGGTGCAGACCCCCGCATTCCAGAATGTTGCCACCGCCGGCGCCATCAAGGGCGGCCTGTCTGCCCATGACCTGAAGGACATCGGTGCGCAGGTCATGCTCTGCAACACCTACCATCTGCATCTGCGTCCCGGCGACAAGCTGGTGGCAGAGATGGGCGGTCTGCACAAGTTTACCCGCTGGAACGGCCCCATCCTCACCGACAGCGGCGGATTTCAGGTGTTCAGCCTCGCAAAGCTGCGCAAGATCACCGAAGAGGGCGTGACCTTTGCCTCTCACCTCGACGGCCACCGCATCTTCATGGGGCCTGAGGAAAGTATGCAGATCCAGGCAAACCTCGGTTCCACTATCGCCATGGCCTTTGATGAGTGCGTCGAGAACCCCGCCCAGCACGATTACTCCAAAGCCAGCTGCGAGCGCACCACCCGCTGGCTCAAGCGCTGCAAGGATGAGATGGCCCGCCTGAAGCATGAAGGCATCTCCGTCAACCCCGACCAGCTGCTCTTCGGCATCAATCAGGGCTGCACCTTTGCCGACCTGCGCGTGGAGCACATGAAGCAGATCGCTGACCTGGACCTGGACGGCTACGCCATCGGCGGCCTTGCTGTGGGTGAGCCCACTGAGGTGATGTACGAGATAATCAGCGCAGTCGAGCCCTATATGCCCAAGGATAAGATCCGTTACCTGATGGGCGTAGGCACTCCCGGCAACATCATCGAGGCCGTCTCCCGCGGCGTGGACCTCTTCGATTGCGTCATGCCCAGCCGCAACGCCCGCCACGGCCACCTGAACACCTGGGGCGGCATCATCAACATCAAGAACGCCAAGTACGAGCGTGACGAGCGCCCCATCGACCCCGCCTGCGGCTGCCCGGCCTGCCGGAACTACTCCCGCGCCTATATCCGCCACCTGTTCAAGGCAGAGGAACTGCTGGGTATGCGTCTGGCCGTCATGCACAACCTCTGGTTCTACAATCACCTGATGGAGCGCATCCGCGATGAGCTGGATGCAGGCACCTTTACCGCCTTCCATGACCGCTATGTCAAGCTGCTCGACACACGAATTTGAGATTTAGCCTTGAAACATGCCGGATAAGCGCGTATAATAAAGTCATATGAATTTGAGAGGAGATTTTGCCCCATGCAATTTCTGACTACGACCGAAAGCTACATCAGCCTTTTCTTTACTCTGGCTCTGATGCTGGTGATGCTCTACTTCATGATCTATCGTCCCCAGAAGAAGCAGGAGAAGAAGGATGCTGCAATGCGCTCTTCTCTGGAGATCGGCGATCAGGTCACCACCATCGGCGGCGTCATCGGCCGTGTGGTCGCCATCAAGGACGACACCTTCGTGCTGGAGACTGGCGCTGACCGTGTGAAGATCCGCTTCACCAAGAACGCCATCAGCTCTGTCGAGAAGCTGAACATGGACAACGCCCCCAAAAAGTAATATTTTTCCGGATTCGTGCTTTGAACGCGTCTCCCTGCATACAGTAGGTGCAGGGAGGCGCGTTTTTATGTCTGATACCAAGAAGTTCCCGGCGATAGGGCTGCTGGTCGTTTTCGGAGTGGGCAGTGCGGCAGCAGCCGTGAGCCTGGCAGGGTTCGGCTGGCTGATGGTCAAACAGGGCCTGACGCAGGAGGCCGCTGCTCCGCTGGCCACGGCGGCAGTCTGTCTCGGCAGCTTTCTCAGCGGCCTGCTGATGGCCATTCTGCAAAAGGGCAAAGGGCTCATCTGGGGCGCAGCGGAAGGAGCACTCTTTGCAGGGCTGCTTTTTATTCTGGGTACACTGTACCAGAGCGAGTGGGAAACGATGCAGTTCGTCCGGGCAGGGCTTGTCCTGCTGATGGGGGTTCTGGGCGGGGTCCTCGGAATGCTGCGCGCGGAGCGAAAGCGGCGCTGAATGCTCAGTCCACGCTACAGCGGCCATACACAACAAAAGCAGGAGGGAAAAAGCACGATGTGGGTCTATCAGGAAACGGAAACAAATGCAGCGGCGCTTGTGCCGACGCTGCCGGAAGATACAGCGGGCGAGTCTCTGGCAGAAAAAGAAGCCATGACGCCTGTCTCCGAGCCGTTGGCGGAGCTTCCGCCTCAGAAAGCTCCCCGGCGGAAGCCCTTCCAGGCCAGCCGGGACTGCATCCTTCTGGCGGCGGCCTATCTCTTCGGTACGCTGATGGCGGGCGTTTTGCAGGCGCTGTGCGACGCTGAAGAGATGGAAACGCTGGCCTATTATCTGGACTGCTGGCGCGGAGTGTTCGCGGCGTCCAGTACAGCACAGGCGGTGGGACTGTTTGGGGCAGAGCTGACTGTCGTCCTCGGGGCGGCGGCAGTGTTCCTCCTGCTGGGGCTTTCGGCAGTGGGGCCGCTGCCCATCTTTCTGTTTGCGATGTTATACGGGACAGGCTCCGGCCTGCTCTCGGCGCAGCTTCTGGATGGCCTCGGGGCAAAACAGCTCGTTCTCTTTTTGCTCACCGCCAGCCTGCCGACGGCACTGGCGGCAGGTGCGCTCTGTTTGTTCGGAGCCTCGGCTCTGCAGGTCAGCAGCCGAATCCACGCCTTCTCTTTCGGCAGAGGGGATAAGGGAAGCCATCCGGCAGGAGCACGGCTCCTGGTGGGGCAATTCGCCTTACTGGCGGTCTGTCTCTGCCCGCTCTGCGGTGCGGCCACCGGCCTTGTATGTCTTGCAAATCGTCTGATGCAGGCCGGATAAGCGCCCGGCTTTCTTGCGGCCTCGGGCCGGATGTGGTATGATAAAGAAAATGATTTTCATGAAATGAAAACAGGGAGTCCAGAATGAAAGAACCGAAGCTGAAAACCGTATACGTCTGCTCCAACTGCGGAGAGACAAGCCCCCGCTGGATGGGCCGCTGCCCCAGCTGCGGCAGTTGGAACACCATGAATGAGGATGTGGTCGCCGAAGCGCCCAAGGCCGGGCTTTCCGGCGGCAAAGCCGCTGCGCCCGTCCGGCAGGAGGGCGTCACCTCGCTGACGGCAAGGCGTCTGGCCGACATCAGCACGACCGAGGAAAAGAGCCGCATCCTGACGGGCATTTCCGAGCTTGACCGCGTATTGGGCGGCGGCATCGTGTTGGGCGGCGTCGTACTGCTGAGCGGTGAGCCGGGCGTGGGCAAATCTACGATGCTTTTGCAGCTCTGCGGTGCCATCTCCAACCAGCACACGGTGCTGTATATCACGGGCGAAGAGTCCGTCCGTCAGGTCAAGCTGCGTGCGGCCCGCCTGAAAGTCCCGCAGGATAACATCTATCTGGCGGCAGAAAACGACGTAGACGAGATCTGCGGCCTCATCGAGAAGGAAAAGCCGGAACTGGTCGTCATCGACTCCATCCAGACCATGCGGTGCATGGACATCTCGTCTTCGTCCGGCACGGTCAGTCAGGTGAAAGAGAGTGCGGCCCGCCTGCTGGCTGTCGCTAAAAAGCAGGAGATCCCGATGTTTATCGTGGGCCATGTCAACAAGGACGGTGCTATCGCAGGCCCGAAGGTCATGGAGCACATCGTGGATACGGTTCTTTACTTTGAGGGAGACAAAATGCTGCCATACCGCATCCTGCGGGCGGCTAAAAATCGCTATGGCTCCACCAACGAGCTTGGTATGTTTGATATGACAGGGCAGGGCCTTGAGGAAATCGAAAATCCGTCCCAGATGCTTCTGGAAGGCCGTCCGCTGGGCGTTTCCGGGAACTGCGTCGCCTGTACCATGGAAGGCAGCCGCCCCATTCTCAGCGAGATACAGGCCCTTGCGACCAAGACGAATTTCCCGGCACCCCGGCGGGCCTGCAGCGGCTATGACTACAACCGCATGAACCTGCTCATCGCCGTGCTGGAAAAGCGTGCAGGTTATTTCTTCGGCAATCTGGACGTGTATATCAACATCGTCAGCGGCATCACCCTGCGGGATACCGCCTGCGACCTCGCCGTCTGCCTGAGCATGGTATCGTCGCTTCTGGACTGCCCCGTGAGCGATAAGCTCATTGCCATCGGTGAAGTCGGCCTTGGCGGCGAGGTGCGCAGTGTACCGAATCTGGAGCAGCGTCTGCGGGAAGCGGAACGTATCGGCTTTGAGCGTGCCGTCGTACCAAAGCACAGCCTTGCACATCTGAACGCCGCCGATTATCCCGGCATGAAGCTTGTCGGTGCCGCCTATATCTCGGACGCCATCCATGCCTTGAAATCCGACCGTCTGTGACCATAAAAAGAGGAAACCATGTCGATTTATCTGGACGAGAAAAATCCTGAAAAACATAAGCCTTTTGATGATGCCTCGCCGGACATCGTCGCGTATGTGCGCTATCTGGAAGTCATCGCAGGCAAAAGCCCCAACACGGCCTTCAGCTATTACTGCGACCTGCGCAATTTCAGCCGCTTTATGAAGCGCCGGCGCGGCCTTGTAACCGACGATACCGAGATAAAGGACATCGACCCCAAGGGGCTCGATACGGCTTTTTGGGGCAGTGTGACCAAGGAAGACGTTTATGAATATCTGTACTTTCTGAACAGCGAGTGCGGCAACAAAAAGTCTTCGACGGCCCGGCGGCTGGCAAGTCTCCACGGTTTTTATGATTATCTGGTCAATCAGGTAGACTTGCTCAAAGAGAACCCGACAGCGTCCATCAAGCCGCCCAAACAAGACAAAGTTCTTCCCAAATACCTGACAGCAGAGCAATCCATGGACCTTCTGGAAAGCACCCAGACCCAGAGCGATTTCCCGGAGCGGGATTACTGCATGGTGGTGCTGTTTTTGAACTGCGGGATGCGTCTTTCGGAGCTTGTCGGCATGGACCTCGGCGACATCGACATGGAACAGCGGCAGATCCGTTTGTTCGGCAAAGGCCATAAAGAGCGGATGGTCTACCTGAATGATGCCTGCATGGAGGCATTGCAGATCTATCTGAACAAGCGCAACACGATGGAAGGTCTGAACCCCAAAGAGAGAGCTGTCTTTATCACCCGGCGGCGCAAGGAGCGCATCTCAAACCGCAGGGTAGAGCAGCTGGTCACCGGCGCCATGAAAACAGCGGGTCTGCGTGGTTTTTCCACCCATAAGCTCCGCCATACTGCCGCGACGCTGATGTATCAGACTGGCAACGTGGATATTCTGACCCTCAAACAGCTTCTGGGCCACAGCAGCGTCGGCACGACACAAATTTATACACACCTGCAGGAATTTCAGGTGCGTGCAGCGATTGAGCAGAATCCGCTGGGTGAAGTCAAGAAGGCAAACTTGGATACAACATCGAAGGAGACAGGGGAGAGCACGGGGGAATTTGCCGATCCTTCATCGGATGAGCCTGAAAATGATGCACCGAACGGCCCGATGGAAGCCTTTGAGGGTGCCGCGCAGGAAGGCTTCCGGGTGGATGTTTCGAGCCTTGCGGATACGGAGAGCACCGACAAATGATGACATCTGATGAGCAGATACAGAAGCTTCGGCGCGATGAGGCCGCGCTGATGACAGAATGGCAGACACGCCGGGCGCAGTCTGCCTGTTTTAACGCCGACGGCGTTGTGGACTATGAGCGCTGGTCAGCACTTCCGGACGGAAAACATATCGTTGTACTGTTAAAAGAAACGAATGGGCTGCACGGAAGCCTCGTGGAGTTTCTTTATCATGGGGGCAGCAAAACCTACTACAGGACGTGGAATAATGTTGCGCGCTGGGCAAATATGATTTTGAACGGCACATACTGGGAATTTGTGCCAAAATCTTTGCTGGACGATATGGTGCGGAATATCGCTGTGTAACCTGAAAAAGTGTCCGGGCGGTGCCATCGCAAGCTCAAAAGCGGTACGGCAGGCCGCCCGGCAGGATGCGGACCGACTGAAACGTCAGATACAGCTCTACGAACCAGGAATCATCCTGACCGGCGGCTGGGGGCTGGTATCGAACATTTTACATGATGAGATATTTGCAGATGATGCTGAATGGATCAGGCCCAATGAAGAGACTGCATTGTGGTATTACAAAAGCAGTTTGGTCTGCACAGGTAAAGAAACACTCGTTGTGAGTATGCCGCATCCGAATCGAGCGGCAAAGAACTGGACATTAGAGTTAGAAAAGGTTTTACGAGCAACCGGACGATTGTAAAACAAAAAAGCTGACCAAACATACAAAGTAATGCATTCAAATAACACAACTGTACAAAACCCGAAAAACCGGCCCAGCCAGCCCAAAAGGCTCAGGAGCCGCCGGAAAGGCCCGAAACCCGAAAAAGAGGGCTTTTTCACTCCCCTATATTTCGTATAACCTGCATTATACGAAATATTATAAAAATCAAAAACAGAGGCCCCCTTCTCCTGCGTTCCGTCATCGGTGCAGGTTTTGGGAGCCTCTGCTGTTCTTTTATATCATTTCGTTTGGGACGTGTGGATCGCCTGCCAAGCAGGCATCGTAAAATACAGCTGGACAAGACCGCTTTCATGCGAGCGTCCATTGCATCAGACTTTACAGCGGCGTATCCAGCGGCTGTGTTCCGAAGTACGCGCAGATCGCTTCATAGTAAGCGCGCGCCACTGTCTTACAGCCTTCTTCGCTGCCAAACTGTGCAACGTCCTCTTCGCTGGTCACAAAGCACTGTTCTGCCAGAACCGCCGGACAGTTTACATCTTCCAACAAGGTAAAGCTTCGCTCGTCCCTTACTTCGGTATGGGTGCTCTCTACAAGCTGCTTTACCTCGCCCTGATAATAAATGTACCGGATGCCGCCGTGGCCGCGAAGCTTTGCGCCTGCGGCCTGCATCCCCTGTGCCAGCTGCTGCGCGAAGTAATAGCTCTCCTGATGCCATGTACGGCCCGGAACGGACGGATAACACTCAAAGCCTGCAGCGGCAGAACCCTCCGGCGCGGAGTTGCCGTGGATGGACAGCAGCAGCTGCGGGCTTTTGGCATTGATGGCCTCTGCCCGTTCGCTGGGCTTTGCGGTGACATCATAGCTTTCACGGGAACGCAGCGGGATGTAATTAGGGTCGGCCTCCAGCAGCGCAAGCAGAGCCTCGGAGGTCTGGGCCGTCATCTCTTTTTCTTCGACGACTCCCCTTGCGCCCGGGTCGCTCCCGCCGTGGCCTGCATCAATGCAGACCCGGTAAGGCGGGTCGCCCACCACAGGCCGGAAAGGCTCTTCCCCGCTCTCATTTCGCCCGAAGCCGAACAGCGCTGCTTTCCAAAGGAAAAATGCTGCACTGAAGCAGACGACGCACACCAAAAGGCCGATGACCGTCGCAGTGGACGGGCCGCACTGTTTTCTCCGGCGTACGTGTCTTGGATTTGAACGTCCTGCCATCGGCTTACTTCAGCTCGACGACGGTCACGCCGCTCTCGCCCTCGCCGTAACGGCCCAGACGGAAGCTCTTGACCATTCGGTTTCCCCGCAGATGCTTATGGATCGCAGTGCGCAGTGCGCCGGTACCATTGCCGTGGATGAGATATACCACAGTCTGGCCGTTCAAAATCGCACGGTCGATGAAGGAATCCACCTCCGGCAGCGCCTCGTCTACGGTAAGACCCAGCAGGTTGCATTCCATCTTTGCTGTGCGCTGTACGCGCTCTACCCTGCCATTGGGCCGGTTAGCATCGCCGGTCAGGCGGAGTCCATCATGCCCCTGTGTGCCTTGGTCTGAGGCTTCGTCTCCTTGACCAGCTTTTCCGGCTGCTTGAGGCCCTTGAGCGGCACTTTCGTCTTGATGATGCCGGCCCGTACGAGAACATCGCCGTTTTTATCCGGCAGAGAGAGCACGGTAGCCAGCTGGTTCAGTTCTGCGATGCAGACCTCCTGCCCTACCTTGACTTCCTTCAGCGGCACGAACTCCTTGACCGGGTTGTGTACCACTTCAGTCCCCATAAAGAGCTTTTCGGACTCTTTCTTGGCGATCTCACGGGCGCGCTGGGCCTTCTGCTGGGTGCTCATCCGCTCGTCTTTCTGGAGCTGGCGCAGCTCATCCGTCAGAGCGTAGGCCTTGCTCTCGACCTCCTGCGCCAGTGCGCGGGCCTTGGCGCGGGCAGCTTCCAGCTCATTCTCGCCCTGCTGGATAAGCTCATCGCGCTTCTGACGGGCTGCATCCAGCTGGTGGGCGGCCTCGTTTTTCAGGCCTTCCACCTCGTCCTGACTGGCCTTGAGCTGGAGCTTCAAATCATCCAGCTGGCCCAGAACGGCGTCCAGGCGCTTGTCTTCTGCGGACAGATGCTGTTGTGCAGCCTCAATGACCCGCTCCGGGATGCCAAGCTTTTCGCTGATAAGGAAAGCGTTGGACTTGCCCGGAACGCCGACGCTGAGCTTATAGGTGGGGCGCAGCGTCTCCAAATCGAACTCGCAGCTGGCGTTGACGACGCCCTTTGTCTCGAGAGCGAACACCTTCAATTCTGCATAGTGCGTTGTGGCCATCAGGAGCACACCGCGGCGGCGCAGCTCTTCGATGATGGCAACAGCCAGTGCCGCACCCTCCGCCGGGTCGGTACCGGCACCAAGCTCGTCCAGAAGCACCAGCGTGTGGGGCATGGCAAGCTCAAGGATGCCGGTGATCTTCTTCATATGACCGGAAAAGGTGGACAGGCTCTGCTCGATGCTCTGCTCATCGCCGATGTCCACAAGGAACTCGTCGAAGACACAGATCTCACTGCGCTCATCCGCCGGGATGAGGAAGCCGCACTGTGCCATCGCGCAAAGCAGACCGGCCGTTTTCAGAGTGACGGTCTTACCGCCGGTGTTGGGGCCGGTGATGATGAGCGAATCATATTCCCTGCCCAGCGAAATATCGACAGGAACACACTTCTTTGCGTCGATGAGCGGATGACGCGCCCGGATGAGCGAGAACGACGTATCCGTCCGGACAGTGGGTTTGAACGCCTTCATATCCAGTGCAAGGCGGGCTTTTGCAAGCAGGACGTCGATTTCCAGCATGGCCTTATAGCTGTACTGGAACTGCGGCTCAATGGCTGCGACCTGACCGGTAAATGCTACCAGGATACGCTCGATCTCCTGGGCTTCCTGTGCGCGGTACTGTAAAATGCGTGCGTTTGCCTCCACAACAGCCTGAGGCTCGACGAAGACGGTCGCACCGGTAGACGAGACGTCATGGATGATACCGCTCACCTCACCGCGATACTCGCTTTTGACAGGAACGACATAACGGCCATTTCGGATGGAGACGACGCTCTCCTGTAAGTACTTGGAGGTGTCCATATTCCGGACCATGCTTTCCAGACGGTCGCGGATGCTGTTTTCAGTCGCACGGATCTTCTTGCGCAGGTCGTTCAGGGTGTGCGATGCCGTATCTGCCATTGCATCCGGTGCAAGGATGGCACTCGAGATCTGCTGCTCGAGGCCCGGCTGAGGAGCCAGCGCATAGAATAAGTCGTCCGTCGGAAGTGCATCGTGTTCCGAAGAGCCGTACCAGCTGACGAGATTCTGAAAGTTGCGAAGCGCACCGGCCACCATCAGCAGTTCACCCATTGAGAGGACACCGCCCTTGACGGCGCGGGCGGCCAGCTGACTGACGCCCTCTACTCCACCGAAGCGGGGCGAGCCGTTCTTGATGAGCAGTGAATTGATGGCATCGGTCTGTTCCAGCGCATACCGCACTTCATCGGGGTCGCACTGAGGTTCGATGGCAAGGAGCTTTTCGCGGGACTCTTTGCACACACAGCCCTCCGCCGCCCGGGCAATGATCTTGTCCAGTTCCAGCGTTTTCAAATAACTTGTTTCCATAGTAATTCCTTATATCAAATCGATTTCAAATGGTTATGGCAGGACGGATTTCAAAAAGGCGTAGCTTTTCAACGGCTTGTCCAGATGGGTCAGCGCATATTGCTCTGCTGCTGTAGAGAGTTTCGCCAGACTGCCGACGGAAATACGGAAGCCGAATATCTTTTTATCTTCTACCAGACAGATATGCCGCAGCGCAAACAGCGCCCCGGCGTCCAGATTGCACTTCTTCCCCGCCTTTTGGGCGCAGGATTCGCAGAGCAGACAGCCCTCCGCCGGGTCGAGATAAAAGGCAGGGCCGTCGTAAGTGCCGCAGTCGCGGCAGTAGACCAGCTGCGGCAGAAAACCGCACTCACTCATGGTGCGCAGCTCAAATACGGCCTTGATGACCCGGAGGTCGGCCTTTTTCTCGCTTATCATGTAAAAGCAATTCAGGAGAAGCCTCAGTTCTTTTGCGGCTTCGTCTCCTGTGGGCGAAAGCGCCGAGGCCATTTCCGCCATATACATGGCAAGGCTCATCCCTTCGATGGAGGACGAGATGCCGTGGAAGACGTTTTTGACATCCGCCTCTCGCACTGTATACATATTCCGTCCGGGGACAAGCACGAACTCCGAGTAACAAAAAAAGCCCGCAGGCGCTGAACAGTTTGCTTTTCAGCCGCAGGCTGCTCTGCGCAGAGGCCGAGATGACTCCCAGCCCCGGCGTCAGAAGCGTGATGATCCGGTCTGATTCTTTATACCGGGTCTCTTTCAGGACAAGGCCCGGGGTCACAATGGTATCCATCTGTTTTTTCTCCTGCCGGGGCGGTGAGCCGCTGCTGAGCGAGCTGCCGCCTGTAGTCCAGATAACACAGAATATCACCGGTGCAGGCAAACGTCTGCCAGCTGAGTTCCACATCCATCGGACAACGCTCCCTTCTTTAAGGTATAGTGTCACCTCTAGGGTACTGCGCTATCCCCGGGAAATCTGTCCTGTTATGAGGCTCAGCGGTTGGGCTGCTGCTTGAAGCCGAAATTGTTGAGCATGAACTCGTTATCGCGCCAGTCGGCTTTGACCTTCACCCAGCACTGTAAGTTGACGCGGCAGCCGAGGAACTCTTCGCAGTCGGTGCGGGCTGCGCTGGCGATCTTCTTTAGCATCGCGCCGCCCTTGCCGATGACCATGCCCTTGTGGCTCTCCCGCTCACAGTAGATGTTCACGTCGATGTCCACGAGGTCGGTGCCGGGGCGCTCCTTGAAGCGCTCGACCACGACCGCAATGCCGTGCGGGATCTCGTCCCGCATATAGAGCAGAGCCTTTTCACGGATAACTTCCGCTACAAGCTCCTTCTCCGGCATATCGGTGTAGGCATCATCGTCAAAATAATGTGGGCCTTCCACGGCATAGCGGCTCAGGGCGTCGAACAGTTCCTCGCAGTGGTCATTATCGCGGACACTGACGGTATAGACATCATCAAAGACGCCCAGCGCTTTCAGCTCCGCCTTGCGGGCCTCGAGGTCCGCCGGGTCTTTGACGAGATCGGTCTTGTTGATGACCGCGATGGCCGGGCCGCCCTTTTTCAGAGCCTCGACCAGAACCATCTCCGATTCATTCAGCGCGCCGTAGGGCTCGAACAGCATCATGGACACATCGACGTCAGCAATGGAGTCGCTGGCCGTCTTGTCCATCCGCTTGCCCAGCTTATTGTGGGGCTTATGCACGCCGGGGGTGTCCAGCAGAACGTACTGCAAAGGCCCCCCGGGTGATGACGCCAGTAATACGGGTACGGGTGGTCTGGGGCTTGGAGGTGACGATAGCAACCTTCTCCCCCACCAGCAGATTCGTCAGGCTGGACTTGCCCACGTTCGGGCGGCCAATGACCGCCACGAACACAGAGGATGTATCATAATGGCCCTGGATCGGTGTTTCGTTTTTCAAAATAGAACTCCTGTCTTTTTATTCCGTGTAGCTCACCGTGCGGGGCAGACCCAGCTGGATGAGGACAGCTTCTTCCTTCTCACGCATCCGCATGGCTTCCAGACCACCGTTCTCGTGGTCATAGCCCAGCAGATGGAGCATGGAGTGGACCGTCAGGAAAGCGACCTCTCTCTGCAGCGGATGGCCGTAGAGAGTCGCCTGCTCCTGTGCGCGCTCCATGCTGATGACGATGTCGCCCAGCATCTTGCAGCCGTTGTTCTCGTCCACGTCATAGACGCCGTTCTCCCCCAGAGGAAAGCTCAGCACATCCGTGGGCATCGGCTTGTTGCGGTACTGGTTGTTCAGCTCAGCAATGGCTGCGTTGTCCACGAAGGTCACGCTGATCTCCGCCGGGTCGTCAAAATGCTCATATTCCAGCACAGCGTTGCAGGCGCGGCGGATGAGGATGCGAAGGCCCGAGGGGACCTTGATCGCTTTCTGCGAGTTGGTGATCAAAACTTTATTGGACATAAATCGTCCGCTCCTTTCGTTTCTACATTCTATTGAACGAATGCCCCGGTTTCTGTGGTATGCCGCCGGGGTTGTTTTTTCATAGGGTTCAGTGCTTAGCCGGGTGGGCAGCGGCCTCGTAGGCTTTGATGATCTCCTGCACCAGACGGTGACGCACCACGTCTTTTTCGGTGAAGTAGCACTGCGCGATGCCGTTCACGCCTTTGAGGACCTGAAGTGCATCCACAAGGCCGCTGCGGGTGCGGTCGGGCAGGTCGATCTGAGTGACGTCGCCGGTAACGACCACTTTCGAGCCGACGCCCATGCGGGTGAGGAACATCTTCATCTGCTCCGGGGTGGTGTTCTGCGCTTCGTCGAGGATGATGAAGGAATCGTCCAGCGTCCGGCCGCGCATATAGGCCAGCGGTGCGACCTCGATGATCTGCTTTTCCACCAGACGCTCATAGGTCTCTGCGCCCAGCATATCGAACAGGCCGTCGTACAGAGGCCGCAGATAGGGGTCTACCTTCTGCTGCAGGTCACCCGGCAGAAAGCCCAGCTTCTCGCCTGCCTCCACCGCCGGGCGGGTCAGCACGATGCGGGAGACATCTTTGGCCTTGAACGCCTTGACAGCCATTGCCACAGCAAGGTAGGTCTTGCCGGTACCCGCCGGGCCGACGCCAAAGGTGATGGCGTTGTTCCGGATGGAGTTGAGGTACTCTTTCTGGCCCAGGGTCTTGGGACGGATGGGCCGGCCTTTGACCGTCACCGTCACGAAGTCTTCGGTCAGCTCCCGGACACGCTTTTCCTCACCGTCATGCGCAAGGCTCAGGCAGTAGCGCACCGTCTGGTCTTCCAGCGGCGTATGGTTCTCGATAAGGAGAAGCATCCCCTCCACAGCACGGGCCGCAGCTGCAACATTGGCCGGTTCGCCCGAAATGCGCAGCATCGTACCGCGGCACACCGCCGTCACCGAAAATTCTTTCTCCAGCATACGGATGTTCCGGTCACAGTTCCCGAATACAGCGGCTGCGATCTCTACGCTGTCTAATTCAATGCTCTTTTCTGCCATGCGGCTCCTCCTGAATGTCACTAGATTCTGTCTCTATTGTACCACCAAAACAGCGCGAAGAAAACTATGAAAATTGCACAAAATTTTTCAACCGCATATGGCGGTTTGGCGGAGCACTCGAAACCTGCTCTATCAGCCTTTTCAAAGTCGTCTTTAGGACAGCTGCTTCGTTTGCATTGCTTTCCCCGGAGGCTTGTGCTATACTATTTTTAGAAAGTGGCTTAGGGGCTTCACCGCCCTGCTCGGTTTTGAGTACCGAGGTAAGGCCGCTTTCTTCTTTTGTCGAAGCTCTTTTTCAGTTTCCAGCTCAATGAACTTCACACCTTGCTGACCAGTTTGACGCCCTGTCCCTCGTATGCTATACTGCCTATAGAGCCATAGCGTTGCAGTTCAATAGGCAATCGGAAGCCTAACGACTTCAACAACGCTGTGGTTCTTTTTTGTCTGCGGAAACATACAACACCTCACTTCGAAAGGCATTTTCGCAGCCAAACAAAATCCCCGAAAGCTAGGCGCGGAGCCACTTTTCTGGGATTTTGTTGTTTATATTCTGTTACTCCTGCATATAAGCCAGTGCCTTATCGAACAGCGGCAGATATTGGCTTTCGATACGGTCAAAAATCGCTCTTGCAGTCGCCTCATCATAAATATGACTGGTCAAATTGCGGTCGTTCAGCAGCTCCAGCCACACTTTCGAATCCTCTATCATGCCGAAAGCAAAAGCCTGCTTGATGACCTCTTTCGGGCTGTTGATATTGGTATATCCCTGGTCGAGCAGATATTCCCTCATGGTTTTCCATGCAAGTTCCGTGCAAAACTCAAAGCGCTGGATGGCACCATCCCGCACAGAATCCAGCGGGTATTTCTTATAATCATCCAATGCCTCACGCAGCCGCTTCACAGCTTCCTTAAGATAGTTATATTTTTCATGCAGCTTATCCATCAGCTCTACACCATCCTTTTCAATGTTTGCAACAAAGGCGGGATTCATCCCGTCCTGCATATGGACAATATCAAATTTCAGCAGCGTGGGCAGGTCTTCGCATTCCATCCAAAATTCTGCTCGGTTGTCTGGCGGCATCCCGTACACGGCCAGATCCATGTCGCTGTTGGGGCGGTTGTCCCCTCTGGCCCGTGAGCCAAACAGCACGAGCCGCTTTGCCCCGAATCGCCGGGCCAGTGCAGCCAGCCGCAAATACAATTCATCCATATTCCCTGCTCCTTTTATACCTGATATGGTCCAGCTGATAATGCAAGCTTTAATTACTGAAGTCCTGAGGCTCATCTGAATTGCGGTGAGAAGGCAATCATTCTACTTTAGAGGGAGCCTTTTGGGAAACTGCCTCTTTTTTACGTTGTCAGCTTTTCTGCCATACGCTCGAGTAGTTCCCAGTCCTTCGGCTCTAAGTCGGCCAACATGACAACCAATCGCTTACGAAATTCTTTGTCGTCATTACGTGCAATCTCTGCAGCAAAGTCCATAATTTTATCACTGGCGGCAGTTGGCGCTGCGAACATTTCACCTTCTCCGGTGCGCAGCCATGATTCATTGACGCCAAATTCGCGGCAGATGTCACTAATTGTACGTTCACTGGGAGATTTAGCACCAGAACAAAGTTCGGATGCAAACGGCTGTGAAATGTGTAACCTGTTTGCAAAGTCGATTCTTTTTAATCCAAGCTCTTCAAGAATTTTTTTAATACGTTCGTTCATCGGTTTTCGCCCCCCTTACAATCTGCATTGTATCACGCGGGTAAAGCCATGTCAACAAAAGAGTATAGCTCGGCTATGATTTTGTTCTTATCGATGCCACTTGGCTATTCCGTAGTTACTTACAGATAAAGCCAAACAAAAATCCCCGAAAAGCCAGGCGCGAAGCCGCTTTTCGGGGAGTTTACTTTGGAGCTACTGATCCGATTCGAACGGACGACCTGCTCATTACGAGGCCGTCAATATTTCCGATTTTATAACATCTCTTCGTTAAAATAGAAACTACCTGCGCCACCTCTTGCGCCACCTCCCTTGCGCAGCAGGTGGCGCAGTTTCTTCCTATTTAACGGTAGTTTGCGCCTTACTTCACGCTCTTCCGCAGGCGCTCAAACTCAGCATCGGCCTGAATGGCCTCCTTGGTAAAGCTGTTATTGAACCACCAGTTGACCAGTGCGGACACGGTGGTGAAGCCGGTGGAGATGAGCTGCTCGAGCTGGGCGCTCTCGATGGGCAGCAGGGGCTTGCCCAGAGAGGACAGCACCTGGTTGATAAGGGCCAGCGCCAGCACGGCGGTGCGGGAATATCTCAAGTAAACAAAAAATCCCCCGATGCTCCAAACGGAACACCGGGGGTTTATTTTATCCAATAATTTCATCAATGCCTTTCAGGCCGTATGTAACGCTTACCATGATATCCTCCTTACTGCTTTTTTGAAATTTTAACCCAGCGGGTTTTCATTTTGGCGCGGGTATTGCTCCGGGTTTTTAGGCTTTCTTTTTCCTGTCCACTCAACACCGCCTGCTTTGCCTTCGCATTTTATACCCGGCCGCCTTTAGCGAGCTGCCTATCTCGGTGTCCAAAATGTACGTTACGACCTTTTTGTAACCCATTGCTCTTGCGGCGCGATATGCTGCGCCATATAGCATACTGCATACATCCGGCGTGCCATCTGTGCAAAGACGTGTGATTTCCAGTGTATAGCCATCGTCTAAAAAATCTTGACACCGGTCTGCCGCAAATTGCGACACCGACAAGCATACCGTCCTTCGTGGCGCCGATAGAGAACTTGTGTCCAACAACGACTCCGTGATGTCTGTGATGCTCTTTGACGTACTCGTTTGCAGCCTTTAAAGTGACAGGGCATAACTCCAGCATTTTTGTTACACTTCCTTTCTTAAAACCGCTTTTGCGCGGTCAAAGAAAAACTGGATGACCGCACCGATGGTCTCATCGGTGATGGCCCAGCTGATGAGTCTGCCGTATTTGCTGGCGCTGAGGGCCATGCGGAGCATCTGCGCCACCCACGCCTTGCGCTCTGCGCCGCGCTTTGTCCCCTGGATCTCCTGCTCGGCCCGTTCGATGAGGTCCAGCACCAGCGGCTTTACGGCGGCACCATAGCCCAGCCGAATGCAGCCAAGGGCGTAGAAAATAAAGCCGCCCAGCATGAGAACTGCCGCCACCGGGGCGGGAATGACGCCCAAAATGTTATTGATCGTTGCCATGTATTACTCCCCTCTCTCGTTTTTCGAGGTCTGCAATGCGGTGGTTTGCCACCTTCATCTGTTCTTCAAGCACCGGGACGCGCTGGGCGAAATTGTTGTGCGTCCGGACTTCCCGGGTCAGCTCTTCCAGCTTGGTTTCGGTCACCGCCTGCTGCTTGTCCAGCTTGGCGTCCATGCTCTGGGCGGTGCGGTTGTTGGAGACGATCGCGCCGATCAGGCTCAGACCGCCGGTGATAATGGCTACGATGATTGCTTCGCTCATGCACCCTCCCGAAGACGGGTCAGGCCCTTCTTGCGGATGATTTTCGGGTAGTTGAGAGTAGTGACGTTGAGGTCCACGTTGCCGGAGATGCCCGGTACGCTGCCTTCACTGGTGTGCTGGTGGGCGTTGTAGTGGTAGCCGACGGCGGGGGTGCGCCCGGTCGTATCGGACAGCCAGACGTCCCAGCGGTTTGCCAGACGGCCCATGTCCAGCTCCATGTTGGAGTAGTGGGTGTAGGTGTACAGCTGAGCGTAAAAGCCCATCCGCTCCACCTGTTCCAGCGCATAGGCGGTGAGGTTGGTGAGGTCGAGGGTACTCATGGGCTTGAGCTTGTTTTCCTCCACGTCCACCGCCACCGGCAGGGTCAGCTCCTTGCCCCGCACCGCCTGCCGCAGCAGGGCAAGCTCTGCGTCAGCCATCGCCTCGCTGGTGGCGTAGGTGTAGTAGTAGACGCCCACGTCCAGACCGGCAGCTTTGGCATTGCGGATAGTTGGACTCAAAGGTGGGGTCGATATACAGGCCGTCTGCCCGCTTGGAGAGCTTGCGGTTGGTGCTCACGGCTCTTGAGCATTGCCCCCTTGTAGCCCGCCGCTGCCACCTGCGCCCAGTCGATGAGGCCCTGATAGCGGCTCACGTCCACAAAGCGGTAGGGAGGCCCGCCCTGCCAGCCGGTCACAGCCTCTGCCCCGGGGGGTTCGGGAGGTTCCGGTGCGGGCTTTACCTCTTCGGCATCCTGCTTGTCCCCCGGGCCAAAGATGGCCCGCACCAGCTTTTCCAGCAGCTCCAGCAGCTTACCCATCGTAGTCCTCCCCCGTGATCTCCTTGTACTGCGCTGCGGTGATCTCCTCCTCGGCCACACGCTTGGCCAGCTCCCGCTTGACACCGGGGCGGCGGCTTGCGGGCATCTCTGCCCATGTCTTGGTACCGGCGACCAGTCTGTTTGCCCAGATTTTGTCCATTTTGATGTCCTCCTTACTTGTTGACGGTGGCGTCCAGCTCGCACAGCGAGTCCTCGATAGTCGCCAGCCGCTCCTGTGATTCCATATCCTGCTCACACATGGCGTTCTCGATCTCCGCCACGAGGCCGGGCAGTTCCCTGAGCTTCTGCTCCTCTGCCAGCTTCCGGTGGAGCTCTTTCAGGCTCCTTTCTGTTTTGTGCAGACTCATCCGATCACACCTCCGATCATAGTGATATTGCCGCCGACGCCGCTCTCTCCCCGGGTGATCGTCACCTTGTAGTTAAAGGCCGCTCCCTTGGCGGCGGTCTTGTTGGTAAAGGCGTGGTGTGCAAAGGCCCGGCTCTCGCCGCGCTGGATGTCGGTGCAGTTCTCCCACACCGGGGCATCGTCCCGTGCGTTGTTGCTCAGCTCCACGGTCAGGCTCATGTCTCCCGGGAAACTGCCCTCAGCGTCATGGCAGCTACGGTGATGGTGTCGTCTGCCGTCATGGGCTGGGCCAGCGAGAGGACGGCGCTTGTCACATTTTTGGTAAAGGTAGCGGTCCACTCTGTCGTGGTCTTTCCGTCGCCCACTTCCAGCACCAATGTGTTCTCTCCGTTGAGGATCTGCTGGAAAAGCACCTTCTCGCTCAGGCACTGTACCGTGAGTTCGGTGCTGGTGGCCACGTTCTCGTGGACAGCCAGCGCCACGCCGTTCACCTTTTCGGTGATGGTCATGGGGTCTCCGTCGCCGTCGGTCACGGTGTAGGACAGAGTAAACGGCTCGTTCTTCTTGCCCAGCGCCGCGCCGCTCTCGCCCGCATCGGAAGTGATCTCCGGCGGCTGGTTCACAGTCGGGAAGCCGTCCTTGTCGATGTATAACGTCTCAGGCAGGGTGAAACAGGGCAGATAACCGTAAGAGGCATTGTATGCACTTCCGGTTGAAAAAACGCCCCAGTCGGAGTCGCTTGTTCTGGAAAGATACAAGCCATTAGCATAGTAATAATCCCTGCTTCCATCGTCATCGTCCTCATAGCCACTATCAGTATTGCTATGGGTTCTTGTCCAAATGCCCTTTCCGTAGGCAGTAAATATCTTTTCGAGTCGAGTACGTGCTTCTTTTGAAAGCAAAGATCCATCCAAATGATCAGCCCTGGTCACAGCTTCTGCTTCTGAAATAGTGAAGAAGGCAGTGTTGAATGTACCTAAATTAAAATTCGAGGGTGATGAGTAATAATCACGAGGAGAATAAGCCTTATATTGGGTCGTTGCGATCCATTTTTTTACTGTGGATGTGAAACTGGATGGATATGTGTCTGTAAGGTATTTGTATATTGCATTGGTTACGCGTGTACCACCGTAATTGATTGTGCCCCATCCAAGACTATAGCTGCTGCCTGTTTGACATCGGATTCCGCTCGTCGCCGGACTCTCCCGGCAAAACAGCGTCCGCCCCGTGCCGTTCAGGCCGCTCTCATAGTTATGGCACAACGCGTAAAACTTGACTTTTGTGCTGCCTTCCATCAGGTATACAAAGCCGTCGCCGATGGCTAAGTCTTTGATCTGCATTCAAATCCTCCTTCCTCTTAAAAATCGATGCGGCTTGCCGCCTTGTTCCATACGCCTGTCAGCTCTACGCCGTCAAGCGTGTCAAAGGTCGAAACAAAACCGATACCGTTTACATCTGTGCCATGCACCATCTCCAACAGTTTGATGCGCACACCGGTGGCCGCAGCGTCCGCCGCCGCGCCGGAGATGGTGAGGGTAGGGTCCACCCTCACACCGCTCCCCGCCACCAGTCCTGTCACCACAGTGCCGCCCGCGTTGCCCAGCAGCGTTACCTGCACCCGGATGTCTCCGGAAGGCTTCGCCCTGGCGTAAAAGCGGACAAAGCCGTCCCGCGCCTCGCAGTAGGCCGGGCATCCCGCTTCCTGCGCCGCTGCGCCGTAGTTGTCCGGGTAGGAGCCGAGAGCCGCATAGCCGGTCTTTGCTTCCGGCACCGGTGCGTCCTGCATCAGGGGCCAAGCTCCCTCTGCCTCCTCCCAGCTCTCCGGCTTCAGAGTCACGAGGCGACTTCCCCGGTATCCGGCCCCGTCGCCCGCAAGGCCCGGGTACAGCACCTCACCGGCGCTGTTGTAGATAGGTTCACTCATTCTTTTACCTCCGCCTTTGCCGTGACGACCACATTTCCGGTCACGGCCTCGATGTTCACGCAGCCCTCTTCGGCATTCCACGCCGTTTTCGTAATGTCCTCGCTGCCCATCTTCACGTTCACCTCGGTCAGGGTGTACCCGCTCTCGGCGGTCAGGGCGGCTTTGTAGGCCCGGCCCTTCGCCACCACGACGGCGGTCTGGTCGGTGGTCACATGGCTCAGCCGGTTCACCACGCTGCACCACACCAGCGCCTGGCTCACGGTCACGCTGCATTCGGCCTTTGCGCCGCCTGCCGTGGCGCTGATGAGCGCGCTGCCCTCGGCCACGCCCCGCACGATGCCGCCGCTCACGGTGGCCACGTCCTCCCGGCTGCTCTGCCACACCACGGTGCGGTCGTCGGCGTTCTCGGGCCGCACGGTGGCCGTCAGGGCGGCAGTCCTGCCCTCTGTCAGCTCCAGCGTCCCGGCGCTCAGCATCAGGCTGGCGGCTCTCAGGCCGTCCTCGGCCACCGTTACGCCGCACGCCGCCTTCACGCCGCCCGCAATGGCCGCGATCTCCGTTGTTCCGGCACAGATAGCCACCACTTCGCCCCCGGCCACACAGGCCGTCTCCGGGTCGGCGCTGTACCATACCACAGTCTGGTCGGCGCCGGCCGGTCTGACTGTGGCTGTCAGGGCCGCAGTCTCCCCCGGCTTCAGTGTCAGGGCGGTCTGACTCAGGGTCACGGTCTCTACCGGCGCCTCGGCCTCCCGCACCCGCACGGCACAGCAGGCGTATTTCCCGCCGCTGGCGGCGAGGATGGCCGCAGCGCCCGGCTTCTTGGCCGTCACGGTGCCGTCGCTCACCTCGGCCACGGTCTCGTCGCTGCTCAGCCACGCTACGTCGCCCTCCGGGTCGGCGGCTGCGTCCAGCGCCGCCGTCTCACCCGCCGTCAGGGTCAGGGCGTCTTCGCTCAGGCTCACCCGCTCCACTGTCGGCTTCACCAGCACGGCGCACTCTGCGCTGCATCCGTCCGCCCGGGCCGTGATCCGCGCTCCGCCGGGGGTCTTTGCCGTGATGACGCCGTCCTCCACAGCGGCCACAGCCTCGTCGCTGCTCTCCCACAGCACGGTCTGCTCCGTTGCATTCTCGGGGCTGATCCGGACTCCCAGCGCTGCCCGCTCCCCCGCATACAGGGTCAGGCTGTCCCGGGTCAGCGTCACCGCTCCCACCGGTACCTCGGCCCATACCCGCTCAGCTGGTCCAGCAGGGTGTCGGCGGTCTTTGTCTGGTAGGCAGCTTCCTGCAGCAGACGCATCAGCAGGCGGCGCTCCTCCTTTTTCGGGGCAAGGTTCGCCGCCCGGTTCGCTGCCTGAGTGGCAGCGGTGCAGGCGTCCAGTGTCTCAGCTGCCGCGCCCAGAGCGCTGGCCGCGCTGGCGGCCGCAGCTGTGATGTCTGCCTGCGTCCTTGCCGCCGCAAGGGCCGCGGCGCTCTCGGCGTCCTCGGCGCTCATCCGCTCCTTCTGGGTGGCGGCTGCGCCCTTCTGGGCGGCATCCATCGCCGCCTGTGCCGTCTTGGCCGCGTCCTTTGCGGCTGCACCCTCGTTCATGGCCGTGTTCACGGCCTGCTGTACCAGCGCCACAAACTGGGCGTATACGCTGGGGTCTACGTCCTCCACCGTACCCGACAGCCCGATGGTCTCGTAGCAGTCGTATTTCGCCGGGCAGCTCATGGCTGTGTAGCCGTCCGCGCTCTGGGCCAGCAGCATCCACAGCCCCTGCCGGGCGGCAGTAAAGCGTCGGTCGATGGTCACTTCCCGGCTCTCGTCCAGCAGCACCGGCTGGGGCAGCGTGCCGCCCTCCTGCTCGATATGCAGGGTCACGGCCATCCCGCTCCACTCCTCCGGCAGCGCGAAGCTCAGGCTCTCCACGCCCGCCGTTCCTACGCCGCCCAGATGCAGCACGCCCGGCTCGGCCCGCCAGCCCATCCCGCCGAATCGGTCTTTGATGATCCTTACTTTCACTCTGAGGCTCCTTCCTTTGAGAAAGGCTCCCCTCGCCAGGGGAGCTGCTTTGCAGCGCCGCCGTCAGGCGGACTGCAAAGCTGAGAGGTTTCCTTCCGGTCCGCTGCCGTTTCTAAAGGCCTCTTCTTCTCCAGCCTACCACGTCCCCTGATTCAAAACTACTGCGGACTTATGCAAGCCCGCAGTAGTTTTGTAAGGTCTCGCCGCAGGCGAGCACGGGTTGCGGCTCCCAGCATCTGCTCGCGCTGCCGCTTGCATCTTGCTGGCCGCTGCCCCAACAGCTCCTCCCTGTTTCAGGCCACTGGCCGCGGTCGTCGCCGTTGCAGACATATAAAAGAACGATGCATCCCCGGCTCACAGCCAGAGTGCTCGTTCTTTTTCAAAATTGGTTTAGAATATCGTGGTGTCCGATGTCCAGCAGCAGTATGATGGTGTCTCCGTCGTATTGCCATATGACCCGAACATCCATATTGACACTGAACTTGAACAAATCTGTTGTTCCCTGTATCCGCTTTGTTCGCAGTGACGGGTATAGCGGATCCTGCATCAGCAGTTCCAGCTTCTTTTTCAGCTGTGTCCGTTCTGCTGCCGACAGCCGTTTCATGTTCTTGACGAACCGCTTGGTAAATGTGATCTTGTACGCCATCAGCTCACTCCATCCAACATCTCAAACAGCTCGTCAACGGTATCAAAGACCGGTTGTTCACCGGCTGCGATCTTCGCCTTTGTTTCATTGATCTCGCTGCGCAGCTCGTCCAGATACTTCTTGGGGTACACGGCCACCGGCATGATCTGGATGGTTCCGTCTTTTTCCACGATTTCCAGCTTGTCGCCCTCGTGCAGGCCCAGCCGTGCCACGATGTCCTTCGGGATAGTGATCTGAGACTTGGTCCTCAGCTCTGTCAGCATATCTATCAGCTCCTTTGCATCGTTAGATTTTCCAACTTTCTTACCATCAGTATACGCCAACTGCGCCGGAATATCAAGTCATTTTTACTTCACCCCCTCCCACCAATTTCTCTCGTCCTTCGCCTTCTCGGCCTTCTTGTCCGCCTGGTTCACCCACTGTGCAAAGTCCTTTTCCTCGTACAGTGGGTTTCCGTCTGCGTCCTCGAGGGCCAGCAGCTTCTTCTCCAGCTTCTCCCGGTCCCGGTCGCTTCCGGCCAGATACTCTTCCTTCACGGCCTCGGTGATCTTGCTCTTGATGCTGCCCTTGTCCTTGCCTGCGGTCATCAGGCGGTCAAGCTCCTCCTGCGCGTCCTTTGCCCGGCCATTTTCCACTTCGTCCAGGAGCGCGTCGTATATGCTGCCGTCCTTGCTGCCCGCCAGCAGCTCGTCTGCCTTGCCGTCCACCGCCTTGTTCACAAGGTCGATGAGCTGCGCCCGCCGGGACGCGTCCGCTTTGCCCTTGGCTCTGTCCGTCGCGGGGGCGACGCCCAGCCCCTCCCGCAGCTTCTCGAATACGGCCTGTCGGGCGTTTTCCTCAGCCCGGGTCTTCCCGGCGTTCCGGGCCTCGGCCGCCGCCAGTACGTCGGCGTCGTACTGCTTCAGCCGCCTTGCCAGCTCGCCGTCCACCTTGTCCGTCTTGTTCATCTGTTCCAGCTTCTTCATCGCCGCAGCAGCTTCCTCGCTGTCCCCGCTCTGGATGGCGTTGTACAGCCGGTCGTACTGCCCGGTGGCCGAAGAGGGTGCAGAGTTAAAGCTAAACCCTTCGCCTCTGCCGATGGCCTGTGCATCCTCCCAGTAGCCTTCAAACGCCTGCATCACCTTCCGGATGTTCGCCGCCGGGACGCCGTAGAGTTCAAGGCCGCACTGGATGTCCTTCAGCACCGCCTTGTTCAGCTTCTGGTGGTGTGCTGTCAGCTCTTCCTCGCTCATCTCGCCAGTGTCCGTCCGCAGCAGCTTGACGGTCTTGGTAAAGGCAGCAAACAGGTCGTTCACCGCGCTGATGTTGGTGGCGCTCACCACGTCATAGTCCTTGCCGTCCCGGGCGTTGGTCAGGGCGCTGTAGATCTCCGAGCCGTACAAAAAGTTTCCGGCCGCACTTTCAGTGTACAGGTCGAAAAAACCGCTTGCCCACGCTGGCCGCCGTGATGTCGCCGTTCTCGTCCTGCTCCTTGTCCCACCGGTGGAGCAAAAAGTCCGCGCCGAT
>ENA-OQCU01000138-OQCU01000138.1-human-gut-metagenome-genome-assembly--contig:-NODE-138-length-38809-cov-4.419730_pt1 | contig 38809 bp, 43 predicted proteins | sample MGYA00242504_ERZ504590 | MGnify/ENA primary metagenome ERZ504590 (study PRJEB26092, sample SAMD00036318) | human gut metagenome | host: Homo sapiens | study: EMG produced TPA metagenomics assembly of... | reverse complement strand
GGGATTGCAGCGTGAAGAGATTGAATCTATCTTATATTAATGTAATATGTGTGTTTGTTTTGTCCTTTGCTGTTATGGAGTATGTAAATCTTTTGATTGGCAGAGTGGGCGGATTTCCTGTGCTTGCAGGGGTGCTTGTGTCATATTCCGTTATGAGATATGGCAGCTTTGCAAGGAAAAATATGGCATGCTACATGGGCATCTATATACTGACATGGTTTATCGGCACGGTAGTGCTCTTTATCTCAAAATACTCAGGCTGGGGCAATATCAAAAAGCTTGGTCCGGCGCAGTATTTCAAGGCACTGTACGGCTCAACCCTGTCAGAGATATGGGGATATTTTTTTTGCAATTGTGCTCATGCTGACAGTGATTGTTTCATTTTTTCCGCTTACCGTGATAAAAAGCAGGAAAATATATTCACGGTATGTGTTGGGAAATACGCTTTTTTGGACGATAATACTCATACCGCTTAGGTTTATAGATAAGAAATTTGTCAATCACAAGGTGATGTGGCAGGCCGGCTGTATGATGGCCTTTGCTGTGCTTTTGCTTGTGCTGGAGCTTTTCGTTGTATACAGATTGGTGAAATACAGGTATTGCGATGAACATGCAGACAGGAAAGTGCGCATTCACAGACGCAGGGTTCGAAGGAAAACCATAAAAGCTGTAATAGTCATTGTGCCGGTCGTTGTCATTGCAATTATTGTTGTTTACACATATTTCATGTCGCCTTCAAACGAGCCGGCTGAGTATGAAAAGGTCGCAAGCTGTATCACAAATGATGACAGGCTTGGGCCTATGGTTTATGACAGTCAGGTGTATATTCCGATAACCATAGAGCTTGACTATGCAGGGACTGGCAGTCCGCTTGGCTATATTGTATACAAGGATCAGGACTATAGCAGCAGGTACTATGAGGTTGCAGCATCAAACCTCTTATATATGAATAAGAACGGTGACGATACATATTTACAGATGGCGGGCAACGCATCAAATTCATACAAGAAGCTGTCTGTAGTTGAAAAAAGCAATTCATGGAAGGATTGCAGCGTTTTTCTTATGTGGGATGAGGAGTGGCAGTCAGAGTCGCGCTACAGCAAGGATGTCACAGGCTATACGGAGTGCGATGAGGAGTTCATAAAAAGTCTTGAGGATACCTTTGGCGCAGTGAAAATAAATCCGGCAGACTTCAAGGGCTATGATGCTTATTTTACAATAGAGGGCTACAAATCCATGAAGGATGCCATAGAGAGTGACAGTCATGTGGGCACCTGGGTGGGTTGCATACTGGCAAAAGACGATAAATTTTACTATGGCAGCTACGACAATGAAATCACAGGCGGACAGCTTCAGATGCTGCGCCATGTGCTCGGCGGTAATTGATATAGCATTTAATTTTTGCCGAAAGAAAATTAAAGTAAAAAGAAATAAAAAAAGGATTTTTAAAAATCACGTCGAATAATAACTAGTGTAGAGCATAATTAGTGGAATGTAACGCTATTTGTTACATTTGTGTGTTAATAGCAGCAGAACATAACGACTGTGACAGCGAGGAGGCAGATAAATGACTATTCGCGAGCAGATAGAAAAACGTGAGCAGGAAATACTTAGTCCGTTCGCATGCCTGAGCATCAACTCAAGAGGCAGGGACTATGATGAGCCGCAGTGCGATATCAGGCCTGTTTTTCAGCGGGACAGGGACCGGATACTGCATAGCAAGGCATTCAGGCGTCTGAAAAATAAGACGCAGGTATTTCTTACGCCAAAGGGCGACCATTACCGCACACGTATGTCGCATACGCTTGAGGTGTCGCAGAATGCCAGGACAATAGCCAAGGCACTGAGACTGAATGAGGATCTGGTGGAGGCTATAGCGCTGGGACACGATCTGGGGCATACACCGTTTGGACATGCTGGTGAGCGCATCCTCAATGAGATATACGAGGGTGGCTTTAAGCATAATGAGCAGAGTGTGCGCATAGTGGAGAAGCTCGAAAAGGACGGGGCAGGACTAAATCTGACCTGGGAGGTCAGAGATGGTATGCTAAATCACCAGACCTCGCTCATGCCACACACCTTAGAGGGCAAAATAGTCAGGCTTTCAGACAAGATAGCCTACATAAATTCAGACTTTGATGATGCAATCCGCGCACAGCTTCTGTGCGAGGATGATATACCGCTTGAGATAAGAAACACGCTTGGACACAGCACCAAGGCCAGGCTCAATCATATGGTGCACAATATCATCACAAACAGCATGGGAAAGGACGATATATGCATGTCAAAAGAGTCCGCGCAGGCAATGCAGGATTTGCGTAAATTCATGTTCGCAAACCTCTATAACAATCCAGTCGCAAAAAGCGAGGAGAAAAAGGCCAAGGCGATGCTCAAGCAGCTTTACTTTTATTATATGGAGCATATAGAGGAGCTGCCGCAGAAATACATCGCCATGCTAGGTCAGGGTGATGACAAGGGGCGCATCATATGCGACTATATATCAGGCATGACAGACCAGTATGCCACCACGAAGTTTCACGAGTATTTCGTGCCGGTAGCCTGGGAAATCGACGGATATTGATAATTCGTACAGGCTCTTAGCAGCGTAGCGTTAGCCGGTTGTAAGAGCTAAGTGCCGCACTGCAGACGCGCTCGCCGGGCGACACAAATGACAACAAAGATGAACAGTAAGGGGATGATAAAATGCCGTACTACTCTGACGAGCTTGTAGAGGAGGTACGTTCGCGAAATGACATAGTCGATGTCATAGGAAGCTACGTGCATCTTCAGAAAAAGGGAAGTACCTATTTTGGATTATGCCCATTCCATAACGAAAAGACAGGATCCTTTTCCGTCTCACCGAATAAGCAGATGTACTATTGCTTCGGCTGTGGAGCCGGAGGCAATGTATTTACATTTCTCATGCAGTATGAGAACTTCACCTTCCCAGAGGCCATGCAGGAGCTTGCAGACCGTGTGGGAATTGAGCTTCCAAAGCAGGAGATGACCTCAGCACAAAGGAGGGAGGCAGACAGGCGCACACAGCTGCTTGAGATAAATAAAGAGGCTGCAAAGTATTTTTATATGCTGCTTCGTGGACCGAGAGGACAAAGGGCGCATGAGTATTTCAAAAAGAGAGAGCTGTCCGATGAGACAATGCAGAAGTTCGGGCTTGGTTACTCGGACCAGTACAGTAATGATCTGTACAAGTATCTGCGCAGCAAGGGCTATGATGATGAGATACTTAAGGAGACAGGTCTTGTGACGATAGATGAGGTCAGAGGCGGGCACGATAAGTTCTGGAATCGTGCGATGTTTCCGATTATGGATGTGCACAACCGCGTCATAGGCTTTGGAGGCCGAGTGATGGGTGATGGAGAGCCAAAGTATTTAAACTCTCCGGAGACAAAGATATTTGATAAGAGCCGTAATCTTTACGGACTTAATATAGCAAGGAGCACGAGGAAAAACCAGCTCCTTTTGTGTGAGGGCTACATGGATGTCATAGCACTGCATCAGGCGGGCTTTGACAATGCGGTGGCGTCGCTTGGCACGGCGCTCACGAGCGGACATGCCTCACTATTAAAGAGATACACCAATGAGGTGTATCTGACATATGACAGTGATGGCGCCGGGGTAAAGGCAGCGCTGCGTGCGATTCCGATACTCAAGGAGGTAGGCATCACAACAAAGGTCATTAACATGCGGCCGTACAAGGACCCGGATGAGTTTATCAAGGCGCTTGGCGCACAGGAGTATGAGGAGCGTATCAAAAAGGCTGAAAACAGCTTTATGTTTCAGATACGGATCATGCAGGCAGGCTATGATATGGACGATCCCGAGTCAAAAACCGCATTTTATAATGAAATCGCAAAGAAGCTGCTTGGTTTTACCGAGGAGCTTGAGCGGACAAACTATACGCAGGCAGTGTCAAGAGAGTACAGCATACCATACGACGACTTAAGAAAGCTCGTAAACAGTATGGCAATGAAGGGCGGTATCGTAAAGCCCCAGACAAAGCTTAAAAGTGGAATCAATGAGAAAAATAAAAAGGAGGATGGCATGAAGCAGTCGCAGAAGCTTCTCCTCACATGGCTCATAGAGGATAATTCACTTTTTGACAGGATAAAGGGGCGTATCAGTGCAGATGACTTTACCGAAGAGCTGTACCACAAGGTGGCTAAGGAGGTTTTTTCACAGTACGAGACCACGCATACAGTAAATCCGGCCAGGATAGTAAGCATGTTTACCGATGAGGACGAACAGCGCGAGGTGGCAGGGCTTTTCAATGCCACAATCCATCAGGTGGAGGGCAAAAATGACAAGGCAACCGCACTCAGGGAAACCGTTGTCCGTATCAAGCAAAACAGCATAGACTACCGCTCAAAGCATCTGGCACCTACAGATATGGAGGGCATGATGAGGATTATTGAGGATAAACGTGCACTCGAAGAATTGCAAAAAATTACCAGAATAAAGAGGAAAATAAAATGGCAAAGAAAAGGAACAAAAAGGACATGGCACAGGAGCAGGAGCTGAGACTGAAATTCCAGCAGAAGCTTATTGAGATTCTTGAGCTTGGAAAAAATGAAAAAGAATATGCTCGAATACCAGGAAATTGCAGATTTTTTTCAAGGACTTAAATCTGGATCCGGAGAAGTTTGAGATGGTAATAGATTATCTTGAGCAAAACGGCATAGACGTGCTTAAAATCAGCAATGATGATGACGTGGATGATGATATCATACTCGATGAAGAGGATGAGGTAGAGGTTGAAAAGATTGATCTCTCAGTACCGGAGGGAGTCAGCGTCGAGGATCCTGTTCGTATGTATCTTAAGGAAATCGGTAAGGTACCTCTTCTCTCAGCAGATGAGGAGATTGAGCTCGCCCAGAATATGGAGGACGGAGCGGTAGCAATCGAGAAGATCAATGTACTAAAGGGCCGCCTTGATGGTGCATCGGAAGAGGAAAAGGCTGAGATAAGGGAAGAGATAAAGACACTGCAGAGGGATGTGGACAAGGGAGCAGATGCCAAAAAGCGTCTTGCAGAAGCAAACCTGCGTCTTGTTGTCAGCATCGCAAAGAGATATGTGGGAAGAGGAATGCTTTTCCTTGACCTGATTCAGGAGGGAAACCTGGGCCTCATCAAGGCAGTTGAGAAGTTCGACTACAAGAAGGGCTACAAATTCTCTACATATGCCACATGGTGGATTCGCCAGGCTATCACAAGAGCCATAGCCGATCAGGCCAGAACAATCCGTATTCCTGTGCATATGGTTGAGACGATCAACAAGCTCATTCGTGTGTCAAGACAGCTCCTTCAGGAGCTTGGAAGAGAGCCTTCACCGGAGGAAATTGCCAAGGAGATGAGCATGCCGGTAGAGCGTGTGCGTGAGATACTCAAGATATCGCAGGAGCCTGTTTCGCTTGAGACTCCGATCGGTGAGGAGGAGGATTCACATCTTGGTGATTTCATCAAGGATGATAATGTACCGGTTCCTGCAGATGCGGCAGCATTCACACTTCTTAAGGAGCAGCTTGAGGAGGTGCTTGGCACTCTTACAGAGAGAGAGCAGAAGGTACTCACACTCCGCTTTGGCTTAGAGGACGGCAGAGCCAGAACCCTTGAAGAGGTAGGTAAGGAGTTCAACGTCACTCGTGAGCGTATCCGCCAGATTGAGGCAAAGGCGCTGAGAAAGCTTCGTCATCCTAGCAGAAGTAGAAAGCTTAAGGACTACTTAGAGTAAGATGATTAGGCTATCCAGAAGAATGAAGGCAGTGGCATCAATGGTCACGGCCGGCTACACGCTGTGTGATGTGGGAACCGACCATGGCTATGTGCCTATTGCCCTGGTGCAGGGTAATATAATACCGAAGGCAATTGCTGTTGATATAAATAAGGGACCGCTTGAGCGCGCCAATGAGCATATAAGGGCAAACGGTCTGACAGAGAAGATTACCACAAGGCTTTCCAATGGGCTTGAAGCGATACACGACGGAGAGGTTGACTCTATTGTCATAGCAGGAATGGGAGGAGAGCTTGTTATTCACATTTTAACCGCAGGGGAGACAGTGTGCAGGTCGGCAAAGGAGCTGATTCTGCAGCCACAGTCGGAAGTGAGCAAAGTCCGTGAATATGTAAGGAACACAGGCTATAAGATAGTTGATGAGGATATGATTTTGGAGGACGGAAAATACTATCCGATGTTCAGATGTGTGCCGTGTGCGGACAATTCCGCATGGGACAATATGGACGAGACGACGGTTACTGTATGCGATCTGTACGGACCTGTACTTATCAAAAACGGTAATCCGGTGCTTCGGAAGTTTCTTGTCAGGGAACACCACAAGCTGGCTGCCATCATGCAGCAGCTAAGGACACAGGAGATGAGTGATTCCATCATGGACAGAATCGAGCAGATAAACGAGATGATGGCATACAATGAGGCAGCATATTCGACTATGGGGGCAATAAGAAATGCAGGAATATAGTGTGAAGGTGACCTCGCCGGACGGACAGGTCATGGCAGTGACAGCATCAGAAAGTGATACTTTAGAAGCCGTAGCAGACAGATTCAAGGATTATTATGAGGATGACATAATCCTTGGAATTGTAAACGGCAGGCTTCGTGAACTGAATAAGAAAATAAAAAGTGACTGTGAGCTTAGCTTCGTGACGACAGCTGACAGGGATGGCAGGCGTACATACAGAAGAAGTGTTGTGCTGCTTTTGCAGAGGGCTATATACGATGTATATGGCAGCATGACACAGCTTCATGTGATGCATTCGCTCGGAGAAGGCTATTATTGTCAGCTTGAGAAAGCAGTGGAGTGTGCGGACAGCCAACAGGAAAAGCATAGTTCTGATAACCAAGGAAGCAGCGAAAACAGTGTGCAAAGCGTGACAGGGCATGATATCGACAGGATAGTGTGCAGCATGTACTCATTTGTGGAAAAAGACCTCCCAATTACCAAGCACAGTGCAAAAACACAGTATGCGGAGCAGCTTTTCAAGGAAAAAGGGCAGCATGATAAGGAGAGGTTATTGCACTACAGGAGAAGCTCCAGAGTCAATCTCTATGAGCTGGATGGGGTGGTGGATTATTTCTACGGATTTATGGCACCCTCGACAGGCATGCTCAAATACTTTGATATAGTGCCGTATGAGAGTGGCTTCGTGCTTCTTTTTCCGGGTGCCAACAGCAGGAGTGTTGAGCCGCTTGTGACATCAAATAAGCTGTTTCACACGCTGGATGATTCCAGGGAATGGAGCAAGATGCTTGGAATAGGCACGATAGGCTCACTAAATGATGCGATTGCAGCAGGCAGGGGACAGGAAATCATGCTGCTTCAGGAGGCACTGATGGAGCAGAAGATAGGAAATCTTGCAGCGCAGATTGCTTCGGATGACAAAAAGAAATTTGTTATGATAGCAGGTCCTTCATCATCAGGCAAGACATCGTTTGCCAACAGACTGTCAATCCAGCTTATCGCAAAGGGCAGAAAGCCACATCCGTTAAGTCTGGATGACTACTATGTGGACAGGGAGCTTTGCCCGAAGCATCCGGACGGAAGCTTTGATTTTGAGTGCCTTGAATCTATTGATGTGAAGCTGTTCAATGAGGATATGAACAGGCTTCTTAAAGGAGAGGCTGTTGATATGCCTTCATTCAATTTCAAGACAGGAAAGAGAGAGTACCGCGGAAGAAAGCTGACGCTGGGAGCTGATGATATACTTGTCATAGAAGGAATCCACGGCCTAAATGACAGGCTTTCACAGCTTATCCCGCCTGAGCACAAGTTCAAAATCTATATCTCAGCGCTTACACAGCTCAATATTGACGAGCACAATCCTCTTTCCACCACAGATGAAAGACTTATACGCCGGATTGTGCGTGATGCGCGTACACGAGGTACCAATGCCATGGAGACCATCGCTATGTGGCCGTCTGTCAGAAAGGGTGAAAGGGAGAATATCTTTCCTTTCCAGGAACAGGCGGATGTGATGTTCAACTCTGCACTTGTGTATGAGCTTGCGGTACTCAAGGTGTATGCGGAGCCGTTGCTTTTTGGCATAGAAAGAGACTGCCCGGAGTATCTCGAGGCAAAGAGGCTGCTTAAGCTCTTAGACTACTTTCTTCCGATGCCGGCTGACGGCATACCAAACAATTCACTGCTTCGTGAGTTTGTAGGAGGAAGCTGCTTTAATGTTTAAAACTAAAAAATCCCGCATTCCGGCTGTGTATAGAATACTGCTTGTGGCAATTGCAGTCATGGCTATTGGCGGTATTACCGTAAATTGTTATGTGGGAAATTATTATCGGGCAGATTCAATTGCGGAGGCTGCAATCGATTCAGACAGAGAGGTTGCTGTTACCATAGAAAAGAAGGACAAGCGTATACAGGCCACCCAGTACGACTTAAGGCATAAGAATTATACGATAACCTTTGCACCGCAGGATAAGGAAAAAGCCACAAAGGCATTGATTTTTTTATCCGGGAGGCAGGGTGCAATATACGGCGTATGCGCCGCTGATGCATGAGCTTGCAAAGAATAATTTCGTGTGCATACTTGTACATATGCCGGGCAACCTCGCAGTATTGGACCAGAATGCAGCAGACGGTATCATTGAAAAATACAAGGAAATATACCCATCCATACAGGAATGGTACATGGGAGGGCACTCCTTAGGCGGAGCCATGGCTGCAGAATATGTGTCAAAGCATGTAGATGAGTTTGACGGACTATATCTTTTTGCAGCATATTCGACCGCTGACCTGTCGGATTCAGATCTGAGGGTTTTTAGCGTGTACGGTTCAGAGGATGGTGTGCTTGATATGGACAAATACCGCAAATACCGCTCAAACCTGCCGGAGGATACATATGAGTATGTCATTGATGGCGGGTGCCATTCTTATTTTGGAAGCTATGGTCTGCAAAAGGGAGACGGTACACCTGATGTGGCTTTCGAGGAGCAGATAGAGATGACGGTAGACTTTATTACATACAACAGCAAATAATAATTACCGGTAGACTGCATCATATACAACAGCAAATGATAGTTACCGGGAAATAACAAAATGCAACTGAGATATCTCAGTTGCATTTTTAATGGTGCACCTTGCGGCGCACGTTACTAATAAGTTATTTTACGAAACGCCAATAGGCTTTAGATTATTAAAATACGCAGGACGATAAGCCGGGTTATGTCGTTGAGTGATCATCTATCTAGGACGCCTGTTGCCAGACGCCTCAAGCAACCTACCTAAAGCTGGCGGGCCACGTCAAAGCTTTGTTTCGGTCTTGCTTCGGATGGGGTTTACATGTGCCCTCCCTGTTACCAGTGAGGCGGTAGTCTCTTACACTGCCATTCCACCCTTACCACAAAAGTGGCGGTATATTTCTGTTGCACTGTCCTTAGAGTTTCCTCCACCGGCCGTTAACCGGCATCCTGCCCTATGAAGCCCGGACTTTCCTCACCTGCGGTCTTTCGACACCTGCAGCCGCGATCACCTGTCCTGCATATTTATTTAATATACCAAGCATTTTTCCAAAAATCAAGCCCTTTTACCAACTTTAATAAACGAAATATAAAATGTTTCTTAAAAGACGATAGGTCTATTGACGGTTTTTATCTTCAATATTATCTTAATAATGTAAAGAGCGATTTAAAACCTCAAATTCATAGCGTGGACACTGTATGAGGTAAGAATTTGGCTATAATGAAAATATAGGGCGAGGCGGTAATATGAGAGAAAAATTTATCAGATTTATGAATGGAAGAAACGGTATGGACGAGCTTGCAAGGGCTGAGTCATGGGTAGTAATGATATTACTTTTGGTTTCAATATTTACAAGGTCAGCGATACTTGATATACTGGCAATAGGACTGATGATACATATGTATTTTCGCGTATTTTCAAGGAATGTAAACAAGCGCTATGCAGAGAATCAGAAGTTTTTAAATGCCAGGTATGAGTGGACCGTAAAGGCAGAGCGCAGGAAAAAGCATTTTGCACAGAGGAAGCAGTACAAGTTCTTCAAGTGCCCTATGTGCAAGCAGGAGGTCAGGGTGCCAAGAGGACATGGAAAGATCTGTATTACCTGTCCGAAGTGCCGAGAGCAGTTCGTGAGACGCAGCTAGTATCTCAATATATACCTGTACATAAGAGCATGGAGAAGATAAATGTTTGGATATATAACTGTCAATAAGGACACCTTGTCCGAGGAAAATAAAAAAATATATCAAAGCTATTATTGCGGGCTGTGCCAGACAATGAAGTCGCAGTATGGCAGGCGTGCACAGATGGCACTAAACTATGACATGACTTTTCTCATAGTGCTTCTGACAGGCTTGTACGAGCCGGATAGTGTGACGCGGGATGGATTTGTATGCAGCGTGCACCCTACGAAGAAGCGTACACTTCGCACCAATGAGATTACAGAGTATGCTGCAGCTATGAACATACTGCTTGCATACTACAATCTGATAGATGACTGGAAGGACGATAAAAGCCTGCCGAAGAAGACATACGCAGAGATGCTGAAAAGGACTTTGAGAAGGCCAAAAAAGGCTATCCGGTACAGGCTAAGGCGATAGAGGACTACATTGCAAGGCTTACAGAGTGCGAGAAGAGCAATGATACCAATATTGATGCAGTTGCGGGGCTGACAGGGGAGATGCTCGGCGTACTTTTTGCGTGGAAGCAGGATGAGTGGCAGACGGATTTGAAGGAATTTGGCTGCTACATGGGCAAATTTATTTATATAATGGATGCGTATGAGGACATAGGGGATGATGTAAAAAAGAAATCATATAATCCACTTATACAGCTCATGCATTGCTGCAATAATGATCAGGAAAAATTTGACAAATCCTGTCGGCTTATGATGACATCTATGCTTTCAGAGGCAGCAAAAATATTTGAGAGGTTGCCAATTCTCTTACATGCGGATATAATCAGAAATGTTCTATACTCCGGTGTGTGGAGCAAGTATGAGTATATTCAGATGAAGAAAAGGAAGAAACATAAATGATAGATCCATATCAGGTGCTCGGTGTCAGCCGCAGTGCAAGTGACGATGAAATAAAAAAGGCCTACAGAAGCTTAAGCAGAAAATATCATCCTGATGCCAATATCAACAATCCTAACAAGGATCAGGCTGAGGAGAAGTTTAAGCAGGTGCAGCAGGCATATGACCAGATAATGAAGGAAAAGCAGTCCGGTGCTGCCGGAGCCGGTGGATATGGTGCGGGAAGCAGCAGCTCATACGGCGGCAGCTCCTATGGTGGAGCATATGGTAGTGGACCGGGAGCAGGTGATCCATTTGGAGCAGGTGGACCGTTTGGTGGTTTCTATGGCCGCTATACCTACAATAATGCAGGCAGCAGTGCACAGGATGACAATCCAAAGGTGCGTGCAGCAGGCAATTTCATCAGCAACGGCTACTACAATGAGGCACTGAAGGTGCTTGAGGAGGTACCTTTTGCTGAGAGACGCGGAAGGTGGTACTACTACAGTGCTGTCGCAAACCAAAAGCTCGGAAACACAGCGACAGCCATAGAACACATACAGCGAGCTGTGTCGCTTGAGCCAAACAACATGCAGTACCGCCAGTTTATGCAGATAATTGAAAATGGTGGCTCGTGGTATTCGGATATGGGAGACATATACGGACGCCCTAGTGGCAGGGGCAGCGAGTGCTGCAGTCTGCTAGCCACATTCCTTTGCTGGCAGATGTTCTGCTGCTAGATGTCAAGCTTTTCTGATGTTACAGATGGAAATTCATGCAAGTTATTGTGCTGGTTATTTGCAGAACGATGGACTGGTATATTAATCTGTGCAATTATTCTGAATAGTTACCTGAAAAATAAAAGATGCGGTCATACGACCGCATTTTTTATTTATGGACATGAGTAACTATTCAGATCCACACATATATGAGCAAAATCAGCTGCGCAGCAATGGCTGTATTATTCCATAGAATCCGGAATACCATCATGATCCAAATCTGCAATGTCTGCTCCGTGCGCACCGATATCCACAGTGTTTAAGGTGCGTCTTTTAAGTCTTGCGGCCTCAGACTGCTTGAGCAGATAGCTCTTTATCTCGCGTGAGTGCTTTACGTGAACGAGCTTAAGCTCAGGGTTTGTGACGTCGCCTGTGTAGCAGACTATGGTGCCGAGCTTAAAAATGCGCTCCATCAGTGATGTGGTGAGCTTTACATCAGCTACCTTATACATGTAGCAGTCATCCTCTGTGGTGCTTAAGAGTCCGGACTCTACAGTGATAAAGGACGGTGTGACGGTATATTTTTGTGAAAGTCCACGGCAGACCGAGAAACAGCAGTCTCTTTCTCTCCTTAAAGATTACAGCATCGTCATCATCGATTGCGCCGGCTGTGGTGTTTTTTGATTTGTGATTCATTTACAGACATATTATTCTCCTTTTTGATGTTGAAATTGTCGTAATTGTATGAAAACTTCACTACAATTGCTAAGCATTCAGAACAGTTATATTCTGTCATATATTCTACAACAAAAAAGTGTAAAAGCCAACTTGAATATTGCGCCAAGTTATTATATGATAGAAAAAATGTAATAAAAATTGTTACGCGAAAAAGAATGGAGGCAAATTATGCGTCACTTAATGAGTCCGTTGGATTTTTCTGTAGAAGAGTTGGACAAGCTTCTGGATCTTGCAAATGATATAGAGGCTCATCCTGAGAAATATGCACACAAGTGCGATGGAAAGAAGCTTGCAACCTGTTTTTACGAGCCAAGCACAAGAACCAGGCTTAGCTTTGAGGCTGCCATGCTTAATTTGGGAGGCTCGGTGTTAGGTTTCCACAGTGCTGATTCGTCATCTGCGTCAAAGGGCGAGAGCGTTTCAGATACTATCAGGGTTATTTCCTGCTATGCGGATATCTGTGCCATGCGTCATCCTAAGGAGGGTGCACCGCTTGTGGCTTCAGAGAAATCGCGTATCCCTGTAATCAATGCAGGCGATGGAGGTCATCAGCATCCTACCCAGACACTTGCTGATCTCCTTACAATCCGTTCCATCAAGGGCAGATTGAATAATATCACAATCGGCTTTTGCGGAGATTTAAAGTTTGGACGTACAGTGCATTCACTGATCAATGCACTCATCAGATATGACAATGTGAGGATTGTGCTTATCTCGCCTGAGGAGCTTAAGGTGCCTGACTATGTGCGCGATGATGTGCTTCGTGCCAACAATATCGAGTTCAAGGAGGTAGAAAAGCTCGAGGATGCCATGGGAGAGCTTGATGTGCTCTACATGACACGTGTCCAGAAGGAGCGTTTCTTCAATGAGGAGGACTATGTGCGTCTGAAGGATTTCTACATTCTGACAAAGGAGAAGATGGAGCTTGCAAAGGATGATATGATTGTACTTCATCCGCTCCCACGTGTGAATGAGATTTCTGTTGATGTGGATGATGACCCGAGAGCATGCTATTTCAGGCAGGCACAGTATGCGGTTTACGTGCGTATGGCGCTTATTCTGACATTGCTTGGACTGGCTGAGGACTAAAGGAGGATAATATGCTGAATATAAGTGGAATACATGAGGGCTTTGTGCTCGATCATATCAAGGCAGGTATGAGTCTTCAGATTTACAGGGATTTAAAGCTTGACAAGCTCGACTGCACAGTTGCAATCATAAAGAATGCAAAGAGCAGCAAGATGGGCAAGAAGGATATCATCAAGGTAGAGTGTCCGATAGAGTCGTTAGACCTCGATATCCTTGGATTTATCGACCACAATATCACTGTAAATGTGATAAAGGGTGACAAGATTGTGGACAAGATGGAGCTTAAGCTGCCTCATCAGGTGAAAAATGTCATCAAGTGCAAAAACCCAAGATGCATCACTTCAATTGAGCAGGAGCTTGACCAGATTTTCGTGCTTTCCGATGAGAAAAACGAAATCTACCGTTGCAAGTACTGCGAGGAGAAATACGAAGGAGTTAAATAGTATCAGTTATGTATGCCAACGTGATTGTGGATATATCCCACGAAAAACTGGATAAGACATTTCAGTACAGCATCCCGGATGAGATTTTATGCGACATCCGTCCGGGTGTGTGCGTGGATATTCCATTTGGCAGCCGCACTATCACAGGCTATGTGATCGAGGTCACGGATAAGCCTGAGTACGACCCGGCAAGGACAAAGCCTCTTATCGGGATAAAGGCAGACTCTGTGGCTGTGGAGGCAAAGCTCATCGCACTTGCGGCATGGATACGGCGCAATTACGGCTCTACCATGAATCAGGCGCTTAAGACTGTAATACCTGTAAAGAAGCAGGCTAAGGAGCAGGTGAGCCGCAGTATTGCACTGAAAATAGACAAGGTAAAGGCAAGGGCGCAGCTTGCGCTTTGCGAGGCAAAAAAACAAAAGGCAAAGGCCAGGCTTTTTCGTGCGCTGATTGATGCTGATGATGGGGCGCGCCTTGAGTATTCCTTTGTGACAGGCAAGCTGTCGGTGTCGGCTGCCACTATAAGAGCGCTTGAGCAGAGCGGTTTTATCGAGGTTATCACACAGAGCGGCTACAGAAATCCTGTGGAGCATATGAGTGTGGACACCTATGATAAGGTACTGAATGCTGCGCAGCAGAGTGTGGTTGATGCGATAGAAGGCGACATTGCCGCTGGCCTTAGAAATACTTATCTGATTAAGGGTGTTACCGGAAGCGGCAAGACAGAGGTGTACATGGAGCTTATCGCACACTGTATACAGTCCGGGCGTCAGGCGATTGTGCTGATTCCCGAGATTGCCCTTACTTACCAGACCGTGATGCGTTTTTTTGCCAGATTTGGGAACAGGGTTTCGATAATCAATTCAAGACTTTCAAATGGTGAGCGTTATGACCAGTTTGAGAGAGCTAAGAATGGTGATATTGACATCATGATTGGCCCGCGGTCGGCGCTGTTCACACCTTTTTCAAATTTAGGACTTATCATAATAGATGAAGAGCACGAGAATTCATACAAGAGCGAGTCGGTGCCACGCTATCATGCCAGGGAGGTGGCGATAGAGTACGCGCGCATGTCCGATGCCATTGTGGTACTTGGCTCTGCAACACCGTCGGTGGATAGCTATTACAAGGCAAAGACAGGCGTTTACAGGCTTTTGGAACTGGATAAGCGTGTGGATGACAGACCTCTTCCAAAGTGTGAGGTTGTCGATTTGAGGCAGGAGCTTCGTGAGGGAAACCGCTCGATTCTTTCCACCAGGCTTCAGGAGCTCATGGAGAATCGGCTTCTAAATGGCCAGCAGACCATGCTTTTTTTAAATAGAAGGGGCAAATCGGCATTTATGTCGTGCAGAGCGTGCGGTTTTGTGGTAAAATGTCCTCATTGCGATGTATCACTCAGTGAACATAGCGGCGGAGTGATGGTCTGTCACTACTGCGGCTACAGACAGCCGGTGCCTAAGGTGTGTCCGAGCTGTGGCTCGAAGTACATTAGCGGCTTTAAGGCCGGCACACAGAAGATAGAAGCGATGGTGGCAAAGCGTTTTCCACAGGCGCGTATACTGCGCATGGATTATGACACCACGAGGGCGAAGGATGCGTATGAGAAGATTCTGCAGGCATTTTCCAATCATGAGGCCGATATACTTATCGGTACGCAGATGATTGTAAAGGGGCATGATTTTTCAAATGTCACGCTGGTTGGTGTGCTGGCGGCGGATATGTCACTGCATGTGAATGATTTTCATGCGGCGGAGCGCACCTTTGCTCTGCTGACCCAGGCGGCAGGGCGCGCCGGCAGAGGAAAGCTGCCCGGCAATGTGGTTATCCAGACCTACGACCCTGACCACTATGCCATCCGGACTGCCAAAGAGCAGGATTATGAGGCTTTTTACGATAAGGAGATAGAGTACAGGAGGCTTATGCATTATCCGCCTGTATGGAATATGCTTTTAGTCCATGTCACATCACCTGATGAGAGTGAGTGCGCCAGCATGTCACAGCAAGTGTACGATATAGCGTCGCAGATGATATCGCATGCAGATGAAAATCAAAGCCCTGATGATAGGCATCAGATTCAGCTCATCGGTCCTGCGGATGCGACCATCGCCAAGGTAAATGACATATACCGCAAGGTGATTTACATGAAGACATCTGACTATGCGGCGCTCATTTCCATAAAGGATGGCATAGAGCAGGCTGTGAAAGCTGATACGGCAATGAAACATGCTAATATCTCATTTGATTTCAATCCGATGAGTGGATTTTGATAGATATAGAAGGAGGCAATTATGGCACTTAGAACTATTAGAGTGGAGGGAGACCCTGTACTTGGCAAGGTCTGCAGAGAGGTTACGGAGGTGACTCCAAAGATAGTAACACTTATTGATGATATGCTTGAGACTATGTATGAGGCCAATGGTGTAGGACTTGCCGCACCACAGGTTGGCATATTAAAGAGGATCGTTGTTATCGATGTGGGCGAGGGTCCGATCGTGATGATTAATCCTGAAATTATCGAGTCTGACGGGGAGCAGACCGGCGATGAGGGCTGTCTTTCAGTACCGGGAAAGGCCGGACAGGTGACCCGCCCGAATCATGTAAAGGCCCGCTTCATGGGCGAGGATATGAATGAGTATGAGATAGAGGGAGAGGAGCTTTTGGCCAGATGTATCTGTCACGAGCTTGACCATCTCGACGGACATCTCTATGTGGAGAAGGTTGAGGGCGCACTTCACGATGTGACATATGAGGATACACAGGAGTAATCATTAGGATGACATTTGTTATCTGAGCTTGGAAAATATCTGGGAGGCAGTAAGATGAGAGTAATTTTCATGGGAACACCGGACTTTTCGGTGGGAACACTTGAGGCAATTATAGAGGCAGGACACGAGGTGGCACTGGTTGTCACACAGCCCGACAAACCAAAGGGCCGCGGCAAGACAATGCAGTATACACCGGTCAAGGAGTGTGCGCTTTCGCACGGTATTGAGGTATTCCAGCCGGTTAAAATAAGAGAGACTGCTAATATAGAGTATCTCAGAAAGTTTAATGCAGATATAATAATTGTGGTTGCTTTTGGACAGATTCTGTCAAAGAGTATTCTTGATATGCCTCGATACGGCTGTATCAATGTGCATGCTTCACTTCTGCCAAAGTACAGAGGTGCGGCTCCTATCCAGTGGGCTGTGATTAACGGTGACGAGTTTACAGGTGTCACTACCATGAGGATGGATGAGGGCGTCGATACCGGCGATATGATTGCAAAGAGTACAGTCAGACTCGCACCTGATGAGACCGGCGGCAGCCTGTTTGATAAGCTCTCAGCAGAGGGAGCAAGGCTGTGTGTGGAGACCATGAAGATGATAGAGGATGGCACTGCAGAGTATACTCCTCAAAACAGCGAGGAGGCCACACATACATCAATGATCAGTAAGGAGCTTGGCTTTATCGACTGGACAAAGCCGGCTGTTGAGATTGAGAGGCTTATAAGGGGGCTTAATCCATGGCCGAGCGCATACACCCACCTGAATGGTAAGACATTTAAGGTGTGGAGTGCAAAGGTGATTGACGGCAGCGATGATTATGAGCCGGGCTGTATTTATCATATCGGAAAAAATGATATGTATGTACAGACAGGAAAAGGAGCATTATCTTTAGTAGAGGTACAGCTCCAGGGCAAGAAGCGCATGGATACAGGCTCATTTTTGAGAGGCTGTCATGTGGAAGAGGGCTCGTTCTTCACATTATAGTTATTCATTATAAGTAACTATTGACAAACTACTACACGCATTATAATAAGCAGCAAGGAGAGATGATACATGGGATATTATTACTGGGATCCGACATATATACTCGTTGTGATAGGTGCAGTGATATGTATGATTGCATCGGCAAGAGTTAAAGGTACATTTAATAAATACTCGCAGCTGAGAAGCATGTCAGGCATGAATGGCGCACAGGTAGCTCAGAGAGTGCTTCAGGCGGCAGGCATATATGATGTGCAGGTGCGTCATGTGTCCGGCAGTCTGACGGACCACTATGATCCGCGCACCAAAACGGTGAATTTATCTGATCCTGTGTACAATGCCACATCGGTCGCAGCACTTGGCGTAGCAGCCCATGAGTGTGGACACGCTATACAGCATGCAAAAAGCTATGTACCTCTTTCAATCAGGAGTGCACTTGTGCCTATAGCCAATTTTGGCTCAATGCTTGCATGGCCGGTCATACTTATCGGCTTGTTCTTTAACACACGCTCGTCAGGGCTTATTATTGATATAGGCATATTGCTATTTTCGGCAGCAGTGCTTTTCCAGCTCGTGACATTGCCGGTAGAGTTTGATGCTTCAAGACGTGCGCTTGTCATGCTTCGTACACAGGGCATACTTGCAGATGACGAGCTTAAGTACACAAGAAGAGTGCTCAAGTCAGCGGCACTTACCTATGTAGCCAGTGCGGCAGCTGCTATTTTACAGCTCCTTCGTATAATACTTATCACAAACGGACGCAGACGGGACGACTGATATTGTTTTAGCTGCAAGTAGGTTAAACTATATGACATCGAATAAGAATATAAATAATCATAGTAAAAGTAATCATAACAATAAAAATAGCCAAATAAACAAAAATAATATACCGGGCAGACCGGCAAAATCAAACGTGGCAGCGCATAATGAGCACTCTGTAGATACGCGTGAGCTTGCCCTTGAGATGCTTATTGAGATTAATGAGCGTGGAGCATTTTCGCACATCGTGCTTCGTAGTGTGCTTGACAAGTATCAGTATCTGTCAAAGCAGGACAGAGCCTTTATGACGAGGCTTGTTGACGGCACTATCGAGTATATGCTGCAGCTCGACTACATCATAGACTCTTTTTCAAAGACAAAGGTAAGGAAGATGAAGCCCTTCATCAGAAACCTTCTTCGCATGAGCGTCTACCAGATAAAGTACATGGACGCGGTGCCGGATTCAGCTGTATGCAATGAGGCTGTGAAGCTTGCAAAGAGGCATAAGTTTGCACAGCTTTCGGGCTTTGTAAACGGTGTACTCAGAAATATTGCAAGAAATATAGATTCAGTACAGTTTGATACCTTAAGCATCCGATACTCCATGCCACAGTGGATAGTGGACAGATTTGTTGCGGCATACGGAGAGAAGAAGGCAGAGGAGATTTTCAAGGCCTTTCACAATAAGAGCACAATAAGCATCAGGACAAACCTGACCAGGTGTACTCCGGATGAGCTTCGTGTAATGCTTGAGGCAGAGGGTGTGACGGTCACTGCGGTTGATGAACTTGATTACGCGTTTGTTATATCTGGATTTGATTATTTGAATGGCTTGCAGAGCTTCAGAGACGGGCTTTTCTATGTGCAGGATATAAGCTCAATGCTTGTTGCACAGACGGCTGCTCCAAAGAAGGGCGACTATGTGATAGATGTATGCGCAGCACCGGGTGGCAAGAGCACCCATATAGCTGAGCTTTTGCAGGGTAGCGGTCATGTGCTCGCGCGTGACCTGACCGATAACAAGGTTGATATGATTGAGGAAAATATAGAAAGGCATGGTCTTAAAAATATGTCGGCAGAGGTGTGGGATGCCACCGTACCTGATGCTGATTCGGCAGGAAAAGCAGATATACTGATCTGTGATCTGCCGTGCTCAGGGCTTGGAGTGCTCGGAAGAAAGAAGGACATCCGCTACAAGATGACACCTGAGTCTGTAGATGAGCTTGCTGCTCTTCAAAGACAGATACTTGATACCGTGCATACATACGTGAAGCCAAACGGAGTGCTCGTGTACAGTACATGTACGATAGATGAGGCTGAGAACGAGGACAATGTGAGGTGGTTTATTGAAAAGCATCCGGAGTTTGAGCTTGATAAGAGCTTTGCGGAAGGCACCGGAATGAAACAGATACTGCCCGGTGAGCATGGAAGTGACGGATTTTTTATTGCAAGATTTATAAAAAGCAAATTATGATATTAAAGTAAATCATGAATTAATAAATACAAATTGATTCGAATTAGTAGAATTATAAAACAATAGTTAAATGCAGATTTAATAAAAATAATATGGAACAGATAAAAGAACAACTAACTGACATCAAATCAATGAATATGGACGAACTCACAGAGTTTATCATATCGCTCGGAGAAAAGAAATTCCGTGCGAAGCAGATATATGAGTGGATTCATGTGAAGCATGTGGAAAGCTTTGATGAGATGACCAATATTTCAAAAAAGTTCATACAGGTATTAAAGGACAATGCAATACTCATCTCGCTAAAAAAAGAGGAGGTGCAGGTGTCAAAGCTCGATGGCACGAGAAAATATCTCTTTGCACTGGACGATGGCAACGTCATAGAGAGTGTGCTTATGAAGTACAAGCATGGAAACTCTGTATGCATCTCTTCACAGGTCGGCTGCAGGATGGGGTGCAGATTCTGTGCATCCACTCTTGACGGTCTCGTCAGGGGGCTTAGGCCGTCTGAGATGATTGACCAGATTTATCAGATAGGCAAGGACATAGGAGAGCGCATCTCAAATGTGGTTGTCATGGGGACAGGTGAGCCGCTTGACAATTACGACAATCTGCTGCGCTTTATAGAGCTTCTTACTGATGAAAACGGTATCAATATCAGCCAGCGCAATCTGACAGTTTCCACATGTGGTCTCGTACCGCGCATGAAACAGCTTGCAGATGAAAAGCTTTCTATCACGCTGGCGCTTTCACTGCATGCCTCCAACCAGGAAAAGAGAAAAGCTCTCATGCCGGTTGCAAACAGCTATGATATACATGATGTGGTCGATGCATGCAAATATTATTTTGCACAGACCGGCCGCAGAGTCACCTTTGAGTATAGCCTGGTAGGCGGAGTGAACGATACAGCCGAGGATGCAGCAGAGCTTTCGGCACTCGTACATGGCATGAACTGCCATATAAATCTGATTCCGGTAAACCCGATAAAGGAGCGCGACTACGTGCAGTCCAACAAGGGTGTTATAGAGGCTTTTAAAAATAGGCTTGAAAAAAACGGAATTAATGTTACTATTAGAAGGGAAATGGGCAGAGATATAGACGGTGCCTGTGGACAGCTTCGCAAGAAGCATATAGATAAAGAGAGAGGAATAAACTAGATGAAGACGTTTTCCATTACGGATGCAGGTGCTATTCGTGAGATGAATCAGGATTTTTATTTCTCGTCTGACACTGCAGTAGGAAATCTTCCGAATCTTTTCATCGTAGCAGATGGAATGGGAGGACACAAAGCCGGTGACTATGCTTCCAGATACACTATAGAGCGTGTGGTTGCATCGGTATCGAGAAATGCCGGGGATGAACCGGTATCCATCATCAAAGAGGCTATCAACAAGGCAAATGAGCTTTTGGTGGCTGAGTCTCGTGGGGATGAAGCTAAGCGTGGAATGGGTACCACCTTAGTCATAGGAACTATTATAGGAAACAAGCTTTTTGTGGCCAATATAGGTGACAGCAGGCTTTATATTGTAGGTGGCACAGAGCAGATCAGACAAATTACCAGGGATCATTCACTGGTTGATGAGATGGTCAGGATGGGTGAGATAAATGCCGACGAGGCGAGAGTTCATCCGGACAAGAATATCATCACGAGAGCTGTCGGGGCAGCAGATCATGTGGAGGCAGATTTCTTTGAGGTCGAGCTATGTGAGGACGACAGGATTCTTCTGTGTACAGACGGACTTACCAATATGGTGAGAGATGAAGAAATATGTGATACTATTAGGCAAAATGATAATATCGAGACAGCAGCGTCACAGCTTGTCGCCATGGCCAATGCAAACGGTGGTCGCGATAATATCACTGTAATGATTATTAAACCATTTTAAGACGAGGTAATAACAGATGTTAGAGATAGGAAGTTTTTTATCGGATCGATATGAGATCCTAAGCAAGGTTGGCGCAGGCGGCATGTCAGATGTATACAAGGCAAAAGACCATATACTGAGCCGTTTTGTAGCTATAAAGGTTTTAAAGCAGGAGTTTTCGGAGGATAGTTCATTTGTGACCAAGTTCCGTGCTGAGGCACAGTCAGCAGCAGGACTTGAGCATCCAAATATCGTAAATATCTATGATGTAGGCAGCGAGAATGGTCTGTACTACATTGTCATGGAGTATGTCGAGGGTATCACACTTAAGACTTATATCGAGAAAAAGGGCCAGCTGTCATTCAAGGAGTCTGCAAGTATTGCAATCCAGGTGGCAAGGGGCATAGAGGCCGCTCACAATAAAAATATCATCCACCGTGATATCAAGCCGCAGAATATCATTATTTCTACAGATGGCAAGGTAAAGGTGACAGACTTTGGAATTGCAAAGGCTACATCTTCAAATACAATAAGCTCAGATGTGATGGGCTCAGTACACTACGCATCTCCGGAGCAGGCAAGAAACGGCTTCGTTGATGGCAGAAGTGATATTTACTCACTGGGAATCGTAATGTTTGAGATGGTTACAGGCCGTGTGCCGTTTGACGGTGATACCACAGTGGCAGTTGCACTGCAGCACTTACAGGAGGAGATTGCAAGGCCAAGCATCTACGCACCGGATCTGCCAATCAGCTTTGAGAAAATCATCTTAAAGTGTACACAAAAGACACCGGACCGCAGATACCAGACTATTTGAGGAGCTTCTCACAGACATAAGGCGCTCTCTTGCGCATCCTGATGAGGATTTCGTTACAATAGCACCACTCGTTGACGGTGGCAAGACCAAGGTTATAAGCCCAGAGGAGCTTGACAAGATAAAAGAAGGCAGAGGTGTTGCAGAGGACTTAAACGATGATGATACCGATGCAGATAATGATGATGAGTATGCTGACGGTGAAGACGATGATGATGAATATGATGAGTCACTCTTAGACGACGATGATGACGACGAAGACGAAGACGATGATGATGACGGCAAGCTTTTAAATCCAAAGATGGATAAAGCAATCACAATCATGGGTATAGTAACAGCCGTAATCATTGTAATAGTTATCATATATCTTGCACTTTCAGTGGCAGGAGTGTTTAAGTTTGGCGGCAAAAAGAACTCAGAGTCACAGCAGACAGAGTCACAGACACAGACCGAGTCTGAATCAGAGTCAGAGACACAGACTGAGACAGAGGGCCAGATGATTGACATCAGAGGCATGTCAGTGGATGATGCTCAGAAGGCAGTAGACCGCTTAAAGCTTGACCTCACAGTATTTGCATTTGAGACAAAGCAGTCAGATAAAAAGGACGGCACAATCCTTGAGCAGGATGTCAAGGCCGGAGATACAGTAAAGCGTGGTTCACAGATTAATGTAGTTATCGCAGGAAAAGGTGATAGTACATCAGAGATGGTCAAGATACCAAGTGTAATCGGAAAGACCAAGAGCTCGGCAAAGAGCACACTCGAGTCAGCAGGCTTTAGTGTCACCTTCGAGTATGGAGATTACAATAACAGTGTAGCAGCAGATGTAGTAACAGCACAGTCACCATCAGCAAAGAACCAGGCCGCAAAGGGCAGCACAGTAACAGTCACCCTTTCACCGGGCCAGAAGCCAATCACCGTGCCAAACGTAGTAGGCGCCTCACAGTCACAGGCAGAAAGCGCCCTCGCAGGAGCAGGCCTCAAGTACACCTACGCCGACTCCCAGTACAGCGACACCGTAGCCGCCGGCAACGTAATCAGCCAGACCAAATCCGGTGAAACCGTAGCCGCAGGCACCACAATCACACTGACACTCAGTAAGGGTAAGCAGCAGGTTTCAAAGAGCGTAAATAAGACATTGTCACTTGGAATAGAAAATGCAAAGGTAGTAGATGGTTCATATACCTTAAAAGGAAGTGATGGACAGACATACGCAAGTGGAACAGTAACTTCAGCAGAGGTTGCAGTATCCGGAACAATGAATTGTGCATCCGGTAAATTAACGGTAACATGGAAATATACAGTTCCATCATTGGATGGAGATGGAAATGAAGTTGAGGGTGAAATTCAGACAAAGACAGAAACAGTAGAAGTACAGTAAGCCACCGGATAGCACCCACAAAGTGGTGCTATCCGCACCCCAACCACACCAACCCGCGGACGAGAACCTGAACTCGCGGAGAAGGACTGTAGATAGCGGGGCAGACGTGTGTTCCGAGAAAAAAATATGAATTGCCCCGGGGTGCCATAAACCTACCGAGGAAAAAACGAGGCAGAGCAAGCCATAGCCTGTCCGTAGGAGAGCCCGGGGCTGGCTTCATATTTTTTAAGAGGAATATATGTCTGCCCCGCCACCCACACAACCTCAAAGCGCGGCATGCACCCCGCCGAAAGCGTGACTCCTGCAAATACAAAAGCACACAAGGAAAACCATGACAGGAAAAATTATTAAAGGAATTGCGGGCTTCTACTACGTCTACGTAGAAGAAACCAAAGAAGCAAAAGAAACTGCCACAGGCGGCACTCTCTACGAGTGCAAAGCAAAAGGCACCTTCAGAAAACAAAAGATAAAGCCGCTGGTTGGCGATATCGTCGACATAGCAGTCCTCGATGATGAAAAGCACATAGGCAATGTCGAGCGTATACTGCCACGGAAAAACGAACTTATCAGGCCGGCTGTGTCCAATATAGACATGGCCCTGGTTATTTTTGCATCCGCAAAGCCGGATCCCAATTTCAACCTGCTTGATAGGTTTTTGTGTATGATGGAGTACCAGCATGTCCCGGTTACCATATGCTTCAACAAAAAGGACTTAATCACACCTAAAGAGCAGCAGGAGCTTAAAAGCATATACGAGCCGGCTGGCTATAGAGTGCTTTTTACCAGCACGAAAACAGGTGAGGGCATAGATGAGATAAAGCACATTTTAGAGGGAAGGACGACCACGGTTGCAGGTCCCTCGGGAGTTGGCAAGTCATCTATCATCAACTGTCTGCAGGATGATGTGCAGATGGAGACCGGACATATAAGTGAGAAAATAGAGCGCGGAAAGCATACGACCAGACATTCTGAGATTATCCCGATAAAGGATGGCACGTATATCATGGATACACCCGGCTTTAGCTCGATGGATGTGCCGGGCTTTGAAAAGGAAGATCTGTGGACATGTTATCCGGAGTTTGTAGAATATGAGCCATATTGCAGGTTTCAGGGCTGCAGTCATATAAATGAGCCGGACTGCGGCGTGAAGGAAGCTCTTGCAGATGGGAAAATATCGCAGGTGCGGTATGATAATTATAAGCTTTTATATGAGGAGCTTAAAAAACAGACAAAAGTATTAATTTAAAGCATAATCAAACGGAGGAAAACATGAACTGTTTATCACCATCAATTTTATCAGCGGATTATTCAATACTCGGAGAGCAGCTTAAGCAGCTTGATGAGGCCGGAGCACAGTATGTGCATATAGATGTTATGGACGGCAGCTTCGTTCCCAGCATATCAATAGGACTGCCGGTCATAAAGACGATCAGAAAGTGCACAGAGCGTATGTTTGATGTGCATCTGATGATAGATGAGCCGGTCAGATATATAGATGATTTTGCGACAGCAGGAGCAGATATCATCACAGTCCATGCGGAGGCATGTAAGCATCTTGACAGGACAATCGAGGCAATAAAGGAAAAGGGCATACTGGCAGGTGTAGCATTAAATCCGGCTACTCCGCTCTCAGCCATAGAGTATGTGCTTCCCAAGGTGGACATGGTGCTTATCATGACTGTAAATCCGGGCTTTGGAGGACAAAAGCTTATTCCGTACACTGTAGACAAGGTGCGCGACTTAAAGGCACTTCTTGAGAAAACCGCAAATAAGGCTGATATCGAGGTGGACGGTGGTGTTAATCTTGAGAACGTGGAGACACTGCTTGCGGCAGGAGCCAATATCATTGTTGCGGGAAGTGCGGTGTTTAACGGAGATATAGAAGAAAATGTAAAGGGTTTTCTGAATATCATGATGTAACAGATGCAGGTTAAAACGGAAATGCTTCCGGGGCGGTAGCAAATGTGGATATGTTATTTATAAGAAGGTGGACAAAATGAAGTATTTGATTGTATGTGGTGGAAAAATAGATAAGGAATTTGGCTTAAACGAGATAAAGACTGACGGAATAGATGCCATAATTGCGGCTGACAGCGGAATGGATTTTCTGTACGAAAACGGTGTCACACCTGATATAATTGTAGGTGATTTCGATTCAGCCACGACAAAGGCATTGGAGTTTTTTTGAGAGAAAGGGACAGACCGAGATACACAGGCTCAATCCCATAAAGGATGATACTGATACAGAGTATGCCATAAGACTTGCCATAAGAGAGGGTGCACGAAGCATAGTGATGCTTGGAGCAACAGGAAGCAGAATAGACCATGTGCTCGGCAATATTTCACTTTTGGGAATAGGATTGGAAAGTGGAACTGATATCAGCATTATCGACACAAACAACCGTATAAGGATGTCGGATAAGCCCGTAACCATTGAAAAATCAGCCCAGTATGGCAGGTTTGTCTCGCTTATAGCAGTGACAGACGACAATGAGGTGAGCCTTAGAGGCTTTAAGTATCCTGTTACGGATTATTCCTTTGACAGATTTACATCGCTTGGCATATCCAATGAAATAATTGATGACTATGCAGTGATTGATATCCATAGAGGAAAATTTATCATTATTGAGTCAAAAGATTGACTTTTTAGGAATTTGGGACTATTATATTTTTTAGGATTATTTCGGAAAATTATGTATGGTCATACAGTAAAGACATTGTGAGAAAGGACACTATGCATTCTTTTAAATCAGATGAATTTAAGATAAGAGTATTGACAAAGGACGATGCGGAGGAATACAATGCACTGCTTCGTTATGCTTTTCAGGTAACAGAGGCAGATCTTGCCGAGACCGGTTGGAAGGATGATGAAATCAAGCAGTCGAAGTTTCCGGTGCTTGAGAGAGCTGATGTGCTTGGCTGCTTCAATATCATAGACAAAAAAGAGGAGCTTGTGGCTCAGTTTGCGGTATATCCGCTCGATATGAATATATATGGTGAGCGCTACGAGGTAGGCTTTGTCACAAGTGTGTGCACGTATCCTGAGTACACAGGCCATGGTATCATGAAAAAGCTTATGAGAAAGAGTCTTACGAGGATGCGCGATAGCAACAAGTCGTTTGCTCTTTTGTATCCATACTCCATACCTCTTTACAGAGGACTTGGCTGGGAGATTATCTCAAACAAGATGACATATGTGATAAAGGACAGACAGATTCCTACAAAGCTTAAGGAGCCGGGCTATGTGCGCCGTGTGCAGTGGGATGACGAGCAGTTTAAGAAGCTTCATACTCACTTTGCCGCGAAGACTCACGGCTGTCTGTACAGAAACAATCTGGCTTGGGAGGAGTACTTCCGCTGGGATGAGGACGATACGATGGTCGCCATCTACTATAACGAGGATGATGAACCGTGTGGCTATATGGTGTATCTTATCAGCTCCGATGTCATGCACATCAAGGAGCTCATCTACTTAAACCGTGAGGCGCAGCTTGGTCTGTGGGAGTACATTCATGCGCACGATTCCATGATTGATGAGGTCAGAGGCAACAACTATTACAGCGAGCCCATCGCTTTTGAGCTCGATGACAGTGATATCAAGGAGACAATAAGACCATACGCCATGGGCAGAATCATCGACGTGGCGCAGTTTATATCACAGTATAACTGTGACCCGGATGGCCCGGGCGGCTGCTTTAGCTTTGAGATAGCAGATGACCTTCTTCCTTGGAACAATGGTACATTTGTCATTGATTTTGAGAAAGGGCACTGTGCTCTCACCGACAAAAAAGCCACAGTATCACCTAAGCATGTCTATTGGCACGTTTACCACACTGCTTTTAGGCTACAAGAGTGCCGAGAAGCTTTTGCAGATGGGCAAAATACAGACTACGTATGATGCTGTTGCAAAGCTTGACGATATTTTATATCATGAGATACCATATGTATCTGACTATATATAATGATAAAAGGTCAAAAGGTAAAGGAAAATAATATGTCAAATTATGTGATTAGCTGCTGTTCAACAGCAGATCTTACCAGAGAGCATATGCTCGAGAGAAATATTAAGTACGCATGCTTTCACTATGAGCTTGATGGTAAAGAGTATATGGATGATTTAGGACAGTCCATGCCACTGCCTGATTTCTACAAGGCAATGGAGGCAGGTGCCATGACAAAGACCTCGCAGATCAATCAGGAGGAGTACATGGAGTACTTCAGGCAGTTTCTGGATGAGGGATATGATGTGCTTCACTGTACACTAAGCTCAGGTATATCAGGTACAGTCAACTCGGCAAGGCTTGCAAAGGAGGCTCTTAAGGAGGAATACCCTGACAGAAAGATATATGTGATTGATTCGCTGGCAGCATCGTCAGGCTTTGGTCTTTTGATGGATAAGCTCGCTGACCTTAGGGATAGCGGCATGGATATTGATACACTGGCTGATTGGACCATGGAGCACAGACTTGAGGTGAATCACTGGTTCTTCTCATCAGACCTTACATTTTTTATCAGGGGTCGGGCGTATCTCAAAGACCGCGGGATTCGTGGGAAATTGTGCTGAATATCTGTCCTTTCATGAATGTGAGCAATGAGGGAAAGCTTATTGTGCGTGAGAAAAGTCCGCACCAAAAATGAAGGCAATAAAGGAGATGCTTGTGAAGATGCAGGCACTCTGCAAGGATGGTGCCGATTATTCGGATAAGGTCTATATATCAAATTCTGCATGCTATGAGGATGCTAAAGCCGTAGCTGATCTGATTGAGGCTGCCTTCCCTAAGATGAAGGGCAAAGTAGAGATAAATGATATCGGTACGACTATAGGAAGCCACACCGGTCCGGGAACAGTTGCATTGTTTTTTGCTGGGGTAATAAGAGAGAGGATTAGCCGGATATTTTAGCCTAAATATCTGATTAGAATAATCAAAATCAATAAAGTTGATTATATTTTATAAAAAGTTAAATTACATCAACCAAAGTGATTAAATATAATCATTCCAATAACTGCGCTTATGTGTTACAATTATATCAGTTCAAACGAAAAGAGGTTTTAAGATGAAAGGATATGAAAAATACGAGCGCAGTTATTTTCTGCCTCCTGAATGCACTTATGACTGGGTTAAGAAGGATTATATAGATAAAGCACCACTGTGGTGTTCGGTTGATTTACGTGATGGCAACCAGGCTCTTATAGAGCCGATGAGCCTTGAGGAGAAGCTTGACTTCTTTAAGATGCTTGTAGATATAGGCTTTAAGGAAATCGAGGTAGGTTTCCCGGCAGCCTCTGAGACAGAGTTCAATTTCACGAGAGCTCTTATTGAGAGGGATATGATTCCTGATGATGTCACTATACATGTGCTGACACAGGCCAGAGAGCATATCATCAAGAAGACCTTCAAGGCACTTGAGGGAGCACCGAGAGCAGTTGTACATCTGTACAATTCCACATCTGTTGCACAGCGTGAGCAGGTGTTTAAGAAGTCAAAAGGAAGAGATAAAAGCAGCTTTACGGTTTGACGGCGCCATCTTACTCAGAGACCTTTGCGGCTGCGACTGACGGTGATTTCCGCTTCCAGTATTCACCGGAGAGCTTTTCGGGCACTGAGGTGGATTATGCGGTTGATGTGTGCAACGCAGTGCTTGATGTATGGCAGCCAAAGGCTGATAACAAGGCCATTATAATATCCCTACCACAGTAGAGAATGCTATGCCACATGTTTTTGCCACACAGATAGAGTATATCGACAAGCATCTTAAGTACAGAGACGGAGTAGTGCTGTGCTTACATCCTCATAATGACAGAGGCTGCGGTGTTGCCACATCAGAGCTTGGTGTGCTTGCAGGAGCTGAGGAGATAGAGGGTACGCTGTTTGGAAACGGTGAGAGAACAGGAAATGTAGATATCGTGACACTTGCCATGAATCTTTACTCACACGGAGTGGATCCACAGCTTGATTTTTCAAATCTGCCTGAGATCAGGGAGAAGTATGAGACATTTACCAGAATGAAGGTAGGCGAGAGACAGCCATATGCGGGAGACCTTGGTTTTTTCTGCCTTTTTCAGGCTCACATCAGGATGCAATCTCAAAGGGCATGGCATGGAGAGAGGAAAAGAAGCTTGATAAGTGGACGGTTCCATATCTGCCTATAGATCCAAAGGATGTCGGCAGGACATACGAGGCTGATGTTATCCGTATCAACAGCCAGTCAGGAAAGGGCGGAGTGGCATATATTCTTAAGCAGAGCTTCGGTATCAATGTGCCACAGCAGATGAGAGAGCAGGTCGGATACATGGTCAAGCAGGTATCGGACGAGGAGCACAAGGAGCTTTCACCTGAGTGGGTACACAGTATCTTTACAGACAATTATGTGGATTTTCATCCATATTTCACTATACCGGAGTGTCACTTTAAGCAGGTAAACGGCATTTTCGCAGAGGCAGTTATTTTACACAATGACAGCACCAGAAAGGTAGATGCCAATGGAAATGGCCGTCTCGACGCAGTCAGCAATATAATTAAGCAGTATTTTGACATCAGCTTTGAGCTCACTGTATACGAGGAGCATGCGCTTTCACACGGATCTTCATCAAAGGCTATGGCATATGTGGGTATCACAGTTGACGGCAGTATGTTCTGGGGCGCAGGTGTGGATGAGGATATCATCAAGGCATCAATCGGAGCGCTTGTTGTTGCGGTAAACCATTATCTTGCCACCAAGGCTGACAGTCACGTGAAGGATGAGCGCTATATTGCCATGCTCAACTTCATCCAGGCCAACTACAAGACGGTATCGCTTGCAGACATGGCTGCACAGTTCAACCTGACAGAGCCGTATATCTCCAAGTACATAAAGGAGAAGTCAGGCAAGACTTTCGGGGAGCTGGTTACCAATGCCAAGATGAAGAAGGCACGCACACTGCTGAGAAACAGCATCACAACTGTTGAGAATATCGCAATCGAGGCAGGATATCAGAACGTGGAGCATTTTAACAGACAGTTCAAGAAGCTGTATGGAATGACACCGCTTGAGTACAGAAATTCAAGTACAAAATAAGCGGATACAGCATTTTAATATAACCGGATCAATATGCTAAATGACAATTCATTCAGCTGTATTGGTCCGGTTTGCTTTTTAGTACTGCACTTTTTATGTAAAAATCTGCATTAAAATTGTATAAAAATGGGAACAATGGGCTATTGATTGTATTTTATCAAGTAATTTGTTGTTTTTACAACGGATTATATGTACAATGCGGGTATAATATAAATAAAAGATAATTATTCAGAACTACTGATAACAAAGCAGATATTGAAAATTTGTGTTTGGGATGAATAGTTATAATAAAAAGCAACTATTTGAATTATAGTTTAAGAAAGAGAGGAACGTACATGAGCAATAAAACTAGCGCAGTTGTTAAGACAAACCCAAGAAAGGCTGTCATGATCGGATGTGGATTCGTTGGTTCGGCATCAGTTTTTGCACTTATGCAGAGCGGTCTTTTTTCTGAGATAGTTCTCATTGACGCTGATAAGGACAAGGCTGAGGGAGAGGCGATGGATATAAGCCACGGTATTCCTTTTGCCAGACCTATGAAGATATATGCAGGTGGTTATGATGATGTGGCAGATGCTGCTATCATTGTTGTTTCTGCAGGTGCAGGCCAAAAGCCGGGCGAGACAAGACTTGATCTGGTAAATAAAAATGTTGCAATCTTCAAGAGCATCATTCCGGAGATTGCAAAGAGAAATTTCGGTGGAATCTTACTTATCGTTGCAAATCCTGTAGATATTTTAACACAGGTGGCACAGAAGCTTTCAGGACTTCCTGAGGAGCGTGTCATCGGTTCAGGTACCGTGCTTGACAGTGCAAGACTTAAGTACGCGCTTGGAGAGCATCTTGAGGTGGACAGCCGAAGCGTACATGCATTTATAGTAGGTGAGCATGGAGACAGTGAGGTGGTTGCATGGTCATCAGCCAATGTTTCCGGAGTGGAGCTTCACAAGATGTGCGAGATGAGAGGTCACTACAAGCACAAGGAGAATACAGAGGAAATCGCTGCAAACGTAAAGAACAGTGCTTACGAGATAATCAACCGAAAGCATGCGACATATTATGGTATCGCTATGTCGGTCAGACGTATCTGCGAGGTAATCATGCGTGATGAGAAGTCTATTCTTCCTGTTTCACACATGATGCACGGACAGTACGGCATCGACGGTGTGGTTCTCTCAATGCCTGCAATCGTTGGAGCAAACGGAGTGGAGAGCGATATCCCGATCGAGTTAAACGGTGAGGAAGCTTTAAAGCTCAAGGAGTCTGCTGATGCACTTAAGAGCATACTTGACGGGCTTGAGCTGTAAATATCAGGCTCTTAATATTAATTTTGTAATATTAAACTTATATAAAATACTATAAATTCAGTAGGGTTTGGGGTATAATGATAACTGTCGGGATGCATATATTATGTGCTCGGCGGTTATTTGATTTTATGGCAGATAATTATTTAGAATTACCGGGAAAAAGGAGTATATATAATGAGCGAAAGAAAACAAATCCATCAGGAGTTTCTGACAGGCGAAATGAGCCCTGTTTGCAAGCAACGACCTGGATATATATGATACAATTTTTGATGACGGAGAGTCACCTCTTAAGGAGAGCCATGGCATTAGCCTGACAGGCTGTTTTTTTAGATGGAAATATCCGCTATGGTACTGTAGTGACATAGCTGTAAAGGACTGTACATGGTTTGACATGGCGCGTGCGGGTGTCTGGTATACAGACATATCTCAGTCATAGATTCAATAGTTGAGGCACCTAAGAACTTCAGGCGCTGCAATAACCTAAAGCTTAAAAATGTGACATTCCCAAATGCCCAGGAGACCCTCTGGAGCTGTGATCATGTCGATATCGAGAATGTCTCGGCAAAGGGAGATTATTTTGGCATGAATACAAATAATCTTATCATGAAGAATTTCCAACTGGTCGGCAACTATTCGTTTGACGGCTCAAGAAATGTAGAGGTGCACGATTCAAAGGCTTATCTCAAAGGATGCCTTCTGGAATACGGAAAATGTCACAGTCTACGATTCATTTATTACAGGTGAATACCTTGGCTGGAATGCAAAGAATCTGACACTTATAAACTGTACAATCGAGAGCTTGCAGGGGCTTTGCTATCATCGACAACCTCGTTATGAAAAACTGTAAGCTCATAAACACTACATTGGCATTTGAGTATTCATTCGGTAGATGCAGAGATTGCAGTAAGGTGGACAGTGTTTTAAATCCGACAAGCGGAGTGATAAGGGCAAAGGAGAATTGGCACACTGACTATCGAAAAGGACAGAGTTGACCCATCAAAGACTAAGATAATATGTGAGGGAAAATAATCTATGTATGATTTTGACACCGTTGTAGACAGAAGAAACACAGGTTCACTAAAGTGGGATGTGGCAGAAAATGAGCTCCCGATGTGGGTAGCAGATATGGATTTTAAGACAGCTCCACAGATAATAGATGCAATATCAGAGCGTGTTTCTCACGGAGTGTTTGGCTATTCCATCATTCCGGATGAGTGGAATGATGCGTATATTTCGTGGTGGGACAGACGCCATGGGCTTAAAATCGAAAGAGACAGCCTGATTTTTTTGCACAGGGGTCGTACCGGCCATATCATCTACAGTTCGAAAGCTCACAACACCTGGTGAAAATGTGCTTATCATGACACCGGTATACAATATATTTTTTAATTCCATATTTAATAACGGCGTAAATGTGCAGGAAAGCCCGCTTGGATACGAAAACGGCAGATATTTTGTGGACTATGACAGGTTGGAGCATGACCTTTCCAATCCACAGACCTCGCTTATGATATTTTGCAACCCTCACAATCCGTGCGGTATCATCTGGACAAAGGATGAGCTTGCGAAAATAGGTGCACTCTGCAGGAAGTACAATGTGACGGTCATATCAGACGAGATACACTGCGACATCACAGCACCGGGAAAATCATACGTGCCGTTTGCGGCAGCATCAGAGGACTGCGCCGATATAAGCATCACCTGTATTGCACCGACCAAGTGCTTTAATATGGCTGGCTTACAGACTGCGGCAGTGATGGTGCCAAATAAATTTTTGCGTCACAAGGTATGGCGCGCATTAAATACAGACGAGGTGGCGGAGCCAAACGCATTTGCCATCACGGCAGCAGTTGCGGCATTCACAAAGGGTGAGCCGTGGCTTGAGGAGCTCAGAAAATATCTCTGGGAAAACCGCAAAAAAGTCTGTAGCTTCGTGGCAGAAAATCTGCCGCAGATACATGTAGTGGATGCCGATGCGACATACCTCATGTGGCTTGACTGCAGTGCACTTACAGATGATTCTGTGGCATTTACGCAGATGATTCGCGAAAAAACAGGACTTTATCTGTCGGAGGGAGCTGAGTTTGGAGGCAATGGACGCTACTTTGTGAGATTGAATATCGCATGCCCCGGGGCAGTGCTTATGGAAGGTCTGGAGAGGTTAAAAAGAGCTCTCGTTTAAGCTGAATATGTACATTTTTTAAAATAAATAAGACCGGTGATCGGCCGGTCTTATCTGGTATAATTAAACATTTATGGCATACAAGATTTAGAAATATATCATGCATACGTTTGTTTTCTGATTCGATAGTTAGTATACACTAACATGAATTAGAAGTCAATAACAAATGTGGGATTTTGATATTTTTTGGATTTTTATAAATCACGTACAAATCAAAAAGAAAAGTTTTGCAAACAATAAAATGTATGTTATAATAAAATAACTGAATTAAAACGAACGAAAATAAACTCACGGGGGTATTCGAAATGCGAAACAATGAATCATCAGAAAACTATTTAGAGACCATACTTATTCTCAGCAAGAAGCTTCCTGTGGTACGCTCAGTTGATATAGCAAATGAGCTTGGATATAAGAAATCCAGCGTGAGTATAGCCATGAAAAACCTTAGAGAGAAGAACAATATCACAGTTAGTGATGCAGGATTTATCACACTCACAGATTCAGGAAGACAGATAGCAGAGATGATATACGAAAGACATGAGCTTTTGTCAGAGTGTCTTGAGAAGCTTGGCGTAGATAAGGAGATTGCAGCAGAGGACGCATGCCGTATAGAGCATGTCATCAGTCCTGAGAGCTTTGAAGCAATCAAGAAGCATATACATAAGAGCTGATATATGAAACCAGTACCGCATGGTACTGGTTTTTTAGTGTATCGTTTTTCTTGTATATATGAGAAAAATCATCTATAATAGTGAAGCTGTAATCGGCGACATAAAATCTGAAAGGGGAAAAGATGAAACAGATATTAAAATATTTGAAGGAGTACAAAAAAGGAATGCATCTGTGCTCCGTTATTTAAGCTGCTGGAAGCATCCTTTGAGCTTATAGTACCGCTTGTCATGGCGGCAATCATTGATAACGGAATTACGGCTTCGGACAAGCCATATATATGGAAGATGGGAGGTGTGCTGGTGCTGCTTGCGGCAGTTGGTCTGGTAAGCTCGGTCACAGCACAGTATTTTGCGGCAAAGGCGGCAGTTGGTTTTTCCACAAAGCTTCGCCATATATTGTTTGAAAAGATAGAGTCACTGTCATTCTCAAAGATGGATACAGTGGGCACATCGACACTTATCACGAGGATGACAAGCGATATAAATCAGGTGCAGTCAGGAGTCAATCTGGTACTTCGACTCTTCCTTCGCTCGCCATTTATTGTATTCGGAGCTATGGCGATGGCTTTTACAGTAAATGTAAGAGCGGCAATGGTTTTGTTGTTACTATACCTCTGCTTTCAATAGTGGTATTCTCAGTCATGGTTGCAAGCCTTCCGCTTTACAAAAAGGTGCAGAGCTCTCTTGACACAGTGCTTTCACACACCAGGGAGAATTTAGAGGGAACCAGGGTTATAAGAGCTTTCAATAAGCAAAATGATGAGATTGACAGCTTCAACAGGGACAACGAATTTTTAACCAATATGCAGCAGGTTGTAGGACTGAATCTCAGCACTCACCAATCCTCTGACATTATCATTATAAATATCGCAACAATCGCAGTTATCGTATCAGCGGCAAGCAGGTATACGCAGGAATCCTCACACAGGGTGAGGTTGTGGCACTTGTAAACTACATGTCACAGATACTTGTCGAGCTGATAAAGCTTGCAAACCTCATCGTACAGGTGACAAAGGCAGTGGCGTGCGGTAATCGTATATCGGATGTGCTTTCTATTCCATCAAAGCTTCCTGAGAAAAAGCCTAAGCTCATTGGTGCAAAGGATGGCGCACCTGAGGTTGAGTTTGACCATGTCTGCATGACATATGAGGGAGCGGCCGATGAGACACTCAACAGATATAAGACTTTACAGTGCAAAAGGGGCAGACGAATCGGAATCATCGGTGGTACAGGTTCAGGAAAATCAAAGCCTTGTAAACCTTTACCCGAGGTTTTATGATGCCACAAAGGGTACATATAAGGATTCAGGGAAATGATATAAATGACTACGATGCAGTGCAGCTTCGAGACAAAATCGGTGTTGTAATGCAAAAGGCAGTGCTTTTTGCAGGAACGATAGCCGACAACCTGCGCTGGGGCAAAAATGATGCCACAGAGGAGGAAATGTGGAAGGCGCTCGATATAGCACAGGCGACAGAGGTTGTAAAGGGCAAAGAGGGAGGCCTTGACTACATGATAGAGCAGGGCGGCAAGAACTTATCAGGCGGTCAGAAGCAGCGTCTTACAATTGCCAGAGCGGTCGTAAAGGATCCTGACATACTGATACTTGACGACAGTGCATCGGCACTTGATTTTGCTACAGATGCGAGTCTTCGCGCGGCATTAAAGGGCATGCATGGTGACAAGACAATATTTATCGTGTCACAGCGTACATCATCTATCCAGTTTGCGGACAATGTGGCTGGACTGCATTCTCCTCTTCCCGCTGATCGTTTACGGACTGGAGCGTCTTGTGAGGGAACAGAAGGGAATGCTCTACTGCGTGACCCTTGGGCTTTCTATTTGTCCAATCTATCTATATTTCCATCATGACCTGCCTGTTTCTGGTGCTTTATTTCATCGCGCTTCTTATTTTAGAAGAGCCGGGTCCGGTGAGAAAATACGTGGAGAGCTGCGTGAGATTTGGAATCTACTCCCTGCTTTCCGGCGGACTCGCGGCGGGAGTTCTGCTGCCGGAGATCTGTGCGCTCCAGAGCACGGCATCCGGCAACTTTGATTTCCCAAGGGCGTGGACTTCCTATTTCCCGATCTTCGACATGATCGCCCGCCATATCGGAAATGTGGAGACGGAGATCGGTCTGGACCATTGGCCGAATATTTACTGCGGCGTCGCGGTATTTCTCTTCTTTTTGCTGTATCTGGCATGTAAGAAGATCTCCGTGAAGGAAAAGGCTGTGTACTGCGGACTGCTGCTGTCTCTTTTTTGCAAGCTTTTCCATGAATGTGCTGAATTTATCTGGCATGGATTCCACTATCCGAACAGCCTTCCATGCCGACAGTCCTTCATCTATATCTTCCTGATGCTGTTTATCTGCTTCCGGGCTTATGCGCATCTGGATGAGACACCGAAAAAGTATGTTGCTGTCGCGTTCTGGGGAAGCATCTGCTTTTGTACTTCTGGCAGAAAAGCTGGTGACACAGGAACATTTCCACTTTATTGTCTACTATGTGGCGATCATCTTCCTTGCGGCTTACGCGGGACTGATCTACATTTATAAAGGAGGAAGGCGGGCCTTAGCCGGATTTCTGGCACTGGCGCTGGTCTCCATGGAGGCAGCCATCAATACAACCGTGACGAGTGTCACGACCACGAGCCGTGAATCCTACACTGCGGATAACGAAGAGGCCCGGATCTTGAAGGATTCTCTGGAACCGGCATCGGATTTCTACCGGGTGGAGAAAAAGACGAGGAAGACGAAAAACGACGGCGCATGGATGAATTTCCCGTCGGTATCCCTGTTCTCCTCAACGGCAAACGCGGATCTTTCGAAGATCTTTAAGAAGCTTGGATGCGAGTCCTCCACGAACGCCTACAGCATCACGGGCAGCACACCGCTTGTGGACAGCATCTTTTCCGTAAAATATGCGCTCTATTCCGATGCAGTGTCCAACACGGAGCTTATGATGTATTTGAGGGAGAGCGGCGGGACATATCTCTATGAGAACCTGTATACACTGCCGCTAGGCTTTGTTCTTCCTTCGGATATTGAGGAGAACTGGCAGTATGAGATGGATAATCCCGCGGAAGTACAGAATGATCTGTGTCTGGTCACAGGGCAGACGAAGTTCTTGTAGATACAGGCGGAACAGTGAATAAAAAATACGTTCACCTTCACACCGGATATGACCGGGGAATACTATGTATTCGTTCTGAATAAGAAGGTGAAGAACGTGAAAGCGGATCTGCCGTCGGGTTCAAAGTCATTTGGCAATGTAGACCGCGGATATCTTCTGGAACTCGGAACCCTGTCTCCGGGATATGAAGTGAAGCTCACGGCGGATGAGGCGGGTGAGCAGCTGAATGCCATTGCCTACCGGTTCTCCGAGGATGCCATGATTCAGGTCTATGACCGCCTGAACCGGATGCCGATGCATCTGACGAGCTGGAAGGACACGAAGCTTTCCGGAACTGTAACTGCTGACCGGGCTGGAATGCTCTTCACATCGATCCCCTTCGATAAGGGCTGGACTGTGAAGGTAGAC
>ENA-OQCU01000137-OQCU01000137.1-human-gut-metagenome-genome-assembly--contig:-NODE-137-length-38817-cov-4.371853_pt1 | contig 38817 bp, 34 predicted proteins | sample MGYA00242504_ERZ504590 | MGnify/ENA primary metagenome ERZ504590 (study PRJEB26092, sample SAMD00036318) | human gut metagenome | host: Homo sapiens | study: EMG produced TPA metagenomics assembly of... | reverse complement strand
GAGCTGTTCCGCGAGAACGGCAAGGCGCATTGCGAGGGAGGATGGTGGGTGCGCATCGCGCTGGAGGCGCGACGCCGCTGCACGCCATGCTCGATGCGCCGACGTGATCGCCGGCCTGCGCAAACACGTGAACGATGCGTATTCGGCGTTCTTCTGCGACGCGTTGACGAACCTCACGGTGCCGCCGCGCGACAAGGAGGCGCTGCGTCGCGAAGGGCTGTTCCCTGCGGTGTCCTGCAGGTGGCGGACGCGCAGCGGCGCAATCCCGACGAGGCCATCGCGTTTTTGCAGGACGAGTTCATCAAGAAGAACATCCAGCTGCCCAGCGCCTACACGCGCAATATCGATGCATTCGCCGAGGCGGCCGAGAACCTCGTGCTCGATCTGCTGGCCCAAGGGGACGAGCAATGAAGCGGTCCTATCTCGAGCACATCAAGATCGTCAGCTTCGGCGCGTTCTCAAACAAAGCGGTGGGTCCGTTCGCCCCGCACCTCAACGTGGTGTATGGGCCGAACGAAGCCGGCAAGACCACGCTCGCGTCGTTCGTGGGCGGCGTGCTGTTCGGCTGGGAAGAAGCGCGCGGCAGCCGCAACACCTACAAGCCTGCGAATGCGGAGCGATCCGGATCGCTGTTCTTCGCCCAGCGCGACGCGTCCTCCGGCGTTTCGTCCGCGCCGTCGGATGCGCCCACCCTCGCCGCCCCGGACGGGCGCGTCGCCGCCGTCGAAGCCGACGGTTCCCTCGCGGCGTCAGCTGCGCCGCTTCCCACGCCTGAACCCTCTCGCGCGCCCGAGCTCGAGCTCTCGCGCGTGCGCAACAGCGACGGCTTGCAAGGTGACGCATCCCTCGTGTCCGACCTCGACAAAGAGACGTTTCAGACGATGTTCTCCCTGACCAGCGACGAGCTGCGGACGCTGCGCAACACCACCGACGTTACGGCTAAGCTGCTCACCGCCGGTTCGGGAACGGGCGCTTCGCCTGCTCATGCTCTTGCCGCCGTGCAGGAGAAGCTGACCGAGTACACTTCGCGCGCCGCCGGCGTCGAGCACTCCATCGCCAACCTCACGACGCAGGAGAACGAGCTGCGCGCCAAGATGACGGCCGCCGCCGAGGAGGCCGAGCGCTTCAAGCGGCAGGATAAGGAGTTCCGCGAGCTGGAACCCCAGCGCAACGAGCTTCTGGCGCGCCTCGATGCTCTGAACACGTCTATCGAGACGCTGACCGTCCAACGCTCGAACATCGAGAAGCTGGATCACAAGATAGACTCGCTGACCGACCAGGTCGCGTCGCTGTGCGACGAGGAGGACGTGCTGGTCACAACCCATTGCGCCGCCGACCGCAGCGTGTCTGAGCTGGTTGAGCTGCCAGCGTCGGAAGAGCGCGCCCTGCGCGACCAGATCGACTCGCTGGCGGTCGACGAGGCGAAATGCGAGCACGCCGTCGATCTGGCGCAGGACAACTTCGCAACGTCGAAGGCCGCTTACGAGGCGCTGCTGGAAACCGACGACGAACGCGCCCAACGCGAACGCGCTCGCCGCCAGCGCAGCGTGCAGGTGGGCCTGTCCATCGCGCTGCCGCTCATGTTCGTGTGCACGGGCCTGCCCCTGTTCATTCACGGCCGCGAGATCACCAGCTTGTCGTTCACGGCGCTCGGCATCGGTCTGGTGGTGTTCGCCATCATGCTGGCGCTGGCCGCGATGGTGATGCTGTTTCGCCCCAACAAGGAAGAGGACGCGAAGGAAGCGCGCAAGCAGGATGCCCAGTGGGTGATGCTGCAAGACAAGAAGAAGCTGGAAGCGTGCCTGGAAAGCCAGGCAGCGTTCAGGAACCGCGCCCGTGCCCAGCTGGACGCCGCGGGCTTGGCCGAGGCGCAGGGATCGCTGCGCCGATCGCGCACGCTGCTGGACGAGGCGAAGGACGCGCGCGCCGAGAACAACCTGTTCCAGCAGCGGTTGCAGGCGCTCGTGTCGCGCCGCAGCGCGCTGGAGGAGAGCCTGGCCAGCGCGAAGCGCCAACGCCGCCGCCTGTACGAGCGAATCGACCTGCGCGCCGAGCGCACCCTCGACGCCGTCGACGAGGCTATCGCGCAGAAGTCGCAGCAGCGCATGGGGCTCATGGAGGCCAGCGAAGGCCTCAACCGCCGCTACGGCGAGCTCAAGCAGGAGCTTTCCCATGCCCAGCACCTGCGCGACTTCGACGAGTACAAGCTGCTGTACCAGCAGATCCGCACGCGCCAGGACGAGAGCGCGCAGGACTACGCGCGCCTGCTGCTGGCGCGCCGCATGCTGGAAAGCGCCATCGCCACTTGGGAGAGCAAGAGCCAGCCGGAGGTGTATCGCCAGGCCAGCCGCCTGCTGTCGCTAATGACGGACGGCCGCTGGACGAAGGTGAGCCTCACCGCCGAGGGCCGCTTGCAGGTGACCGACGCGGTGAAGACCACGCGCGATCCCGGCCATCTGTCGCTGGGCACGTGCCAGCAGCTGTACCTCGCGCTGCGCATCGCCCTGCTGATGACCGCCGACAACGTGGGTCGCGCCGTGCCCATCTTGGCCGACGACATCCTCGTGAACTTCGACACGTCCCGACGTTCCGGCGCCGCCCGCGCGCTGGCCGAGCTCGCCCGCATGCGCCAGGTGATCCTGTTCACCTGCCATGAGGAAGTGGTGGAGGCGTTGCGGGAGGCGGACCCGACCTTGAACGAGGTCGAACTGTAGTCTGCACGGGCCTGGATTGCGTTCTCCTTGCGCGCAACCTGCTCTCGCTTGGATTCTTCTCTCGTTGCTTCCTGTTCTCTTCCCCCGTCCGATTCGAGCGCTTTTCTATTTGTCGAGAATTCACTCCCGACGCAGCCGCTATTGTCGCGCCCGTCGAGATGTTTCACGTGAAACATCCCGGGCGCTTTGGGATGCGGGGGGGGGTTCGGCTTTTCCAATTTGCTGTGTTTGCAGAGCTTCGCGCGAAACGAATCAGAGCTTTCGATGTTCTTCGAGCACCGTAGGAGGGGTGCGGAAGCTCGCCGGTTGCGTTAGTCGGTTTTGCTGGAAGCCCCGTCTCTCTTCTCCGCTTCCTCAGCTTGTGCGATGAGCTCGCTCAGTGGGACGCCCAGCCCTTCGGATATGCGATACATGACATCCAAGGTCGGATTTGCGTCTCCGGATTCGATCCTCCTCAGCGTGAGTCGGTTGATGCCCACCATGAGGGACAGGCGTTCTTTCGTGAGGTTGCACACCGCGCGCTGCATCCTCACCGCTTCGCCGAATCCTGATTTGTACTTCTCATTCATGAGGACAGGGTATTGCGGTCTCTTTCCCAAAACGGTTACTATAGTTATCGTTTTGGATACTTTTATAACCATTTTGGTTAGAAAAGTAAGGAAACGCTGAGCGGCTGACGTTTTCGCTGTCGGCTGGTGCATGGGGGGGGGTGCCGTCTTCGTCGCCGGAAAGGGGGACGGGTGAATCTGAGATCGTTCTGCTCGCGTGCGGGTCTGGGTTATCAAGAGTTGATCGTTGACGACTCCTTGATCAACAAAGTGTACGAGATAACGTTTTCGCCAGCAGCGCGGTCCTCCACGTTGGGTATACCCGACGGCTGTGTCGACGTGCAATTCTTGGGAAGCGGTGCGCAAGAGGAGTGTTTCGTTGCAGGAAGCCTTCTCAAAGGCCATAGAAGCGATTCTTCTTGTTATGAGCGTTGTTTTGGTATTAAGTTCATGCCGGGACCCAAATGTTGTTTCTCTAAGCTCGATGCGCAGGCGCTATTTAATCGAAGAATCGAAGCGTCGGCGTATGTGGATATCGATGTTCTAAGGGATATCGTTCATCTCTCGCTGCCTTTTGAGGAGCGCGCTCGGTTGGCGGCGTCTCATTTCGCCGCAAGCAGTCACTCGGAGCTTTTCTGCGAGTCGGACTCACTGGTATCTTTTATAACGAAGGTCATCTTGGGCAGGGTTGGGGTGGTGCGTGTGGAAGACGTGGTCGAGCGCACGGGTTACAGTCATACCTATGTTTCCAAGAGGTTCAAAGAAGCGGTTGGCTGCACCATGAAGACGTACGCCAGCATCATTCGCACTCAGAATGCCATCAGGTTTCTCTCTGACAGTCGATATCGAGGTGTGACCGGACTCGATATCGGGACCGGTTTGGGGTATTACGATCAATCGCATTTCGATCGGGAATTTAAAAAGTACACGACGCTCGTCCCTGGCGATATTCGTGCCGGTCGCTCGACGGTTTTGTTTCATTGACCTTCGACAGCTTTTTAATGGCAAGTGTGAAAATATACAAGCTTTCGGTTGCCGATTTGTAAAGAATGAGTGCGCACGCGAACCGAATCCGCGTTTCCGATCCCGAGGGGCCCTGATCGGGGAGGCGAGGCGGTTCGTGTTCCGCATCGTCTTTATAAGGAGGTTTTCATGACACCGGAAATGTGGGGGATTTTCCTGCAGATCGTCATCCTGCTCGCGTTCGGTTACTTTTTCACGAAGAAGAAGATTCTTACGTCGGACATCAAGAACGGTCTTTCCACTCTGTTGTTGAAATTGGTTCTACCCATCAGCATCTTGGGTTCGTCACAGATCGCCTATGATGCCTCTACCCTCAGCGGTTTCGGTATCACTCTGGTCATATCGTTCGTATTCTACTTTGTGTTCCTGTTTATTTTGCGTATGGTGGCAAAGAGGCTTCCTTTGAAGGACAACGCCGACCGCGTTTTCCCGTTGCTGTGTGTGTTCGGAAACGTTGGTTTCATCGGGATTCCCTTGTCCACGCAATTCTTCGGGCCTACAGGTTTGATGTACGCCTTCTCGCTTAATGTGGCTTTTAACATCGCCCTGTTTAGCTACGGTTTGATGATCCTGTCGGGCGAGAGCAAGGTAAGCGTGAAGTCGGTCCTAACCGACCCGTGCTTGATCTGCACGGTGGTCATGCTGGTGTTGTACGTCGCTCCCTTCCGTTTTCCTTCCTTCGTCGGCACCGCTTTTACTATGACCGGCAACATGATGACTCCGCTGGCTATGCTCATTATTGGTCATGAGATCGCCAACATGAAGGTGCTTGATTTGATAAAAGACGGCTGGGCGTACGTCGTCTCCCTCCTGCGTTTGCTGGTAATTCCTACTATCGTGTGCGTTATCTTCATGTTCCTGCCTGTGGATCACGAGGTTTTGAAGGTTCTCGTTTTTCTTTTGGCTATGCCGTGCGGAACTTTGAACGTGATCCTGTCGCAGCAGTATGGAACTAACCCCCAGTTCGCTTCGCGTGCCACAACGCAGACCATGATCCTGTTCTTGATTACCGTTCCCATCATGCTCGTCATCATCAATACCTTGTTGTAAGCGTGCACCGTCCAGTTCGACAGCGCATGAAAACGAAGCTAGGATAGGAGTTGAGCTATGAAGATCGATCGCGTGTATTACAACGGCGTCATTCGAACCATGGTGTCCGAAGGTGATACAGTGGAGGCGCTGGCCGTTCATAACGGAACCATTGTAGCCGCCGGTACGAGCAAGGAGATGCGTGCAATTGACGCGTGCGAGTACGTTGACCTGCAGGGAAGAAGCGTGCTTCCCGGTTTCGCTGACACCCATATGCACCTATTCCATGATTGTATGGGCCGTATTACGCCGAACCTAAGCGGGTGCCATAGCATTCCCGAAATCTTGAGCCTTCTCGAACAGCGAAAGGGAAGCATCAAACCTGGTCAGTGGCTTACTGCCGAGAACATGCACCTCGAGTTCTTGAAAGAGGGGCGTTTTCCGAACTGTGATGAGCTCGACAGCGTTTCTTCTGAAATTCCTATTTGCATCGGCAGTTTCTGCCACCATGTTCATGTGTTGAACTCTGCGGCACTGGCGCTAGCGGGTATCGATGCGTCTTTTCAGCCGATGGTGGCTGATCATGTGGGCCGATTCGATGATGGTCGTCCGGACGGCGTCGTACGCGAAGTGGTGTATCCCGAGCATGTTGATCCTGTCATACCCCGCATGAGCTTGCAGGAATGCGTCGATGCGGTTCACGAGCATTTGCAGTATTGCTCTTCACTTGGACTTACCCAGCTCGAGGTGAATCAGGAGGACGGACCCTTCGGTGCCCGTCTTTATACCGAGATGCGTCGTCAGAAGGGGCTGCCTTGCCACCTTACGCTGAATTGGTATCCCGAGTATCCCAATGTCCGCGGTTTGGTGACGGGGTTCGGAGATGATGATTTGAAACTAGGCGCCATCAAGATGCTTACCGACGGCGGCATCGGATCGGCCGGTGCGCTCATGCTCGAGGATTACGAGAATCCGGTAGGGACTCGAGGCGAGTGCAACTACACGCAGGAAGAGTTGGACGAGCTGGTGAAAACCGCCTACGACGCTGGTCATGACGTTTCGATTCATGCTATCGGCGACGCGGCGAACGATATGGTGCTCACTGCGTTCGAGCGCGCCTACGATCCTGCAGTGGGCGACGCGCGCCGCTTCTACTTCGTTCATGCCACGTTGGTGTCCGACACTTTCATCGAGCGTGCGGCCAAGATTCCCTGTGTAATAGCCATCCAGCCGGTGTGGCTTGAGAACTTCGTGAACTTCGGCGAGCTGCGCTTGGGTAAGGAACGCGCGAACCGTCTGTTCCAGATCAAGGACATGATGGATGCCGGACTCATCGTGGCTGGCGGAACCGATGCGCCGGTGTGCACAGTGAATCCCTTCTACGGCGTCGAATGCGCGGTCACTCGTCAGGCCGTCGGCCGCGACGACGTGACTCTCGGTGCTGATCAGGCGATCTCGGTGTACCGAGCGGTGGAGATGGTGACGAAGAACGCCGCCTACTGGTGCAGCGAGGAGCATCGCAAGGGCACGCTCGAGGTAGGCAAGCTGGCCGACTTCATTGTGCTCGATCGGGATATCTTCGCTATCGATCCGAAGCTGATCCACGAGACGCAGGTGCAATTGACCGTGTTGAACGGCGACGTGGTGTTCGAGCGCGCGTAGCGTAATCTATTCGAGGGTGCGGAAGGAGCGGAGAAGATGAGACGGCCGAGGGCGGTGCGGCATCCTGAGATGCCGAGCCTTGCGACGATCGACGAGGGAGGCGTGACTTCCGCCCTCGGCTTCACGGCTTCGGGCGTGCATGCGGGCTTCTACGAGGGTAACGACCGCCTCGACTGCGCGCTGGTGTCGGCTGACGTACCCTGCCCCTGCGCGGCGCTGTTCACGCGCAACGCGTTCAGCGCCGCGCCTGTGGACGTGTCGCGGGACCATCTTCGCCGCGTCTCGTTCGGGTTCGTGCGCGCCGTGCTGATCAACTCGGGCAACGCCAACGCGCTGACCGGCGAGAACGGCCTCGAGGTGGCGCGGCGCTCGGCAAGCCTCGCGTCGGGCGAGCTGGGTTGCCGGGAAGACGAGGTGCTGGTGGCTTCCACGGGAATCATGGGCTCGCGCCCTCCCGTCGAGCCGTTCGAGTGCGGCGTTCCTCTTGCGTGCAGGCGGGCGTCGCGCGACGGCGGCCACGATGCGGCGCGCGCCATCCTGACCTCCGGCGCGCACCCGAAGGAAGCTGCCGTTTCGTACCGCAGCACCGATGCGGCGTACCGGGGCTGTACGTTCACCGTAGGCGGCATGGCGAAAGGCCCCGAGATGCTGTTGGTGCTGACCACCGACGCGCCGCTTTCTCCTGCACTGGCGTACCGGGCGCTTGAGGAGTCGGCTTCCGCAAGCTTCAACAAGGTGATCGTCGATGCCGGCTCGTCCATGAACGATAGCTGCTTCCTGCTCGCTAGCGGCTATGGCGCGAAGCCGGGAAAGCCCATTCGCGAGGGCACCCAGGCGTTTCGCGAGTTCTCCGAGGCCTTGAAAGAGGTGAGCGGCCGCCTCGCGCGTTGCATAGCGTCTGACGAGCAATGTGTATCGTGCCTGATCACCGTGCATGTCGTCGGAGCCTTCGACGAGGCCGACGCCGACCGGGTGGCGCGCTCGGTCGCCCATTCGCTGGTGGTTCGGTCCACCGTTGCCGGACGTCATGCGAACTGGTCGCATATCGTCTCTTCGATCGGATACGCCGACGCGCTGTTCATGAGAGAGCGCGTGTCGGTGGATGTCATGGGCGTTCCTGTGCTGAGACGCGGAGCGCTGTGCCCCTTCGACGAGCAACGGCTGCTGCGCGAAGCGGGCGATCGGGAGATCGTTATCCGCGTGGACCTTGGGGCGGGCGGTGCGCAAACGACGTACTGGACTGGCGATCTGCCGCCGGGCTAGGCGTCCGGACGACGGGATGCGGGCCGCGCGAAGACCGTGCGGTTCGCAGCGCGGCGTCGCGGACGGCGCACGCGCGAATCGACGGCGCGATGGAAGGTGATTTCGGTGACGGTCAAAATGGTGGAGATTTTCCTTCAGATTCTGATCCTGTTGGCGTTCGGCTTCTTGTTCTCCAAGCGCGGCATCATCACGGAGTCGATGAAGAACGGCTTGTCGACCTTGCTCTTGAAGGCCGTGTTGCCGCTGGTCATCCTGTCGTCGTCCCAGGTTGCTTTCGATGGATCGGTGCTGCAGGGGTTCGTGGTCACCATGGCGGTGTCGTTGGTCTTCTACGTGGTGGTTGTCGGCGGCTTGGGGCTTGTCCGGAAGCGCATTCCCATCCCTGACGGCGGCAACCGCATCTTCGTGCTTTTGTGCGCATACGGCAACGACGGGTTCATCGGCATCCCGTTGGCCATGCAATTCTTCGGCTCGTCCGGCATGTTGTACGCCATCGCGGCGAACATCGTGTTCAACATCACCCTTTTCAGCTTCGGCATCGCGGTTTTGCAGGACAAGGCGAAGCCCGATATCAAGGGCATTCTGCTGAACCCTTGTCTGATCTGCACCGTCGTCGCGCTTGTGCTGTACGCGCTTCCGTTCAGGTTCCCGACCCCCATCGCGGACGCGTTCAATATGGCCGGTTCTATGATGACGCCGCTGGCCATGTTCATAATCGGCTACGAAATGTCGCGCATGAAGCTGTCGGATGTGGTGAGAGACAAATGGGCGTACATCGTTTCCTTCATGCGCCTGCTGGCCTTGCCCGCTCTGGCTGCGGTCGTCCTCTCGTTCGTGCCCGGGATCGACCCGCTGGTGGCTTCGGTCAGCGTCTTCCTGCTTGCTATGCCGTGCGGCACGCTCAACGTCATTCTGTCCCAGCAATACGGCGCGAACCCGAAGTTCGCCGCTCGAGCCACGACGCAAAGCATGTTCCTGTTCCTGCTCACCGTGCCGCTTATCCTGATCCTGGTGAAGGTGCTGTTCTGACTGATGGGGCGGCTCTTCCCGCGCGCCGAGCCTTCTCTCGGCTCGAATTGTTTCACGTGAAGCATTTGAGGCCCGACGCGGATTGTTTCCCGTGACACAATCCGGGCGCGACACGAGATGCCCTTCGTGGGACATTCGAGGTTGCGATGTGGGATGTTTCACGTGAAACATCCCGGATGCCGCGCAGGCTCTTTCTGCGATGGGCGCAGCATGCGATGCCCTGGGCGAGCCCGTGTCGATACCGGTTTTCCGACCGCTTGCGACCGCGTTGCCCGATCCCTTCCTCTGCCTGCCGCGATCGGTGGGCCCTCTGCGTGAACGCCTCACCCGTTGCCGTTGTGCGCCTTTGGCGTCGGCACCCTCCCCGCCGTCCGGCGATCGAACCCTCCGGAACTCATGTGGAGACCTCGAAAAGAACATGTGCAAACTCCATTTGCCTTCCAGATTGATATACTGTAATTCTGTGGTTCGAACACCGAAAGGAAAAACAGACATGCCGAGCACGGTTCTGATTGGCGCCCAGTGGGGCGACGAAGGCAAGGGCAAAGTCACCGACCTGATCGCGCGCGAATACGATTACGTGGTTCGCTACCAGGGCGGCAACAACGCGGGTCACACGGTCATCCACGGCGACAAGAAGCTCGCGCTGCACCTCATGCCCTCCGGCGTCATGTACGAGCATGCGGTTCCAGTCATCGGCAACGGCGTGGTCGTTGATCCCGGCGTGCTCATCAAGGAGATGGCCATGCTGGAAGCCGAAGGCATCTCCTGCAAGAACCTCAAGATCTCATGCGACGCGCATGTGATCATGCCGTACCACAAGGATTTCGACGGCGCCGACGAGAAGCGCCTGGGCGAGAACAAGATCGGCACCACGAAGCGCGGCATCGGCCCCTGCTACCAGGACAAAGTGGCCCGCAAGGGCATTCGCATCCAGGACCTGCTGGACGAGAAGATCTTCCGCCTTAAGTTGGAAGCGGTGCTTTCGCAGAAGAACCCCATCCTCGAGAAGATCTACGGCCTGCACACCTACACGGTGGAGGAGATCTGCGAGGAGTACCTGCCCTATGCGCGCATCCTCAAGCCGTATATGGCCGAGACGGCCCAGCTGCTGAACGAGGCCGTGCGCGCCGGCAAGTCCATCCTGTTCGAGGGCGCGCAGGGCACGCTACTCGACATCGACCACGGCACGTACCCCTACGTCACGTCCTCGTCGTGCTGCGCCGGCGGCGCCGCCACGGGCACGGGCGTGGGCCCCACGGTCATCGATCGCGTACTGGGCATCCAGAAGGCCTACGTCACGCGCGTGGGCGAAGGCCCCTTCCCCACGGAGCAGCGCTTCCCCGAGGACGGCGGCGAAGGCGAGGAGGCCGAGGTCGGCGAGCTGCTGTGCAAGGTGGGCCACGAGTTCGGCGTGACCACGGGGCGCAAGCGCCGCTGCGGCTGGTTCGACGCGGTCATCGCGCGCTACGCGGCCGAGGTCAACGGCCTCACCGACGTGGCGCTGACGAAGCTCGACGTGCTGTCGGCCTTCGACACCATCAAGGTGTGCACGGCCTACGAGTGCGAGGGCAAGGTGTACGATTACTTCCCCATGCAGCAGAGCGTGCTGTTCCACGCGAAGCCCGTGTACGAGGAGCTTCCCGGTTGGAAGGGCGTCGACATCACCGAGTGCCGCACGTTCGAGGAGCTTCCCGAGAACGCCCAGCGTTACGTGGAGTACCTGGAGAAGATCACCGGCGTGCCGGTCAGCATCATCGCTGTCGGCCCCGATCGCGACCAGACCATCATGCGAGGCTGGGATCGGTAATGTTCCGCCGTTCTGTCGAACGGCGGAACGACTCGACGCTGCGAAGCGCCGATGCACCCGATCTCGCGGCGATGCCGACGGCTCGCGTACCGAAGTATCCCCTACGGGGACTTCCTTCGGGGCGCGCTTCGCCCTCGCCATCCCCACGATCTCGGGCACCTCGGCGCTTCTCGCTGACGTATGAGTTCGACCTGCAAAACGACGAAACGTTTCACGTGAAACACTTCGTCGCAATGACGTGCGATATGGGAACAAATGTTTCACGTGAAACAGTGGCAACACCAGCAGCACTGAAGCGCTTTTGCACGACGTAAGTAGTTTGAGGGTTTGAAAGGACCTGACATGAACATCTTGGTATTGGGTGGCGGCGGTCGCGAACATGCCATCGCGTGGGCGCTGGCGAAGTCCCCGCGTACCGACAGCCTGTACGTAGCGCCGGGCAACGGCGGCACGGACGGCATCGCCCAGAACGTACCCGACCTGAACCCCGAGGACGGCCAGGCCGTGCTGGCGTTCGTTCGCGAGAACGCCATCGACTTCGTGGTCATCGGACCCGAGGCTCCGTTGGTTGCGGGTGTTGCCGACGTGCTGCGTGCCGCGGGGGTTCCCACGTTCGGACCGGACGCCCAGGGTGCCCAGCTGGAAGGCAGCAAGACGTTCAGCAAGAAATTCATGGACGCCAACGACATCCCCACCGCTCGCTACGCCAGCTTCACCGACCTCGAGCCTGCGCTTGCCTACGTGCGCGAGCTGGGCGCGCCCATCGTGGTGAAGGCCGACGGCCTGGCCGCTGGCAAGGGCGTCGTGGTAGCCGACGAACTTGAGGACGCGGAAGACGCCGTGCGCTCCTGCTTCGACGGCGCATTCGGCGACTCGGGCAAAACCGTGCTCATCGAGAAGTGCCTGACCGGCCCCGAGTGCTCGATGCTGGCGTTCGTCAGCGACGGCAAGGCGCACTGCATGGCCACCGCCCAGGACCACAAGCGCGCGTTCGACGGCGATCGCGGCCCGAACACGGGCGGCATGGGCGCGTACTCGCCGGTGCCCATCGTGACGCCTGACGAGCTGGCGGCCATGCACGACATCATGGAGCGCGCAGCGGTTGCCACCGCGCGCGAGTTCGACAACGATTACCGCGGCGTGCTGTACGGCGGCTTCATGCTGACGCCCGAAGGTCCGAAGATCATCGAGTTCAACGCTCGCTTCGGCGACCCTGAGACGCAGGTGGTACTGCCGCGTCTCGAGTCCGACCTGGCGGATATCATGCTGGCCGTGGCCGAAGGACGCCCCGACGACATCGACCTGCGCTGGTCCGAGCAGTGGGCCGTGTGCGTGGTGCTGGCCAGCGAAGGCTATCCCGGATCGTACGAGAAGGGCAAGGTCATCCTCGGAATCGACGAGGCCGAGCAGATCGAGGGCGTCACGGTGTTCCATGCCGGCACCGCCAAGAATTTCGACGACGAGCTGGTCACTGCGGGCGGCCGCGTGCTGAACGTGGTGGCGCTGGGCGACTCGTTCGACGACGCGCGCGAGAAGGCGTACGAAGCGTGCGATCTTATCAACTTCGAAGGCAAGCAGTACCGCAGCGACATCGGCAAACGCGCTGCGGCCGGTCGTGCCGCTTGGGAGAACTAAATGCTTTCAGAACGCTTGCTCACGTCCGTTGTTCGCGAATGCACGAAGAATTACCTACGCCTCGAACCGACGCAAGAGCGACGCGTGCCCGGGCCGAAGCCCGGCCAGAAGTACATGCTGTACATGCACGTGCCGTTCTGCGAGCGGCTGTGCCCCTACTGCTCGTTCAACCGCTTCCCGTTCGCCGAGGATCGCGCGAAGCCCTACTTCGCCAACATGCGCAAGGAAATGCTCATGTTGAAGGACCTCGGCTACGACTTCGAAAGTCTGTACGTGGGCGGCGGCACGCCCACCATCATGATCGACGAGCTGTGCGACATCATCGATATGGCGCGCGAGACGTTCAGCATCGGCGAGGTGTCCAGCGAGACGAATCCGAACCACCTGATTCCCAGCTACCTGGACAAGCTGCAGGGCCGCGTGCAGCGTTTGAGCGTTGGCGTGCAGAGCTTCGACAACGACCTGCTTAAGCAGATGGATCGCTACGACAAGTACGGCAGCGGCGAGGAGATCCTCGAGCGCATCGGCGAGGCCAGCCCCTACTTCACGTCGCTCAACGTGGACATGATCTTCAACTTCCCGGCGCAGACCGAGGACGTGCTGTTCAGCGACATCGAGCGCGTGGTGGAAAGCGGCACGAGCCAGACCACGTTCTACCCGCTGATGGCCAGCCCTAGCGTGGCGCGCTCGCTGGCGCGTACCGTGGGCAAGGTTGATTACGCGCGCGAGCAGCGCTTCTACGAGATCATCTCCGAAGTGCTGGCCGGCGGCGAGAACCCGCTGTTCGAGCACGGCAGCGCCTGGACGTTCAACAAGCGCGGCACGGGCGCGGCAGGCGAGGACGCGATGATCGACGAGTACGTGGTGGATTACGAGGAATACCCCGCTATCGGCAGCGGCGGCATCACGTATTTGGGCAACAACCTGTACGTGAACACGTTCTCGGTGAACGACTACAACGACGCCATCGAGCACGACCGCATGTCGCTGATGGGCAAGGCCACGTTCAGCAAGCACGACCAGATGCGCTACCGCTTCATGATGCAGCTGTTCGGATTGCGCCTGGACAAGCGCCAGTTCAAGAAGGACTTCGGCGTGTCCGTGGAGCGCGGTCTGCCGGTGGAGATGGCGTTCATGAAGGCCTCGGGCGCGTTCGATCGCGACAACGCCGACGAGCTGACGCTTACGCCGAAGGGCCGCTACCTCATGGTGGTGATGATGCGCCAGTTCTTCATCGGCGTGAACAACCTGCGCGATCAGGCGCGCGCCGCCCTGGTGGGTGAGGAACGCGAGCTTATCTTCGGCGACGGCAAATAACCGTCTGTCCGCATCCGCTCGAACACCGAAACGCCTGCGCATCTGCCGCGGGCGTTTTTCGTGTGTGCCGAGTCGCGTCCGGCAACGTGTTCCGGCTCGACTGCGGGCTCGGGTGTCCGACCGTTTCACGTGAAACGCGCTTGTTTCCGTGTTCCGCGGAGTACCCAACGTAGACGTTTTCATCGGCGGGCGCGCGTTTCGGCATTCCTCGGCAATGTACGTGCTATAATACAAAACCACAACGAGGGACGTTCTATTGCCTGATAGGAGGAGGAAACGGCATAGGTATGGCCAGAAGGGGACGGCATACGGAGGGCTTCACGCTCGCCGAGCTTCTGATGAGCGTAGCCATCATACTCATTCTTGCTGCCATCGCCTTTCCTTCCATCGTGTCGGCGCAGAACAACATGCGCATGTTGGAGCTGAACAACGCCGCCCAATCCATCGCGAACGCCGCCCAAGCCCAGATGACGGCCAAGAAAGTATCGGGCACGTGGGTGGATGCCGTGAAGGACGGCGACTCTTATCGCGCCTGCTTCCCCGCCGCGCTTGCGGGCTCATCCCATTCGCAAGGCGAAACGGAAGATGTTTCACGTGAAACTCTCGGGTCCGACGAGGTTGCTCCTCCTTCCGCTTCTGCTGCGGAGTCTTCCAAACGTTACATGACGGCGGACACCGCCCGCGAGCAGGGCATCGTCCCGGCGCTCGCCGTGGAGGAGGCTGTGCGCGACGCCGACTATATCATCGAGTTCGATGCCGACACGGCGCAGGTGACCGGCGTGTTCTACGCCGACGGAAGGTCCGGCTTCTTCGGATCGACCCCTGCCTCCACGAACGCCGCGAAGACGTATTACGAAACCGAGGGCGCCTCCACCGATCAGGCGGCGCGCATGGGCCACGACCCCATGATCGGCTACTATGGCGGCACCCCTGCCGGCGCCACGCCCGAGAAAGCGCTCGCGAACCCGGTGATCTGGGTGGACGAAGCAACGGGCTGTCTGATGGTGCAGGACCCCAACATTGCCGCGGACGGAAGCGCGGGCTCCACCACCTCCACGGTGGCTATCGAGAACACCGGCAAGAACGTGGCGTTCTCGATCTCCGGCTTGAGCAACGGAACAACCATGGTGTCGTTGTACACGGCCGATGACGGTTCGGAGTCGGTTGGCTTCACCAACTTCGCCGCAGCCATCAAGCAGCAGACGCGCGACAACGCGAACGTGAAGGGCAATGTGTGGGCCATCGACCTCAACGCACTTTCGCAGCTGGTGGCGAAGGGGAATGACGGCAAGCCGGCGGCGGATGACTCGCAGAAAGCGAAGCTCAAGCAGGTGTTCGACGCGTGTGTGGCGGGCGACGCCCTGACCGTGTCGGTGGAGACGAAGGACGCCTCGCGCAGCTGCGTGCCGGGCACGGCTGCCGCCCATGTGGAGTGGCCGAGCCCTGCGGGCAAGCTGACGATGCTAATAACCAACCCGTACTCCGTCGTCGTGGCCGGCGAGAAGAACGAAGCTTACATCGAGCCGCAGGTGCGGTCGGCGGTCGCGGACAGCGCGCATCCTTCCATTGGGGCGGGCTTCGGCAACGGCGACGGCGTGGTGAAGGACGGGCTGACGGTCAACCCCTTCTATGAAGATAAAGATAATCACTTCCGCGTTTCCAACGCGAACGCGCAGTTGAAGCAGGAGAACCCGCAGGCCGGCTACCAGTCGTACGCGGGAGGCTGGATAGCCTCGTCGTCCGTGCGCGACGACGCCACGTACCGGCTCGAGGGAACTGTGGGCGCGTACAACAATCATGCGTACCAGATTTGGGAGCTGTGGATCAAGCGAGCCGACACCGGTGAATGCATGCGCGTGGGCTACTTGAACGATGGCAAGTGGGAATGGGGCGTGTTCAACCAGAAGGGGGTCAACTACGACTACCGTTTCCTGAACGACTGCTTCACCTGGTACGGAACGAATGAAACGGGCGATGCTTCGGGTACCCTTGCCGGAACCGATACCGATACGAACAACGTCATATCCCTGCGCCTCGATGTGCAGAAGTTCTACGCCGAGGCCGAGAACCATAAGAACCACGGCTTGGCCGACGAGGACGGCAATGCAACGGTGTACGTGCGCACGGCTCCGAAGGCATCCGAAGTCCAGGCGTACTTCAACAAGCTGGCGGTTCCTGAACCGGCTTCGGTTGAGAATCCGTTGAAGGCTGCCTATCTGAGCGGCAGCGCCCAGGAGACCGGCTCGCGCACCGCGGATACCCCGTCGGTCACGGCACGCGCCGCGTTCGAAGGCGAGTTCGGCGCCTCATCGTCCGACGTGTCGTGGGCGGTGTCCCAAACCACGACCGCCGGGTTTTCCCAGGGGAGCGAATACCTGAGCACCGCCGCCACCGTGCCGGTGCGGGTGTACTACTCCATCGCCCCCGGGGTTGGTTTCGCGAACATCAGATCTTACGATAACGGCAACGGCAGCGGGTACCTAAGCGGCGTGCTCAGCACGCGCTTGACCAACGTCTCGCTTTGGCTGTATCGCGGTCCCTCTATCAACGATCTTGCCGTTATGCCACCCGCCCTTCTGAAGAACTACAAGGGGTTGGAGTTCTCGTGCCGCCAAGGAAGTACGTACGACTTCAAGATAACCACCCAAGAAGACTACCGCTTCTACCGGGCGCTCGCATACACCGTCGAGAATGGAAGTGCGCCGCCATCTCAATACGTCCCGCACGCATCGGCAAGCGATGAGAGCGTCGCGAAAATCGCCGCCGCCGAAAACTACGAAACGGACGATAAGCTGTACACGTTCAAAGGGTGGACAACCAAGGATACCATGTCGGGTGCAGAACTTCTCGTCGAAGCAGACAAGCTGGTTTCCGACTACGACGGACTCAGCTACCAAGGCACGACGCTTGTCGCAAGCTACGACGAGCGGAAGAAGGTGCAGCCGTCTTTGGGCATGATGTACATAGAAACCGGCACCGACAAAACGGGTTCGCCGGCGTACGGTTACTATGGGTATATCGAGAACAACGCGGCTGCGGTCGAAAACTTGCTGTCCAACGAGTACTCCGTCACCGACGGTGGCTATTACGTGGTGGTTCCCACTGGCAGCAATCAGCCGAAAATGACGGGCAGAGGCGACATCCCGAACTATCTCAAGGACTTCTCCGACGTGCTGCAGGGTTTGTCCATCGAAGGAGGCTTATACGATTGCTATCGCATCACGGTGAGCGATAAAGACGTGGGGCAAAACCGCCCGTACGACAAATAGAAACTGAAGAATCAGACACTGTCGTTCAAGGCTGATATTCAGACAGGTGCGAGCACGGTCTCCGTCGAGGGCACGTACACGGTGAACTTCGCATTCGCTTGCGCTGTCGAAACGAATGAAGAGGCCGCCCTTTCATGGGGAACGAGCGTTTCGCCCTGGAACGTTCGACTGGGACGGCAGTTCGTCGGCAATTTGACAGCTGGAAGCAACAATGTGCAGGGGAAGTATGCTCAATATAACTGCTTTATCCAAACGCGGAACATCGATTTGGCCGATGCGCCTGTCGTGAGCACGTCTAAATTCACTCAGCCGTTCTTAGGCTCGACGTACGACGGAGGCGGCAACAGCATATTCGGAATACCGTACCGACTGGCACATGAAGGGATTACCGGTGAGAACCAGGGAAGAAACGGTCTGTTTCTTGATGTTGGCGGGGAGAGCCTGATTAAAAACGTGAACATCGTGCTGGATCCCACCGATGAAGGCTCAGAGTATGTGTTCGTTTCCACCCATGGAAGCAAACTTCGATTCGGACTCCTCGTCGGGTCGATTGACGGAGACGGAGCCGATATTCAAAACTGCACGGTCGGCGTTGCCGGCAAGGAGACGGCTACGCTTAGGATCATCAAAAAGGGTACAGGTGGCGAGGCGTATATCGGCGGTTTGGTGGGCTATGCAAGTCAAGCCAATGTGAGCGATCTATCGGTCAAGAATCTTCGTATTGAGGTTGTCGCCGATGTCGAAGCATGGAAAACCTCTCCCGCGATCGGGGGGATCTTCGGCTACGGCTCGCAGTTGAACATGTCGAGGAGCTCCGTCGATGGCTTCGCATGCGCTCTTTTCCAGCCTACGTTCGTTAACGAGAAATATCCCAGCCAAAACACGCGCATCCATTTCGGCGGTTTGGTCGGCAGCGCTCAAATGGCAGTCATTAGCCAGAACGTGAAGAGCAACGCGGTTCTGCAGGTTCCTGCCGGCCAGTTGCGAGATTCTGTTGTTGCTGGGCGGTACGTTGGGCAAGCATCAATGAGCGCGGTTGCTCAGAACGAATCCGGGCAGGTGTTCGTCAAATACGGCGACCCGAGTGAAGGCGGGGAAACCGTTGAGGTGACTGCCGACGTCGGGGTGCAGTAATGACAAAAGCTCGCAACATCCTTCGTGACACTTCCGGGGCTTCTATTGTCATTGCGCTGGTGTTCTTCCTTATTTGCGGCATCATCGGGTCGGTGGTGATGACGGCTGCCTCGGTGCAGGCCAAGGCAGCGCAGACGCATGTGGACTTGCAGCAGAAAGAGTACGCGATGCAGTCGGCAGCGAAGCTGATGGCTCAGCAGCTGGGCGGCGAGGATGCTGTCTGGGAGGAGAAATCGGTAGTCGTTAAAATCGCCTACGATACCGCAGGTGAGGCGAGTGTCGATACGAATAGCTTGCGTTCGATGATCGGCCAGAGTTTCTGGACCGAACGGCGCACGAAGGACATCCTCGCCGCCCGCGCGGAGGGGAAGGATTACGTGCTGGGAAGCTCCGCATCCAACCGGTTGCTCATCGACCCTCCAAGCGAAGCGGGGGGTCTCGCCCCGGTGTACGGCTGTATCACGGTGGATCCCGACCTCAACATCACCGTGGAGTTGTCGCTCGATTCCGCTTTCGCGGCGGATTCCCCCTACAACACCACCATCTCCATCCAATGCACGCCCACGTTCGATAGCCAAGGCCGCGTGACGGTGATCGAGTACGGCGACAACACCACCGTGAAGAAGACGGAGGCGGCGTGATGATCGGCAAAACGACGCGTGTGCTGCGCGAGAAACTACAAGATTGCCACGGCGACACGATGGTGGAGGTGCTGGCGGCAGTGTTCATCGCGGCGCTGGGCGCCACGATGCTCGCCACCATGGTGACGGTGTCGGCAACTGCTTCGGCCCGAAGCCAGCAGGTGCTGAACGCCTCGTACGCCGCGGAGGCTTCTTTATACGATTCGTCTTCCTACGGGCCTGTCGTGTCTGTAACGCTTCCGGACTCTTCGACCGCAGTTCCCATCAAAGTGAGCGTATACCAGTCGGGCGGCTATGCATACTACGAGGAGGGTCGGTAGCATGACGCCCCTTCTCGACAAAGCGTCGCTTCGATCCCGCCTGCGCGACACGCGGGGGTTCATGATTGCGGAGCAGCTGGCCAGCATAGTGTTCATCGGGCTTCTTTGCGTTGCGGTGGGCGTCGGGCTGCAGGTGGCCATGAACTCGTACACCTCCATCACCCGGCAGGCGCAGGCCGACGCGCTGCTGCAACAGGCGGTGGAGGTAGTGAGCGACGAGCTGACGTACGCGCGCGACGTGGAGGGCGAGGGAACGCAGGCGCCCGATAACCCGCTGTACTTCACCAGCCCCACGCGTCACGAGCCGGCGGTGCTGCAATCGCGCGATGCCGGCGAAGACGGCATCGAAGACGGCATCTGGCTGAACGCGGCCGGAGAGCAGTCGCAAATCGTGCCGGCACGCGACGGCCTCGCGCCCAAGCTGGCAGAGCTTTCATACAACGCGGACAACGAGACCTGGAGTTTCCGCATCACCATCGCATCAGGTGAGGACGTGGCGGCCGAAACCGCCATGACCGTGAAGAGGATAGGATCGTAAATGGCGTACAAACGGTTGGGAGACGTGCTGATAGACGCGGGCCTCATCACCGAGGACCAGCTGGGACACGCGCTCAAACAGCAGAAAGAGACGAAACGCCGCCTGGGCGACGAGCTCATCGCCGAAGGCGTCATCACGGAAGCGGGCCTCATCGAGGCGCTGCAGATGCAGCTGGGCGTGGAGTTCGTCGACCTTTCGGCGATCGACCTCGACCCCGAGCTAAGCCGCGTGATCAGCAAGAACGTCGCACGCCAGTACAACGTGGTGCCCGTGCGCACTTCGCCCGACGAGGTGTGCCTGGCCATGAGCGACCCGCTGAACTTCATGGCCATCGAAGCGGTGAAGAACGCCACTCGGAAGCGCGTCATCCCTATGGTGACCACGCATGATTCGCTGATGCGCGCCATCATGACGCTGTACGGCAACGAGGGTGCCGCCCGCGCCATCGAGGAGATGAAGCGCGACGCCCGCACGACAGGCGCCGACGACGCCTCGACCGAATCGTTCCAAACCTCCACGCTGGGCGACGACGCCGACGCGCAATCGGCTCCCACGGTGCGTCTCGTGAACAGCATCATCGAGCGAGCCGCCACCGAGCGCGCCAGCGATATCCACCTGGAGCCGCGCGAGATCGACCTGCATGTGCGCATGCGTATCGACGGCGTGCTGCGCACGATCCTCACGGTGCCGAAGGAGCTGCAGGCTTCGGTCATCTCGCGTTTGAAGATCATGGGCGGTATGAACACCTCGGAGCGCCGCGTGCCTCAGGACGGCCGCGCAAACATCCGCTTGAAGAAGCAGGACATCGACCTGCGCATCAACACGCTGCCCACCATCCACGGCGAGACGGTGGTCATCCGCCTGCTGGACAAGAGCGAGGCGCTGTTCGACCCGGCGGGCATCGGCCTGGAGGGCGACAACCTGGAGAAGTACCAGCGGCTCATCGGCTCGAACAACGGCATGGTGCTGATCGTGGGCCCCACCGGCTCGGGCAAAAGCTCCACCATGTACACGATGATCCGCCAGCCGAACACCGATTCGGTGAGCCTCGTCACGCTGGAAGACCCTGTGGAATACAACATCGACGGCGTGAACCAGGTGCAGATCAACGAGAAAACGGGCATGACCTTCGCCAGCGGCCTGCGCGCCATCCTGCGCCAGGACCCCGACATCGTGGCGGTGGGCGAGATTCGCGACGGCGAGACGGCCGAGATCGCCATGCGCGCCGCCATCACCGGCCACCTGGTGCTGTCCACCGTGCACACCTACGACGCGGCGTCCACCATCGACCGTCTCATCGATATCGGCGTGGAGCCGTACCTCATCGCCAGCGGCGTGCGCGGCGTCATCTCGCAGCGCCTCGTGCGCAAGGTGTGCCCCCATTGCCGCGAGGAGTATCGGCCCAGCCCCGAGGAGTTTGAGGCTATCGGCCTGCGATACGATCCCGGCGTGAGGTTCTACCGCGGAGCCGGGTGCCCCATGTGCTTCGGCACGGGCTACCGCGGGCGCACGGGCGTGTTCGAGATCCTGGTGATCGACCGCGAGCTGCGCAGTCGCATCACGGGCGGCGCCACGCGCGAGGAGCTGAAGGACGCCATCGAGCGCACGGGCTCGTTCAAGACGATGGAGGACAGCTGCCGCGAGCTGGTGCTGACCGGCGTGACCACCGTCGAGGAAGCCCGCAAAACCATCACCGCGCTGGAGTAAGGAAGAGGACGGCGGATGCCAAAAGCGCGGCGATGGCAGCAAACCGAAAGAGAAGGACCACGCATGAACGTTGAGCACATCATAGACATGGCGCGCCAGGTAGGCGCTTCCGACGTGCACCTGGTGTGCGGTCTGCCCGTGAAGTTCCGCCTGGCCGGATGCCTTGAGAACGCGGGCGTTGACGGCGACGCGCCGCTGTCGCATGACGATTGCGAGCAGCTGGCCCGCCGTTTGGCCGGAGACGGCTTCGACCGCATCCAGCGCATCGGCGAGCTGGATCGCGCCGAGACCATCGGGGGCGTGCGCGTGCGCATCAACCTGTTCCGCCAGCAAGGCCATGTGAGTGCGGCTTTGCGCCTGCTGTCCGATCGCATCCCCGCGCTGGAGACGTTGGGCTTGCCGTCTGCGGTCATGGACTTCCCGCGCATCCAGCGCGGCATCGTGGTGGTGACGGGCGAAACCGGCAGCGGCAAGTCCACCACGCTGGCGGCGCTCATCGACAGCATCAACCACACGCGCGCCGAGAACATCATCACCATGGAAGACCCAATCGAGTACGTGTACACGCCCGACCAGTCCGTCATCTCGCAGCGCGAGATCGGCCAGGATACCGAAAGCTACAGCAACGCCCTGCGCGCCGTGTTGCGCGAGGACCCCGACATCATCCTCGTCGGCGAGATGCGCGACCTCGACACCATCCAAACGGCGCTGACCGCCGCCGAGACGGGCCACTTCGTGCTGGCCACGCTGCACACGAAAAGCGCTGCCGACTCCATCGACCGCATGGTGGACGTGTTCCCCGAGGGCTTGCAGCGCCAGGTGCGCATGCAGCTGTCCACCACGCTGGTGGCCGTGCTGTCGCAGCAGCTGCTGCCGCGCCGCGACGGCATGGGCCGCGCGCTGGCGTGCGAGCTGATGATGGTGACGCCTGCCATCCGCAACCTCATCCGCGAGGGCAAGACGCCGCAGATAGCCGGCTCGCTGGCCACGTCGGCCTCGGCGGGCAGCGTGACCATGGACAACGCGCTGATCGCCCTGGCCCGCAACCGCGACATCACGTCCCAAACCGCCATCGATGCCGCGCACGACGTCGACTACGTGAGAAAGAGCGTTCGCTGATGCCAACCTTCACTTACACCGGGATAACGGCCGCCGGCCAGCAGATCGACGGCGTGGTCGAGGCGTTCGACGAGATCGAGGCCATGGAACGCGCGCGCGAGCAGTGCCGTGTCGTCCAAAGCGTGGATCCCCGTGCGCGAGGGCAAAAACCTACTGTCCATGGACATCACGAAGCCGAAGGCCAAGCAGAAGAACCTTGCCGTCATGTGCGCCCAGTTCGCCACCATCCTGAACGCGGGCGTGCCCGCCGCGCGCGCCACGTCGCTGGTGGCCGACCAGGTGACCGACAAGTATCTGAAACGCGTGCTGGCCGACGTGGCCGCCGACGTGGCGTCGGGCCACAGCCTGGCCGAGAGTTTCCAAAGCAAGGGCGAGAACCTGCCGCGCGTGTTCATCGAGACGGTGCGCGCCGGCGAGGAGAGCGGCATCTGCCCGAGAGCTTCCAACGCCTGCACGGGTACTTCGACAAGCGCGCGAAGGTGTCGGCCAAGGTGCAAAGCGCCGTGACCTACCCCATCTTCGTGGCGGTGATCGCCGTGGTGGTGCTGGCCATCATGATGGTGATGGTGATCCCCTCGATGACGGGCATGATCGCATCGCTGGGGGCGGATACGCCGGCCATGACCCAGTTTTTGATCGACGCTTCGAACTTCGTCACCGACAACTTCCTGCTGATCGCGGTGGTGCTCGCGCTGATCGTCGTGGGCGTGAAGCTGTTCGGCACCACGGAGCGCGGCAAGACGACGTTCGCCGTTTTGAAGCTGCGGCTGCCGGTGCTGGGCGCGGTGGGCGTGTGCTCGGGCGCGGCTCAGTTCGCGAACACGATGGCCATGCTGGTGACGGCCGGCCTTCCTGCCACGCGGGCGGTGGCCATCACGTCGCGCGTGATGAGCAACTATGTGCTGTCGCGCGAGGTGGGGCGCTTGGAGGCCGGTTTGGAGGAAGGGCGCACGCTGGGCGAGGGCCTGGAGGCCAGCACGTACCTGCCGCGCACGCTGGTCGAGATGGTCACCGTGGGTGAGCACACCGGCGAGCTGGAGGAGACGCTGGAAACCATGGGCGCGTTCTACGACGACGAGACGCAGCGCGTGACCAACAAGGCGATTTCCATCATGGAGCCCGCCCTGCTTGTTTTGATGGCGTTGTTCGCGGGTTTCATCGTCATCGCGTTGTATTTGCCGATGTTTTCATTGTATGCTGCAATGTAACCGTTCTGACACCGTTTCGTGTCACAGCCGTTACTTTATGCAGAAAAATGTATGGGGATATTTCCGGTGCCCGAATGGCTCGGATAAGGAGAAAGGAACCGATATGAAAGAGATGATCAAGAAGATGCGCGAAGAGCGCGGCGGCTTCACGCTGGCCGAGCTGCTGGTCGTCGTGGCCATCGTGGCCGTGCTGGTGGCCATCGCCGTGCCGCTGTTCTCCAGCTCGCTCACCAGCGCCGAGGAAGCCGTGAAGAAGGCGAACGAGCGCTCGGTGAAGGCCGAAGTGACGACGGGGTTACCTCGCCCGACGGCTTTGACAAGACCAAGTATAACAACATGTATTATAGCGCTAACGACAAGGGCGACCTGACCGGTCCGGCAAGCGCAGCTTCTGAAGGCGCCAAGTATGTGTACAAGGTGACGATCGATGATTCCACCGATAAAACTAAGCCGACGATCACGGTCACGGACGTGACTGACGGCGAGCCCACTAACTAACGCATGACCATTCCCCTTGGCATCTTCAATCCGGCGCAGGCGGCGTTCCTTCTGGGGGTCGCCGCCGTGCTGGGTGCTTGCCTGGGGAGTTTCGTGAACTGCCTGGCATGGCGGCTGGCCAACGGCGAGAGCGTGTTGGCCGGCCGCAGCCATTGCACGTCGTGCGGCCACGTGCTGGGAGCGTTGGACCTCGTCCCTGTGGCATCGTGGCTCGCGCTTCGCGGCCGCTGCCGCCACTGCGGGCAGCGGGTGAGCCCGCGCTACGTCATCGTGGAAGCGCTCGTGGCCGCGTTGTTCGCTGCCGTCGTCGCGCGCTACGGATTGTCGGTGCAAACGGCCGCCTACCTGGTGCTCGTGTGCATCCTCATGGCTGTGGCGTTGGTGGACCTGGACACGTTCATCATTCCGAACGGGTTTGTGGTGGCGGGCTGCGTGCTGTGGCTGGTGTCCATCTGGTTCATGCCCGCACCGCGCGTGGACGCGTTCTCGGTGGGCAGCCTGTTCTCGGGTTGGGTGCATCCGGGCGGCGCGGTGGCGCTGGACGGCATCGTAGGCGCGGCGGTCGTCGCGGGCGGCGTGCTGGTATTGTCCGTGGCGTTCGACAAGGTGACGAAACGCCGGTCGCTCGGCGGCGGCGACGTCAAACTGCTGTTCATGGTGGGGTTGTTCCTCGGGTTGGCGGGTTCTATGCTGAATCTGCTGATGGCGTGCCTTATGGGGTTGGCGTTCGCGTTTGCTCAGGGGGTTTTCCGTACCTTCTTCGCCGGGCGAGGGCGAAGGCGAGGGGGAAAGCGTCCGAACAAGGGCGATTCCGTTCGGGCCGGCCATTGCCGCGGCCACGGCGTTCACGCTGTTGGCGGGGCCGACCATCCTCACGTGGTACGCGGGGTTGTTCTGACAGGATATGCAGCGGGCTGAAAGGAAAACGCGCCGCATGGGCAAAACGTACACGGGTGTCGATATCGGGGACAGCAGCATCAAGCTGGCGGTTTCCGACGGCCAGTCGGTGAGCAAGGTTGCCATCGAGATGCTGCCCGAGGGCCTGGTGGCCGACGGGCGCATCGTCAGCCACGACGCGATGGCCGACTTCATCAAAAGCGTGGTAAGAAGCATCGGCGGCGTTTCGAAGGACGTAGCGTTCGTGGTTCCGAGCTCCGACAGCCTGTTCCGTCGTCTGTCGCTTCCCGCCATGACCGAGAAAGAGCTGCGGCTGAACCTGCCGTACGAGTTCCGCGATTACATATCGCAAGGCAAAGACCGCTACGTGTACGATTATGCGATGTTGGGCATGCGCAACGACGCCGACGGCCAGCCCGAAGGCATGGATCTGCTGGCGGTTGCGGCGCCTAAGCAGGCCATCGCCGACTATACCGAGATGTTCCGTCGCGCAGGCTTGAAGCTGAAGGTGGCGCTGCCCGAACAGGCGGCGTACCAGAACCTCGTGGGAGGCAATCCTCGCGCGCTGGCTAACTGCTGCGTGATAGACTTCTCCCATCATATGACCAAGCTGCATTTCTTCCTCGACGGCGCCTACGACGTGGCCCGCGTCATAGAGATCGGCGGCATCGACATCGATCGCGCCATCGCGAACGAATACGGCGTCGACGAGCACGTTGCCGACCAGTACAAGCGCACCGACTACCAGGGCGCGCAGCGCTCCGAGGCCGCCCGCGCGGTGTACCAGTCCATCGCGATTGAAATCGGGCGCGCGCTGAACTTCTACGGCTTCAACAACCCCGACGCTGTCATCGAGGTGGCGTACTGCTGCGGTGGCGGGCTGCTTCTGGATCCGCTGGTAGAGGCGGTGGCTGCCCATGTCGACTTGCGCGTGTCGTCCATCGTCGACGTGCTGCCGCCGATGAGCGCGCCTTTGGGCGAGGCTCTTCGCTGTCCGGTTGCCATCGGCGCCACCATGAAGGCGGGGCGGTAGCCATGGATTTGAAGCAGGAGGTGTCGCTGAGCGCGCTGAAGCGCGGCAAGGCGCCGGCGTACCCCGTCAAGACGTCCATCAACTTGGTAGACACCCAGCAGCAACGTGGCAATCTGCTGGCGCAGCTGGGTCTGTTCGCCATCGCCCTGGTGCTGATCGGCGTATTCGCGAAGTTCGCCGTGGTGGATCCCTTGGCGGCGAGCGCGGCAAGCAGCAACGAGGTTTCCGCAGCTCAGGCGCGCCTGGACGTGCTGGCGGCCGAGAACGCCGACTACGCAGAGCTGAACGCGCAATACGATCGTTATGTGGTGCCGGGGTTGTCCGAAGAAGAGCAGAACCTGGTCGATCGCGATGTGGTTCTGAACTTGCTGCAGCAGAAGGTGATGGGCGTAGGTCACCTGTCGTCGCTGCGCATGGAGAAGAACACGGCCACGGTTACCTGTTTGGGAGCCGATTTGAACGAGGTGTCCGCCCTGGTGGAAAGTTTGGAAAGCGACCAGCGCGTAGCGCATGTGACGGTATCCACGGCGCAGGGCGAGAACGATAGCTCCACGTCGGCTACGATCCAGATCGTGTTCGCGGGGCCGCTGGACGTCGAAGGCGACGGCGGCTCGAAGGAGAAGGGAGCCGGCGATGGCGCGGCGTAGCGTGTTGAACCGCTCGTTCTCCACCAGCGAGAAGGTGCTCATGCTGGTGCTGGCGGTGCTGCTGGTGGTGGCATGCTACTACTTCCTGGTGGTGAAGAACGTGGCCGACACGATAGCTGCCAATGAAGACCGGCTGGCGGACATCGAGATCAGCATCAACGCGCAGGAGATGCTGGCGGCCGATCGCGCGCGCATGAAGGCCGAGCTGGAGGCGTTGGGCGAAGACGGCACGCTGCCCGTGGTGGCCGTGTACGACAACATCCGCAACGAGTTGAACGAACTGAACGCGCTGATGGGAGGCGCGACCACGTACAACCTCTCGTTCGCGCAGCCCACCGTGGAGGACAAGCTGGTGCGCCGCGAGGTGACCGTGTCGTTCACGGTGCCCGATTACGCGGCTGCGCTGGACGTGGTGCGCAAGCTGGAGAACGGTACGTACCGTTGCGAGATCACCGACTTCTCCGTGATCGGCGACATGTTGGCCGACGTACCGTGGACAGCGTCGATGCTGTGCTGACTGTCACCTATCTGGAAACCACGAACGGCGCCGCAACCACCGCCGGCCTCGTTGAAAAAGCCAAGTAGAAAAAGCTTAGAGTCGCAGGATCTTCTGTCATCCTGGCGATCTATTCCGCTTGGTAGCTACCGATGACGAAGCGGTTCTTGCCGGCGGCTTTCGCACGGTAGAGAGCTTTGTCGGCTTGGCGATAGGCGCTCTGGTACGAGGCGATTTTACCGTGCAGCTCTACGCCGCCGATGCTGAGCGTCACTTCGTGTTCGGTGCCGTACTGGTCGGTGAACGTCACGCCGCGTTTTACGATGCCGGCGCAAGCGATGGCCAAACGCTCATCGTCGATGCGTCCGTTTACGCAGATGGCGAACTCGTCGCCGCCCAGGCGTCCGATCAGGTCTTGCGGCCTGAACGCGGCCGCCAGCGCCGCGGCCGTCTGTTGCAGCGCTCGATCGCCGGCAAGGTGGCCGTACGTATCGTTCACGCCCTTGAAGTCGTCGGTGTCCACCACCAGCACGGCTCCGGCGTTGCCGTTTGACAGCAGCTCCCCCGCCGTTTCTTGGAACGTCTGCCAGTTCAGCAATCCGGTGAGGCCGTCGTGGTGGGCGCGTTCGGACAAGTCCATCTTCTCGCGCATCTCATCGTCGATGTTAGTGATTTTCCCGATTACCGAGATGGGTTTGCCCGTATCGTCCTCCACGAAATGGGAAGTGATGCGTATCCACTTCCTATCCTTGTCGGGATTCGCTTCCTCGTGGCACAGCACCTCGGTCACGGCGTTCGACGGCGAGGTGAACGCATCCAGCAGCTCGGGGTTCGCACTGTGCTTGATGAGCTGGCGTGCGTTCTCGTACGAGACGTAGGAGGATCCGTCGTCCATGCTCGTGGCATCGTCAACGTAGGAGCTGGAAAGAAGCGATTTCGACTTCGAAATGCGCAGGGTGTCCGATTTTATGGAATACTCGAAGAACTGCTCGTTTGCCAGGCGGTACAGCTCTTGAAAGCGCAAATTCTCTTCGCGTACGGCGCGCGCCGCATGCATGCGGGAGCGCAGGTACAGCGCAAGCAGAACGATGATGAGCACCAGCAGCGATATGCACGCCAGCGCGAATTCTCCCAGGTGATCCTTGATGAACAGGTTGATCTGCTCGTCCTGGTCGATCAGCGAGTTGTCATAGATGATGGAGTCCAGCTGGGCACTGTTGAGGCTGCGCAGCGCTTTGTTTAAGATGACCAGCAAATCGGGGTCAACCGGCTGCGCGAGGCCGAAGCAGATGTCGATGGATTGCGTCGAGGTGGGCAAATAGAGGATGTTGCTCAGTTCGTCGATGTTGAGGTAGTACGGCGTGGTGTACGACGTGCCGTAGGTGTAGTCGACTTCGCCGGAGTTCACCGCTTCGAGGCATTCTTCAATAGTGTCGTACAGCTGCACCGGCGCGCCTTCAGGGGCGGTTTCAGCCTGGTCCCATAAAAGTGCGATGCTTTTGCCGTCCAGGCGATCGGGGTCTACGAATCTTGTTGTATACCAGCAGTATGGAGGTGGTCATGTACGGAGCCGTCATGGCTACGATCTTGTCGATTCCGTGTTGTCGTCGTCGTTCACGCCGGCAACGATGTCGATGTTCTCCTCGCGCAGCGCAGTGGCCAAATCGTCATAGCGCGGTATGCTCACCACTTCGAACGATAGCCCCGTGTGCTTCGAGAGATATTCCAGAATGCCCTTCGTAACCCCTTTAAACTCGCCGGTTTCCGGGTCGAACGACTGCAGCGGCGGCCTGTCGGTGAGGACGCCTACGCGCAGCGTTTTGTAGTTGCGCGCGTAACGGAGTTCGGCGCTGGTCAGATCGTAGTTGTCCTCCGAGGGGAGGAAGTGCTTCTTGTACAGGGTTTCCTGGAGCTGGGGGTTGCTTTGGTTGATGCGGTCGATGGTGGCATCAAGCTCGTCGATGATCGAGCGCTCGCCCTTAGGCGCGGCGAAGAAGAAGGGCCGTCCAGCGAACGACGACACGATATGGAACCCGTCGAAGATGTTGACGTCGATCTCGAGGAACACGTCGGCTTCGCCGGTTAAGGTTTTGTCGAGCAGCTCTTGCGTGGTGGAGCATTCGACGGTGACCAGGTTGATGCCGTTCTGATCGCAGTAGTACTCGAGCTCCGCGCGGCGCTTCTTCGCGGTGGCGAGGATGGCCACGCGCAGCTCGCTTCGGGTGAACAGATTGGTTTTCGAGACGGTGGCATGTATGTTCGGAGCGAACAGGGCGGTGTGGGCCGAGCCGTAGCTGTTTTCGGGGTATTCGTACATCTCGGCAAGGGCGGCGCTGTACGACATGCTTCCTTCGATGTCCACCTCGCCGTTGTCCAGCATCTCTAAAAGCCGCAAAGCGCGTTCGTTTGCATTGTCGCCCTCGGCTTCCACGAACTCGAACGACCAGCCGGTGAACTGGGCGACGCGCATGAGGTAGTCGTAGGTGTAGCCTTCATAGGTGCCGTCATCGTTTTTTGCGAGCAGGCCTTCGCTGTCGGTGTAACCCACCTTGACGATGCGTGGCTGGTCGGAGGCATGAGCTTCTTCAGTGGTGACCGGTATAAGAAGCGCGCAGGCTAAAACCGCCGAGAGCAGCACTCTCGTGCATAAGCGCAAGGCAGTCGTATGTGATCTCTTCTTCGTCGTGCTTCCTTGTTCCGGGTGGAATATCGGGGTTACAGTATAGCCTCTTTTTTCAAATAATTCGCACGGGGGGTGCTGCCTGTGCGCGATCATTTGCGTGTTCCGCACGGATGTTTCACGTGAAGCATCCGTGCATGGCCGCTCGACAGCAGCCGGGCGCGCAAAAAAGCGCCCCCGAAAGGGAGCGCTTCTGCATTCGAATGGTGGTCGGAGGGGGACTTGAACCCTCGACACGCGGATTTTCAGTCCGCTGCTCTACCAACTGAGCTACCCGACCACGATCAACCGTCCATGGGGACGTGGGACGATATTCTACCATATCCCATAGCCTCAGCAAGAGGAAATTCCCAAAAATCCCCCTCTGCTTACCGGGCCGCCTGCTTGGAAGCCCGGCGCGCATCCATCGGCCGCCTGTCCGCACACCTGTCGGCGTACCTGCCGCGCCGTTCTTCTAGCGATAAACGATCTTGCCAACCGTCACGCCCTCGGCGATCATTGCGACGCCGCGCCACAGCACGAACACGGCTACGAGCAGAGAGAATAAGATCGGCGAGACGAACAGCATAATGGCGCACACGATGTTGACGATGCCCGAGAACAGGCCGATCCCCCATGCTGAGAAGCCGATGCTTTTCGATTTCATCGCCGCGAATATCTCGAACAGGCCGAACACGAGGAAGCACAGGGCCACCAGCCACGAGATGGCCGCGCCGCCCACCAGCGGATGCAGCACGAACATCAGGCCGATCAGCACGTCGAGGATCGCGTAGGCCAATGACCATCCCGACACGCTCATCATAGACCTGAAGCGCACGTAGAACACGATGCCCAGCACGCCTGAGAGCAGGAAGCCCACGCCCGCGATCATGGCGATGGTGGCCAGCGTCAAGTTCGGCGCGAAGCAGCAGAGCAGGCCGCATGCGAGCAGCAGGATTCCCGCCAGTATCAGGCTCCAGTCCCATTTCTTCTTCAATGTCGCCATGAGCGCTCCTCCTCGTCTTGCCTTTCGGCATGCGTTTCTCTGACGCATTGTATCACCGGCTTGCGAGCGTTCGAGCGTTTGTGCGCGAAGGGCGGCTTGACGGCGCGAATCGCCGATTCGCCATACAAGAGCCTTCGCCATACGAAAAAGCCCCGGTCTCCTCAAGCGGTTTGCGATGAACTGCGTGAGGAGACCGGGGCGAGGCGTGGGCCGAGGGTCGTTATGCGGTTTGTTTTCCCGGAGCAGCGTCGACGTCGTCGTCTTCCACGCGTCCGCGGATCTTCTTGACGCTGCGGCCAAGCATGCCGCCGAGCTTCGGAAGGTTCTTCGGTCCGAAGATGATAAGCACCACCACCAGAATAAGTATGAGCTCAGGCATGCCCATTCCGAATATCTTCATCGTGTGCTCCTTCCGGGCTTCCTCGCGTTCAGTGCCGAGCATTATAGCAACTTTAAATTTGTAGTGACTATAATTTTGTAGTAAAACCGACAATTTCGACGAAAAGCGCGGACGGCTCTTATAATGCAGAGCAAACGGCACGGCGAATCGCGGAGGGCGGACGATGGAACAGCGGCAGGCGGACGGCGGGCAGTCGATGGGATTGCGCGAGCGCAAGCGCCGCGCCACGCGGGACGCCATCGAGCGGGCGGCCATCGCCTTGGTGAGCGAGCGCGGCTACGACAACGTCACCGTGGCTCAAATATGCGAGCTTTCTTCCGTATCTCAAGGCACGTTCTTCAACTACTTCCGCACGAAAGACGCGGCTATCGTGGGCATCGGCGAGTACGACCTCGATGCCGACTCTGTGCGCGCCGCATTCGATCGCCTCATGCCCTGCTCGATGCTGCACGCCACGCTCACCTTGTTCCTCGAGGTGGCGGGATCGTTCGATTGGGAAAGCGATATCGCGGCGCAGCGGATCGCGCTCGTCAGTGAAACGCCCTCGCTCATGCAGCTGTTCTTGGACAACGCGTTCGGCTTCGTCAGCGATTTTCGCACTATCGTGGAGGCGTATTTTGAAGCGAATCCTTCGCTGCGCACATGCTCCGATGTTCTGAGCTCGGCGGAAGAGTCGTACATCGTCGTGTCCGAGGCGCTTGAAGCCGCGAAGTTCGCGCTGTACCGCGTCGCCGACGATCGGCGTCCGGCCTGCCCAGTGCAGACGAAGTAGAAGCGGTGATCAGGCGCATCGTGGGATAGCGCCCACGGCGGCGGTTCGCTACACTGAATGCGAACCAGTTACGGCGACAGAAGGAGTGCGAATGTCCTGCGAACAGAACAGCCCGGTAGTCGGCATCATCATGGGATCCGAAAGCGACATGCCCGCAATGGAGCCGTGCATGAAGCAGCTCGACGAGTTCGGCGTGCCCTACGAGGTGAAGGTGGCTAGTGCGCACCGCAAGCCGGCCGAGGTGCACGAGTGGGCAAGTTCGGCGCACGAGCGAGGCATCCGCGTGATCGTGGCGGCGGCGGGCAAGGCGGCCCACCTGGGCGGCGTCGTGGCGGCGTACACGCCGAACCCCGTGATCACGGTGCCCATGAAGACCAGCGACCTGGGCGGGTTGGACTCGCTGCTGTCCATGGTGCAGATGCCCTCCGGCGTGCCCGTGGCCTGCGTCGCCATCAACGGTGCGAAGAACGCGGCCATCCTGGCCGTGCAGATCCTCGGCACCGGCTGCGACGCCGACCGTCAGAAGATCATCGACTTCAAGCGAGGCATGGCCGACGCGTAGGCGGCGTCCTGCTCGAACGGTTGCAACGTGCGGCCGGATGCGACCTGCATCCGGCCGCGCTGTTTCGTTAGAACGCTCGCGTTGCCACGTAGTCGGTGACGCTTGATTCTCGACAGCGCTTTCTTGGCAACGAGCGTTGCGCCCTTCATGCAAGCCGATAGGGCAGCGAATGGCAAAAAGGGCATCGAATTCGGAATCGCCCGCGCGGATCGCAAGGGCAAAAGAAAGCCCCCTGTGCATAACGCCTGTTCGTGAGCGTGCTCTTCCGAGCGGCTTTGCGTCGGACACGGTCAAGGCGCGAGATTTCTTCCGAATTCGATGCCTTCTTGCCATTTAGAGATGCTGCGAGTTGCGCGGAAGCGCCACGATGTTTCACGTGAAACATTTGTACGTCTTCGCGGGGATGCAGGAGAAGGGCGCCAGCTGCATCCCGCACCGAATGCGCCCGGGCGGGCCGTGCCTTTCGCGCCTTCATCCCACGCGCTTCTCATGCCCGTATGCTTCGCTTTCGGAGGCGTACTATATGGTTTCAAGAACTTTGCAACATTTTCCATGGCGTCGGCATGTTTGGGGTAAGGAGGCGATTGGAAACCATGGCTGATTTGCGCTCGGACGAATTCATGAACCATGCCCTGCGCGATTGGGAGGACATGGTGTATCGTCTCGCGCTCAGCCAGACGCGCGAGCCCGCCGACGCAAGCGATGTGTGCCAGGAAACGTTTATCAGCCTGCTGAAGGACGCAACTGTGTTCCAAGACGACGAACACCTCAAGGCATGGCTCATCCGCGTGACCATCAACCGGTGCAACCAGCTTCGCCGTACCGCGTCGCGCCATCGGACCCAACCTCTTCCCGATGATGAAACGCTGCTTCCCAAAACGCCCCCGGCATCGGCCGCGCTGATGGCGAACGAGGTGTGGAGGGTTCTCGACACCCTTCCGCCCAAGTATCGCGTGGTGGTGCATCTGCACTATGTGGAAGGGTATTCGACCGAGGAGATCGCCGAGATCGCGAAGTGTCGGCCCTCGACGGTGCGAAGCCGCTTGCGTCGTGCCCGCGCCCAGCTCAAGACGTTGATAGAACAGGAGGAATCTCATGAAGCCGTCGCCGATGGACGAGTATCGTGCTTTGATGGAGGAAATCGAGAGCCCGAGTACGGTGCATGAGAGCATCCTCTCCGAGATCGAACGCGCGCGCCGCGAGGAGCGTCGGAAGGGTCGCGCACCGCATGCGCGCCGAGCGGGCGCGCCCGGAGATGCGGCGGCGAGTGCGCGCGACGGCGCGACGGCGGCGGTCGTCCGGCGGCTTCGGTGGAGGCCGGTCGCCGCGGGGGCGTGCGCGCTTGCGGTCGTGGCGGCGCTCGTGCCGTTTGGCGGCCAGCTCTTCGACATGCTGGGCGATATGGGTGGCCATGGCGGCGCCGTTGCGGGTCAGGCGTTCTCCGTGCGGGCGTACGCGTCGGACACGCGCACGCTGGTTCCTCCTACCGATAACGGGATGATCGTGTTCGACCGCTCCGGCAGCCTGACCACGCCAACGAAGGATTGGTACTTGCAATACGGGAAGTACACCGGCTGCATGTTCACCGTGGAGGGCGAGGGCATCGTACGCATCCAGGCCACCACCTCGGCGGGGATGTTCTACCGCAACAGCTACGAGACCATCAACGGGCGAGACGATCCTGAGCGCGTGGCCGAGGTCACTGCATGGAAACCGGAGAAGGCGGGCTTGGGCGATCATTACGGAAAGTACGAGAGCGTGCAAGTGGTCGACGGATTTGGCCTGCCCGATCCCGATCGTGACATGACGGTGCGCCTCACGAAAATGCTCGGTTCCACTATCGACCTGCCTATCAGCGCGGACGATGACGGCGACGCGAAGAGCTTCGGCCTGTGGACCAACGAGGATTACGGCGACGCGGTCGAAACCGCGGAAGACCCACTTGCGGCGACCGATGCGGTGTTCGACACGTTCGAGGGCCAAACCATAACGGTGACGGCCTACTTCGAGGACGGCAGCTGCGCCACGCAAACCATCGAGCTGCACACGGCAGACTTCAAGGCGACGATGAACGATCCGATGGCGTTCTACGGCTACGGTTCCATCGAGGTGTATCCCGAGATCGTCGACCGCTCGATGCTGCCGAACGTGTTGGGGGACGGGGTGGATGAGGGCGCTCCCTTCTGTCTGCACTCGTTGTACGGCGTCATCGTCGACGAGAACGACGGGCCGCATCCGTACTCGCTCGACAACGCGAACGAGTGGCTCGATGCGGCGGTGCCCTACACGTTCGAGCGGCGCGAGACGTTCACCAGCATGGGAGATGCGGTGTTGGCTGACCAGTCGATAAGCGATCCCGACGGACGGGTGACGGTTTCGGTGCCGGCGGATCCGCTGTCAGAAGAGCGCTACGGCGAGATGTGCGACATCGAGCTGTCGAACCTTCGCATCGAGCGGAGCGACCGGCTGCCGTTCGGGCTGGCGGTCGAAGACACCTCCGACTACGCGGGCTTTCTGGGAGACTTCGCCTATATGAACAAGGTGTCGGACGAGACGCTGGGCTACCAAATCGCAGACGACGGCACGTTGACGCCGGGGTTCTCGTACCGCACGGTCACGTTCGAGGCGACGAACCCGTCCGACGAGGAGGTTCCCGTCGATGCGAGAACATTGGGCACGTTCGCCGTTCGCGACGCCGACGGCCGCTGCTCTGCGTTGGCGACGCGCGCCCTATGGATGACCGGCTTCGAAGCCGGGGTCGATTCGAATTGGGGAGCGGCACTGGCACCTCACGAAACGCGGGATCTTTCGGTTGTGTACGTCGTGCTCGACGAGTTCGACGAACAGGCCGATCCGCTGTTCGTCTTCGCCCCGTATGCGAACGACGATGCCGACAGGGTTGCCTTCCGCATCAAGTCGCTGCTGTAGTAACCGGGCGGTTTGGCGGTGCGTCCTTCGCGCCCCTCGCGGATGCGACCGCGCGAGGGGCGCGCTTGTGCGCTATCATGGATGCTCGAACGAAAGAACCCGGATGTTTCACGTGAAACATCCGTACGCGATGGGGCGGGCGAGGACCATGACGAAGAAACTGCTGATGGGGAACGAGGCGTTCGCGCATGCGGCGTTGGAGGCCGGGGTGCGCGTGGTGGCGGGCTACCCGGGCACGCCGTCGTCCGAGCTGATCGAGACGGTGGCGAAGCTGCATGCCGACGGCGCCGCGCGCGGCATCCACGTGGAGTGGTCGACGAATGAGAAGTCGGCCTTGGAGCTGCTGGCCGGCGCGTCGTACACGGGCGCGCGCTGCCTGTTCACCTGCAAGCAGGTGGGGCTCAACGTCGCCAGCGACGCGCTGATGAGCTTGAACTACGTGGGCGTGAAGGGCGGCATGGTGCTGTTCGTGGCCGACGATCCCGGTCCCATCTCGTCGCAGACCGAGCAGGACACGCGTCGCTTCGCCAGCTTCGCGAAACTGCCCGTGCTCGATCCCGCCACGCCCGACCAGGGCTTCGCCATGATGCAGGCCGCATTCGACCTGTCCGAGCGCTACCATACGCCCGTCATCGTGCGTCCCACCACGCGCATCAACCACGCCTCGACGTTCTTCGACGTCGCGGACGCCACCGACGCGCGCCCGGTGCCCGACGAGGGCTTCGAGCGCAACCCGAAGTGGGTCATCTTCCCGCGCCGCGCCTACCAGGCGCACGGCGAGATCAACGAGCGTTTGGCGGCCATCGCGCACGATTTCGCCGTCGATCCCGCGCTGGCCGCGTTCAACCCGATGGTCGAGGGCGGCGCGCAGTCGACCGAGGATGCACGAACGAATGTTTCACGTGAAACATTCGACGACGGGAGTATGCCGAAGACGGCGACGAGTGCGGGCGCCAAGGCGGTGGGGATCGGCGCGGGCGCGTCGGAGTCTGCAGCTGCCGCAGTCGCGCCGCGCCTCGGCATCGTGGCGGGCGGCGTGTCGGCCGCCTATGCGCGCGAGGCGCTGCGCATGGTGGAAGCGCGCGCGGCGGCAGCGGGCGTGGAAATGCCCGCGTACCGGTTCTGGCAGGTGGGAACGCCCTACCCGTTCCCGGAGGAGCTGGCCGCGACGTTCGCGGAAGGCCTCGACGAAGTGCTCGTTCTGGAAGAGCTCGACCATGTGCTGGAGGATGCGCTGCTCGTGCATGCTGGTCGCACGCATGCGTCCTACGAAGTGCGCGGCCGCCTGACTGGCGACGCGCGCGACCGTGGCGAGAACGACGTGGACGATTGCGCCGCCCGCATCGCGCTCTTCCTCGGTATCCCGCAGGTGCTCGCCCCCGCGATGCCCGCCCCTGCGTCGCCGACCGCCGCATCGGCCGCTTCCGCGTCCGCGACGTCCTCTATTCCGGTTGCCGAAACTGGAACGAATGTTTCACGTGAAACATTCGCCTACGACGCGCCTGCCGACGCGCCGCTGCCCGTGCGCCCGCCCGTGCTGTGCGCGGGCTGCCCCCATCGCGGCAGCTTCTACGCGGTGAAGCGCGCGCTGGGGAAGACGTCCGCCGTGCTGTGCGGCGACATCGGCTGCTACACGCTGGGCAACGCGATGCCGCTGGACGCCGTGGACACCTGCCTGTGCATGGGCGCGGGCATCACGATGGCGCAGGGCTTCGCCGTGGCCGAGCCGCACAAGAAGACGCTGGCGTTCGTGGGCGACTCCACGTTCTTCGCCAGCGGGCTGCCTGGCCTGGTGAACGCCGTGTACAACGGCCACGACATCACCGTGTGCGTGCTGGACAACGCCACCACGGCCATGACCGGCTCGCAGCCGCATCCCGGCACCGGCGTCACGCTCATGGGGCCGAAGCGCCAACCCATCTCCATCCCGCGCGTGTTGGAGGCCGTCGGCTTCGACTGCATCGTGCATGCGAACCCGCTCGACCTCGATGCTTCGGTGGCGGCCGTGCGCGAGGCGCTCGACCATGAAGGCCCCAGCGCCGTCCTGTTCGAGTCGCCGTGCATCCAGCTGGTGAAGCCGGACGCGCCCGCCGTCGTGGATGCCGAAACGTGCACGGGCTGCAAGAAGTGCATCACCGAGATCGGCTGTCCCGGCATCGGCTTCGACGCCGACGCGCGCGGCCCGCGCAGCAAGCAGCGTGGCCAGGCGTTCGTCGACCCCGGCCTCTGCAACGGCTGCGGCCTGTGCGTCCAAGTGTGCCCCTTCGACGCGCTGTCGATGACGGAACCCCAAACAGATGTTTCACGTGAAACATCTTCGGACGCTTCTGGGTCGGAAGGAGGCTGCCATGCGTAACGTGTTGCTTTCGGGCGTGGGCGGGCAGGGCACCGTGCTGGCGGCGAAGGTGCTGGCCCAGGCCGCGCAGGATAAAGGCTGGCAAGTGCGCACGGCCGAGACTATCGGCATGGCGCAGCGCGGCGGCAACGTGGTGTCGCACGTGCGCATGGGCGACGCGGGCGAGGAGGTGTTCGCCCCGCTGCTGGCCGAGGGCACGGCCGACCTCGTCATCGCGTTCGAGCCGGCCGAGGCCGCCCGCGTGCTGCCGTTCCTCGCGCCCGACGGGCTGCTGGTCACGGCCACTACAGCCATCCAGCCGGTCACGGCGGCGCTGTCCGACAAGCCCTATCGCGCCGACAACGTGCTGGCGAACATCGAGCGATCGCTGGCGGGCATCGGCGCGCGCTTCGTCGCGGTGGACGACGTTGCGCTTACCGACGCGGTGGGCAGCCGCAAGGTGTTGAACTCGGTGCTGCTGGCCAGCGCTCTCAAGGAGGGTCGCATCGCGCTTGACCTCGACGACTTGCGCCGCGCCCTCGAGGAGTGCGTGAAGCCGCACTTCGTCGCCCTCAACCTGGCCGCCGTCGACGCGGTGGCTGCGCGATAATCTTCGCG
>ENA-OQCU01000136-OQCU01000136.1-human-gut-metagenome-genome-assembly--contig:-NODE-136-length-39109-cov-4.908034_pt1 | contig 39109 bp, 39 predicted proteins | sample MGYA00242504_ERZ504590 | MGnify/ENA primary metagenome ERZ504590 (study PRJEB26092, sample SAMD00036318) | human gut metagenome | host: Homo sapiens | study: EMG produced TPA metagenomics assembly of... | reverse complement strand
AGGCCGCAGTCGAAACCGTCGGCGTCGTCCTCGGCGGTCAGACGCCGCGGCGGGGTGAAATCGGTCATTTCCAGATCGGCTCGCTCTCGAGCAGCCGGACCATCTCCTCCGGCATGGGCTCGTCCAGTGCCCGGACGAACGAATCCCACGCCTCGTCGTCCAAATGGAGGACATGAGACTCCCGGATGTCCCGGTCGGCGGCGACGAGCAGGTTGGTCAACGCCCATTGAGAGGTGCTGAGCCCCTTGATTTCGGCCGCCTGGTCGAGGCGTTCCTTCTGTGATGGCGTGAGCCGCATCTCGAAGCGGCTGGCCTTGTTGGTGGTTTCCGTCATGCCATAATTGTACGGCGTTTGTACGTAAGTGTCAATCGTGGCCTGTCGGCGGATGCGGGCCTTGATTCCAAACCATGCAGTCGAATCATGGAAGTCAAATAACCCCTACGGTGTCCGTCACGCCTCGGGCTCCGCGTACGCGATCGCGACCGGCAGGCCCATGGCGTGCAGCCGGTCCGCGGCCAGGCGGGCCGCCGCGTTCTCGATCCGCCACATGCCCGCATCCCCGTCCTCCGGATGTGCCTTCGCCCACTGGGCCGCGTCCCGCCAGTACGCCAGCATGAGCGGCGCCGGCTCGACGCCGCGCTCCCGCGCCACGCGGGCCGCCGACGAGGCGATCTCCACCAGGCCGGCCGCCTTCGCGTCGGCCCGCCGCCACAGGCCCTCCACCAGGTCCCACGCCTCGCGCTTCGGCGGGTAGAAATACCTCGGGCTCTCCCAGTTGCGGACGGTGCGCGCGTCCACGCCCACGCGCTTGGCGACCCACTCCTGCGGCAGGCCCAGCAGCTCCCGCATCAGGCGGAAGTCCGCCTTCCCGCGCATCCGCGACAACGAACCGTCCATGATCCCTCCAGACCTCGATTTCCTACTATAGGAAACAATGATACCTGTTTTGGGAATCCCTGTCCAGTCGGATCCGGGTCGCCGCCGAAAACGGAGCTCGCCCCCGAAGGGCTCGCGGATCCGCCGCCGCGCCCCGCCATACGGCGGGAGCACGTCGAAAAGGGGTCCCGCCATCGAAGGCGGGACCCTGTCCGGCCGGCCGGCACACAGCATGACCGGACGTCCGGCGCGTCGCAAGCGTCCGCGTGTCTGCCGGCCGGTGCCGCCGCCGAAGGCGGTCCCGGCACCGGGCCGACCGGCCACGCGGCTTGCGCCGCGCCGCGGCCATCCGGTCCCGCCGCGCACCGTCCGGAAGACAAGACGACATAGGAGCGTGACAAATGACCGGAAACAACCATGCCAGCCAAGGGGACGACCGTCGGTGCGGGCACTGCGAACGCCAGTCGGGGGAGTGCGCCGTACGGTGCCGCGACTGCGACGGATGGCTATGCGGGGACTGCGCGGGGACGGAAACCGTCGAATGCGGGTGCGGCAACACTGTATGCGACGACTGCGCGCGCACATGCAACGAATGCGGTTCGCGGATGTGCGGGGACTGCGCATACTGCTGCGAGCACTGCGAGCACAGCCTGTGCGAGGACTGCGGGTACCGGTGCCGCATGTGCGACGACCGCCTGTGCTCGGACTGCCAGGAATACTGCGAGCAGTGCGACGAACGCTACTGCCCCTACTGCTACGAACGGCACGCCTGCGCGAACACGCAGGACCCCTGCTACCGGGACCCGTACGAGGGACGGTCCGTCCGCGAGCCGTTCACCTTCGGACTGGAAATCGAAGTGGACGGCAACCACGACACCGACATGCTCAGGAACCACAGGCTCATCGCCGGCTGGTGCCCGGACGGCAGCCTCCACCACGACGGCTCCCTCGAATACCAGAGCGAACCCATGACCATGAGCCAGCTCACGGAAATCCGCCGACTCGTCGAACGCATCGCCACCGACACCGACAACACGCTGTCGGGCGGGCACATGCACATCAGCCGCACCGGCCGGCAGACCCCGGCCCGCATGGTACTGGGCGCTGGAAGCGCTCGACGGAACCCAATGCGAGGCGCTGAACATGCGCCACATGACCGACACACGCTGGTGCGAGCTCATCCACGGCGACTACTGCGGCAAGGACACCGCCATCAACGACACGCACCGCCACACCATCGAATTCCGCACGTTCGGCCCGTGGCACCACGACACCGCCGGAAGACTCGACGCCGCCGTCCATTACATGCACGCCATGTGGCGGTTCTTCCAGAAGTTCCCCGTCCCCAAGCTCAAGACCCGCGACATCCAAGCCATGAGCCGCGTCGCCGCCACACAGGCCATCAACGACACGAACGCCACGACGGCGGGAAGGAGACGAATCTGATGTGCGTCATCGTCACCAGCCAGGCGGACACCATGCCAAGCCTCACCCAGCTCGCCCGGATGAGCGACGCCAACCCCGACGGGGCGGGCATCGCATGGCACGACGGCCAACGCCTCCACCGCTACCGCAACGAAGACAACATGAAGACGCTCGCGTTCATCATGGACCACTGGCAGAGCCTCGAAACCTCCCCGTTCCTCCTGCACTTCCGCCTCGCCACCCACGGCAGGGTGTGCACCGGGAACACGCACCCGTTCCGCTTCCGCAAAGGCGACCGCACCGGCTTCATCGCCCACAACGGCATCGCCCACTCGTACACGCGCGGCCGACACGCGTCCGACAGCCGCAACGCGATACTCGCATGGCAGGCCGGACAGGCCGACCTCACGGACGGAAGCCAAGGCAGGTTCGCGCTCATCGACCACAACGGCAGGCTCGAATGGCTCACCGCCGACCACGAGACCATCCCGGGCGGCACCGGGGCCATCGAAGTCAGCAACACCAACTGGGACACGGACGGCCTCATCGGATACGACCTGTGGGAGGAGGCGTACCGGCAGGGACTCGAAGCCGGATACGAAACCGCCATCGAGGAGATGGCCGACAGCGGATACGCGACGACGCTCGACTACACGCCACCGCGCCGCTGACGAGAGTCGCCGCCCGCGCCGGGCGGGCGGCGACGGCCCCCGGCAGGCCAAAGGGCTCAAACCGCCCTTTGGAAACCGGGCCGGCCCCCGGCCGCCGGAGCCCACCCAGGCGCCGCACCCCGCGACGCGGGGCGACGGCGAAGGGAAACGGAACCGGCGGGACCGCGCGATTGCCGCCCGCCCGCCGGCCATACCGCCGCATGGAGCCCGCCAAGGGCGGGCACGGCAAAAACACGTGGTTTGGCCTTCTTCGGCCCATCGAAGCATACCCGCGTCGGCGAACCCGTCAACGCCGCCGCACACGCCGCAGGACGGCGGGGCGTCGCCTCATGACGGAACCGCCTTACGCGGGGTACGCATCCGCTGACCGAAGAAGGTCAAAAAACAAAAGACGCAAAAAGGAGAAAACACCATGACCGCCACAACCCGGAACATCATCGAGGAACTCAAGCGGGCCGCAACCGAACAGGGGGCGGGCGAAGCCGTCCGCACCATCGCCGGCCCCGCGCTCGAGACATGGATGCGAGCCCTCGACGGCAAGGATGCGGACCCGGAACGGCTCGACGACCTCGCCACGCTCATGACGGCCCGCCTGTCCATCAGGGACGCCGCACTCATCGCCGCCGTCGAACCCAAACTCGACACGGCGACCGTCATCGACATGGCCGCCCGGCCCCACGCGTCCAACAACAAGACGCTGCTGACCGAAACGCTCAAAGCCGCGTTCGACGACCCCCACATCCGCCCCGACGAGACCCGCCTCGCCCGCGCGGTGCGGGAGGCGTGCGCGATGGCCGACCGCGCCAGAAAGCACGGCGGGCCCGTCGCCCAACCCTACGCCCTCGCCGCCTACCTCGCATGGTGGGACGGCGACGGGAAGGCCGCCACCCTCGCCGCCCTCGCCGCACTGGACGACGACCCGGAAACCAGCCTCGCCATCATGGTCGCCGCCGTGGCCGCATCCGGCCGATACCCCGCATACCTGCGCTGACCGACAGAAAACAGCCGTGGCGTCCGACGGCACACGCCGTCGGACGCCACGACGGAAAGGACACGACACCATGCACGCGAACACCATCGAAACCACCGCCAATCAACAGGGCTGGACGCTCCACACCGGATTCGCCGGCGGGCAATGGCTCGAAACCAGCAGCCCCGCCGGGGAAGACCTCATCATAGACGTGCCTTCGGGCCGGCCCATCCCCGAAACGGTGCACGAACACGCCGAACAATTCGACCCCGACGAACACGTGCGAGCCCTCGTCAGGAGCCCGATGAAAGGACAACCCGGCACCATCGCGGAACTCCTCGAAGACGCCAAAGCCATACAAACCATGCTCGACCGGCTCGACGCCGCGCTGTCCGCCCCGCCGGACGACGACCCCCACTGGGAGCAATGGACGGCCGAAGCGCTCGACGAAATGCTCGACGACGTGGCGCACAAGGCCTCCAGCCTCGCCCAAACCGTCCTCTGGCACCACCACGCCGCCAACCACGGCATCGAAACACCGGAGAACACCCGCCGCCAATGCCTCGACACGCTCGACGACCTGCGCGACCTCATGAACCGGGACGCCAGCCGCCACCCCCTCACATGACGGAGAAGGAAAACGCCGACGGCAGGCCCGTCATCCGAAAGAGTCCCCGCCCGCATCAGGCGGGCGGACGGGGACGGCCCCCGGCGGGCAAAGGGGCTCACACCGCCCCTTTGCAAACCCCGGCCGGCCCACGCCGCCGGACCCCCACCCAGACGCCGCGCCCCGCCAAGCGGGGACACGGCGAAAACGGGGCGAAGCCCCTATCAGACGAAGGAGCCGCGCCGCCGGCATGTCCGCTCCCCGGGATGCAAGGCCCCCCAAAAAGGGGGCCATCATCGCATCCCGTCCGCGTCCACGCCGCGGACACGGCACGATTCCCCCGCACGGAACCCGCCCCAAGGGGCGGGCCGGCCCATTCCTTTTTCTTTTCGGCCGGTCGGCTTCGCCTCTGGATCATACCGGCGTCGCGGAACCCGTCAACGCGCCACGCAACGGGCTGCGCCCGGCGCGATCGCTAATGACGGAACCCGCTTTGGCCGGTAACGCTGCGCTTGACCAACCGGTCGAAAAGAAAAAACAAGGGACCACCAGACGGGAGCAAGCACCATGGCACGCAACATCATCAAAAGCATCGAACGCGGCGGATACCGGTACGACGTCGAGGAGACGGGCGACGGCGCACGCCCGTACGACGTGCACCAGCTCCACAAGGCCCAAGGCCATTGGGTCGACGCCGGCTACGGACGCTACTGCGCATCCATGGCCGAGGCCGACGCCTACATCGGCGGGCAAACGGCGTGACATGCCGGCCAAGGAAAGCCGGAAACAAACCCAGGACAAACCAAGGAGCCACACATGGACCTCATCAGCCAATACCTCGCAAGCCCGGAATTCGCCGAAGCCATCGGCAACGTCGTCGTCATAGCGATCATGGCCACGGCCGCCGGCATCGACTGGAAGATATACGGCCGCAAGACCAGACGGCGCACCCCGCCGAGCATCGACACCCCGCAACGCCGCCGCAGGGCGGCACAACGCAGGACCATCCCCGCCGGCCACATCGACGAATAACAGCAGCGTCCTCCCGCCCATGCGGGAGGACAGGCAAACCCCTGCAAGGAAAGGACCACCATCATGGACACCATCAAGACGCTCGTCATCGAACCTTTGCGCCGTCCGGAACTGCGCGACATCGACCCCAGCATCACGGCCATCGGGAAGACGATCGGCGGATACGCCGAACCATTGCCCCTCGACCGGCTGACCACGCTCTGGTGCGACGAAGAGGGAGCGATCAAGAACCTCAAGCCGAACCGCACCATCCGCCTCAGCCAGGACAGCCGCCTCGCGGACGCCGGCAAGCCCATCATCATCCGCGGCACGTTCGTCATCACGGGACCCCACCCGCAGGACGGCCCCCTCGGACTCGACGACGAGCAGATCGGACGCTACGCCGCCATGTTCGCCGACCCCGAAGCGCCCTGCAGGCTCCCCGACGGCAAAACGTTCATGATACCCGTCCACCCCATCGGCTGACCCACGGCCAAGGAGTCCCCGCCCGCGCCAACCAGGCGATCGGGGACGGCCTCCGGCGGCCGGGAAGGGCCACGCGCCCCTCCCGGACCTCCCCGCGCCGGCCCGAGCCGCCGGCCCCGACCGGCATCGGTCTCCCGCACACATGCGGGAAACACGATGGACGGGCAAGCCCTATCGGAAAAAGGAACGCCCCCAAAGGGGCGCGGCCCCAGGTTTCCCTTTTCGGCCTTTTCGGCTGAAGCCGAAACGATCATACCGGCGTCGCGGAACCCGTCAAATCGCCACGCAGACGGGCTGCGCCCGGCGCGATCGATTGGACGGAACCCGCTTTGGCCGGTAACGCTGCGCTTGACCGAAAGGCCAAAAAGAAAAAACAGGGGATAGCCGGACCGACGATCCACGACACAGGAAAGGACACCATCATGAGCCAGTACAGGATAACGGCCACCATCACCAGCCAGACACAGGCCACCGACTCCGGCGCATGGCAGATGGGCATCACCTGGAGGAAAAGCCTCACCCTCGACCCCGCCGAAACCCAGGAGGCCGCCGACCTCAGGAACCAGGCATGGGAACAGGCCGCGAACGGCATCGACGACGAGACCACCCGCCGCATCTGGCAACAAGTCGACACCGTCACCGCACGCGAAGCCGAACGCCTGCGCGCCCAGGTCAGAAAACTCATCGGCCTGCTCAACGCCGGCCGGCCCGCGCTCGACGAAAACGGCTACCCCATGTGGGACCACCTCATCGCCCTGTCCAACAGGCAATGCTGGCAATGGGAGATCGCCGCCGCCCACAGCGGCTGCCTCGCCGCCATCATGCAGGCCGCCGGCATCGACGACTGGCCGCCAGCCGACTCCATGCCCGACATCACCAACCCCGTCATCACCATCAACCTGTCCACCAACCAATGAGCCGGGCAGGCCGACGCTATCGCGCCGGCGACAGGTGGCCCACACGGAAGACGGCACGGGCCGCCTCCCGAAAAACAGAACAGCCATAACCCACAAGGAAACGGAACACCATCATGGCGACCATCAACCAGATCGCGCTGACCATCAGCGGAAACACCGGCAGCATCGAATTCCACACCCGACAGGACGGCGGCATATGGGCCACGTTCGACGTCGCCCAGACCAGCCGCACCCAGAACCCGCAGACCGGCCAATGGGAGGACGGCGCCACCACATGGATCCGTTGCACCGCCAGCGGATACCTGGCCGAACACCTGCAGCACAGCATGCTGCCGACCGGACCCGACGGCAAGCAGAAAGGCGTGCCCGTCATCGTCACCGGCAGCTACGTGCAAAGGGAATACACGAACCAGCAGGGAGCGAAACGAAGCATCCTCGAACTGCGCGCCACCGACCTCGCCATCAGCCTGCGCGCCGGCACCGTCACCTACAACAAGGCGCCGCGCGACAACGGGTTCGCAGGACGCACTCCACAGCCGAACCGGCCCATGGCCCAGCTGCAGCCCCAGCAGCCGACGACGCCCGCCAGCGACCCGTGGAACGCCACGGGAGCCCAAACCAGGCAGCCCGCCTTCACCGACGGGTTCGCGCCCGCGGCACCCCAGCAGCCGGCGATATGACGACGACCACACGCGACCAGGGCCGGCCCGCACATACGCCGGGCCGGCCCTCACCCGGAAAAGAGGCCAACATGCGGCGACATGCCATGGACGAATGGATCGACACCGGCGACGAGGAAGGAGCGGCGAAGGCGTTCGATGCGATGGACGAGCGGATCCGCCCGCCCATCGGAGCGCATCCACGACGCATCACCCCCAGTAGGACGACCCTGGACGCATGCCAGCGGGCCGGCTGCCCCATCGAGGCCGGCGCCATCCACGCATGGCTATGCACATGGAGCGTCCGCCGCATCGACGGCACCGTGATCCGACGGGACATGCTCCTGATCGACGTGAAACGCGAAAACGAGATATGGAAGGCGACAAGCCGGTACCGGCTCGACGGCATCCGCACGGGACGGCAGGCGCAGGCCGCGCTCCTGCTCGCCGCCACCGGGGCGCTGCGGCCCATCCAGGAACGATTCAAATAAACGGCATGGGCCGAGACATGGACGAACGGTATCGGTATCATTCCCGAATCAACACCAAGCAGATTATGATATTATATGGAAAACACATAAGGAGAAGGAGGCTTACCATGGCATTGATCCAGATCAACGTCCCCGACGACGTCAAAGCGCGTGCCGACGCCGCCTTCGCGCGCAACGGCATCACCACGCCCGCCGCCATGAAGATGATGGTCACCCAGGTCGCCAACGAGAACCGCACCCCGTTCGACGGCGTCTTCTCCTCCCCGTCCGCACGCGAACTCGGCGAGGACGTACGCCGCGACATGCTGCTCGCCGAGGCCCAGGAATACGGGCTGATCGCCGACGACGCCACCGACGCACGAACCATCCCCGACGACGTGCTCGGGGAACTAGGCCTCACCGCACAGGAGGTAGGCCAGTGAACTGGAACGTCAAGGCCTCGCCCCACTTCTGGCGGACCGCGCTGCCCCTCAAGGAGAAATACACCCACGAACAGTTCGCGTCCATCATCCGATCCATAAGGGAGGCGATCTGCGAACTGGCGGCCAAGGGGCGCGTGGAGGAGAGCGGATGGCGCGACCACCCGCTCGAGCGTAGACCGTTCGGGGACGGAAACCACTTCGAGTTCCACACCTTCGACGACGACGTGCTCGTGGTCTACTTCAAGCGCGAGGCGAAACGCACCATCCGCATGGTCGGCATCTACGACCATGACACCATACCCGACGACGAGTGATCGGAAAACCACAGGGAAACAAACAGGCGGGGCCATCCATAAGCCGGAGGCCCCGCCTTCGCATTCCAGACAGGAACAGGTGACGTCCATCAAAGACGGCCGAACGCCGAATCCATGTCCGCCAGAACCCCGGCAACGAGGCGACGGATGCCGGCCAAAGCCGTGGACGTGGAAACATACAGCCATCTCAATCCGGACAGTTCGACACAGGCGTCGACGTGCCCGCCATCCTCGAAGGACCGACGAAACCGGTACGAGAAGCGATCGACATCAGCCGTCCCCATCATCCAGCCCTTCCGCATCCATATGCCGTCAACGACAACGCCATCCACGAACCGGGATGGAGACGGCATCCATCCAACCAAGCCGGGACGATGACGTGGCCCGGGTCCCGGCGTCCATCTTCGTTTTCCCCTCCCGATCGGTTCCTTGGCGCACCATGCCACGGCGCACGCCGGGACGTCAACGGTCCACGCGACCCCTGCGGGGGCCCCGCGCGTCCCATTGACGCCCCGACGCGCACCGCGGCAAAGAGCGGTCGTCACCAACCGGAAAGGAAAACGAAGATGAACACCAAGACCCTCGACAACACCGCAAACGACCCCTGGGCGGACATCGCGACCGCCGACCTCGTCAACTACGTACGCAACACCGGACACTTCCCCGCCGCCGGATACCAGACACCGAAGCCCCAGGCCGGAATCGACCCCTGGGCGCCGACCAAGTGACCGGCTGGGGATGGCGGGGCCGGACGGGCCCTGTCCTCCCCTGACCGACCAGCAAAACGTGAATACGATTATCATCACGATAATAGCTATTTTTTGAACCGATCGGAGCAGGGCGAATGGCGGGAAACATCACATTGGACAACCTCGTGTCCGTGTCCGAACTCAGCCACGGAGGGGTCAGCAAGACGCTCAGCAGGGTGGGGGACAACAACCCCATCGTGGTCATGCGAAACAACAAGCCGGCCGCCATCGTCATCAGCCCGGACGATTACCGCCGACTCACCGAGGCCGAAGAGGACTTCGCCCTGTACCTCGAAGCCGAGGAACGAATGAAGAGGGACGACGGGACAAGACTCGGCATGGACGACGTGTTCGGCAAGGACTACAAGCCCGTCGATGACGGCTATGTTCCGGAGTTCGAATGATGGTCGTCGTCGTTTCCGTTCGTGACGACAACACCGTCTACAAGAAAGCGGCAAGAAGAATAAAAAAGGACCTGGCATAGTCGCACACGATAAAGGGGACGGAGTCCGATGACGGCTCCGCCCCCTTTGCCGTCGGCCGGACGGGCCGATCGGGCACGGAGGGCGGCATCGACCGTGGACCCATCCAATCCAATCCGGCCCGGTCCACGATCATGCCCACGCCGTGTGGGCCATGGCCGGCATCCAGGACCGTGGACCAAGGACCAGGAGGCCGAATGGGCCACGTCGATGCGTGTGGGCCATCAGCATGCCCTGCGCGCTTCCGGACCACATCATGCGAATGGACCAATGGTCCACATGCCGGACCAATCATGCGGCCCACGCGAAAGCCCATGTGAGGGCCGGCATCGCGGACCACCCTGACGGACCACGGTCCATTCGGCGGACCAACCAAATACGTGGTCCACGCGAAAGCCCATGCGGGGACGGCCACGCGGACCACCCCTGGTCCATGGACCGGGCCGGACGATGGCGTCCCCGTCCACCGGGCCACGGTCCAAGGACCATATGGGCAGGTCGGCGGGCGGACCCGGTTCATGCGGTCCATGGCCCGAGAGCCCACCGCCATCGGGCCGGTCTCCCCAAACGCACATGGAGCGGAGCCATGCGCATCGCGCGGCGCGCCCGGGACCGGTGCCGCATCCCCGACAGTCGACGAGCGGGCTCCCGACCGTGGACGTCTCCCCGTTCGGCAGGAGCCGGCACCCGCCGGGGGCGCCATGCCCGGCCTCCGTGCGGCAGCCGGCCCCGAACAAACAGCGGCACAACAGACACATACGCGAAATAAAACCCGACATGAAAACCAGCACCCAGACAGACGAAAAAGCACGACACAGAAACCAGAAACAACGAAGACAGAACCAAGAACCCACACAGCCAGCCACAAGGTACGACGCCATCAGAAAACCCAAGAAAAAGCACATCCCGATGCAATCTCCGAAGGAGATGGACTTCTTGCACCCACCGCCTCGCGGCGGCCGCCTATCGGCGGAACGGCAACGTTTTTGATGGTGTTTGCCGTCCGGGCGTCCGATATCGGGGTTCGGCGTTATCGACGGGACGGGAGACGCGGGCCGGGTGGGGGCGCCATGAACGATGGGAACATGATCCAGGAGCCGCCCGCATGCCCGGTGTGCGGGCTCGCGGTGGAGGAGCGGGACCCGCGCCGCGGGAAGCCGCTGTCGATCCACCGGGCATGCCGGAACCGGCGCCGGGAGGAGCTGAGGAAGGAACGGGAACGCGGACGCCGCATGTCGCAGGAGTCGCTCCTGATGGCATCCAGGAACGACGTCGCCGAGGCGGCCGCCGAACTGCGCCGGCGGGTGGCATGGCGCAACGAGGCCGTCGGCCCAGCCGACCACGGGACGGTCGAACTGTGCTACTGGTCGGTCAGATGCATGGCGGCGCTCATGCGGCTCGAACCGGAAACGCTCATGGCATACGAGGACCGGTGGGCCGTGGACCTGGCCCGGTCCATCGGACGCAAGGGCATGGACCGGATCGCGGGCCTGACCGGCTGGAGGGGTCCACGCCCATGGACCATGGACCCGGCCATGACCGACACGGGCGAGTCCCACACGCTCGAGGGCATGTGGCCCGAACCCGGGCCCGGGGTGGACGACGAATGGCGCGCCGACCTGGACCACGACGACGGCGCGGGCCCGCGGGCCGTCGGCATGGACCGGATCATCGAGGGCATATGGGCCGAGGACCATCGAGGACGCAACGGCGCGGACCACGGATGGTGGTCCCTCGACGAAGGGGCCAGGCCATGAGCGACCGCCCAGGGACCACAGGGGCCACAAGCGAATGGCCCAGACCCGGCCGATGCAGATGGGCCCGGTGCCCGCACCCCGAGACCCTGGTATGGGCGGACGGGTACTGCTCGGCCCGATGCCGGCGCCAGGCGCGCAAGGCGGAACCGGGACGGGTGCCGGCCGGCCACTGCCGCATGTGCGGCGAACCCGTGTACAAGCCCGCCCAGGGACCCGTGCCCGACTTCTGCTCCGACCGGTGCCGCAACAGGTGGAACCGGCTCACCCGCACCGGGACAAGTGCCCGCCCACGGCGATCGTGCCACGAATGCGGCGCACGGCTCGATACCGGCACGCGAGGCGAATACTGCGGCGACGCATGCCGCAAGGCACATGACTACAAGACGGCGCGCGATCGGCGCATGCTGCGCTCCGCCGCCAACGCCGGAACCATCGAAAGGCTCAGAATGAACGCCGACGACCTGCTGACGAGGGCGCACGCCATCGAACTGGACACCGAAACCATACGGCGACATGGCATCGAGACGCGCGCCCGCACCCACATCCTGCTCATGCGCATGCTCACGCTCGCCGCCGCCCACGACCCCCGGTCCCTCACGCAGGCGGGACCCGACGGCCAGATCGGCCGCATCATCGACGCATGCGACCGGACCGGCGAGGACGGGGACGCGGAACGACTCCTGCGCCGCCACGGACCGGCCCGCGGCGCCGCAGGAAAAGGAGAGGAGCACGCATGGCCATCAGCATGACCAAACTCAGCAGCGCCGACTACTACCTCGACCGCACGCGCGAGGCGCTCCAGGCCGACGGCGCCATACCCGACGAGGCCACGCCCGGACCGCTCACAGGCCCCGACCCAGCCGCCTACTACAACGCCGAAGGCAACCCGCCCGGCCGGTGGATCGGATCGGCCAGCCGGCTGCTCGGCGGCGAGACCGGACGGCAGGCCGGCGCCGAGACCGTGCGCATGCTCATCAACGAACGCCGAAACCCCGAAACCGGCCGCAGCCTCGACCAGGCCGGCATACGGGCCGACAACGACGGGCAGCCGCCCATCGCCGGATACGACCTGACCCAGACCGTGCCCAAAAGCGTGAGCATCCTCTGGGCGTTCGCCGACCAGGACACGCGCCGCGCCATCGACGAATGCCTCCACCAGGCGGCCGACATGACCATCGGCTACTTCGAAGCCGAATACGCGGCCACCCGGGCCGGGGCCGGCGGCGTCGCCAGCACGGCCTGCGACGGGGTCGCCGGCTTCGCCTTCGACCACTGGGACTCCAGGGACGGCGACCCCCACCCGCACACGCACCTGGTCATCTCCAACCGGGTGCGCCGCACCACGGACGGCCAATGGACCGCGCTCGACGGCCGCGCCGTCTACGGGGCCACCGTCGAACTGAGCGAATACAACGCCAACCTCGTCAAGGACCTGCTCACCCAACGACTCGGCTGGGCCTGGCACGAACCGGCCCGCGCCCGCGGACGCGGCACCAGGGCCGTGGCCGGCGAGGTCCAGGGAGTGCCCGAGGAGCTCATCGACGCGTTCAGCGGACGCGACAGGGAGATCGAAACCCGGCTCGCCGCCATCATCGACGAGGAGGAACGCCGCACCGGCCATACGATCGGATGGAAACGACGCGCCGAACTCCACAAACAGGTCTGGCTGGAAACCCGCAAGCCCAAGACCGACGCCCGACCCGGACTGGCAGAACTGACCCGACGATGGCACGGCAAACTGCGGGCCGAAGCCCCCGGCACCAGCATCGACGCCATGTGGCAGGCGGTCGACTCGCACCGGGACAGGACCATAGAACTGGGACAGACCGCCTCCCGGGCCGCGGGCATCCGCCTCGCCGGACAGCTCGCCGACCACCAGACACCCGGCCAGACGGAACTCGAACGGCTCGCCGACGCTGCCATGGCACACACCGAACGCACCCGTGCCACATGGACGCTCAGCAACATCCGGGCCGAAGCCGAACGCCTCCTCGCCGACATCCGGCTCGACCCCACGGCCCGCGCCGACACCGCCAACCAGGTCGCCGAACTCGCCATCCGCCGCTGCGTGAAAATAACCCCGACCCGCTACCGTGCAGGACAGGCCGGCGACGACCCCGCGCTCGTCAGCCGCGCCGGACGCAGCACGTTCGACGACCCCACACTCGACCGATACACCAGCCAGACGATCCTCGACATGGAAAAACGCGTCATGGCCACGTTCGGCCGGGCCGACCCTCTCGCCTGGGGACCCGGGGAGGGCACCCGGCTCATCCAGTCCATGCGGGCCGGCGGAAACCGGCTGAGCGACGACCAGGCGAAGGCCGCCGCATACCTGCTCGAGAACCCGCACGCGGCCAGCGCGCTCATCGGCCCCGCCGGCACCGGAAAGACGACCACCATGCGCGCCGTCGCCCGAGCATGGGAGACCCGGCACGGGAGGGGATCCGTGCTCGGCCTGACCCTGTCCGTCCGGGCCAGGGACGAGCTCGCCGACAGCATCGGCACCAACGCGATCACCATCGCCAAGCTCCTCGACAACGTATCCGAACGGCACCGGGCGCAGACCGACGACCTGCGACGCGAATACCGGTGCCGGCTCGCCGCGGCGCGCACCCCCGCCGAACGCGACCGGATACGCCGCGCCATCAGCGAATCCGACGCCCGGGAACAGGCCGGCCTCATCCACCCCGGACAGCTCGTCATCGTAGACGAGGCGGGCATGGTCGGCACCCCGGAACTGGACGCCATCGCCGAACTGTGCGAACGGGCCGGAGCCAGGCTCGCGCTGACCGGCGACCCCATGCAGCTCGACGTGCCCGCCGCCCCGGGCGGCCTGCTCGCCTGGGCCGAACGGGAACACCGGTGCGCGACCCTCACCAGCCTGTGGCGTTTCCGCAGCGACCCCGGGCTCTGGGCGAACGACCCCGACGGCGGACGGGCCAGATGGGCAGGCGAGGGCGACGCCACGCTGCGCCTGCGCGCCGGCGGCGACCGCGCGAAACCGGACAGCGTCGAGGCATGCCGCCGGCTCGTCGCCGAATACGCGGCCCACCACCGTCTCCACTGGGGCGAGGACCGGGAATGCGAGGAGGAGGCGTACCGGATGACCCTGCAACGGCAGAAGACGGGCAAGACCACGCTCCTCGTCGCCGGCACCAACGAACAGGTGCGCGCCATGAACCAGCGCACCATCCTCGAACGGCGCGTGCTCGGCCTGTCCGACGGGGACCCGTCCCGCCTCGCCACGCTGTCCGACGGCCTGAAGATAGGAGCCGGGGACCGGATCGTGTCCCGCGCCAACGACCACCAGGTACGTGGCCCCGACGGACACCGCATCGAGAACGGCATGGCGTTCACCGTCACCCGCATCGACACGGACGCGATCACATGCCGCGACGCGGACGGAAGGCAATGGACCATACCCCGGGACTGGGTGAAAGCGAACTGCGAGGCCGGATACGCGACCACCATCCACAAAAGCCAGGGCATGACCGTCGACCGGTGCGCCGCCATGTTCCCCTCCGACGCGCGCGTCCCATGCAACCTGCAATACGTGGCCGCCACACGAGGCCGCGAGGAGAACCACCTCCTCTACGCATGCAAGGACGAGAAGACCCGGCAGACGGAAGCCATGCTGTCCGGATCGGACACCGACCCCGAAGCCATCGCCCGCCAACGCATGCTCTCCACGCTCCTGACGCGCCCCGACACGCGCACCGCCACCGAAACCCGCATCGACGAACACGAGGAGAGATACAGCCTGACACGACTCCTGCGCGAACACGACTACGCAGCCGGCCTCATCGCCGGCCCCCACCTCGAGGCCAAACTCCGCCAATGCCACAACCCGGGCATCGTGAGCATGATCACGAGGTCCCCGAACTGGGAATGGCTGCGCGCGCTATGGTCCCGCGCCTGGATGACCGACCCCAAGCGGGCCATGGCCATCGTCAGCCGCGACATCAGCCCCAAGGACGAGCACGGAAACCGGCAGGACCCCGCCGCCGTCATGGCCGGCCGGCTCAGCAGCGGCCTGCTCGACCGGCTCAACGGCGCGGTGCGCGACGACTGGACCGCCGGCATCATCCCGCCCATCAAGGCATCCAGAAACACCGCCGCCCTCGACCTGGTGCGCCAGAACGAACTCCTCATCACCCAACGGGCCGACGCCCTCGCCCGACAGGCCGCCACGGGCGAACAGCCCTGGTCGAGGACCGTCATGGAAACGGCGCGGAAACACGGCGACCACAACCTGCTGCGCGACGTGGCCATCTACCGGGACATGTGGCACATCGACGACCCCGACCAGCCCATCGGGCAAAGGCCGCCGGGCCGGTCCGGCCGGCAGGAACAGCACTGGTGCAACCTCGACGCACGCATCACCGGACAAGGAAGCGGCGTCGTCAACCCCGGCAAAACCCGGAAGGCCAACCGTAATCGGCCGGAAAACCCGACGCCCCGCGTGGAGACGCCGAACCCCGCAGCCATGGAGGAAAGGAACCCGCAATGGAAGACACGGCAGGAACCATCATCGAACAACTCGCCCGATGGGCCGACGCAATGACCCGGACCCTGGACTCATGGGACACCGGCACCCTGATCGTCCTCGCCGTCACGCTCACGGTGCTCGCCGGCGTCACCGGCCGCGCCACCACCGGCGGCGGACTCATCAGGCAGATCCTGTGGATCACCGTCACCGCCATACTCACCCTCATCGCCGTCGCGACCGTCTGGACCATCGCGAGCCGATACCTGCCCATCCCCGAGCTCGAAACGCTCCTGCGAAACCTCGCCGGCCACCAGCCCCTCTTCCGGAGCCTGGACACGGCGGCACGCATACTACGATGGTGACGATGGGGAAACGGGATACGATGGAGTGACTGACACCGGAGCAAGGAGGGAAACGGACGTGGAACGACGGATAATCATGTGTCGCCGACATCCGGTGCTGGCCTTCGACTACGATCCTTCATCGGGAAAGGCCGTCGGCAGCGGCCGTATACTGGATTGTTCAAGGTTGCCTCTTGAACTCATCTCCCACGGCAAACCCGCGATCTACGCGAAAAGCATCGATGCTTGGTGGAGAAGAAGGGCCATCCCACCCACTCGGGATGGGATACGCGGCATACTTGACTCGATGGGAATAAGATCGGCGGTGGAACTCCTCAACCGCTCGCATGGACTCAGCCTTTCCGACCAGTATTGGGTCAAGCCCGAATCATCCGACCTCGAATGGGATACCGTGAACTTCTTCACCAACCCGTTTGACGAGGAACTTGGACGAACCCTCCTGACTGCCCGTTCCTCCTCCCACAGGTTCAGCCTCAACGCACCCGACGCATCCACCGGCGGCGACCTTCCGAAACGATGGACCATTGCGGGCGACGGCACCAGGATACTGATCAAAGCCGGACGTACCGGACAGGAACCGGTCAACGAACTCATCGCATCGGACCTTTGCTCCAGGCTCGGCATACCAGCAGTCAGATATAATCTCGGCGAATACGACAACAGGCCAGTATCCACCTGTCCCGAAATGCTGACGGACACCGAGGAACTCGTATCCGCATGGCAGATTCTCGAATCGGTGAAGAGGGATAATCGCCTGAGCGCCAGGGACCAGTGGATCAGGGCGGCGCAACTGTTCGGCTGCGAAGGGGCGGCGGTGGTGCATGCGACCGACGATTGGCTACTCGTGGACTACCTCATGCGAAACATCGACCGCCATTACAATAACTTCGGTCTCATCCGCGACGTGGAGACACTGCGGGTCCGGCCCGCGCCGTTGTTCGACACCGGAGCCTCTCTGTGGTGCGGAGAGCTCGCCATAGACAACCGCGACTACAAGGCCAAACCGTTCTACGCGACTTATAAGACGCCGACAGCCCGCCGACAGCTGCGCCTCATATCCGACTGGACCAGATATGACCTTGGCAAGCTCGATGGGTGGGAGGAACAGGTGGGACACCGCCTGTCAGTCACGGGACTCGTACCTGAAACGCGAATCACGGCCATCGCGACCATGCTTTCCGCCCGTATCCGCGAAGTCCGCTCACTGGCGGAGTCCGCCGGCGATGACAGCACCCACAAAACGGTGGTCATGGGTGCCGAAACGGGAATAGGGACCGGCATGCTTCCGTGGCCATCACCCATGGAACAGGTGGAAACGGGGAATCTCCACTGGCAGTCCACGACAAGCGGCCCGACATCGTTCTAGAACAACGGGTCCATGCCCTCGCCGGGGATACTGCGGCGTTTCGAGGCGCGGCGGGCAATCACCACCCACCTGCCATCACGGTTCTGCGCCTGGGCGTCCCACAACCCGTCCTCGAAGCCGCGACGCTCCCCATGCCGTATCTTCCAGGCCGCGGCCCACGCCGCACGTCGGTTCGCCGACTCCGCCACCACATGCCAGCCCGGATGGGCTTTCAGCCATGACGCCAGACCGGGCCCATTGCGCTTCACCGTGCCGATCGGCCGCGCGTCCTCGACCACGGCGTCCAGTCCCTCGCCGCGGCAACGCTCGAGAAACCCTTCCGCAGCCGTCGCATCATCGAACATGACCCTTATCACCGTCTTCGCCATAGGCAGGCATTTTACAGAACCGCACGCGACCGGAACCGGAGAGGGCTCCATGGAGAAGGAGATTCGGTCTGGAACTGACGATGAGACGGAAACGAGTGGCCGTGTTCGTCTCGGATGGGTTTCCCGGGAGCCGGCAGTCTGCCTGAGTGTGGGCCGGACCTAGACTCGAAAAACTGATCAGGGAAAAAGGAAACGGGAGAGTCGGGGGAATCCTGAGCCCGAGCGCGGCGTTTGAAATCCATTGGACAATAACTGACGGCATGCCGTTGACATGGGGTGATTCTCCGGTATGAGGCTGATGGTGGTAAGGCGCAATGAGATTCACCGGGGCGGCGTCAAGGTCTGGAATGATGCATGATTCGATATGCTGTCGTGTCCATCTCCAACGGGAACAGACGGAACAATGGACGGTTTCTTGAGTCTGTTGGATCGCGGATTGCAGATGCTGCCGGATGGGTGCGCTCGACGACCTCATCGGGAGCATTCGGGCGGAACGCGCGGCGAGGTGGAACTGATCAACGAGGGTGATGATGGACACCAATGTGATGCTGTCCGCCATCATATTCCGTTCCGCCAACGCGGTAAGGACGATTGAGTTGGCGTCGGGACGTGACCATGGACTCGGCCGGCGTGAGGATAGGCAGCCCTTCCATCATCACGCCGACCGAGTTCGTGAGCGTGTTCTTATGACGTTCCCGCGCCGGCTCGAAGCAGAGTGGCGGTCTCAGCCGTGAGTCCGGCCGGCACGCAGCATGCGGGCCTCATCGGTGTCGCGGATGCGCAGGTCGGTGACGGTGAACGCGAGGATGGGGCCGCCCTTCTCGGGCCGGTAGAGACGTGGCCTGCCGGCGAACTCGACGATCTGGCCGCCGGCGGCCCCGAGCATGCGGTTGTGGACCGCCCCGGTGGCGGGGATCAGGGCGACGGGGATGTCGGCGCCGCCCTCCCGGGTCACGCAGCGCAGCATGCGCACGCGTGTGCCGTCGGGCAATGTGATGCCTCGGATGCCGGCCGGCAGGATCTTCGCTATGCCGGGGCAGGAGCCGATGCCGAGACGGATGCCGGAACCGCTGTGCTCCCGCCGCGTGGTGTCCGCTGTCATTGTGCTTCCTTTCCGGTGTCGGGTATGGTGACCGATGGTCCGTCCTGAGGGAACAGGCGGTCGATCTGGTCGACGGTCATGTTGGCGGTGCATGCGCTGATCGATTTGGTGAGGGTCTGCTGTGCGGAGGTGAGCTTGTCGTAGTCGTCGGATCCGGCGTCGACCAACGTTCGCGCCTGTTTCGCGGCCTTGGCCAGGCCCGTGCAGTCGTCCGGCGTGGGGTCGGGAAGCCTGTCCACGGCATGTTCCGCTTTGGGCAGACTGGATTTGAGATCGTCGAGCCGGTATCCGGCGGCCTTCGGCAACGCCTCGGCATACCATTCGTCGGCCAATGCGCGGACAGTGGATTCCTTCTCCTGCCGGCCGATCGCGTCGAACAGGTCGGTCGCGTTGCCTAGGTCCTTGTCGCCGTGGCGGATGAGCGTCTGGCCGAACGTGTCGATGTTGCCGCCGTCCGGGGAGTTGAGGATCGACCGGGCCTTGTTGGCGATGTCCTCCGTGGAACCGGTGAATTCCGATGGTTCCGAAGACGGGTCCGTCCGGGACTGGTTTTTCGTATCCTTGCCGCTGTCTGTCGCCTGTTGGGCGGATTGAGGTTCTGGTTGATCGGATGTCGTGGACTGGAACGGGTTGAGCGCGATCGTGGCCGCCAATGCGATTACGGCCGCGACGGCGAGCAGCAGCGCCTGCCGTTTCGGCTCCATCCGCTCGAACCGGTCTCTCGCTCGGCCGAGAAGGCCCTGACGTTCCCTGTGCTCGCCTTTGCGTGGTGTCTCGTCCGTCATGATGGTGCTCCTTTCGAATGGATGATGGGCTATAGTCCCGGATCGTTGCCGGGCAGGCCGTTGCCGTCGCTGGGGGCCGGCACGCTCCAGCCGTTGCCGGGCTGGGAGCCGGTTCCGCCCGATTGCCCCGACTGTCCCGACTGTCCCGACTGGTATTGGGGTATCCATTGCTGTTGCTGCTGTGGCGGCGTCGGGTCGGGGACGGTCTGCTGTTCGGACTGCCGTTCCCTCTCCTGGCGTTCCCGTGCCGCTTTCTCCTCGGCCGCGCGCTTGGCCTTCGCATGCTCCGCCTGCGTGGCGATGGCCTGTTCGAGGGTCTTCCTCGCCTGCTCGACCCGGGAGACCAGATCCTCGAGCTCCTTGACGGTGACGTCCTTGCCGGGCTCGGCGGCCCGTTCGAGGATCGTCGTCAGATCGTCGATGGCCGTGCCGGTGTCGTCGTCGCGCTTCGCGCCGTCCCGGAGCTTGGTGGCCTCGCCGACCGCCTTCGCGAGCGATTCGCGCGCGTCGGCCTCCTGTTTGATGGCGAGGGCCCTCCTCGCCGCCGACACCAGCGTGTTCGTGTCCTTATTGGCCTTGCCCGCGCGGTCCTTCAACGATCCAGCATCCCTGATGGACAGCCGGGCGGCGGGCTCGTCGAGTATCCTCGCGTTGTCCGAAATCCGCGCGTCCAGACGGCTCCATGCCTTCGCGTCGGCGAGGTCGGACGCCTTGTGGGCTTTGGCGAACCGAGTCGCAATCGTATTGGTCTCCCGCAGCACGGCCTGCGCCTGTTCCGCGCCGTGGCGGGCGGACGCGGTGACGGCGCCGGCGGCGATCACGCCGACGAGCGCCACGGCGGCGACCACGGCGAGCACCGTCAGTACGATCCGGCCGGCATGGACCGAACGGGCGGGCTCATCGGCATCCATATCGGTGCCGAATCCCGGGATCGCGTCCTGGTGCATGTCATCCAGGTCATCGGATGGCGACGTGTCGTCGGATGCCGGCAGGGGGATCGCATGCGCGCCGGAAGGCGGGGGAGCCGTCACATCGCCACCGGCCCCCGGTCCTGAGGCCTGCGGCGGTACAATCCTTTCCTCCTCTTGGGGAAGATCGGGCTCATGGCCGGTATCGGTGCCGTCGTCGCCGGCGGCCGGCGTGGGGGAGGGAGTCTCGTCCGGTTCCGAGAGCAGGCGGCGGATCCAATCGTCGCCGTTCTCGGCAGGGGAGTCGAGTTGTTCGAACAGGTCCGGCATGGTCATGGGCGCATGCCTCCCCTCGGGCCGATCGTCGCGCGTATCGTGGCCGTGAGCCGGTCGAGCTGTTCCAGGGAATCGAGATCCCGTTCACGGGCGATGCCTTCGAGCCGTTTCGCGAGCTTCAGCTCCTCGTCCGGGTCCCGGGGCCGGTACGAGTCGGGGTTCCAACGCGGGTCCCCGGCCTCGTCGAGCAGGGCGCGTCCCCGTGACGCCAGTGCGCGCGCCTCCTCGGCCTCCTCATGGGACAGGGGTGCCTTCCGGTCGTCGAGCCGTCGTTCGATGGAGGCGATGGCCTGGTCGAGCCGGTCGCGGGCCGCGAGCTCCATGGACCTCCAGTCACGCCACCGGTCGGACAGTTCCCGCAGATCACCGCCGGTGTCCGCGGCGAGCTGGCGTGACAGGCGGTCGCGTTCCGGCCCGTCGGGCATGCGGCGGATGCCGTCGCGGGAACGCCGGTAGCCGTCCAGCCGCTCCTCGCAGCCCGCCAGCGTGGCCATGAGCACGTCGGCGGAGGGATCGTCATGCGAGGCGGGCGAGGGAGGCGTCCCGTAGGCAAGGAGCGTGGAGGAGACGAAATCCTCGCCGCCCCGCCAACGGCCGGTGAACGCCGGTTCCGTCTTCCATCCGCCGCGCCGGCGATACCACGACTCGTATTCGACCTCCCGGGCGCGTCGGCGCGAGGCATGCTGTTCGCCGTCCATGTGATGCGCGTGGGAGGATTCTCCCGTGCCGGCCGCCGTCAGGTATTCCTTGACCCGGGCGAGGGCCTGGTGGATGTCCTGCATGAGGGCCGGCATGTACATGCCGCCGTTGGGGGAGGCCGCGGCCAGGTCCGCATGGCATTTCAGGGCGAACACCTCGGCCACCACGTCGTCGTGCTCGATCCAGCAGGCGGGCAGCGTCTGCTCCCATGTGGGGAACGTGCGGCACAGCCATTCGCCGTAGCGGATCGCGTGCATCGTCATCAGGTCGATCTCCGTGCGCGAGGGCGCGCCGGTCCAGTCGATCGGCCGGGCCATGCCCATCGTCTCCCAGGAGCGTTGCGGCATCGCCGTCCACAGGCCCGGCCCGTATTCCGGCTCTTGCGGAGGCTCGCCGGTCAGGTTGCGCACGGTCTGCTCGATCTGCGCGGCCAGGCTGGCCGACGGTTCCTTGCCCCTGATGCGCCTTGTACACGTCCGACAGGAGCATGGTCAGCCGCGCGGCCGACGCCGACGCGGCGTCGAGTCCCCGGGGCCAGTCGGCGGCCGGCGGCACGGGGGATGAGACGCCGCCGGCGGTACCGGTCCGGCCTCCCGTCATGCCGGCCAGGATCTCGCCGACCTCGTCACGGGTGTCGTCCATCACCTGTCTCCTTTCGCGTCATGCCACCATCCGCGTTCCATGAAATGCGGGGCGTGGACCAGGGCCGGCGCCTCGCGTACGGGCTGGACGACCATCCATCCGCGCGGCAGACGGCTCAGCTCCCACGGCAGTACGGTCTCCTCTGCGCCGCGGCGTTCCGTGACCCCTCCGAGCGGGCCCTGTCCCGGATTCCATGTGGACTCGAAACGGGTGACCTCATGCCGGCCGATCTGCATGCCCCCACCATTCGAGGCTGTCCCGGTCGGTGACGCCGCCCAGCATGATCCGGTTGCAGTTGTTCCAAACGGTCTGCTCGGTCTCCCGGTCGTAGTCGCGCACCATCATGTCGCGCGACTGCTCGACCACGAGCAACTGATAGCCGTTGCCGCCGCCCTGCGTGATCGCGTTGCGCAGGCCGCCCCACGTCTCGATGTTGCTCAGCTCGTCGAGCACGAACCGGGCCGGCGGCTCGATCTTGCGCAGGTTGGGTCCCGACGCCTCGCGCGACAGGGCGAGATCCTGGCACGCCTCCTGGAACGTGTCCAGCAGGAGCACGGCGAACAGGCCCGCGTTCACGCCTCCGCCCGCCTGCGATTTCGGCCGGCTGAGCACGTACACGGTGTCATGATCCTCGACCATGCGCCTCGGATCGATCAGACGCGGGTCGCGCGGCGAGAAATCCATCGTCGAACGCACCTTCGGGTCCGCGAGGATCGCGAACGCGTTCCTCACGCCGAACCATTCGCTCGACCGTTGGCGCGTGTCCATGGTCTCCAGGCCACGGATCGTGTCCGCCCAGCGCAGCATCTCCCGTTCGCCCGTATGCTCGCGGATCAGGTCCGCGGCCTCGAGCGCCTTGCGGGGGCTGACCGACCACTCGTAGCATTTCGAGATCGGCAGGTTGCTGATCGCCGCCGCATACAGAAGCGCCTGGATATAGCCTCCCGCGCTCACGCCCCACTCCCTGTTGTTCGACCCCTGGCCCAATCCGCCCACACCCACCAGGGTCTGCGCGCGGCGCATCGCCGTGGTCGGGTCCTCGCAACCCTGCAACGGGGTCCAACGCATGTTGTGCCGGGTCAGCGGATCCGCCGCGCCCAACCCCTCCGGGTCGAAGATATGGACACGGCCACGGCCGCCGTACCGGGCCCCGTTCGACGGATCCGCCACACCCCTCTCCCGCAGGCGACGGGTCGCCGAGATGATGTCGCTGCGCGTCGACGTGGCCAGCACGAAGCCGGGCGCCTCCACCACCGCGGGGATCACGACCGTCACTGTCTTGCCGGACCTGGTCGGTCCCAGCACGTACGCGTGCATCTCCAACGACAGCCAGACACCGACGTGATGGCATTCGCCCACGTACATGGCCGCCTGCCAGGGCCTCGGCCACACCGGGTCGCCGCCCATGCGACGCTCCCGCATGGCCGCGGCCAGCATGGCCGGCAGCACGCTCGGCACCATCGTGCGCATCACCTCGCGCACCCCGCACGCGGCCGCGACCTGACGACGCGTGGCCATGCCCGGAGCCGAGGACAGGCGATCTACGAGCCGCTCCCCGGAATCACGGTACGCGTCCCAGAACGCCCACAGCACGGCGCACACGGCCAACGCGGCCATCCAGAAGGGCATGGCCAGCAGCCCGCCGGCCACCGGGTCGCCGCCCGCCGCCGCGAACAGCAGCAGCGTGAACGCCATCGCCGCGAGCAGAACGCCCACGGCCAGACGACGCACCAGCACCGACCCCTCACGCGACAGGGCGGCCAGAAGCCGCGTATGCTCCGCCAGCCACACGCCCGCACGCGAGTCCTCGAACCCACGCCACACGGCCATGACCCGACGGCGCGAATCGACACGCGACCCCTCCACGCCCCGGCCGGCATCGCCCTCCAGATCGGGCGCCAGCTCCTCATACCAGGGACGATCCCCGGACGCATCCGCCATCAGCGGCCTCCTCACCAACGAATACGGAAAACGGATACAACAAAAACGATGCGGTTCAGGCCGCGGACCTCAGGTCGCTCGTGTCGAACAGGGCGGACAGGGTCGGACCGGCCAGGGCGCGCACCATGCGCGGATGCTCCGCGCCGACCCTCCACACCCCCAGCCCCTGCGGCAGCGTGGGAATCACCCGCCGCTCGTCCTCGCTCAGATCCGGGACCAGCCGGCTGAGCATGTCGATGTTCGACCCGCCCTGACGGAAGATGATCTTCGTCTGCATCTGGTTGAGGATCTCCTCGACACGGCCACGCAGCTCGCTGCCCTCGCCGAACACATGCGTCATGTCGTTCACGCCATGCACGATCAGCCAGGTCGCGCACCCCCAATGGCCGGCGGACCGCTGCCTGGTCTGCAACGAGTCCACCAGACGCGCGTTCGACAGCAGATCCCACGCCTCCTCGTCGACCACGATCCGCCGCCTCCCGTCACGCCCCTGCAGCAGACGGTCGATCCACGAGCTCACCGCCGCCGTGAACACGCGCTTGAGCTGCTCGTTGTTCAACGCCGGACTCGACGTGTCGAACACGATCATCGGGCTCGACGGGTCCAACCGGATGGTGGACTCCCTGTCGAACATGCCCGACAGGGTGCCGCCACGCACCATCGGCGCATACACGCGAGCCGCCGCGGCCGCCGCCGCACGGGCCAACGCCGGCTCATGCTCGAAACCCGTCATCGAGGGCGACTCCCCATCCACCCATGCACGGTCCGCGAGACGGTCCACCGCCGCCTCCAACGTCATCGGCCCCGTGCCGAACGACACCGCCACACGGTCCACGACCACCTGCATGTCGCGATCCAGCGGGAACGGGCCTCCATCCTCGCGCAATGCCTCCGCCAGGCTCATGAACGCCGCCTTGCGCCCGGAAAGCACCTCCTGACGCCACAAATCGTCCTCGCCGGCGGACGGACGGTCCGGCAACGCGAACGGGTTCAGATAATGGCCGCCGCCCGGCGAGACGACCTGGCCTCCCACATGATTGGCGACCCGGCCCCACTCGCCCTCGCGATCCGACTGGACGATCACATGACGGCCCGCCTCGATCTCACGCAACGCCATCACCTTCGCCGCGAACGACTTGCCGTTGCCGCGCAGGCCGCAGATGAACACGTCCGGACTGGTCGTCATATGCGGGCCGTGAACGCCCGGCGCGTCATACGTCGCCCACGAATCGAACCGCCACAACTCACGCGACAGCACATCCACGCCGATGACCGGCCCGTCGATGCGAGGCGCCCCCGACCCCGCCACCAGCGTGGACAGGACCCCCGCACGCCCCGTGCTGGTCTGATGCCACGCCGTGACCGGCCGCACGCGGAAATCACGGGTCATCATGTCCACGGGGGAGGGCGAACCGAGGGGCAGACGCCCCTCCTCGTCCGCGTCCACCATGCGCCGACGCCGTTTCGCATCCGCGGCCATCGCGCGCATCAGACCCGGGGCCACGCCCATCGCGTCCTCCACCGCATGCCGGTCGGCGCGACGGAACGCATGCGCGGGCATCGGCCCGGGCTCCACACCCGCCGTCAGACAACACTGCATCCACATCGCCTCGCGCAGCGTCAACCCCGTCGCCACCGGCACCAGACCCAGACAGAACACGCCGCGACGCATGCCCTCGCCCAACCGGTGTTCTCCCTCCAACACCGGAGCATCCCCAGTCGAACCAGACATCACGCCAACCTCCGACGATCAGGCCCACACACAAGACGAAAGCCCGCCGGACACGCCGACGGGCCGGAAGCGAAACGACGACGGACGGTCACACCGAGCCGCCCATGCCGCCCACCAGCACGCCGACCAACACCATCGCGGCCACGCACAACACGCACAGCAGCACATTGCCCCAGAACGCGCGACGACGCTGGCGACGGCTCATCGCCACCACCTCGTCACGGAAACGGCTCCCCACATACCGGGACGACGGACGGGCCCGCAGCATCCAGAACGCGCGATACGCGAACGACGCCGCGGCCACCACCAGCAGCAACACCAGAACCGACAGCATGACACACTCTCCCAATCAGCCCGCCGACACCTGAACCGGAAAACGGAAGACGCGACGGACGGGCAAGCGGCCACGCCTCCACGGACACCACCAGCGGGACCGCCGATAACGGCCGGCGGCCACGGTGGCAGCCACGAGGACTCGGGCATGAACAGGAACGTGCCCGAGCCGGGAAACCCGGTTATCGTCAGAAAACGGAACAAGAAAAACGATCCGGGAACCGGATCCGAGGAAAACCGATACGGAAACAACGAACGGAAGGAGCAAGGGCATGGAGCAGGAACATGGCACCGATGCCGCGGCGATATGCAAGGGAGTGCTGCTGCGCGTCGGGATGGCCGCCGCCATGGCGACGGCCGTGCTGGGATTCCTCTCCTACCAAGTACTGCCGCGCCTGAGGAAAACGGACTACATCAAAATGGTCTCCGACGCGGACGCGCAAACCGCGCTGACCCTGGCACCGCTCGTCCTGCTGGCCATCTGCTGCCTATGCGTATACCCGCTGATCGGACACGGGAAAAGAAGCCGCGCGGATGCGGCGGCCGTGGCCTGCACCGTCGCCTCGTTCGTCCTTCTGGGGGCGGGAATGGTGAATATGGCGGTCGAGAAAACGGTGACCCCGCTGCTCGCGGTCTCCGTGTTCCTGTTCTGCCTCATGCTCGCCCACACGATGCTCGCCGGCATGAAGACGGCGCTCGAATGGGTCGGCCACGGCGACAAGGCGGACCCCGCACGACTCACGTTCATCTGGGGCGTGATCGTCTTCGCGGCGGGACTGATCGTTCACTAGAATCAGGAACGTGATCAGACAAATCCCCGTAGGAGAGAAAGCCACCGTCCTCGCATCCCTGGCCTACATCATCGCGCTGGCATTCTACAAGCACTGGCTGCGTTCCCAATATGATGTCATGAACGGATCTCTGATCGAACGGGCCTTCGCCACCGCCGGAAAACCCTGGTACTGGTTTTTCCTGCTGACCGGATTCGCGTTCATAATCCTGCTGGTCTGCATGGGAGTCCATCTGTTCAGAAAAGACATGGACAAGCCGGGAAACCTCGTCGGCGTGATACTGAACATCGTGCTGATCGTCATCCTCGTGACCGTCTTCTGGGACCCCATCTTCACCACATTCGTCGTGCTCGCGTTCGTGGCCGGCACAAGCGCCGCCGCGATGTCCTAATAAATTCAACAAAACACGTGAAAACGGATCATCACGGATATACGGTGGTTGGGACGGCCGATGGGAGAAAGGGAAGTTGATTATGAATGCAAACACGTCAAATTCGGATGGAGGCGAAAACGCCACGGGCGAGAGCATGAAGAAGAATATTCCGGGATTGTGGTTACTGCTGCTGGACGTGGCCGTAGCTCTGGCGGGTTTCTGCACAGGAGTGCATTTTTTCTGGAAAGATCAGAATGAAGGCGGCGTCGTAGTCGCGGCAGCTATGTCGGCAGCCTTGGCTGTCGTTCCAGGGGAAGTGTTCGGTCCCATGCTCGGCCGTGATAAATCGAAGAAGTTCGAGGCATGTATCTTTCTCACGTCCATGCTGATGTCCTGGGATGCGGGAGCGGCAATGGCCTGCGCGAACTATGGAGGGAAGGGAACGCCCTTCTCGGGGATGGGAATGGCGTTGTGGCTGCTTTCCTTGGGCCTTGTCTACTGCGACTATGCGTATTGCGGTTTCGTCTTAAAGCATGCGAATCCATCATCAATGCATCTGATGCTTGCGCCCATACCCTTCTTCGTCGGAATGGGTCTCCCCGGTTTTCTTTATTACGTAGATGGGTCCATACATACGTTTATCTGGCTGATATGCGTGGTCATGCTCTGGATATCCGCACTGTCCTTCGCATATTACTGGCCCGATGGAAAAAATCGGTTCCGGTCTTGCCGACTCCGCATCCCTGCTGGAATGGCGGTACGTGATTTCCTCGACCTTGTTTCTAAAGAACGAAATAACCGAATCGATCACATTCGACAACATCAAGGACTGGGATCCCCGCGTCAAACGGTATCTTCCCGAATTCATCAGGAACAACGACATCAAAGCCAAGGCAATGAATGCGGTGCTTGATTTAGGAGGGATCGTCCCCACCGCGTCGGCTGTATTTGGGTTCGGTCCATTGAAAGATATGAAGGGTGTAAATGGCGTCGTGTTATGGCTGTGCACGTTCGTGTTGACATTGGCGATGGGGTTGTTCGCGGCTTGGCGAAAGCGTTATTGGAACCGACTCAGGAACTGCCAACGAATCCTGATGGAAGAAACCAAGTCGGCCGAAGACGCTGACAAAACGGCGCAAGCAACTCCGTCCCACGCAATTCAGTAGTGGTCCTTCGCGGAGAGGATGCAGAGCCTGTCGTCGGCGACGGTGTAGATGATGCGGTTGGCTGAGTCGATGCGCCGCGACCATGCGCCGGACAGGCCCCATTTGAGGGGTTCGGGCTTGCCGATGCCCTCGAACGGGGTACGCTGCATATCCCGGATGAGCGTGTTGACGCGTTTGAGGGTCCTGCGGTCCTGGGATTGCCAGTACAGGTAGTCGGCCCAGGCGTCATCGGTCCAGCAGAGCAGCATCACGCGCCCGCTTCGACAAGGTCGTGGGCCATCGTCTGGCCCTGCCGGACCTGCGCCATGCCGCGCATCACCTTATCGCTCAGATACGGGTTCTGGTAGACGCGCAGCGTCTCCATGAGCGAATCGTAGTCGTCGGCGCTCATGACGACCACGTTGTCCTCCGGGTCCGCGTTGGTCACGAGAAGGGTGTCGGCGTCCTCGTTGACCCTGCGCATGTAGGTCTTGAGATTCGCCCTGAAATTGCTGTAGGCCACGGCCTGTGTCATCATGCACCTCCTGTTTGTACAGGAAATTGTACCATGATGTCTCCCGAATGTAGGTCGGGGCCGCGGCGCGCCCCGCGTCGGTCGTAGCGTTCCCGCCGGGCGTCAAACGGGTGCATGTCCCCGCCTTAATAGAACATTTGTTCGAATGCTGGTTCGGTTCTTGTTTTCGGGAAGGCGGTAGGTCATGGCTTGGAGATTCGTCACGCACGCATGCGGGCACCAGGAGCGGATCAACGTGGACGGCCCGTACGTGGTCGTCGAACAGCGGGTGAGGAACGCGGAACGGGTGTCATGTCCCGCCTGCATCGGCATCGCGTCCCGGCAGCGCAACAGGCTTGACGGGTTCTGCGAACTGTGGGGCTCGAAATCCCAGTGCGACCGGGCGGAGCCGATACGCCGCCGCACCCTCAGCCAGGTCGACGTGCTTGCCCGCCACGCGCGTATCGAGGATCGTGACGCGTTCGCCGAACTACGCAGGCAGGTGCTGCGGATGAACGACGCGGCATGGTGGATTGAACACAAAAACGACGCGGCCACCATGCTCGCCCAGGACATCGAGCTCTAGGATTGCGGAAGAGGAGACGGTCATGTACGAGGAGCATGAGGACGGGTCGTTCACGCTGCACATGTGCGAATGGTACGAGCAAGGCAGGAGGCTCGTGGGCGAATACGAGACGCTGGGCGACGGATCCGGGTTCGCCGTCACCGACGAGTGGTCTACCTGCAGCAAGGTCGTCGTCAACCATCCGCTGACCCGACCGGACGGCACCGTCATGCCCGGCATCAGCCGGCTGCGACGCTTCGACTGGAGGGTTGGTCCCGACGGAGGGCTGTGCGCCGACGACTATGAGATATGGGAGAGGGAACTGCGCGAGCAGGCGGAACATGACCGGTTCGACGGCGAGCTCCGCTCCCTGGGCGTATTGGGTGATGGGGAATCCATCTTCGACTGATAGCCAAGGCTGGGACTGTCGTCTCCCGGGGGATGATGGTCCCAGCCTTCATGATGTCTCAGGAGGTTGCGCATTTCACGTAGAGGAAAGGGGCCGTTTGCCGACAGGGAATGGCCATCGGCAAACGATTCCCATGACGCCGACGATTCATTCCGGTCATGCCGTCGCCGGCCTCGACCTATCGAGGTTCGTGCATCCCGGGATCAAGAAATAGCAAGGCGCGCAAGCGCAGCGAAATGCCGTTGCCGGACGTGATGCCGGACGGCTGAAGGCCGATGGATGAGGTGCGGATGAACTCGTCCATGAAGCCCAGACGGTTCCACTGTTGTCGTAAAGCGCTTCGGCCGGCGCATGGGCCGGCCGAAGGATGGCTTCGTCAGTCGGCCGTGAGACCGGTCAGGGTCCGCGCCATGGCGGCGGGTGCGGGCCACGGCCGCGAGCAGGGAGGCCCCGGCCATGGCGAGTAGTCCGGCCACGGCGATGGCAGGGCCGGTGCCCGCGTTCACGGCCGTGTGGCGGCCGGAACCCTGTGCGCGGTGGCGCTTGCGGAACAGGTACGGGGTGGCGAAGGTGTTGTCCACAATCACCGGCAGGTTGTGCTTGTGGGCGATTTCGGAGATGGCTTCGAAGTCCGGCAGGTCGGCGTTCGGGTTGCCGAAGATCTCGAAGTAAACGAGCTTGGTGTTCTCCTGGATGGCGTCCTCGAACTCCTGCGGGTTCTCGGCGGAGACGAAGGTGGTGGTGATGCCGTCGCGCGGCAGGGTGTGGCGCAGCAGGTTGAAGGTGCCACCGTAGATCCAGGTGGATGCCCCGACCCTCAAGCAGGAAGGCCAAGAGACGGTTCCTAATCCGGCGCGCGAGATTAGCCTTCGAACGCTCCAACGATTCCTTCCGTACTCGCCGGAGCCTCTCCACTCCCATCGTCTGGATGGGAGGAATCCCCCGGCTTCGGCCGAGAGGGAGGACGTCACCTTGCAGCCGGTGCAAAAGAAAAGGCCGGACGGGGAATCCGCTCCCCTGCCCGGCCTTTCTACTGTCCTACCGTGGCCTTACTTCCTGTGCCGCGCGGTCTCGGTTTGGTTTCCGCGACGGCGGAACAGCATCAATCCCACTCCCAAGAGCGTGAACGCGGACAACGCCACGATGGGCGCGGATACGCCGGTCTTGGCGAGTTGGCGAATCGTCTTCACGATGGCCGGGGTCGCCGGTGGGATGTAGGAGTTGTTGAACTCGGGTCGGGTTCCGGTGACGGTGACCATGCCGGGGATCGCGGACGGCTTGTCCCCGATGGCATCCCCCTTGGTCTTGTCGGTCGGCGTGGCGGGCATGGCGCTGGAATCCTTCGCCGTATCGTCCGTCGGGTCGTATTCGACTTTGGCGGTCAGGTTGCCTTGCAGGTCGTCGCCCACGGTGACGGTCACGTGGTGTTCCGTCCTGTCGTAGGTGATGTTCCTCTTGCCGGTGTTCTTCTCGCGAATCACGTACCGGTGTTCGCCGCAATCATCCACTCCATCATTGTTTCGACTGTAGGTGAGCGGCTTGAACCGGATGTCGCCGTCCTTGTCGTTCCTCGCGCTGTCGATGACCTTGCCGTCCTTGTCCACGAGTTCGAACTCGAATTCGTCGGCCTTCAGCCCGCGTCCGGTCAGGTTCTTCCTGGCCGCGAGTTCGACCATGACGTTCCCCGGCTGGTACGTGTTGCGGAAGAGGATGCCATCCTCGCCGCCCTCGCCGTTGGAGTAGGAGACGGCGGCGACGAGCCGATGGGTCTTCGCGTCCTCGGTGACGGTGACGGTGACGGTGTGGACGGTCCTGTCGTAGGTGACGCCGCCCAGATTGCCGTCCTGTTCGGTCACGGTGTACGTGTACACGCCGGCCCGGTCGAACGTGAGCTTGTCGAATTCGAGGGTTCCTTCCCCTTCGCGGACGTTCGCCTTGTCGGATTGCGCGTCGCGTGGAACGCGGGCGAACCGTTTGGTCTGGAGGAGGTTGCCGTCGGAATCCTTCAATTCGGCGGCGAACTCGCCATCGTTCAGATCACGTCCGGTCAGGTGCTTGTCCGCCTTCACGGTCACGTCAACGGGTGTCGGCGTGTACGTGTTGTCGAAGCGGATGTCGTTGGCCTGACGGTCGGCGGTGGCCGAGAGCATGCCGCCTTGGTCGGTGACGGTGACGGTCACGTCATAGGCTTGGGTGGAATACCCGATGGTCGGGTCACGTCCGGCCTGTTCGGTGACGGTGTACACGTAGGTTCCGGGCTTGTCGTAGTCCATTCGTCCGAACGTGAAACCGGTGCCGGTGTTGGTGACGGTCTTCACGCCGTCCTTCGACCCCTCGGGCATCGGCGCGCCGTCATGCGAGGTGAGTGCGAACGTGAACTCGCCATCCTGTGGGATGCGGTTGGTCGCCGTATCCGCGTTGATGATGGTCTTCACGCCGCCAAGCGTGCAGCCGACGCCTTTCGGATTGTACGTGTTGTCGAATCGGATGCCGTTCGCGGTCTTGCCGTCCGAACGGGTGATGGTCTTATCGACGACCTTCAACCGTCCGGCATGGCCGACGTCCTTGACCGTGTAGGTGATGGTGGTGACGGTGCCGTCCTTGGTGACGCCGGGGACGGTGACGTCCCGTTCCGAAACGGTGTACACGTAGGTTCCGGGCAACGGGAACGACAGTTGGTCGAACCTGATGTTGCCCCGGGCGTCGTTGGTCTTCGTCTGGTCGGCTTCGGCCGTGACGCCGTCGGGCGCGGTCACGCGGTGGAGCGTGAACGTGAAATCATCGCCCTTGAGCTTATAGTGGTTGCCTTCGGACGCGGAGACGGCCTTCACCGCGGTCGGCGTGTCCGTGGCGGGCTGCGCCCGGTACGTGTTCGTGAATTCGGGGATGGCGGTCCCGCCGTCGTATTTCACGTCGGCGAGCAGCCGTCCCTCCCCATCGTCGGTGACGGTGACCCTCACGTGGTGTTTCGTGGTGTCGTACGTGATGCCGCCCCTGTCGCCGGGGGTTTCCCGGATGGTGTAGTCGTACGTTCCCGGCCGCGTGTAGGAGATGGCGTCGAACAGGACGTCGCCTCGCTGGTCGTTGGTCTTCGCCGTGCCGACCTGGCCGCCTGTCTTGTCCTCGACGCATTTGAACTCGTATTGTCCGGCTTGCAGTTGGATGCCTGTATGGTCGGGGTCGTTGAGGGTCTTGTGCGCACGGAATTGCACGCTGACCGGCTTCGCCTGATACGTGTTCGTGAACGTAGTCGGATAGGCCGCGTTCGTTCTGGTTTGGGCTTTCAACTGTCCGGTCAAATCGTCGGTGACGGTGATTTGCCACATTCCCATGTGGGAATCGTAGTTGACGCCGCCCGCCGACTGGCGGATTTCACGCACCGTATAGGTGAACGTCTTGGACTTGTTGCCTTTCAGCTGGCTGGCGGTGAACGTCAACGGCTGGAAGCGGACGTCACCGTTCCGGTCGGCGTTGACGGTCTGCACGGGCACGCCGACCGCCCGCTCGTTGTCGAACAGTTGGAATTGGAAGTCGGTGAGCTTCGCGTGGCTGGCGTCCGCGTTGTCGAACGTCTTGCGCGCCGTCAGGCTTACGGTCACGTCCTTCGGCGCGTACGTGTTCGTGAACTGGATGGCGTCGGATTGGACGCCGTCGCACGTCGTGTTGGCGGTGATGCGACGGGTGAACGTGGTCAAATCGTCCGTGACGGTGACGGTCAGGACCCACGTGCGGTCGTCGTAGGTGACTCCCGCATTGTCTCCCTTGCGTTCCTTGACCTGATACCGGTAGACGCCGTCCGTGGGGAACGCGTTGGAGTTGATTTTGACGGTCTTCGTCCTGTTGTCGGTGAACGTGATGGTGGAGGGCACCGCGTTCGCGGGCGCGCCGTCCAACGCGGTGATGTCCGCGACGTACCTGTCCTTGTCGGTCCAAGCGCCGTTCGGACGCCCGTCCAATACTTTGACCGCTTTGAACGTGGCCGGAACGGCGGGCATGAGCGTGCCGCTCATGCCGTGGTCCTCGTTCGGGTCCTCGTACACGGCGGACGTCATCTCGTCCAACGCGGGGAACGGTTTCAGCGTGATGACGCCGGCGACCATGTTGCCGTGCGAATCGTCCTCCCGGTCGCTGTCGGAGTCGGTCGCCTCGCTGGCGTCCTTCGCGTTCTTGACGGTGACGTTCTGCCCGTGCCAAGCGGTGCCGGTTTCCGGCGTGAACCTGAGCTTGAACCCGGAACCTGCCGGAATGGAACCGATTTCGTAGTGTCCGTTCCTGTCGGTTGTGGCGGTGCAGGGTTTGCCGCTCACACTGGTGACTGTCCTGCCGTTGCCATCCACGAGGGTGACGGTCACGTCCGCGAGAAGCCTGTCCGAATCCTGTCGGATGCCGTCATGATTGGTGTCGAACCATGCGACGCCGTTGACCTTGCGTTCCACGACCTGCGTGACCGCGTCCACCGTGTTGTCGCCGTCCGCCCAACGGTTCACGTACGAGTCCGCCGCCTTGTTGCCTGTAGGCTTGATGCTCAGGCTGAAGTCGTAGCGGGCGTTGGCGGGCAGGCTTGGCGAGGTGAACGCCCATGCCACCGGCTTGCTGTAGCCGTCGGGGATGGTCACCTTGCCTGTGGTCGCATTCACCGTGGCTTCGGTCCATTGTGTGACCTGTTCGCGGGTTATCTTCGTCGCGTCCACGTTGCGCCACTTCTGGTCGGTCGTGAAGTAGACTTCGACGCCGTTCATGCTTGCTCCCGCACCCGCCTTGACGGTGAGTCCGGCCATCACGTAGTCGCCGTGATAGTTGGACTGGTTCAAGCCCTTGTAAGGCATGACGTCCACCGCATACGGGTCGGTTTTCTCGTCCTTGGAGAAGTTGCCCAGCATGTTCGTGTAGCCCAACGGGCGGTTGATGTCGTTCAGCAGCGGGTCGGCACGGGTCGCCAGCGAGGACGCGCGCGTGCGGGACACGCGAACCGTCGCGTCGGCGGTCTGCGCTTTTGAGGATATGGGGGGAGCCATGTTGCGTTTCGACTGGATGGTCGCATGGTTCGTGAACGAATCGTTGTTCCTCACGTCATGGTCGGGGTCGAACGCGGCCCCGATGGTGGTGGAATAGTGGATGACGGTCTGCGTGCCGGAGTCGGCGCGCGCCCCGTTCACCCTGATGGTCATGGTGGTGGCGCCGTCCTTGTTCACGACGATCGTCGGCGTGACGGGGGTGCCGCCGGTGACCGTGCCTTTGTCGGGCGTATGCTGCGAGTATTGGCCGCCGACCGTCATGGAACCGTCCACGTAGGTCAGGCCTTTGGGCAGCGTGTCGGTGATGATGTAGTCGGTCGTGTATTGTCCTCCGTCCGTGGTCGTGGACGTGTCGGCGGTGGCGGTGAGCTTCCAGTCCACCGCACGCTGTTCCTTGTCCAAATCGTAGACGGTTTTAGCGTTGCCGGCCTCGTTGGTCTGCTCGACCTGTTTGGCGATGTGCGGTGTTTCGCCGGCTATGTACAGGCTGTCGCCTTTCAGGGTGCCGGCGGTGTCGCCGCCCTGATAGACGCCGTTGTCGTCGAACGTGGCGGGACGGTACGTGTCGCCGCTGTAGGTCAGGTCGGGTTTCACGCTGTTCGCGTATTCGGGCAGGCGGGTGGTGAGATTGTCGGACCATTGCTGCCATTGCGTGTCCGGCGCGTCCACGTTCAGGTTCGCGGTCCGGGCGAGGCTGTTGCGCGTCCAGTAGGCGGTTTCGGCGACGATGGGTGTGACCGTGCCGATTCTCGCGGTGTCGAGGATGCGGGCGGGCAGGGAGACGATGGGTGTGAATGTTCGGTTGAAGCTCGTGCCGGTCGGGTCCACCGTGTTGTGGTCTTCGAACAGCATGCCGACTATCGTGCCATGCCGTTTCGCCTCGTTGAGGGTCGGATAGTAGTCGAGTCCGCTGATTTTCGTGTCGCGTTGCTCCCTGTAGTCCTTCCAGTTGGTGCCGTCTTTTTTGACGGCGTACCAGTAGGGGATTGCGTTCCTCCGTTTGGCTGCCCTCATGCCCCACGTGAAGACGTTCATGGGGATGGTCGGCTGCGTGTCGGGATGGTCGTCCACCGGTTCGATGGTGTTCGGGTCGAGTTTGACCAAACCCATGCCCATCACTTCGGCGTCGCCTTCGGAGTTGATGATGATGTTGTGGCCTATTTGGAGGCGTAGTTTCGACCCCTGTACGAGACTGTCGGACCCGTTGCCGTAGTCGGGCATCGTCCAGTCGCCGCTCGTGCCCGCATCGTTCGATGACTTTTCGTTGCTCCAGTGCGTGTATCGGATGCGCGTACTGTACGTGCCCTGCATGCGGACGGTCGTGGCCGAACCCGCATGGTCGTCACCGGTGGAGGCCTGGTTCGAATTGTCTTCCGCCGTGGCGAGACGGTCTCCGCTGACGCCGGTGGCCGTCAATCCCATGTCGTCCATGGTGATGTTGGCCGTCTGGTCCACGTTCCCGTAATATTGCGCGACGGTCCGGCCGTCACGGCTGGTGGGCGTGATGAACTGCAATACGTCCGTGTGGATGGCTCCGACCTGCATGGTGGAGCAGTCCGACGTCATGTAATCCGTGCTGCATTTATTGTGTGTGCCGTTCAGTTTATTGTGGATGGGGAAGACGGACGTGTCGTACCCGTCGAACGAGACGGTCACGTCCGTGCCCTGCCCGCCGGTCGTGGTCGTGATTGTCGTGTTGCCACGCGCCACACGGTCGTTCCCGTCGGCATGGTCGGCGACGCCCGGAGCCTGATACCGTAGGTCGCCCATCCAGGCGAACGTCCGCCCATACTTCGAATTTTCGTTGTCGATATGCCCGTAATCGTAGAGCAACGGCTGCCAACGGCGTTCCATCGGATGCTTCGTCCCGGTCTTCGTATCATCCGAATACTGGTTGGACAGGCGAAGCCTATAGGTGATCCTGCCGGACGGGGCCTCCAAACCCTTCAACCCCTTCGTCCGGTCGGGCCAACGCATCTCCGTGACCAATGCGATGCCCGAACCCAAGCCGGTCACCTTGCCCTCGTCCTTGTTGGGCGCGTTCGCCGCACCCGAGGAGAAGTCGAACACGCCCCTGTCCACGTTGCCGTAGTTGACCATGCGCACGTTCAGGTTGAGTTTCGCGCTGACGGTCACATCGGCGGGCGTGTCCTCGGCCCGTTTGTGCGTGCCCGTGTTCGTCGGGTTCGAGGCGTCCCATGCGGGCCACGCCTTGACGGTCGGATGGAACCGGTAGCCGTGGGGCGCGCCCTTGACGGCGACCGACAGGCCGATGGAACCGGTGCCGGGGTTCACTGTCGGCGACTGGCTGGTCGGCTCCAACAGGCGGTAGCAGGTGTACACCTGCGTGACAGTCCCGTCGATGGTTTCCGTGGTGAGTTTCGGCTCGTAGCCGGGCGTATGGTCCACCCAGCCCATCTTCTCCGCGTCGAACGTGACCTTGTCCTTCGGGTAGGGCAGTTCGAACCGGAAGCCGACGCGCGTGCGCCGATAGTAGTCCATGGTCGAGTCGGGGGTGAGCGTGTACTCGTAGTCGTAGGTCACGGTGTCGTACGAGCGGACGATGTCGTTGGTTTCGTCCTTGTCGTCGCCGCGTTCGTTGTCCTTGTCGAACGGCGCGGTGCCGGTGATGCGGTCGGTGAGCCTGAGCCTGCTCACGGCGGCGCTGTCCGTGTCGAGCATGTCGTGGACGGTCACGTCCGGCGCGGCCTGACCCGCATCCGCCTGCGGAGCGGATTGCGCGGGCGCACCGGTGCCGGATTGTTCGTCCGCCCCGGTTCCGGCCTCGTCGCCGGAACCGGTGTCGGGTTTCGTCGCGGCCTCGTCGCCGCCTGTGGTCGTCTTCACGTCGGGTTCGGTTTGGATTCGCGTGGACGTGCCCATGGTCGTATCGTCCGCATACGCGGCGGACACGGCCGACGCGCCTGAGCCGAACAGCGTCGCGGTCGCGAGTATGAGCGCGGCGACCTTTCTCAGACCGGGTTTCATCGCTTTTCGGTTCCTTTCGGGGATGTGCCGTGACAAGTGGAGGGAAGTATGAATACGGCTGTTTTAATGGTGTGGAGGATGGGTCCCAAGTACGGTTTGCAGGAGAGTTCCCGGGACCCGTCCCCCGGCTCACGCCGTCCGACCGTCTCCGGTCGGGTGGCGGTGATTCGTCGGGGAGGGCGAAGTCTGTGGTTCATTCATGTGAAGTCAATGGAGGGCGTTCCGGCCGTCATCGGACGACGAGGCCGGAACGCCTCGGGGTCACTTGCCCGCGTTCACGGCCGTGTGGCGGCCGGAACCCTGTGCGTAGTGGCGCTTGCGGAACACGAGCAGGGAGCCGCCGGCGAGCAGCACCGCCAGGGCGCCGCCGGCAAGGCCGAGCACGGCCGTGCCGGTGGAGGCCAA
>ENA-OQCU01000133-OQCU01000133.1-human-gut-metagenome-genome-assembly--contig:-NODE-133-length-39460-cov-5.702692_pt1 | contig 39460 bp, 37 predicted proteins | sample MGYA00242504_ERZ504590 | MGnify/ENA primary metagenome ERZ504590 (study PRJEB26092, sample SAMD00036318) | human gut metagenome | host: Homo sapiens | study: EMG produced TPA metagenomics assembly of... | reverse complement strand
CTTGCCGCTGCCTGACGGGCCAGTGCTGCATATTTGCTTGAAATCCAGTGGTGTAAAATTTTCCCATTTTGTTCCCCCTTTCTCCTGTATCCTTTCTGATCCGACAAGTGCCCGGGACACCTGATACTTCCGGGTCCCGGCACCTGTTCTGGTCTCTTGTCCTTTTATTATCTCGTATCCTGGCATTTTTTTCCAGTTCTTTTCTTACATTTTTTCGTCTGATATTGACCTTTTGTTCCTGTCTTATCCGATCAGTCCCTGGACAATTAATACCAGAAGCAGCAACGGCAGAATATAAGAAAGATAAACCCGTACCCAGTCCGGCACTTTCAGGCCCCCGCCCTTATTTGCCTCTGCCTGGTAGTTTTGAAGCCCAGCCCCATTTTGAAGTACAGAACAGAAGGTAAATCAGAGAGCCGACCGGCAGCAGAAGGTTGCTGACGATAAAGTCCTCAAGATCGAGAACTGTGCTTCCTGCGCCGAGCGGCTGGAATCCGGACCACACATTGTAGCCGAGTGCACACGGCAGGGATCCTAAAATGATCAGAATGCAGTTGATGACTGCTGACTGTTTTCTGGAAACACCGAAAATCTCGGAAAAGCAGCACATGATGTTCTCGAATACAGCGATGATAGTGGACAGTGCCGCAAAGAACAGAAACAGGAAGAAAAAGCTTCCGAAAATCCGTCCGCCCTTCATCGAGGTGAAGATGTGCGGCAGTGTCATAAAGATCAGCTTCGGGCCGCTGTCCGGCTGTACGTGATAGGAAAAGCACGCCGGGAAAATAATAAGACCTGCGGTGATGGCTACAAACGTATCGAGCACCGCAATATTGATCGCCTCTCCGAGCAGCGATTTTCCTCCGTTTAAGTAGCTTCCGAAAATCAGCATTGCGCCGATACCAAGACTTAACGTAAAGAATGCCTGGCTCATCGCGCTTGTGATAATGTGGAACAGTCCCACCTGTTCAATCTGCTGCTTGTCCGGCACCAGATAAAATTTCAGACCCTCTTTTGCGCCTGGCATTGTAAAGCTGTAAACCGCAAGGAAAATCATAACGACCATCAGTACAATCATCATCACTTTTGTGACACGCTCCACACCATTCTGCAGACCAACAGAGCAGATCAGAAAGCCTGCAATCGTGATCAGCAGCATCGTGATGACAAGAATAGACGGAGATGAAAGCATCTCATTGAATTTTCCAGTTACAGCGTCCCCCTTAAGGCCACTGAATTTTCCGGTTAAAAAGCTGTAAAAATAATACAGCATCCAGCCTGCAACAACCGTATAGAACATCATCAGCAGATAGTTTCCGATGAGGGCAACGTATCCATGGATATGCCACTTCTGCCCTTTCTTTTCCAGTTCCCCATACGCGCGCACGGTACTCTTTTTGCTTCCTCTTCCAATGGCAAGCTCCATCGACAGAATCGGAACTCCCATAATGGCAAGGAACAACAGATAAAACAGCACGAAAATGCCGCCTCCGTTGTTTCCTACCATATACGGAAATTTCCATACATTTCCGATGCCGATGGCACATCCTGCCGAAAGCAGAAGAAAGCCAAGGCGCGATTGGAATGTTTCTCGTTCCATTTGTTTTGTTTCCTCCCTTTATTTCTTCGTACAAAACTCAGATTTCAGACGGCACCGTTCTGCCGTTCTTTCCGGTACGACGATGGTGAAATTCCCATATGATGACGGAAAACTTTTCCGGGGCTCATCTCATACGTTTTTCCGTTTTTTTCAAACCATCCGGTTCCGGAAAGTGTATACTGCATCAACCACCCGGAATACGTTCCCCGCTCTGCATTATGAAACGCATACGGTTCCTTCCATCTTATCTCCACTCCGCCGTCCAGCAGCTGAAACGGAGCTTCCGGCCAGTGATCCCGATCCAGGATTCCATATACTCCGATCAGATCTTCCATCAAAAAATCACCTCTTTTATCCGGTTTGTCTTCTTGTTTTGCACTATGCTCTCTATTATACTTTTCTTATCAGAAAAAAACAAGCAATTGCTGCGGCGAAAAGCTCACTTTAAACGGCAGTTTCTCTGCAGCGCTTGCTCCGCATGCCTGCACCGTATGCCGGTTTGAGACATGGTAACCCTTTTTAACCGATGACCGACAATGCCCTGCCCGGGCAGAAACCTTTTTTTGTTTCCTCCGGGCAGGGCATATTTTTCTATTCTCAATTCCTATTTATTCTCTATTCATACCGCGCAATCTCTTTCCGCAGCCGTTTCATAATCCGTTTTTCCAGCCGCGAGATATACGACTGGGAAATCCCGAGAAGATCCGCGACTTCTTTCTGCGTTTTCTCCCGTCCCTCCGGCATATTGATGCCGAACCGGAGCTTCACAATCACCTGCTCCCGCTCCGAGAGCTTGCTGATTGCACTTCCGAGCACGCGGTGTTCCGCCTCCTGCTCGAGACCCTGGTAGATCACATCCTCCTCCGTTCCGAGGATATCGGACAAGAGCAGTTCATTTCCATCCCAGTCCACATTGAGCGGCTCATCAATCGAAACTTCCATGCGCGTCTTGTTGTTTCTCCGCAGATACATCAGAATCTCGTTCTCGATGCACCGGGACGCGTACGTGGCGAGCTTGATCTTTTTCTCCGGATTGAACGTGTTGATCGCCTTGATGAGGCCGATCGTCCCAATCGAGATCAGATCCTCCACACCGACTCCCGTGTTGTCAAATTTCTGTGCAATGTAGACGACAAGGCGCAGATTGTGTTCGATCAGCTCGCTCCTTGCCGTCTCGTTTTCCGGATCGGAAAGCCCGGCGATCGCGTCCGCCTCCGCCTGGCCCTCCAGAGGCGCCGGGAGAACGTCTGCGCCTCCGATATAGAAAATCTCTCCTGTCTGACGAAATACAGCCGGTACGGACCGCGGCAGCATACGAAGCCGGAATCCGTTTGGCAGTGCAGCCTGCAGCATACTTCATTCCTCCTGTCCTTCCATGAGATCTGGATGCAAAATTATTTCATAGCCCCTGGGAGATGAACTATTTTCTCCGCCAAGCGCAATCAGCGGTCCGCTTATGTGCCTGGCTGTATGTTCTGTCACAAGAATCATTTCCGAGATCCGGATCACCGGCAGAAAGCCCCCGCCTTCCAGTCCGCGAAACGGTATGTAACGGGGCTGCAGCGCAAGAAGCTGTTCCGGCTCCGGCACCGTCTCGTGCCTTGCAAGCGCCGCAATCCCTGTCCGCATTTCGTCCGGGAACAATTCGAGTATCACAGTGTACGGTACGACCGAGACCGGCTTTTTGGTTGTGGCATCCCGCAAAGTATTGCCCGTGTCGTACAGTCCTTTTACTTTTTTCCATTTCCCATTCTGCACAAGCTGTACCGTAACCTGCCTGGCGTGTTCCAGGAGCATCTCCTTTCGGATCTTCAGCAGGAGGAGCGTTCCCGCATATGCGGCACTCCCGGAAAGAAGAAAAAGAAGAATTCCCCTTCCCGGCATCAGCTCCCGGAATAGGCGGTATGCACTGCCGATCAGAAAACCGGACAGTATATAGCCTGCCATTCCCACCGCAAGATCCCGTACTGTCGTGATTCTGCAGCCAGATTTCACCATCCCTGTTGTAATTCCGATTCCGACCAGGGCGAGCAGCGCACCCGGCAGATACCGTGCAAGCACGGCATACAGCACCGCATAACCGGCGCCGAGCGCGGCTGCCGCAAAACTCCTTCTTCGCGTGGCAGATCGTTTCAGAAGAAAGGAGGAAAGACGCAGAATAGTATAATTCAGCAGAAGATTCTCTGCAAAGAGAAGATCCAGAAAGATCTCATAGTGCAAAAAAACACCCCCTGCGCCTTTTGCATGGTCTGAATTTCTAACAGACCCTATTATAGACGAAAGGGGGTGAATTTTTTGTCGTTTTCGGAAGAATGACCTTCTTTTTTGATCAACAAACTTCGACACGCCGCAACATTTTCGGTCTGCGGCGTGTCGAGGCAAATTCGTTATTTGCTTATTATTCTTTGCTTATCTGCGGTTTCTTAAGAAATCCGGGATCTGGATGTCCTTTTTCGGAACATTGCTTGTCACGGTCTGCTGAGCCTGTACCTGCGGCTGCACCTGAACCTGTGGCTGCGGCTGTACCGGAGCGGAAGCTTTCGGAGCAGTGTGTACCGGAGCGGCTGCCTGTGCAGAGAAGCTGCTGCTGGAAAATGCGCTCTTTCTTGCATCTGCCGGCTCTTTGCGGGATACGCTTGCCTGTTTCGCCGTTGCATCGTTGAGGCCTGTTGCGATAACGGTGATCTTCGCTGTATCGGTAACAGAATCATCATACATAGCACCGAAGATGATGTTTGCATCCTCTCCAGCCAGATTCTGTACGTAACTTGCAGCATCGTTTGCATCCATAAGGGAGATATCTCCGGAAATGTTGATGATAACGTGGCTTGCACCCTCGATGGTGGTCTCAAGCAGCGGACTGGAAACAGCCTGCTGTACAGCCTCGAGCGCTTTGTCGTCGCCCTTTGCCTCGCCGATACCGATGTGGGCGATACCCTTGTCGGTCATAACGGTCTGAACATCTGCGAAGTCGAGGTTGATGAGTGCCGGCAGGTTGATCAGGTCTGTGATGCCCTGTACGGCCTGCTGCAGAACCTCGTCTGCTTTCTTTAATGCCTCCGGCATGGTTGTCCGGCGGTCTACGATTTCAAGAAGTTTGTCGTTCGGGATCACGATCAGGGTATCTACGTTTTCCTCGAGTTTTTCGATTCCCATCAGCGCATTGCTCATACGGGTTCTTGCCTCGAATTTGAACGGTTTTGTTACAACGCCGACAGTCAGAATGCCCATTTCTTTTGCAACGCCTGCTACAACCGGTGCTGCACCTGTTCCGGTTCCGCCGCCCATACCGCAGGTGACGAATACCATATCAGCGCCTTCCATGATCTGTTTGAGCTCTTCGATGCTCTCCTCGGCTGCTTTCTCTCCAACCTCAGGTTTTGCTCCTGCGCCCAGTCCCTTGGTCAGCTTCTCGCCGATCTGGAGAATGGTAGGTGCCTTACAGAGGGTCAGCGCCTGTTTATCGGTGTTGATTCCAACGAATTCAACGCCGCCGATGGATTCCTCCACCATTCTATTTACAGCATTATTTCCTGCACCACCTACACCGATTACGATAATCTTTGCAGATGATTCTGCCTCATTTGTCATGATCTCTAACAATTTCAACTTCCTCCTTTTGATTATGAACTGCTGTCTATCTCAAAATAGTCTGATATTCTGATGGTCATACATAAAGATATAATATAATTTCTTCGGAAAATAATCAACTGTTTTTTTCGTATTTCATAAAAAATTCAGGATTATTGCGTTTTTTGACGGCTTTCCTTTCCTCTTATACATCTTTCGAGAAGACAAAGCTGCTGTCGCCGTCCTTGTAATCCTCCATATGGAGTTCTCCGGAAAGACCGGAAAGGCTCGGCAGGATTGCTGCTACGCGCGTCATCTTTTCTTCTAACGCCGTATCGGTTCCAAGCAGAATCCGCACGGTATCATAGTAATGCAGAATAATTTCGCTGTTCTCATTAAATTCCACACTGTCCGGCGTGATATTGTATTTCTCCGTCATTCTCGTAAGTGCGAGCATGGTGCGGAAAACTGCCGGTTTTTCAACCGGGAGCTGCTTGTTCACGGTCACATAGTCAAACGTAAGTCCTGTTACAAGCGGAACATCGGAAAGGGTCGGCTGAAAGTCTGTCGTTGTCACACGTGCACTTTTAATCGTATCCGCCGAGAGCGCACCGTCGGACGTACTGCTTTCGGATGCTGTGCCATCGGATGATACGCTTTCGGATGCAAGCGACTCACTCGTAAGAGATCCATCCGCACTCGTTCCATCGGAGGCGGTTCCGTCGGAAGGCTCACCCTCCGCAGGTGTTTCCTGCTCCTCGTCCACGCACTCCAGCACGATGCCGTTCTTGTCAAAATAGACCTTCTGGCCTTCGTACTCGACATAACCGACCACTTTTTTCTCATTTACCTGGATGCAGATGGTGTCATAGCTTACAAACGTAAACTCCACGGAGTTCATAAAAGGAATATCGCTCATATCAACCTTCGAATGAAACGTCGTAAGAAGCACCGTGTTTTTCATCCACTTGTCGTCCGCGACCATCTCTTTGATTTCATCTTTTGTATACCGGGTGTTCCCCGCCACCTGGATATTGCGGATTTTGAACACATTAAAAAACAAGGCACCTGCAAGGCCGACGCCAAGCACCACCCCGGTCAGAATCCGTATTTTTCTGTTTTTCTTCTTTTTTCTGTTTTTTTTCTGTCTCATATTTCTTTTTCTACGATAATCTTGGCTCCGAGTTCCCGGAGCGTTTCTGGAAACCGTTCATACCCCCGCTCAATCAGTTCTGTCTGCCGGATTGTGGAAAATCCTTCTGCGGCAAGCGCCGCCGATACGAGTGCCGCGCCGCCCCGAAGATCCTGGGAAACAACTTCTGCACCGTGCAGACGGCTTTTTTCGGCCGTCAGCCATTTTCCGCAGATCTGCAGCGTACCGCCCATTTTCTGCAGCTCCTCTGCCGTCCGGAGGCGGTCCTCAAATACATTTTCACAGATACAGCTCTTTCCTTCCAGCGTCATCGCTGCCGCCAGATACAGCGACTGCAGATCCGTCGGAAAACCGGGATATTCCTCTGTCTCCACGTACGGAACAGCATGCTGCACGTTTTTGCTGTCTGCTACCAGTGTACCACTCTTCCTTGTATATTGTCCACCTATTTTCTGATAGAGGGACAGAACCGCCCCCAATTTCGTCCAGCGGCGCGCCGGAAAGCGTCAGGTGCCCCCGCGTCGCCGCGCCCATCAGAAGATACGTCCCTGCCGCGATCCGGTCACCCGGAACACGATACCGGCAGCCGGACAGCAGTCTCTTTCCCCGCCTTCCGTAAACGGTAATCTGCTCCGTCCCCTCGCCGGTAATCTCCGCTCCCATGGCCTTAAGAAACCGGCAGAGATGAACCACTTCCGGCTCCCGCGCACAATGCTCCAGCCTTGTTGCACCTTCCGCTCCGACAGCAAAAAGAACCGCATTTTCCGTCGCCCCGACACTCTTTTTTCGGAAAGCAGAGCACGGCTCCTTTCGGATGATCTGCCTTTGCCCGAATGGTGCCGTCCTCCTCGAAGACCTCGGCTCCCAGAAGCTCCATTGCCCTCTGATGCAGGTCCGTCGGCCGCTTTCCGATCCGGCAGCCGCCGGCCCCTGCAAGGTATGCCTCCCCTGTCCTTGCAAGAAGACTTCCCAGAAACAAAAGAGAGGCGCGCAGTCTCTTCGAAAGCGCTCCCTCCACACGGCTTTTTTCGATCTTTTCACAGTTCAGGTGGAGCGCATTCCTCTCCCACCAGACTGTTCCGCCAAGGCTTCTTACAATCTCCGCCATATCCTCCACATCGGAAATCTTCGGGCAGCCTTCCAGCACGACCTCCTCTTTTGTCAGAACCGCCGCCGCGATCATGGGAAGAACGGCATTTTTGGAACCCTGGACTGTTACCGTTCCGCAAAGCCGCCTTCCGCCGAGAATCTGATATACTCCCACCTGTTCTCTCCCATCCGGCCTCTCTTTTTACGGTATGCATTACACTCCCGTTTTGTTCCCGTTCTGCAGCGCTTTTCCGCCTTTTTAATCGGTGTCCCTCGAGACCGACAGGGCAAGCCCCATCTCGCCGAGCAGAAACAACACGGAGGTGCCGCCGTAACTGATAAAAGGCAGCGTAATGCCGGTATTCGGAATCGTATTTGTCACAACCGCGATGTTCAGAATCACCTGAAGCGCAATATGCCCCATAATTCCGCCCGCAATCAGTGCTCCGCCAAGATCCCGCGCATGGATCGAAATAACCATCAAGCGCCAGATCAGCACCGCAAACACGGCGATCACCAGGCAGGCGCCGAACAGTCCGCCCTCCTCACAGATAATCGAAAAGATCATATCATTCTGCGCTTCCGGCACAAAGCCAAGCTTCTGCAGGCCTTTTCCAAGCCCGCAGCCAAAGATTCTCCCGCTGCCGATCGCATAGAGTCCCTGAATGGTCTGGAACCCCTTCTCGTACGCCTCCGGGTTGCGCCAGATGGCAAGGCGTTCGAGGCGGTAGCTCTCCATCATCAGAAAAACGGCAATAAACCCGATGCCGGCGCCTCCGATTCCGAGAAACGGCAGGTAGCCCGGATGTGAAATAAAGATCAGAAATGCACAGATTCCGAGCAAAATAATCGCCGTACTTAAGTTATTGCTTCCGACAAGCGCTGCAATCGGCAGGGTGCACAGCACCGCCTTTGTCATAAACCAGAGACTGTCGGACCGGCCTTTCGTGTGCTCCATCACCCAGGGCAGGAAGAGAATCACCGCCATCTTGGCAAATTCCGAGGGCTGGAACGATAAGGGGCCAAGCTTTAACCACCGCTTCGAGCCGTTGTACTCACTTCCGAAAAAGAGCACCGCCGTCGAGAGCGCAAGGGAAGCCGCATAAAACCACGGTGCCAGTGCAAACAGCCGCCGGTAATCTATTTTTGCAACCGCATACATACCGATTACACCGAGCGCACTTGCAAAGAGCTGCTTCTTGAAATAATAAGCCGGGTCATGGAATCTGACCCGGCCGTTATACGCGCTGGCGCTGTACAGAATCACAAGGCCAAGGCCAAGCAGAATCCATACCGTCACCAGCAGCGTCCCATCTATTTTTTTCTCTTTTTCCTTCCGCATCCGCGCCACACCCGCCGTTCGCTCTTTTTCAGCTTATGCGGGATAGTTTCCTGATATGACTTTTTACAGTGCTCTTACGTACTCCTTAAACAGCTCACCGCGCTGCTCATAGCTCTTAAACTGATCCCAGCTTGCGCAGGCCGGGGAAAGAAGAACCGCATCCCCTGCATTTGCCTTGTCGTGGCAGATCTGTACGGCTTCTTTTAAGTTGTCTGCCATGATAATGTCGTTGAATCCGACGTTTCTTGCCGCTTTTGCGATCTTCTCTTTCGTATCTCCGATCAAAACCAGGAAACGTACCTTTCCATCGAATGCCTGAATCCACTCTTCGTAGGTGGACTGCTTGTCGTAGCCGCCGCCGATCAGCAGAGTCGGGCGGTTCATCGCCTGGATGCCTTTGATGGCCGCATCCGGATTCGTTCCCTTGGAATCGTTGTAATATGCCACGCCGTCCTTCTCGCAGACATACTCGATGCGGTGCTCTACCCCTGCAAACTCCTGAATGACTTTGCGGACAGTTTCCATCGGCACGCCTGCATGAAGTGCCATCGCAGAAGCAACCATGACGTTTTCAAAATTATGTAGGCCGAGCAGTTTTAAGTCGTCGGTTCTGGTCAGAAGCTCCGTCTCGCCGTTCTTTGCAATGCGGATTTCGCCGTCCTGATAATAGATGCCGTCCTTTAACGCACGCAGACTCGAGAAGTACATCACCTGTACTTTCTTCTCTGCCATCAGTTTCTCGCCGAACGGGCGCAGGATTTCGTCCTCATAATTCAGCACACAGAGATCATCCATCGTCTGATTTTCGGTGATACACTCTTTCACGCGGATATACTCTTCCATCGTGTGATGGCGGTTCAGATGATCCTCGGTAATGTTTGTGATCGCACTTGCCGCCGGATGGAACTCTTTGATGGTTTCCAGCTGGAAGCTGCTGATCTCGGCAACCGTTACGGTATCATCTGTCGTGTCGAGTGCCGCGGATGTGTACGGGGTTCCGATGTTTCCGACCACTTTTACTTCCGGCTGATATGCTTTCATGATCTCGCCGAGCAGCGATGTTGTGGTGGTCTTTCCGTTAGTACCGGTAATCGCAAGCACTTTTCCGCGGCTTACCTGATACGCCAGCTCCACTTCACCGATGACCGGAATCTCTTTTTCTTTCATTTTAAGGACAACCGGCAGATCCGTCGGAACGCCCGGGCTTAAAACGACAAGATCAAGGCTGTCGAGCATCTCCTCCGGGAGCTCGCCTAAGACAACTTCCACGCTGTCACGGCTCTCTAATTTTTTTAAGATTTCTTCTTTTTCGAGTTTGTCATTTCCATCGTAAAGAACGACAGAAGCACCTTTCTTGTGCAGCAGCTCCTCCGCTGCAATTCCACTCTTTCCGGTTCCGAAAACCAGTACTTTTTTCCTGCGAAAATCATGTTTGATTACCTCCATATTTTAAAGCCCCATCAATGCGATCAGGCATAGTATCGCTGTGATTGTAGCAAACACCGTCACAATCTGTGTCTCCGACCAGCCCATCAGCTCGAAATGGTGATGGATCGGCGTCATCTTGAAGATCCGTTTTCCCTTCGTCAGTTTGAAGAATGACACCTGCAGGATCACAGAGAGAATCTCCATCATATAAATGAATCCCACAAGCGGCAGAAATAAGGGGAGACGTAAGAAACACGCCATTCCCGAGACGAAACCGCCGAGTGCCAGACTTCCTGTATCGCCCATAAAGACGCGGGCAGGAAATACATTGAATACCAGAAACCCCAGCAGACTCCCGATAACCGCAAGCGGAGACGGGGAAACACCGTTTCCGAGGCCGATCGATGCCACGGAAAAGAAAACAGCATTTAAAATCGTCACACTCGCCGCCAGTCCGTCAAGGCCGTCGGTAAAGTTGACACCGTTGACCGTTCCAAGAATCACAAAGGCGAGAAACGGAATCGTAAAAATCCCTGCGTCCAGCTCTTTGCCTGGAAGGAACGGAATGCGCATCCGGAGGGAAATTCCGGAAAAACGCGCCAAATACCACAGAAAGACTGCTGTAATCACTGCCTGCAGTGCCATTTTCTGCTTCGGGTACAGCCCGTCGCTGCGGTGCAGCACGACTTTCAGATAGTCATCGAGAAAGCCGATCAGGCCAAAACCAAGCGTCAGAAACAGCACCGGAACCACTTCCGCTCCCTCTTTCCGGAAAAGGAGGGAAACTGCGGTAAACGCCGCCAGAAACATCACGCCGCCCATCGTCGGGGTTCCCGCTTTTTTCTGGTGGCTCGGCACACCCTCTTCCCGCTCCTTCTGCCCCGCTTTGACTTTTCGCAGAAACGGGATCAGAACCGGCCCCAGCGCCAGGCTGATGCCAAAGGAAAGAAGAACCGGCAGGATCATTTCTCTTTTCATAGACGCACCTCTTCCTTTTTGTACGGATTGTGTACGGAACAGGCATGTCAAAATATTTTCTCCAGCCTATTCAGTATATAGCTTTTTGTTCTGTTTCGCAACCTTCTTTTATAATCCAAGTTACGGTTCGCTCAGCAGTGAAACACTTGCTGTTTCGCTGCGTAAGAAAGTGATTCAGGTGTGAGCAGCCCTCCTTTTGCGAAGCAAAACTTTAAATGAGGGCTGCGAAGGACACAATTCTCAGGTTTCCTAAGAATTGTGTCCAATACCGAGATACGGAAGTACATTGGAAAAGATATCGCGGATCACCGGCGCGCAGATCGTTCCGCCGTAGTAGACGCCCTGCGGATTGCGGATAATGCAAAGCCCCAGCACCGTCGGATGCTCCGCCGGGGTGAAGCCGAGGAATGAGGAAATATAGCGGTTGGCGCTCCGCGGAAGTGTCTGCGAGGTTGCCGTCTTTCCGCCGATGGAATATCCCTCGAGGTACGCATTCTTTCCAGACCCTTCTGAAACGACGCTTTCCAGAATTTCGCGCACCGTCCTGGAAGTTTCTTCCGAAAGAACCCCTTCTTTTTCCGGAAATTTCAGATGCTTTACGACATTTCCTTCTTCATCAAGCACATCCGTTGCGACATGCGGCGTCACCATTTTTCCACCGTTGACGAGCGCAGAGACCGTCGCCGCCAGGCGGATCGGCGTGATCTGGAAGGACTGGCCGAATGCCATCGTCGCAAGCTCAACCTCTCCGATGTTTTCCTCCTTGTGCATAATCGTCGATGCCTCGCCCGGCAGATCGATCCCCGTCTTTTCCATCAGACCGAAATTCCGGAAGTAATCACAGAACTTTTCCACACCGAGCCGCAGCCCCACTTCAATGAACACCGGGTTGCACGAGTTCTGCGCGCCCTGCACGAAGTTTTCGGCTCCGTGTCCCGTCCGCTTGTGGCAGTGGATCCGGCGGTCCTCCACGATTTTGTAGCCGGGACAGAAAAACGAATCGTTCGGCGACACAACGCCCTCCGAAAGTCCCGCCGACATCGTGATGATCTTAAAGGTAGATCCCGGCTCGTACGTATCGTTGATGCAGGCATTCCGCCACATCTGGTTCAGCAGATCCTGAATTTCTTTTTCCGAAAGTCCCGTTGTATCCTGCTGCAGCGTGAACGGATCGTTGAGGTCGAACTCCGGCACATTGACACAGGCATAGATTTCTCCGTTCTGCGGATTCATAAGAAGAATCGAGACGCTGTCCGCCTGTTTTTCTGCCATCGCCTTTTCCGCTGCCTGCTGGCAGTACGCCTGGATATTGACATCCAGGCTGACCTTTAAGTCCCTTCCCGCCACCGGCTCCTGGCGGCTCTCCCCGATGCCGTTCTGCTCAATCCCGCGCGCATCCGTTGTCGTCAGGATTTTTCCGTTGATTCCTTTTAAAATTTCCTCATATTCCACCTCCAGTCCGATGATGCCCTGATTATCGCCTCCGGTGAAGCCGATAACGCGCGACGCCAGCTTCCCTTTGGGGTAATACCGCTTGAAATCCTCATCCACTTTTACCCCCGCGTATCCGTACGACCGGATGGTATCACCCGTCTCCTTGTCCACATTCGTCTTGACACGCTCGATTGAAGACCGCTTCTCCACGCGTTTCCGCGCCGTCTCCTCCGAAATTCCAAGCTCTTTTACCAGCATCGCAATCACCGCCTCCGGCTCCTCAATCTGGCTGTGGATCACGGAAATCGTACAGACCGTGCGGTTTGCCGCGAGAACTTCCCCGTTTGCATCAAGAATCCGGCCGCGCGCCGCCTTGATCCCGCGCTCCCGCTCGTGCAGATCATCCGCCTTCTCGGAATAATAGACGGACCGGAACACACACAGATACACCAGCCGCCCGGCAAGTCCGACCATCATTCCCATGCAGAGTACCCACAGAAGAACCGTCTTTTTCCGGTGATACGTTTTGTTTTTACGCATAGAATACCCCATAGCCGAATCCATTATGATAACACTATATGGAAACTGCTATGGGGTTATGTCTTTTGTTTTTTATGTTTTTTTACTCTTCATTGATGAGATCCAGCTCGGCGTTTGTCAGACCGCCGTTCTCGATATTGCTGTTTTCAGCACTGTTTTCCGTATCGTCTTCCTGTACCGGTGCCGCTACGTTTGGATCATCCGTTCCGGTCTCGGAGCCTTCGCCCGTCACACCGTCCGTATCATCCGGGAATACGTTCAAATACGGCAGCAGTTCTGTGTAGATCTCTTTTACGATCTCCTGTGCCAGCACACTGTTCGCCTGATTTTCTACATCCGGCTCGTCCACAATCGCGTAAACAACAGCTTTCGGGTTTTCTACCGGTGCAAATCCGATAAAGGAAACGAGATATTTTCCATTGCCTCGCGGATACTTCTGTGCAGTACCTGTTTTTCCTCCCATCGTGTAACCGGCAACCTTTGCACTCTGGCCGCTTCCATCGGTCACGACTCCCTGGAGGAAACTTCTCATTTTATCGCTGATTTCCGCGGAAACCGTCTGACGCACCAGATTCGGCTCATTGCTCTCAACAACAGCTCCTGTGCTGTCCGTGATCGTCTTCATCACATGCGGCTGGTAATAATTGCCTCCGTTGATCAGAGAGGAAAACGCAGCTGCCTGCTGTACCATCGTCACGGTATAGCCCTGTCCGAATGTACTCGTTGCAAGCTCGGTCGGTCCCATGGTATCCTCCGTGTGAACCAGGCCGTACGCCTCACCCGGCAGGTCAATTCCTGTCAGACTGCCGAAACCGAAAATATCCTGATAGCGGAGAAATTCCGCTGCTCCCATCTTCTGTCCGATCTGCATCATACCAGCGTTGCAGGAGTTTTTCAGTACATCGGCCGGTGTCTGTACGCCATGTGTTCCCGGATAAGCTCCGCAGCGGATCATCTGCCCTGCAATCGTCTCAAACCCCTCACAGTCAAACAGGGTATCATCATCGATTACATCGAGGGAATATGCCGCCGCCACGTTCATCGGTTTTGCCGTGGAACCTGGCTCATATGCATCGGAAATACAGTAGTTTTTCCAGATGGCACTCAAAGCCTCCATTGTCTCGTTATCGTTCATCGCATCAATTTCTTCCTTCGAATAGAACGGTGTCAGATCTCTTGGATTGTTCAGGTCATACCAGTCGGAAGAATCCATACCAAGAATCTCTCCATTGTTCGGATCCATCACGACAACGCCGATATTCTTTGCCGCTTTTGTCTGACGGTTCGTCTCAGTGTCCGATTCGTCCGCGCCGTTCTGGACATGAATCCGCTCATTGTAATTCTCGATCGCCGTGCGGATGATCTTCTGAATATTTACATCAATCGTCGTAACCACGTTTTTGCCCGGCTGCGCCTCGATGATCGTCTGTTCCATATCCGCATCTTCGTTGTAATAGCCGAACTGGCGGCCATTCACGCCATTTAAGATACTGGAATAATACCCTTCGATTCCCCAGTCTGCCGTGTCTCCTGAATACGTAAAGCCGATCAGATCGCAGGCAAGTGAATTTAACGGATACGTTCTGTGGTAGGATTCCTCGAACCAGACGCCGCGGATGTTGGCACGGTATGCTTTTTCCGCCTGCTCGTTCTCATCGAGCTCCTTGTTCTTTTTGTCCGCGTACTCGTCCACATAGGCCTCAAACGCTTTTTTCGCGTCCATCGAGACCTCTCTGGCGAGAACCTGGTACTGGCTTTCTTTTGTCGTTTCGCCGGTCAGACGATCCCGGATATCCGTCTCGTCGAGTCCGAAGTATTCAACCAGTGCTGCTACGGTCGGATCGACGTACGGATGGGTATCGTTCTTTTCTTCATCTTTTACCGTCGTATTGGCAAGTTTACAGTCGAGAATAACGTTGTAAACCTTCTCACTCGTTGCCAGAATCGTTCCGTTCCGGTCGGTGATACTTCCCCGCTGGAATGGAATTGTCCTGCTGTCGTAGGACTGCTGCGTCTGGCTTAAAACCTGTCTTTCGTATTTTTCTCCCTTTGTGGCATTCACATACGTAATGTCAATCGCTAAAGCAACAAAAACCAGCATCACTCCCAAAAAAGAGTGCTACCAGTTTTCTGCTCATACGCCCACTTGTCTTCCGTCTCCGGAATGCCCCGCTTCGTTTTTTATTTTTTTTCTGTTTACTCACGTTTTCACCTATTTCGCATCCGGAACATCCTGATACTGTCTCACATAGCTGTTTTCTGAATCATCGAAATAAATTACCTGGGACTCATCTGCATATTTCATGCCGAGCCGGTTCTGTGCTGCTTCTTTGACTGCCTCAAGATCTTCGGAGGCAACCGTTGTATTGTAATAGGCGTCATTGTCCGCCTTCAGATCGCTCAATTCTTTTTCTTTGCTGGTAATGTCTTCCGCCTGCGTGGTAACCACGGTCTGCAACTTGACATACGCAACACACGCCGCGATACACAGTGTGCAGACAATGGCAAGAAAAACAGCGTAGCCCGCGCTGATCTGTGTCGCCCGTGCCCGGTTTCTTCTTGTCTGGCTGCTCACACCCGATTTCAGAGGCCGTGCTTCTTTTGGTGCTTCCTGCGGCTGTGCTGCAAGACGCCGTACCGCACTTCCGTCCTCAAACGTATCTGGCGTATAACGTTTCGTTCTATCTGTCGAATTTACCCTTCCATCTGCCCGTCTGGCCATAACTTCTCTGTCTCCTTCGTGCCGAGCCGTCACACTTTTCGTTCAAAGACGCGCAGTTTTGCGCTCTTGGAACGGGGATTTGTTTCCATTTCCTCTTCTCCCGGCAAGATCGGTTTCCGAGTTACTACGGTTCCCTTGGACTTCTTTCCGCATACACAGACCGGAAATTCCGGCGGACACGTACATGGATGCTCGTTTTTTCTGAAAATGTTTTTTACGATACGGTCTTCCAGAGAATGAAAGGTGATGACACAAAGTCTTCCACCGTCATTTAAGAGATCAATCATGCCGTCCAGTGACTCCGACAGAACGGTAAGTTCCTGGTTCACTTCGATACGGATTGCCTGAAAGGTTCTCTTGGCCGGATGGCCGCCCGTCGCCCTTATTTTTGCCGGAATCGAGCGCTTGATGATTTCGATTAACTCCCCAGTTGTTCGAATCGGCGCCTGCTGCCGGCTTACGCATATATTGTGTGCAATTTTTCTTGCAAAACGCTCTTCTCCATATTCATGGAGAATACGCGAAAGATTCTCTTCACTGTAATCGTTCACGACTTCGTACGCGGAAAGAGCATTTCTCTGATCCATCCGCATATCCAGCGGAACATCCTCACGGTATGTGAATCCACGCTCTGCATTATCCAGCTGATAGGATGAAACTCCAAGATCCAGCAGGATTCCGTCTACCCCGGTGACTCCGATTTCGGCAAGACGCGGAACCATATCGCAATAATTGCTGCGGATAATCGTGACCTGGTTCTGATATGGTTCCAGGCGTTTACCCGCAACAGCTATCGCAGCTTCGTCCTGATCTATGCCTATTAATCTCCCCGTGGCAGATAAGCGCTCACATATATGACTGGAATGTCCAGCGCCTCCCAACGTCCCGTCCACGTAGATTCCGTCCGGTTTTATCTTAAGGTTTTCAATGGTTTCCTTCAGTAATACTGATGTATGCGAAAATTCCATGGTCATCTCCTGTATCCCAACGAAACAGATCAGATCACAATGCCCATCTCTTCCATTGATTCGGCGATGGCATCCATATCATCATAATTGCTGTTTTCGTTCCATTTTTCCTTGCTCCAGATTTCAATCCGGTTGATATTTCCGGTAAGGACTACATCTTTTTTCCAGACCAGCAAATTCCCGCAGCGTTGCCGGTACGAGAATCCTCCCCTGCTTGTCCAGTTCACATGACGTAGCACCTGCTACAAAGAAACGGGAAAAAGTTCTGGCGTTTTTGTTTGTAAGTGGTAAGGCTCTCAGCTTCTCTTCAAAGGCAGCCCATTCGTCGTTTGGGTAAATGGAAAGGCATCCGTCCAATCCCTTCGTCAGTACAAACTCTTCTCCCAGCTGTTCTCTGAACTTGGACGGTATGATCAATCTTCCCTTCGCGTCAATCGTATGACTGTACTCTCCCATGAACATAATGAAAACCCTCTTATCACCTGAAATGGCGGTCTCCCCACGCACCACTTCATGTATCGCGCCGCAGCCAGACTGCCACATCCGCTCCACAACGCACCACTTTTCACCACTTTCTACCACTTATATTTTTATTCTATATCAACTCAGGGAAAATAGCAAGGTCTTTTTTCTATTTCATTTTTAAGATTTTTCCCAAAATGCAACATTTTTATGCGCATTTTCCGCCTTTTTTATACCAATTTTGTATCAAAAAAGAGAAAACCTTTTTTGCCGGTTTTCCCCTTTTCTGTATTTTATTCTGTTTTTTCACTGGTTTTATCCTTAAGAATGGGCTGTCTCCCCACCGGATGATAATTTTTTTCGTTTCCATACCACCAGGATGGTACATCCCACCACAAGGCACCCCGAAAGGGAGCTGGGAAACCGGAAGTCCCACCACCGGAAGCAGAAGCTGGTCGGTGCGGAGTCCCTCGATCCAGATTCTTCCAAGGCCATATCCTATCAGATACATCAGGAACACTTCGCCGTTAAATTTTTTTTCTTTTCCGAAACCAGAAAAGAAAAAGCAGGACACCCACATTCCATAAACTTTCATATAAAAAGGTGGGATGCACCTGAATATACTCGACGCCGTTTACCGTCACCACATGATCCCACATTTTCTGTGTGATTTCATTGGCACGGACCGCGGAAACCGGAAGCTGCATCGCAAACAGGTTGTTAGTGTAGTCACCGAATGCCTCACGGTTAAAGAAGTTTCCCCACCGTCCCATAATCTGACCGAACACGATGCTCATGCTCGCGGTATCCATCAGAAGGCTGAAGTTCTGTTTCTTCTTTCTGCTGTAAATCACCACCGCAATGCAGGCACCGATGATGCCGCCGTAGATGGCAAGTCCGCCCTGGCGGATGTTGAAAATACTCAAAAGATCATCCTTATAATAGTCCCAGGCAAATATAACGTAGTAAATCCGTGCCCCGAGAATACCGGCTGCGATGCCGATCATCGCAAGATCGAGGTACTGCTCCGGGTTCTGCCCTGTCCGCTTTGCCTCTCTTTGGGCAATCCAGATCGCAATCATCATACCGGTTACGATCACGATGCCGTAATAGGCAATGGAAAATCCGAAAATACTGATGTTTTTTCCCACATGGTCGAGATAGATCCCGAGATTGGGAAAATTAATTTCCATATCCATAACTTATATTCTCTCTTATTATTACTTATCAAACGTTGAAACGGAACAGGATGACATCGCCGTCGCGGACAATGTAATCTTTTCCTTCCATACGCACAAGGCCTTTCTCTCTTGCTCCTGCGTAGGAACCGCAGTCGAGCAGATCCTGATAATTGACAACCTCGGCTTTGATGAATCCGCGCTCGAAATCGGTGTGGATTTTTCCGGCTGCCTGCGGTGCTTTTGTTCCGACTTTGATGGTCCATGCACGGGTCTCATCCTCTCCTGCTGTAAGGAAGCTCATGAGGCCGAGCAGACGGTAGCTTGCTGCGATCAGTTTTTCCAGACCGGACTCGGTAAGACCAAGATCCTCGAGGAACATTTTTTTTCTCATCCTCTTCGAGTTCGGAGATTTCTGCCTCGATCTCGGCGCAGATGACGAATACTTCGCTGTTGTGCTCTTTTGCATATTCGCGGACGGACTGTACATAGGAGTTGTTTGCACCGTCGTCAGCGAGATCATCCTCTGCTACGTTTGCTGCGTAGATGACCGGTTTACTGGTCAGCAGGTTGTACTCTGCGATCCATTTCTCCTCGTCCTCGTTCTGCAGCTCCATCAGGATGGCATCTTTTCCGTCCTCGAGCAGTTTTTTCAGACGCTCCTGGAATTCGAGCTCTTTTGCTGCCTCTTTGTCCATTCTTGCAGATTTTGCAGTTTTGGAAATACGGCGCTCGAGTACCTCAAGGTCGGCGAAGATCAGCTCAAGGTCGATGGTCTCGATATCACGGAGCGGATCAATGCTGCCGTCTACGTGGATAACGTTCGGATCCTCGAAACATCTGACAACGTGAACGATAGCGTCTACCTCACGGATATTGGCAAGGAACTGGTTTCCAAGTCCCTCTCCTTTGGATGCACCTTTTACAAGACCTGCGATGTCAACGAACTCGATGACAGCCGGTGTTACTTTCTTGGACTGATAGAAATCTCCGAGCTGCTGCAGACGCTTGTCCGGAACCGGCACGATGCCGACATTCGGGTCAATGGTACAGAACGGATAGTTTGCGCTCTCTGCTCCTGCTTTGGTCAGGGAATTGAAAAGTGTACTTTTTCCGACGTTCGGAAGGCCCACGATACCTAATTTCATAGTAATCTATATCTCCTTTGTTTTTATTTTTCGCTTCTTTTTCTGTTCGGGTTTTTTTTATGCACAAAAAGAGCCCAATGCAACTATAAATTATAGCACACGGGCTCTTTGATTTCAATGGATTTTAATCTCTTGACTGTACCATCAGAAGAATGCCGCCCTCGTACGATACATGCGCGGTCTCCTCGACGATCTCATTGCTCACGCACAGACCACCCGAAGTATTCGGCAGATAGTGATGGTCGAGCGGGTAGGCGAAGCCCTCCAGGGTGATGGATGCGACTTCCTTTTCCAGCGGGAAGAACGAAACGTACTTTCCGAACTGCTCTTCTTTCCGGATTTCAAACGAAGTTTCCACCGGAATCGTAATCAGATTGCGGCTGTCCACGATGTAAGCCGGAATTTTCTTCTCCCATGCCGTTTTCAGGTTCTGCACAATACTTAAGAAATGGTCAAGTCTTCCTCCTGTTGCTCCGAGGATCGTGATTTCACTGCTTCCCAGAACAATCGCCTGCTGAAATGCGATGTCCGTGTCCGTATTGTCCTTCATGGGATTAAATTCCCGGATCGGTGCGACATGGTTCTCCTTGTAATAATTTAAAATCTTCGGAGATAAACTGTCAAAATCTCCCAGAATATACGTCGGCATAATCTGGTAATGGTAGCAGAACTCCAGTCCCCGGTCTGCTGCCAGGATAATATCAAACTGCTGTTTCTGAAGATATGGGAAGGCAAAATCCGGTTCGATCATCCCTCCCGAAATAATACATGTTCTCACGTTTCCCTGCCTCTTTTTTCTGTCTTTTTGTATCTTATTCTGCCTTTTTGCTGTATGAAGAAATTTTTTCCTGCAGCTCGCGCACGTTCTGCTCGATGTTGCTGCCAAATACAGCAGAGCCTGCCACGATGATGTTGGCACCTGCCGCAAGGACTTCATCGATGGTCGCGCGGTTGATGCCGCCATCGACCTGAATGTGCACATGCTCCAGTCCCTTTTCATCCAGCATTCTGCGGAGCGTACGGATCCTCTCCGTCGACTCCGGGATATACTTCTGGCCGCCGAAGCCAGGATAAACGCTCATAATCAGAATCATTTCTACCTGATCCATCACGTCCGTAACCGCAGAAAGCGGCGTATCCGGATTTACGGCAACTCCGGCATCTGCGCCTGTTTCATGAATCTTTTTCACGGTTTCTGCCAGATCGCGGCATGCCTCCGCGTGAACCGTGATCATATCCGCCCCGCAGCTTTGAAATTCTTCTACGTACCGCTCCGGGTCCTTTACCATCATATGAACATCAAAATACAGACTGCTTTCTTTTCGGATCGACTTTACCACCGGCATTCCAAACGAAATGGATGGTACAAACATTCCATCCATAATATCGATATGAAGCCACCGGCACTCTGCTTTCTCTACCCTTTGGATCTGTTCTCCGAGACGGTTGAAGTCTGCGGATAAAATAGAAGGTGCCAACTGATATACTCGGCTCATGCTAGTATCTCCTCTTTTCCTGTTCTTTCAGTTCTTCATAGAACATGGTATAGTTTTCAAATCTTTCTTTGCTGATATTTCCCTGTTCCAGTGCCTCTTTGACGGCACAGCCCGGCTCTTTTCCGTGGATACAGCCGAGGAAACGGCATTTTCCTTCGTACGGATGAAATTCCGGGAAAAAGTTTTTCAGCTCCTCTTTTTCCATATCGGTTGTATAAAGCGAGCTGAACCCCGGCGTATCGCACAGATACGTCTCATGGTCGATCGGGATCATCTGGGAATGGCGCGTCGTGTGTTTTCCTTTTTTCAGCTTTTTGCTGATCTCTCCGGTCTCCATCTGGATTTCTTTCTGCATCCGGTTTGTGATCGAAGATTTTCCGACGCCGGACGGACCGGCTACCACCGTTGTTTTCCCTTTCAGGTATGCTTCCACTTCCTGCATGCCCTGCTCTTTCGCTGCACTCACCGTAAAGACACGGTAACCGCAGTTCTCATAGACGCTTCGCAGATGGTCTGTGTAATCTTCCCCCGCAAGATCTCTTTTATTGAAACAGATTGCCGTCGGAACGTTCTGCTGTTCCATCATCACAAGAAAACGGTCCAGAAGCGTCAGGTTCGGGGTCGGATTTTCCAGCGCAAAAATCACAAGCGCCTGATCGATATTGGCCACTGCCGGACGGATCAGTTCATTTTTTCGCGGCAGAATCCGGGTCATATTTCCTGTTTTTTCCGCTTCATCCAGAATCTCGATTTCCACAAGATCTCCGACGAGCGGTTTCTGGCCTTCCTTTCGGAAAATTCCTTTTGCTTTGCACTCATAAATGCCGGATTCTTCTACGTCTACGTAGTAGAATCCGGCAATTCCTTTCATAATCTTTCCTGTCATACTCACCCTTCACTCAACGGAACCGATTGGTACTGTGCAATTGCCTGATAACTTCCGCTCGAATCCATCTCATAGAAGACGATTCTTCCGGTAGAAGAAGCAGACGATGAAGCACTCCAGTTGGTGTTGACAGAATACGGCCAGCTCGTAATGGCCTGTCCGTCCATGATGGTGATGGAGGTCTCGTTTCCGTTCCCATCATCCTGGATCAGCTCAATTTTTGCAATACCACCCTGATACTGATCCGGCGCACTTAAGGTCTGGCTGCAGGACCAGGTAACATCCGTAGCGGTATTTGCGCCCGGCTCTGCCGGTGTCGGGGTCGGTGTATTCTCATCCGGCGTCGTTGGCTGTGCACTCGGGCTATTGACATAAATCGTAACGTCAGAACCTTTCTTTACTTTGGTTCCGATTGCCGGGTCAACCTCCATGACTTCGCCCTCGGCCACCTTGCTGCTGGTTCCTGTTTTTACAATAATATTGAAATCGCTCAGGATTGATTTTGCTGTCTCCTCATCCAGGCCGATTACATCACGGATTGCAATTTCTTCCGCGTCCTTGGATCCCTTGCTGATCACCAGCGTAACGGTAGATTCCGGCGCAACCTGACTTCCCTCTGACGGGTCAACGGCAAATAACCGAAGCCTTCTGCAACGGTATCGCTGAAATCCTCTGTTGTGGAAACCTGCAGTCCAGCTGAGTCAGTGCAGCACTTGCAGCGTCTTTCTGTGTCCAACAATGCCGGTCGGAATGGTTACGGTTTCTTTTCCGGAGCTTACATAATACGTAATCGTTGCATTTTTATCGACTTTCGTTCCCGGTTTCAGATCCTGGCGGCAGATCTTTCCTGCCTCAATGACATCCGATGCCTCGGTTCCGCCGTTGACTACACCAAGGTTCAGGCTGTTTGCCAGATCGACGGCATCTGCCTCGGTTTTGTTGGTCAGATCCGGAACGGTTACTTTTTCCTCTTCTTTGCTGCTGGAAGAAACAACTTCCGTGCTGCTCGAAGATGATGCGGAACTGGAAGAAGCTGCGGTCGGTCCTTTTCCGCCGACAATGCCGGCTGCCTGTGCAATAAAGTAGATCAGCATGCAGATGATGATGGCTGCAATCGCAAAACCGCCGATTGTGATGATCTTTTCGAGTTTGTTTCCGGCTTTGTCATCGTCGTCGTCATCGTCGTAGTAGGAATCGTCGTCATCCTCATCGTAGGAATCGCGGTCATCCTCTTCTTCGTCCTCATCCTCGTCTTCTTCGTCCTCGTAGCTGTAATCTTCGTCCTCTTCCTCATCCTCGATCTTGCTGTAGCGCTTGCGGGCCGGCTCCTCTGCCGTCTGCGCATTTGCCTTTGCTGCTGCGCCGGAACGGATCTGGCTTAACTCCTCTGCGGATACCATAACAGTCTCGGCGTGAGAACTTAACGGAGTTACTTTTACGAAATTGCCCTGCGGCTCCATCAGCGAATGCTTCAAGTCGTCGATCAGCTCCGCCATGTTATTGTAACGGCGGTCCGGGCTCTTCTGGGTACATTTTAAGATAATCTGCTCCAGTGCGAACGGAAGGTTCGGGGTATATTTGGATGGAGATTCAATCTCCTCCTGCAGATGCTTGATTGCGATGGCAACGGTGGTGTCGCCGTCAAACGGCACTCTTCCGGTTACCATCTCGTACATGGTGATACCAAGGGAATAGATATCACTCTTATAGTCCGAATATCCGCCGCGCACCTGCTCCGGAGAGCTGTAATGTACGCTTCCCATAACGTTCGAACTGATCGTATTGGAAGAAGTTGCCTTTGCAATACCAAAGTCGGAAAGTTTTACTTTTCCGTCTGTGGAAATGATGATATTCTGCGGTTTGACATCGCGGTGTACAATATTGCGGTTGTGTGCTGCTTCAAGACCAAGGGAAACCTGAATGGCGATGCTGGTTGCCTCTTTTACGCTCAGTTTTCCTTTGCGGTCAATGTAATCCTTCAGAGTAATTCCCTCGACAAGCTCCATGACGATATAGTAAACGCCGCGGTCCTCCCCGACATCGTACACGTTTACAATATTCGGATGGGACAGTCCTGCTGCGGCCTGTGCCTCCGTGCGGAACTTGCGGATAAAGGTTTTATCCTCCCGGAATTCCGGTTTTAAAACCTTGACGGCCACCATGCGGTTCAGCTTGTGGTCTTTTGCTTTGTAGACATCAGCCATACCGCCGGAACCGATCCGGCTTATGATCTCATATCGTTCTCCTAAAATAACGCCCTCTTTTAACATTCTTTCACCTCGTTTGTAAATGGTTCAACGACAATGACTGCGATATTGTCTCTGCCGCCATTTGCATTTGCTTTATCAATTAAACGTTTCGCCTTGTCCTCACCGTCTTCTCGGCAGATGAGTTCGAAAATCTCCTCATCCGTTACCATGTTGGAAAGGCCGTCCGAGCACATCACCAATTGATTGCCCTCTTCAAGCTGAATGTCAAAGAAATCAATCTTTACGGTATCCTGTGTGCCTACTGCTCTGGTAATAATGTTTTTGTCCGGGTGATTCCGCGCCTGCTCGGGAGTGAGTTCTCCAAGGCGCACCATCTCTGCGATCAGGGAATGGTCCTGCGTCACCTGGTCAAACGTGCCATCTGCTGCCAGATACAGCCTGCTGTCTCCTACGTTTGCAACGTAGGCATAGTTGCCGACAACCGTAGCTACTACCATCGTCGTACCCATGCCTTCCATGGATATATCTCGTTTTGCCTGCTCAAAAATCTGGCTGTTTGCTGCTTCAATTCCATGCCGAATGATCCGCACCGGGTTGAAATTCGTATCTCTTTTTACAGATTCCACCAGTACAGAAACACCGTAACGCGAAGCAAAATCGCCCGCGTTATGGCCTCCCATGCCGTCTGCAACGACAAAGAGGTTCGGAAGGTTTCCGACCGGAGAGGCGGAGGCAAACACAAAAGTCCTGGTTCATCGTCCGTTTCTGTCCGATATCGGTTGCAGAAAATACCTTCATGCTTTTTTCTCCTGTATTGACAGCCGCTTTTTACGGCTGTTCGTTTGATTTATCGATAAAACTTTTTCTTAACTGTCCACAGGCTCCGTCAATATCGGCGCCCATTTCCCTTCTAATAGTAACATTAATTCCGTATTTTTCAAGTTTATTTTTGAAATTCTCTACGACTTTTTTCGTTGATTTCACGTAATCGCGCTCTTTGATCGGGTTGACCGGGATCAGATTTACATGACAGTTGATATCCGAAATCCGCGCGGAAAGCTCTTTTGCATCGGCTTCGCTGTCATTTTTCCCGCCAACGAGAGAGTACTCAAATGTAATCCGACGGCCTGTTTTTGCAAAGTAATTGCGGCATGCATCGAGAATTTCATCAATGGAATATTTATTGGCAATCGGCATCAGCTCGCGGCGCTTTTCATCGTTCGGCGCATGAAGGGAAAGTGCCAGGGTGATCTGGAGTCCCTCATCTGCCAATTTGTACATATTCGGCACGATTCCGCAGGTGGAAACGGTGATGTTTCTCTGGCTGATGTTGAGTCCTTCCTGGCTCGAAAGCAGCCGCACGAAGCGCACCAGATTGTCGTAGTTGTCCATCGGCTCACCCGTTCCCATGACAACCAGATTGGAGACCCGCTCCCCGGTGTCCTCCCAAATCCGGTAAATCTGGTCGAGCATCTCCGACGGAGTCAGGCACCGCACGAGTCCGCCGATTGTGGACGCGCAGAAGCGGCAGCCCATCCGGCAGCCGACCTGGGATGAGATGCAGACGGAATTTCCGTGGTGGTACTTCATCCAGACACTCTCGATCACGTTGCCGTCGCTAAGGCGGAACAGGTATTTTCTCGTTCCGTCGATTTTGGACTCCTGCACCTGCACTTTTTCGAGACAGGTAAGCGGATACTGTTCCTTTAATTTTTCCCGGAAGGCAAGCGAGAGATTCGTCATCTCATCGTAGCTGCCCGCCAGACGATGATGCATCCAGTCGTATAACTGTTTGGCACGGAACGGCTTTTCTCCCATCTGCTGGCAGGCGTCCTTTAATTCGTCTAAGGTCATTGATTTAATATCCATCTGTTACGCCCGTCCTTCCTCTGTTTTCCGGAATTTTGCAAGGAAAAATCCGTCTGTCTTGTGTACCCCCGGGATCAGCTGCAGCTGTCCTTTGGCCGTTTCTCCGCTTTTCAGCTCATCCGGCAGCAGTTCATCCAGACTGACTGCTTCAAACGGGAACTGTTCCAGAAACCATGCGGCATTCTCGCTGTTTTCTTTTCTGTTGACGGTACATGTGCTGTACAGCAGTGTGCCGCCCGGCTTTACGTACGATGCGGCATTTGCAAGGATTGCCCGCTGAATCCGTACCAGCTCCTCTTCTTTTTCTTTTGAAGCGTAATATTTGATATCCGGCTTTCTGCCGATGACGCCGTATCCGGTGCACGGCAGGTCTGCAATCACAACGTCCGCTTTTCCGATCCATTCCGCATCGAGCTGTTCCGCATCTTTTACCTTCGGCACGACGCAGGAAACACCTGCTCTCTGCACATTTTCCCGGATCAGATCGACCTTGTATTCGGTGAGATCACGCGCTTCCACGCATCCCTGATTTCTCATTTTATCTGCTGCATGGAGGCTCTTTCCGCCCGGTGCCGCGCAGAGATCCAGCACCTGGTCACCCGGCTTTGGATCCGCCAGATGCGCCGCCATCATGGAGCTCACATCCTGAATCTGGAACCGGCCTTCCTGGAAGGCATTCAGTGATGCGATCGTCTCAAAGTTTTTCAAATAGAACGCCTCGCCAAGATACGGCGCTTTTTCCAGCTCTGCCCCCTGGCTTTCCAGGCTTTTCTTCGTCTCCTCGATCGTATTGTTCCAGCGGTTGATACGGATCGTCACCTGTTTTTCTTTCAGGAAATCCGCCATCATCGTTTCTGCCGTTTCTTTTCCGTACTGGGATACGAACTCCTCAACCAGAAATTCCGGCATGGAGTATTTCACGGAAAGATACTGCGTAGTATTGTTCTCCTTCGGTATCGGCAGATGATCCTTCTCCCGCACAATCGTGCGCAGAACACCGTTGACAAAGCCCTTTAAGTTGTAAAAATGCTTCTTTTCCGCCAGTTTCACCGCCTCATTGACGACTGCCGAATCCGGTACTGCGTCAAGAAAACGGATCTGGTACACCGACATCCGTAAGATCGCACGAATCACCGGCTTGCATTTGTTGATCTTGATTTTGGAATACTGATTGATGATGTAGTCATTCTGGATACCGTATTCCACGGTTCCCTCGCAGACCCGCTTGATAAACGCACGGTCCTGCCGCGGCAGGAACTGGTATTTATCGAGGGCGTCCCTTACAGCAAGATGGCAGGGCGTTTTCTCCCTGTCCATCTCAAGCAGAATGTTCATAATCAGCTCTCTTGTATTGATTGTATCAGTCATCGTTTCTCCTAAATGCTCCGGATAAAACCAGCAGCCGGAGCAGCTGCAGCAAGGAACCGATTACGGCTGCCACGTATGTCATGGCTGCAGCCCAGAGTACTTTCTTGACCCCGTCGTGTTCCGTCTCTGTCACCATACCGCCCTCACTGAGCATTTTTAATGCTCTTCTCGACGCATCGAACTCGACCGGAAGTGTTACCACCTGGAATGCCAGTGCCAGCACAAACAGCCAGATACCGGCTTTCACCAGCATCGGAAGGCTGAAAATCAGTCCGATCAGGAACAGCGGCCAGAAAAGCTGGGATCCAAGGTTCGCTGCCGGAACAATGGCGCTTCTTACTTTCAGCGGCACGTAATCCGTATTGTGCTGTACGGCATGGCCGCACTCATGCGCTGCGACGCCGATCGCTGCGACCGAGGTTGAATCGTAAACCGCATCCGATAAATTCACGGTTTTTGTCCGCGGATCATAGTGGTCGGTCAGTTTACCGGATACGTGGCGGACGGTCACATCGTAGATGCCGGCCTGATGCAGAATGCGCATCGCCGCCTCGCGTCCCGTCATGCCGCTGTACGAGCGGACGGTCTGATATTTGCTGAAAATCGTGTTCATGCGGACGGATACCGCCATGGAAATCAGTGCGGCAAGAATCACCAGCAGATACGTACTGTCATAAAAAAGTCCCATATCGTTTTTCTCCTTTTTTCTCAGGCACAGCAGCCATCACACCGCTGTGTAGTTCCCCGCCTCAACTTCAGGTTGCTTTTTCTCTTTTATTCGCCAAGTCTGGTACCCGGCTCGATCGCATAGCCGCGCAGGAAATCGGCGGCTTTCATCCGTTTCTTTCCTTCGAGCTGCAGCTCCTCGATCACCAGAATGCCGTCTCCCGTCTTTACATGGAGGCCTGTCTCATCTGCCACCCAGACTTTTCCGGCACTCTTCGTCGGATTCTGTCCCGGAATTTTCGAGAACAGATCGCCGCCGAACATGGCAATGACTTTGGCACCCCAGATTTTCAGATTCTTTCCGTTTACTTTTGTAAAAGCACTCGGCCACGGGCTCATCGCACGGATCTGACGTTCGATCTCAACGGCACTCTTCGTCCAGTCGATCTTTCCGTCTTCTTTTTTGATCATCCGCGCATACTCTGTGGTGCTTATCTCCGGCTGTTTTTCCGGTGTCACTTCGCCTTTTTCAAGTTTTGGAAGTGTCTCCACCAGAAGTTTTGCTCCGGCTGCGGCGAGCTTGTCAAAGAGACTGCCGCCGGTCTCATCTGCTGCAAGCGGAACTTCCACTTTCGTCAGCATATCGCCTGTGTCGAGGCCTTCATCCATCTTCATAATGGTTACGCCGCTCACTTCATCGCCGTTCATGACAGCCCACTGGATCGGCGCTGCTCCGCGGTAAGCCGGAAGCAGGGAGGCATGAACGTTGATGCATCCGTATTTCGGCATGTCCAAAATCTCTTTTGGAATAATCTGGCCGAATGCAACGACAACGATCACATCCGGCTCCATTTTCCGGATTTCCTCGATCGCCTCTGCATCCCGCACGCGGCGCGGCTGATAGACCGGAAGGCCGTGTTTTTCGGCTGCCTCTTTCACCGGTGTCGGCATCATCTGTTTTCCGCGGCCCTTCGGTTTGTCCGGCTGGGTCACAACGCCTGTGATCTCATAACCGGCCTCCACGAGTGCCTCAAGTGTTCCCACGGAGAAATCCGGGGTTCCCATAAATACCACTTTCATCTGAAGTCATCTCCTTTATTTTAAGACTTACTCTTCGTCCTCGTACTCCTCATACTCATCGTACGTGTTGTCCCAGAGTTCGCCTTCTACTTTTTCTGTATACATATGTCCGTCGAGGTGATCACACTCGTGGCAGATGCAGCGGGCAAGAAGTTCTGTTCCCTCCAGTTCAAACGGCTGCATGTCGCGGTCCAGCGCTCTTACCTTTACGTAATTCGGACGGGTTACTGTACCGGATTTTCCCGGAAGGCTTAAGCAGCCTTCTGCTCCTGTCTGGCTTCCGGAAGTCTCCAGGATTTCCGGATTGATCAGAAGATGTGGGGTTCCATCCACATCCATGACTACGATTCTCTTTAAGATGCCGACCTGCGGTGCGGCAAGGCCGACACCGTTTGCCTCATACATGGTGTCAAACATGTCGTCGATCAGCTCGCTGATTCTTGGTGTCATCTTCTCCACCGGTCTGCATTTTTTCGTTAATACGCGGTCGCCTACGACTCTGATTTCTCTGATTGCCATAATTCTTTTCCTTTCTTTTGCTCTTCTATTATAAATAATCTATGTGTAAATAGTATGAAAAAACTAATACTTTCTGCTGAAGTCAAACTGTAAATAAACGGTACGAAAGCCTTTGTTAATCTCGATATACCGCTCCAGTTTTTCCCGCAGCCCTGCCAGCACCTCTTCCTGCGGCGCGCGTACATACACGGCCATGCGGTACAGGTCATTGATTTTCGACACTGCCTCACTTGCCGGGCCGATGATCTGGACTTCGCGGTTTCCCCGGATGCGGATGAGATATCTGCGAATGTATTCCATCGCCTGCGTCAGATGCGCTTCATCCTCCCCGGCTCCGTGGATCGCCAGAAGCTCCGCCGCCGGGGGATATCCCATCAGACGGCGGTAGTCCATTTCTTTCTCATAAAATGCCCCGTAATCCTGCTCTGCCGCCGTCTGAATGCTGTAATGTTCGGGATGGTACGTCTGAATGACTGCCATTCCCGGCTTTTCGCCTCTTCCGGCGCGGCCGACTGCCTGCGTCAGCAGCTGGAACGTACGCTCCCCGGCACGGTAATCGACTGCATTCAGGGAGAGATCCGCCGCCAGCGCTCCCACCAGCGTGACATTCGGGAAATCGTGGCCTTTTACGATCATCTGGGTTCCAATCAGGATATCGGCCTCCCCCGCCGCAAATGAGGACAGGATTTCTTCATAACTGTTTTTCGTTTTTGTCGTGTCGCCGTCCATCCTAAGAACGCGTGCCTTTGGAAACAGCTTTTTCACGTTCTGCTCGATCTGCTGTGTGCCGGCACGGAAGCCGCCGATGTACGGGGAACCGCACGACGGGCACGCATGTACCTGCGGTGTTTCATAACCGCAGTAATGGCAGACGAGCTTTCCGTTATTGTGTGCTGTCAGTGATACATCGCAGTGCGGGCATTTCATCACATGGCCGCATGCACGGCACGAGACGAAGCCCGCATAGCCTCTGCGGTTCAGAAACAGTACAACCTGTTCCTTTTTTTCAAGTCGTTTTTCGATCTCTTCCCGCAGTTTTCCGGACAGAATCGAACGGTTTCCCATCTGTAATTCTTCCCGCATATCCGCGATCCATACGGACGGAAGTGCTGCATTTCCGTACCGCGCATCCATCCGGAACAGCGCGTACGCTCCCGTCTCGCAGGCGTAAGAAGCATCCACCGACGGCGTTGCCGAACCCATCACCACATGGGCATGCTCCAGCCCGGCGCGGCGCACGGCGGTCTCCCTTGCATGGTAGCGCGGCGTCACTTCACTTTTATAGGAGGTTTCATGCTCCTCATCGATTACGATCAGCCCCAGATCCGGAAACGGTGCAAAGAGTGCGGAACGCGGACCGATCATAATACTGACCTCCCCGCGCCGCGCGCGCTCCATCTGGTCGGCGCGCTCGGACGGTGTCATCCGCGAGTTGACCACCGTGACCCTTGTTCCAAACCGTGCGCAGAACCGCTCCACGTTCTGATACGTCAGCGCAATCTCCGGGATCAGCACGATCACCTGTTTTCCTTCCTTCAGCACTCGCTCCATCAGCTCCATATAGACGAGCGTTTTGCCGCTTCCCGTCACACCGCGGATCAGGCAGGGGCGGTTCTGTCCTTCCCATTCCTTTCGAATGCCGTCCACCACGGCCTGCTGCTGTTCGTTTGGTTTTCCCGCAGTTGTTCTTCCTGCCGCATCAGATACCGGATTTCTCCAGGTGCTCGTACGGCGGATTTCCAACACGCCCTGCTCTTCCATCACGTGCAGCGTATCTGCCGTGATTTTCAGTTTCTTGCTCACAACCGGCCCTGGAAGAACCGGCTGGGCCAGCAGCGCGTTTAAGAGACGGATTCTCGCTTTATAATTTTTCTTTCTGTAGTTTTCCAGCAGCTCCTCACATCTCGCAGGATCTGCAAGAAGCGCAATTTCGCGGGTTTCTTTCCCGCGCGCCTTTACTTTGACTGGAAGCACCGTCTTTAACGCCTGGATCATCGTCGATCCGTACGTATGACGCATCCACGCGGCGAGCGCGATGAGCTTCGTCTCTACAGTCGCCGCATCCTTTTGTACCGCGAGGATGGCCTTCATCCGGTCCTGCGGATATTTCGGCTCGTTTCCGACGGAAAGCACATAGCCGGTGATCGTGCGGTTTCCGTTTCCAAACGGAATCTGTACCGCCGTTCCCGGACTGATCTCCCCTGTCAGTTCCGGCGGAACCTTGTACTGAAAGGTCCGGTCCAGTTTTTCATTTGTGATGTCTACGATTACATCAGCGTAAACGCTGCTCATACATTCCCCTTACTTTCTTCCAGTATTTCCCGGATCAGCACGCGCTCATCCATCTCGTACCGTTTCCCCTTCCGGATCTGATACGTTTCGTGGCCTTTTCCCGCGAGCACCACGAGATCGCCCGGCTGCCGGTTTTCGATCACATACCGGATCGCCTCCTTACGGTCTGCAATCTCAACGAAAGCGCCTTCTGTTTTCCCGATTCCCGTCCGGATATCGTCCAGAATCGCCTGTGGTTCCTCATCCCGCGGATTGTCCGAGGTGATAACGGTCAGATCCGCCAGACGCCCCGACACCTCTCCCATCTGGAATCTCCGGTCCCGCGCGCGGTTTCCGCCGCAGCCGAAGAGACAGATCAGGCGCTTCGGATGGTACTTCCGCAGTGTCTTTAACAGGCTTTCGAGGCTCATCGCATTGTGTGCGTAGTCAATGAGAAGCGTCATTTCCGGATACACCGGAACTGCCTCACACCGCCCACGGACGCGGACTGCGGAAAGTGCCTCCTGCATCGCCTTTTCCGGGATTCCCATCTGCGCGCAGACCGCAATGGCGGCAAGCGAGTTGGAAACGGAAAACAGACCCGGCAGATCTACCCGTACCGGAAAATCCGCTGCGCCCTGCACCCGGTATGAGACACCGAGCACGCCGGGCGCCTGATCGAGTGCTGCATCTGCTGCCATAAAATCAGCTTTTTCCCTGCATCCGAATGTCACCAGACGGCAGGTGCTCTGCCTTATGATCTCCGGAAACCTTTTGTCATCCCGGTTTACAATTCCGGTTCTGCAGGTGCGAAACAGCTTCTTTTTGCAGGACAGATATTCTGCAAACGATGCATGCTCCCCGGCGCCGATGTGGTCGTTTCCAATGTTGGTGAACACACCGTAATCAAACGTAAATCCATCACACCGGTGCTGTTTTTCCGCCTGCGAGGAAACCTCCATCACAACATGGGTGCAGCCCTCCCGCATCATTTCAGAAAACAGCTTCTGCAGCACAACAGGCTCCGGCGTTGTATTTTCTGACGGAATGCTTTTTTCCCCGATCCTCGTCTCGATCGTTCCGATGAGTCCTGCGCGGATCCCTGCTTTTCGCAGGATTTCGTAAATCATATATGCAGTCGTCGTCTTTCCCTTCGTGCCGGTCACTCCGATTGTCACAAGGTGCTGCGCCGGATCGTCCTCCCAGGCACAGGAAAGCTGTGCGAGTGCTTCTCTGCTTTCCTTTACTACGAGTACGGTTACCTTTTCCGGAATCCCTTCCAGTTCCCGCTCCGCAACCAGAACAGCAGCGCCCCTCTCGACTGCTTCTTCTGCATATACGTGCCCGTCCATCCTGTTTCCGCGGATGCAGACAAACACGTTCTGCGGCTGTACTTTTCTGCTGTCGCATGTGATTCCTGTAACTTCCGCATCCAGACTGCCCTGCTGGAGCTGATATGCGATCCGCTTTTGTAACGTGCGCATGTTTTTCATGCCGGGACCTCCCTTTCACGTTTCAAATCCCTACGACTCAGATACTTTTATAGAATACCATAGTCCGAAAAACATTTCAATGTGCGCAATGTCGGTTTCTTCTTGATTTTTGCTCCCATAAACTTTATAATAGTCCTATATTGATGCCTGGTTTTTTCGTATCAAAATCTATGAACTGCAAAGAGAGGTATCTTCCAATGAAAAGAAAAAAAATAGTTGTTGCACTGGGACACAAAGCTCTTGGAACGACGCTGCCGGAACAGAAAGCAGCCGTAAAACGTTCCGCAAAAGTAATCGCAGATCTCGTTGCTGCCGGCGCTGATATTGTCATCACCCACAGCAATGCGCCGCAGGTCGGCATGATCCACATGGCGATGAATGAATTCGGCAAAATGCACACCGACTACAGCGCAGCCCCGATGTCTGTCTGCTCCGCTATGAGCGAAGGCTACATCGGCTACGACCTGCAGAACGCCATCCGTGCTGAGCTTCTCCGCAGAGGAATCTTCAAAACCACATCCACGATTCTTACACAGGTTGAAGTAGATCCGTACGACGATGCCTTCAACAATCCGGTCAAACTGATCGGCCGTACACTTACCAAGGAGGAGGCTGACGCAGAGGAAGAAAAAGGAAACTACGTAACGAAAACCGAGGACGGCTACCGCCGAATCGTTGCTGCTCCGAAGCCGCAGGATATCGTAGAGATCGACTCCATCCGTCTTCTTCTCGATGCCGGACAGGTTGTCATCGCAGCAGGCGGCGGCGGAATCCCGGTTCTCCCGCAGAATGAAGAGTTAAAGGGTGCATCCGCAGTCATCGAAAAAGACCTCACCAGCGGCCTGATGGCAGAAATGCTGAACGCAGACATGCTGATGATCCTGACCAGCGTGGAAAACGTTTCCATCAACTACGGTACCCCGGACGAAAAACCGCTGGAGCACATCACCGTTGCTGACGCGAAGAAATACATCGCAGAAGGCCAGTTCGGGGAAAACTCCATGCTGCCGAAGATGGAAGCAGCTGTTTCTTTCCTCGAGAAAGGCATCGGCCGTACCGCAGTCATCACTTCCATTGATTCCGCACTCGCCGGATTCCAGGGAAAAAACAGGTACGATTATCGAGTAATACAAAGTATACAAAAAAAGGATTCCCGCGAGTGGGAATCCTTTTTTCTACTCTTTTCCGGACTAAAAAGCCAGATTAGAAAGTAAATTTATCTGCAAAGTAAGCATCGAGATCCTCAATTTTAATTCTCTCCTGCTCCATAGTGTCACGGTCACGGACGGTAACAGCACCATCGGTCTCGGAATCAAAATCGTAGGTGATGCAGTACGGAGTACCGATCTCATCCTGACGGCGATACCGTTTTCCGATATTTCCACGGTCATCAAACTCGCAGTTGTATTTCTTGGACAGCTCTGCAAAGACTTTCTCAGCGCCCTCGTTCAGCTTCTTGGAAAGCGGAAGCACACCGATTTTTACCGGTGCCAGTGCCGGATGGAAATGCATCACAGTACGAACATCATTCTTTTCTGCGTCGAGAACTTCCTCGTCATAAGCGCTGCACAGGAATGCCAGAACGACACGGTCAGCACCAAGAGACGGCTCGATAACATACGGGATGTATTTCTCGTTCTTCTCTGGATCGAAATAGGTCATATCCTGTCCGGATACATTCTGATGCTGGGTCAGGTCGTAATCGGTACGGTCTGCGATTCCCCACAGCTCGCCCCATCCGAACGGGAACAGGAACTCGATATCGGTTGTTCCCTTGCTGTAGAAGCACAGCGCTTCCGGAGAATGGTCTCTTGCACGCATCTCTTCGTCTTTCATGCCGAGGCTCTTCAGCCAGTTGATGCAGAAGCCTCTCCAGTACTGGAACCAGTCAAGGTCGGTGCCAGGCTCGCAGAAGAACTCCAGCTCCATCTGCTCGAACTCACGGGTACGGAATGTGAAGTTACCCGGTGTAATCTCGTTACGGAAAGATTTACCGATCTGGCCGATTCCGAACGGAATTTTCTTTCTGGAAGTACGCTGTACGTTTTTGAAGTTTACGAAGATACCCTGTGCAGTCTCCGGACGAAGATATACGGTGTTCTTCGCATCCTCTGTAACACCCTGGAAGGTTTTGAACATCAGGTTGAACTGACGGATATCGGTAAAGTTGTGTTTTCCGCAGGACGGACACGGAATCTGATGCTCTTCAATAAAGTTTTTCATCTCTTCCTGAGACCATGCATCTACGCTGCCGCCTTCGATTTCGATGCCTTTTTCCTCACAGAAATCCTCGATCAGTTTATCTGCACGGAAACGCTCATGGCATTCCTTACAGTCCATCAGAGGATCGGAAAATCCGCCGAGATGACCGGAAGCTACCCATGTCTGCGGGTTCATCAGGATCGCACAGTCAACGCCTACGTTGTGCGGGCTCTCCATGACGAATTTCTGCCACCATGCTTTTTTCACGTTGTTTTTTCAGTTCAACGCCGAGCGGGCCGTAATCCCAGGTATTTGCCAGACCACCATAGATTTCGGAACCCGGATATACAAAACCTCTTGATTTTGCTACTGCCACAATTTTGTCCATTGTCTTTTTCCATAGTTAGTTACTCCTCTATTTTATTTGTTTACTTACCATAAACAACAATAACAGGACTGGCAAGAAGAACGTCCTGCTCATATTCCTGCTCTGTTTCTTCTGTCTTAGTCTGCTCTGATGATGACGCAGAAGCACTCTCTGTGGACCTTTGTGGTCCACTCGCCGGCCGTATCCACCGTGATTTTTTCCTTTGATCACGGCTGTACCGGAAACGCAGAGCACCGGATCTTCCGTTACGATTTCCAGCGGCTCCTCGCAGACAATCACGCGTACATGCTTAACGCCCTTTGACCGCATCTTCGACTGAAACCTCATTGCCCTTTAGAATCGACAAAGGAAGCGGAAAAATCATATCCCGCTTCTTCTGCCTCATCCAGCGTGCCTGCGAAAAATTCTGCTCCGTGATAATCCGCGTAGGACTGGTAATCTCCGTATTCCATCCGGATCTCCACCTTGTCCTCTTTGATCTGGCATTTTTCCAGCTTCTACGGAATCCGCATTCGCCGCGCTCCTCTGGAATTTTTTGATGTCATCCTCCACAAAGACCTTCAGTTCGTCTTCCGTGTAATCATCGTCTTTGCTGTAATCTTCCACAATGGCTTCTGTCACAACACCATTTTTGCTCACATAGACAGATGTCGTTGTCACATCTTTTAACTTCTCACAGCCCGACAGCAGCACGGAAGCCGCTGTCAGAACTGCGAGAAGCTGTCCTGCTTTTTTCATAAAAATCCTCTAAAAACCGCCTAAATTATTTATTGCGGTAAATGATATCGTCTCTTCCCGGTCCGTTGGAGATCATGGTGATCGGGAATCCGATTTCTTTCTCTACAAACTCGATGTAGTTTCTGCAGTTCTCCGGCAGATCCTCGTATTTCTTGATGCCGCGGATATCGCATTTCCATCCCGGAAGGGTTTTCAGAACCGGTTTTGCTTTCTCAAGAATGCTGGTGTTCGGGAAATCGTGGATTTCTTTTCCGTCTACTTCGTATGCTACGCAAACCGGAATCTCGTCCAGATATCCGAGAACGTCAAGTACGGTAAATGCTACATCGGTCGTACCCTGCATTCTGCAGCCGTAGCGGGAAGCAACACAGTCGAGCCATCCCATACGTCTCGGACGTCCTGTCGTTGCACCGAACTCTCCGCCGTCTCCGCCGCGTCTTCTGAGCTCATCTGCCTCATCTCCAAAAATCTCGGAAACAAATGCACCTGCTCCTACTGCGCTGGAGTAAGCCTTGCACACCGTTACAATTTTCTTGATTTCATATGGCGGAACACCTGCTCCTACTGCGCCGTAGCCGGCCAGTGTGGAAGAAGAAGTTACCATCGGGTAAATTCCGTGATCCGGGTCTTTTAAGGAACCAAGCTGACCCTCAAGCAGGATCTCCTTGCCTTCCTGAATCGCGTTCCACAGGAATGCGGAAGTATCGCATACGTATGGCTCAACCATTTTTTTGTATTCCATCAGCTCTGCATAGATCTCATCCGGATTTAACTGCGGTTTGTGATACAGATGCTCGAGCAGAATGTTCTTGGTCTCGCATACGGATTTCAGTTTCTCTTTCAGGTGCTCATCGTCGAACAGCTCGTTTACCTGGAAACCGATTTTTGCATATTTATCTGAGTAGAATGGAGCGATACCGGATTTGGTGGAACCAAAGGATTTTCCGCCCAGACGCTCTTCCTCATACTGATCGAACAGGATGTGGTACGGCATTACCATCTGTGCACGGTCGGAAATTTTGATCTTCGGTGCCGGCACTCCCTTCGAAATGATCTCATTTAACTCTTTGATCAGAACCGGAATGTTGAGTGCAACACCGTTTCCGATTACGCTGGTTGTGTGGCTGTAAAATACGCCGGATGGAAGGGTATGAAGTGCAAACTTTCCATAGTTGTTTACAATGGTATGGCCTGCATTTGCACCACCCTGGAAACGGACAACAATGTCTGCCTCTTTTGCGAGCATATCGGTAATTTTACCTTTTCCCTCGTCTCCCCAGTTTGCTCCTACTACTGCCTTAATCATATGACATCCTCCTAATTCAACGTATACTTGCGGCCTTTTTGTTCCGGCCGTTTATCTTTAGTATACCATGTTTTTCTCATAAGCGAAACTTATGATTACTTATAAAATCTGTTTTTTTATTATTTCTGTTTATCAAACGGATCAGACGTTGATTTCCGCTGTCATGCCAAGTGCGTCTTTGTTTGCCTCAAGCACCGGATTGACTACGTTTTTCAGGAATGCGTCAACCTGTACAGATGCGCGGCCTGTGTATTTGGACGGATCCATCGTCTTTTCCAGTTCTTCCTTGGTCAGATGGAACATCTCATCTGCTGCGATCAGATCGAGAAGATCATTATCGCGTCCTTCCTCTTTGACATGTTTTCCGGCGATCATGGACAGCTCGCGGATTCTCTCATGCAGCTCCTGACGGTCGCCGCCTGCTTTCACCGCATCCATCATGATATTCTCGGTTGCCATAAACGGAAGCTCTGCCATCATGTGTTTTAAGATAACCTTTGGATAAACCACAAGTCCGTCTACGACGTTCATGCACAGATCCAGGATACCGTCGATGGCAAGGAAGCCTTCCGGAATGGAAAGTCTCTTGTTTGCAGAGTCATCGAGGGTTCTCTCAAACCACTGTACAGAAGAGGTGATTGCCGGATTTAATGCATCGGTGATCACATAACGGGACAGGGATGCGATACGCTCGCTTCTCATCGGATTTCTCTTGTATGCCATGGCGGAAGATCCGATCTGTCCTTTCTCGAACGGCTCCTCAACTTCTTTTAAGTGCTGCAGAAGACGGATGTCGTTGGAGAATTTTGTTGCGCTTGCCGCAATGCCTGCCAGAACGTTTAATACTCTCGTATCGACTTTTCTGGAATACGTCTGTCCGGAAACAGGATAGCAGTTCTTGAAGCCCATTTTCTCAGCGATCATCGGATCGATCTTGTCGATGGTCTCCTGATCTCCGTCGAACAGCTCTAAAAAGCTTGCCTGTGTGCCTGTTGTTCCTTTGGAGCCGAGCAGCTTTAAGGTGCTCTGTACGTACTCGAGATCTTCAAGGTCCATTAAGAACTCCTGCATCCACAGGGTTGCACGTTTTCCGACGGTGGTCGGCTGTGCCGGCTGGAATGGGTGAAGGCAAGGGTCGGCTGGTCCTTGTAGGTATCCGCAAATTTTGCCAGCTCAGCGATAACGTTCACCAGTTTTTTCTTCACCAGCTTAAGGCTTCGTTCATGACAATGATATCGGTATTTGTCGCCTACGTAGCAGCTGTTGCTCCCAGATGGATGATTCCTTTTGCTTTCGGACACTGTACGCCGTAGGCATACACATGGGACATTATCGTCATGACGGCAGACTTTCTCT
>ENA-OQCU01000126-OQCU01000126.1-human-gut-metagenome-genome-assembly--contig:-NODE-126-length-40644-cov-4.949207_pt1 | contig 40644 bp, 38 predicted proteins | sample MGYA00242504_ERZ504590 | MGnify/ENA primary metagenome ERZ504590 (study PRJEB26092, sample SAMD00036318) | human gut metagenome | host: Homo sapiens | study: EMG produced TPA metagenomics assembly of... | reverse complement strand
AATTATAATAATAAAGAAGGGTTGAGGAAAACCATAGAAGTGTGGTCGGCCAGTCTTTTAGGGATTTGAGTATATTATTATTGACGGAGGGTCCACGGATGGAAGCATTGAAGTGATAAAAGAGTATGCCGGTAAAGTGGACTATTGGGTATCGGAGCCGGACAAGGGTATTTATCATGCCATGAATAAAGGAGTTTTACAGGCGCATGGAGAGTATTTGAACTTTATGAATTCCGGTGATGAATTTTATAACAATGGTGTGTTGCAGGAGGTGGCACCTTCATTGGACAGCGATATTGTTGTTGGAAAAAATAGTGCATGGCACAGAGGTGTGGGGCTTTCATAAGGAGGATATAACGCTGATGGATTTGATTCGGGGAACTGTATTGCATCAGGCTTCGTTCTTTCGTAAAGAACTTTTTGATGAAAACAGGTATGACGAGAATTATAAGATTGTATCCGATTGGAAATTTTATATTCAGACCTTGATATTCAACAATGTGACGTTCCGCAATATTCGTTCCATCGTTTGTAGGTTTGTGCCTGGAGGGGTCAGTGAAACGAGTGCCGGGACAAGAGATCTGGAAAGAAGGCGGGTGTATAAGGAATTGTTTCCGGATAGAATGATAAAGGATTATATAAGACTGGAAAAGGTGGAATCTCCTTTATTGGAACTGATTCCCGAACTGAATAAAACTGCGGGCCTTCATCAGATGGCATACAAATTGGTCTGTGCCTTGTTGTGGGTGCATGGAAAGATAAAACGGGTGCGTGTTAAGTAAGCAGTAAATTGGTCTTTTCACTTGAGCCATGCCCGCAGGATAAGTCTGATGCCATATAGCGCATACTTTATTTTTAGAGAAAGTGGAAGATGTATATAATTGTTTTTTCTGATTCTTAGCATTCTGTCCCATAATTCATTGAAGGGGATTTCCCGTGAGTGTTGGGTATAGAACAAGAACGAACTTTTTATGTAATCGGCCGACAAAGCACGTAGAATATAGGTGGGGAATGTGGCCGAAAGTGAAGTCATCAGGTCGAATGCATCCATGAAAGTGCACAGTTTGGGGGTGTAGATTTTTTTGCGACAGGTTCATGGCGCTTGATTTTCTTGTGACATAGTGATAATAGGGGGAAGTGGTGTATGCGGCTGATTGGCAGTGGCTCAGGTATTGAAAAATAAAGAGTCTGTCTTCATTATAATAAATATGTTCATTGAATTTTAGGTGATGTTTGTCAATGATTTCTTTATGATATAATTTATCCCATAAGTTTCCTTTGTATTTGTAATGCCTGTCGTTAAACAGGGAGTGAATGGCCTCCCACTGGGTTAATTTGCCGGATTTCACTTCGTTGATGTGGTAAATCGGACGACCATCTTCATTTTCAATGATATATCCGCAAGTAGCCAGACCGGCTTCGTTTGTCCGGATAAGTTGATAAAGAGTGGCTATCATATCCGTTTCTATCCAGTCGTCGCTATCCATGAAAGCTATATATTCTCCTTTTGCGGTTTCCAGTCCTTGGTTTCGTGCATGGCTGACTCCTTGGCTCAGAGTGTGTATTACCTGTATTCGTTGGTCCTTGCAGGCGTATTCGTCACATATTTTCCCGCTTCCGTCCATACTTCCGTCATTAACCAGCAGTACTTCAATGTCTGTCAGTGTCTGGTTTAAGACGCTGTTGATACACAAAGGCAGGAATTTTTCTGTATTGTATATAGGGATGATGACAGAAACCAACGGCATAACTTATAATTCTGTGAGTTTATAAATAAGATCATTCTTTAGTCGGCGAAGCGTATAAAGCAGGTTGCTCGGATTCTGAAACGTTTCTTCCAAGGGCATGATGACGGGAACATACTTTATCTTTAACCGGTGCCTTATGCAATAGACATTGATCAATCTTTCTGATAAATAGCCGAACAGACGTGCCTGATCCGGATAGGCGGACAGTTTTACCCGTTTTTCTAATTCAAACAATACGCTGAATAGCCACTGGGAGTATTCGTCAAAATGTTTCCGTCCGGTGATAAACATATTATATCCGGAATAGGCATTGCAGTGATACATGAATGTATGAAAAGCTTCAGCATATTCGGGTGTGAGGTGTTGAATGACTTCTTTCAGCAAATTGAGGTCATTGACTAGATGGAATATGGCGTATTGTGTAGCGACGTTATAGGGATAATGACGCTTGGGAGAGAGGATGATGTCATAATCATTTAATAAGGTTTCTAAATCAGGAAATCGGTAAGTTTCTTTTAGAAATGAATCTATGTTGATGAAACTCCTGTCTGGTGAAAAAGCCGGAAACGGGCGATGAAAATCAAAGAAGCGCCTGTAATGATTGAGCCCTATAATGTCACACTTTAGATTTTTCCAAGCCCAATAATGGGCGGTTAGTTCACAAAAGTGAGGATTCCTGTCGGATATATTATCTCCTGTGTTATCTAGTACAGGGAAGAATCGGGCACTGGTTAGGGAGGCCCCCACCTGTATGGGACAGAAGTACTCATGCTGTGGTAGCCGGCTGTCCTTATGGGCACATACTAATATTTTTATATTTTTTCCCCATGTTTGTGATTGAGGGTTATAGCGTTTGATAATGCGTGCGGGATTTCCTACCGTGACACAATAGTCGGGTATGTTTTGGGTAACCACACACCCGGCACCGATAAAACAATGTTTGCCGATGGTGATTCCGGGCAGTACAATCACGTTGGCTCCTATGATGGTATGTTCTCCGATGTGGATAGGAGAAGTGGTGATACCTTGTTCGATGATGCCTTGAGTGATATCCTGGTAATTGTGATCTAATCCTATCAGGACTACGTTTTGTGAAATATTGACCCCGTTGTCTATCCGGATGGGACCGATGACCGTATTGCCGAGTCCTATCCGGCAATAGTCGCCGATTACGATGTCGCCTACGGCATTGTTCAAGCAGGAGAAATCTTCCACTACCGAATATTTTCCCATCTGGAACAGGTGGAACGGTGGAAGGTCTTTCCGTACACTGGAATAAATGACTGAGCCCCGGCCTTTTTTTATGTAGAAAGGCTGCCATACGCGTATCCACCAATAGGGGCGTGTCTTTACCGGATGCATGATGAAACCGTGTATCCGTTTTTTCCATTGCGGGTGTTGCTGTAAGTACTCTTTTATATTCATAATTCTATCCATGCTGTGTATGGTTGAACTTCTGTGCCATTCCTTTCAAGTGAAACAAGTTGAGAAGCATAATGATTACAAAATAAGGTGTCTGCCTGAGGATTCTGCTCATGTATTTATATCTCATATTGGACGGAATGGCCAGGTATAACGCACCGTTCAGCAAGATAAGCAAAATCCACCACTTTATGGAAGAAGCCGGAGAGAAAATGCAGAGAACACATGAAAAGAATCCGATGAGCGCCAACAGAATGCTGCGGGGGGCGATAAAGGCTTGGAGGGTTTTCAGCAGATAATCTCCGTTTCCGTTCAGTAAGGCTGTGGGGAGGTTACGTCCCATTTTTAATGCAAGGAAAAGCTGGGTGGCTATCCAGCGGCGGCGCTGGTTACGCAAGGCATCCGGTTGCCGGACTTTTTCGTCCAATGTTTCTAGGGTGTCTATATATTCAATGTGAATGCCTTGACGGAGCAGGAGTTCTTCCAGTTCTTTGTCTTCGCCCGTACTATGGGTATGGATGATGTTCCGGACAAACCATCGGAAATCGAAAGCCATTCCGGAGCCGGTAAGGGCAGATGAAAATCCCAGCCGGATGTGTCCCTTGCGGAAGATGGAATTGTTCATCTCTTCGATGGCGGCATCCAATAGGGCTATGTCTGTATTCATATTTTTGGCTTTGCGGTGTGTCTGTATGGCTTTTATACCCTGTGAAACTGCCTTATTCAGTTCTTGAAGATAACAGGGTGAGATCAGATTATCGGCATCCAGTATGAGGACATAATCGTATGGCTGGTCTGTGATGGTCTCTGCTGCAATGCGCAGGGCTTTTGCCTTGGAACTTTCCTTTTCATGCAGTTCTATCAAGCCGATGCGTTCTTTGCGCAGTGAGGCATTGGTTTCGGAACGCATGTGGTCGGATATGACTATCAGGTCGTAAAGCTCTGCCGGATAAGTTTGGCGCAGAACGGAAGTGACGCAGGCGTGAATGACCGCATCCTCTTTATAGGCGGGAACAAGGATGATAAAACGTTGCCGGACAGTAGTCGCGGGATATTTCTTTTGTTTGAAGAAATGAGAGGCGGCAGAAAACAGGACTATATACCCCACACTGACGGAAAGGTAGATATATAGCGTATATTCCATGATATGTATAATTTCCGATAGCATGGAGCTTTTATTTTTTCTTTCTTAAAAGCATATTGAATATCATGCCTGCCGCCAGAAAGGGGATAGCTTTCATGGCTTTGTTGAATTTGCTGTCCACCAAGTAGTTTGGAGTGGCTATTGCCATAGTCAATAAGAAAGTGAGTAATAATCCCCACCATTTTAGGCAGGCGCTCCAGTGGAAGTATACGGACAGAAAACTGAACAGGAGGAGGATACCTAGCAGGATGGTGCGAGGGAAAATGAACCATTGCAGAATACGGTCGGCATAATCAAATTTTCCACTTAAAATGGCGCCGGGCAGATTACCGATATTGGTGAACAGGGAATAATATTGGGTTTTAATCCAAGTGCTATGTTGGGTATAGAATTTTTTCTTTCCACTATTCTTCAAGGCATATACATGGGTATTATTTAAATATTCCACATATATCCGTTCGCGGAGCAGCAGGGATTCGATGACTTTTTCATCGTCATCGTCTTTTAAATGACGGATGTTTTCTTTGAACCAAGTGAAGTCTATTGCGGTTCCGGAGCCGTTCAGCGAAGCTGAAAGTCCCAAATTGACATGCCCCGCACGAAGAATGGAATTGTTTATCTCGTCGGTGATGGCATTCAATATGCTGACATTGCTGGGTCTTTCCTGATAGATGCGATGGGTTTGGATGGCATTGGAGCCGCTGGCATACGTATTGTTGACAACTTCAAGAAAGTTGGTGTCCACTACATTGTCCGCATTCATGATTAAAACGATATCGTATTGTCCTTCTTGTAATTGTGACATGGCAGCTTTGACAGATTTCATTTTTGAACTTTTCTTGAATCTGGCTTGCAACAGGGTGATGGGATATTGTGCCAGCTGTCTGTTTGTTTCCGGCTTCAGGTGGTCTGAAATGACGATAATGTCATAGCAGTCTATAGGGTATTCTTGTTGCAGAAATGATTTGACGGTATAGGGTATGTAGTCATCGTCCTGATAGGCCGGTATCAGAATGGCGAAACGGTGTTTTACTCTTGATTCGGAATATTTGTCGGTGCGGTTGCCTGTTGCCGCTATGGCGTACACCAGCAGGTAAAAAACAGTAAAGGCACATATCGCGAAAAGTAGTAGTTCTATGTATGCTAGAAATATCATGGCTGTTTGTCTTTGTTTCTAAGTTTGAAAAATGCTTTTGTTCCCTCCCAATGTGCTTTGGCTATGGCTTTCTTTCCTTTTCCCAAGGCGGTCAGTATGTTTTTGGGACATACAATCATTGTCTGGTATAAGATGGAAACCGGAAGTTTCCAGTCAAAGAGATTGCGGTAGGCATATAATAATCTGTTTCTGCTCAGGTAATAGTATTTCAACGGACTTTCTTTTCCGGTGGAGCTGCTGTCCTTGTGCCGTATTTCGCAAGCGGGATCGTACCATAGTTCGTAGCCTTCCCTATTGATATAGGTGCACCAGTCCAGTTCCTCATAATATAGAAAATATTCTTCGGGCATCAGGCTAAGCTTGTCTATTATTGGTTTTTTTCAGTAACATGGCGGCACCATGCAGATAAGGCGTTTTTTGGGCGGGGTAGTGGTCTTTATTTATTTTCCCTTTGCCTATGGCTCTGTTTCTTAAGGTAATGGGCGAAAGTTGGGTGTATCCTGCAAATTGTATGGCGTGCGGTTCTGCATAATCACGGATTAACGGGGAGACACCTGCTATCTTGTCGGAGGACAGAAGGCGTTTTATCAACAAGGGTATGGCATCTTTGACCATACAAACATCATTGTTCAGCAAGAACAGGTATTTTCCTTTTGCAAGGTTTATACCCAGATTGTTACCTCCGGCGAATCCTAAGTTCCGCTCACTGCGTACGGCTTGGATAAAAGGATATGTTTTTTGTAGCAAGGCGGCTTCATTGGCAGTGGAACCATTGTCAATGACTATCATTTCATAACTGACAGAGAATACAGTGGCTGCCCACGAGTCAATGAATTCGCAGGTGTCGTGAAAACCGTTATAGTTCACGGTGATGACGGATAGGTCAGGCTGCTGGTAGTCCATGTATTTCTGAGTATTGTTTATCTAAATAAGGTCCTAAAAAAACAAAGGTGAAACAAGAATAAATCAAGATTCCGTTAGGAAACTGGAAATAAACCATATTGGCGTAAGAAGCTACCAGTATGCCTGCACAACCGCATAACATACCTGTCAGCGGTCCCCGGATTTCCGGATTTCGGATTTTGAATAAAAGGATGTAGGAGCCCGATAGAAATAGAATGGCATGCATACCCAAAAACACACACAGTCCCACTATTCCCATCTGTTTCCATACATCTACCAGACTGGAGTCTGAAGGACAGATGGAAACGAAATAATATTTGTTATGGGAGGAACTACCCCGTCTATGGCTCCATGCCTATGCCGAAGGGCATTTCATCCATGTAGGCATTCAGTGCTTTCTGGTTCTCGAAACGAGCCATCATCGATTGATCCTCTGTGTCAAAGACAGTACGCATACGACGGATCAACTTATTGTTCTCTCCGATCTTGGTATATTTCAGCATTCCTATCCCTCGGCAAGCAGGATAAAGGAGATGATGCCTATTTTCCAACTTTTAGACAGGAACAGAAAGAGCCCCAGCCCTGCAATGGGTACAGCTATGGCCGATCGGGTTCCCGATATTAACAGACCATAAAATCCTGCCATACCCACTATTAAATAGAAGAGTCTGAGAAATAGGTTCTTTGTATAGAAAAAAGTAAGCGTGAAAACAGTGCAGGATAATCCCATACTGGCACCGAAAAGACCCGCGTCAGTGAAAAATGAGAAATAGCGGATGCCGGAATGGATAAAATGGGTACGTGCTCCGTAGGCCCACAACCAGCTTAGCTCGGTACTGTCAAAACCTTTGTTCTTTTGCCAATATCCTTTTGCGGCAGCCAGTAGGGTCATGATACCCCATAGTATTAAAAAATAATGGATAAAAGTGTAGCGATTGCAGTGTATGGATAGAATAATACAGGTCAGAATAGGGTATAAGGCCCAGGGTCTTAAAATACGAAGCCATGCTTCCATGTAAAATTCACCGGTTATACCATTACCTATGTTGATGATACAATATAGCAGCCAGACCAATGTGATGCAGGTATAGACGTTTAGTATTTTCCTGAAATGATGATTGCTTTGCAACTGTTTCAGAAGAATAAGGGCCAACATGATGCCGTAGAGCAAATCAAAGATATTGGTAATGGCAATAGGGATGGAATGATATCTGTTAATTCCCATTATCAGGTAATTCAGCATAAAGGTGATGGCCAGCAGAATGACGGGTCTGTTTATGCATATGAAGATAAAAAGCGTGGCAAAAGGTATGAACCCTATTGCAACTCCTATGGAGGGCTTCATGTTGAGGGCTGTCCATAGGCATAAGCACAGTCCGATAATGAAGCTGGCCAGAATTTGACCTGTATGGGTTATATTTATTTCTTTTGCTATCATTATCTATTTTCCTTTGTATTCAATGGCGGTCAGTCCGAGTTGGAACAGCCTGTATTCCATATTCTTAAAGTTCGTGTAAGGAGGTAATTGTCCTGTAAAGTCTTCCACTGTATTTCTGTCTGCTTGTGTCAGATAGAAAAGGAGGGGTACTTCTTTTTGTTTAACTTGTAACAAATGCTCATACAGTGCCTGATCCGTATTTTTCCAAGTACGGTTGGCACGGACAACCAGCAGATTGATGGATGCTTCATTTAACAAAGCCGGAGGCAGAGGATTGCTTTTCAGGACCGGGTGCTCGATTAGAAGTATTTCATCCTTTTCCAGATCGGGACATAGTTCTTTCAAATTGTTTGCCTGTACATATTGGCTGTCTTCGCTTAGAAAATCTTCATCGTATGTAATGCGGCGGACGTTTAGGCCGATGCTGCTCCAATATTCCTCTATCAGGCGGGCGACATGGGTCTTTCCGTCTTTCTCTTCTGTACTTAACAGATTGATGACCCGCTGTTCCTGTGTATTTAGATGAGGCAGTAAAGCGGTGCTGAGTTGCCTGACGGCCATCTTGTTTATGGCTTTATTATAACGTCTGTATCTTAACTTGCTTTCTCTAGGATATGCGCCGATAACTGTTCCTCCGGTGATTCGTTCTGCACGTATTTTGTCTCTGAGGGTACGGTCCAGTATTTCTATAATCAGAAAATAGCCAATGATGAAAAGTAAAGTCCCCAGTATGGATGCAAGTATAATCATGCGTGCATTGGTGGGGGAGGAGGTCAGTGGAAACAGGGGCGGATTCATGATTTTTAATGAAGCCGAGGTCATTTCCAGGTTCTTTTGTCGCAAGATGGCTGCATTCAAGGCTCCCATGGTAGACATATAGTTGCTTTCCACAAAGCCGATATGCCTTTCTTTCCGGCCCAGGGTAGCGCCGATGGGGGAGAAATAAAGGAAATCTTTATTTAAATTCTCTCTCATTATATCTCGTGCTTCCATTTGGGCTTTAGTCTTTTCGGCAAGAACTACTTGGTCAAGCCATTGGCTGATGAGTGTCTCATAAGATACATTGTTTGTACTTGCGGCTTCGGCACTTAGTTTCAGGGCAAGATTGTTGATGTTTTGTTCGGCACTACTTAACATGGTTTTTTTGTTCTTCCAGCTTTTTTCCGGTTCTTTTCGTCCGGAGTGATTTCCATGGTTGAGATCTGGGTGTTCAATTGGGACATTTGATGAAGTTTGTCCATAAACTCATTGTTGGTACGGATCAATTTGGCTACATCACCTAATTTATATTCATAGAAATCGATCAACGCCTTACTGGTGGAATAATTGACAAGCAAATCATTGTCCATCATCCGGTAAGTAGCGTCCATGCTTGCCACCTGTTTGGTTTGTTCTCCGTAGTTGATGATGCGGTTTTCTATATTGTACTCGATTAAAGAATCCTCGGCGGCAGTCAGCATTTTGCCCAATCTGGCCAGTTCTTCTTGAAAGAACTTGATCACATTGTTTGTTTCTCCATAGCGTAGTTCATGGTATTGTTTGACAAACTCTTCATTCAGAATCTCAAGTGTGTTATAAGCTATTCCCGGATCGTTGGCACTATAAGCAATCTCGATCATATCACTGTTTCCCAACCTGGCTACTTTTATATGTTGTGAGAGTAGAGGTACGCTGAAATAAGGGTGGGTATAATTGAGTAGTTGGTAGATGAAATTATTGACGGACGGGCGTTCAAAAGCTACCAGATTATGATAGGTCTTCTCTTCGTTTTGCTTGTCTATCAATGCCTGTAACTCTCGTGGAATACCGGAAACCAGCTGCTGGTAGTGTATGGCTGAAATATAACTGGTGTTTCTTTCGGCATCTCCATAGACCAGACAGCGGGCAAGCAGTTTCAGAGATACTATTTTCAGTGTGCGTTCCGTTGTAATGATATTCATTAAATTACTCATGTGCACGGTGGCGTTTCGGGTATCGGTGGCATCTACGTTGTATCCGGAGATGATTCCTGTAAAGATGGTGGTTTTCACATCATACGTTTTTTCCAGATTTCTGGTAAGAAACCATGCTATGATACCGGCTATACATGGAAATATAACCATCCACCAACGGATACGGTAGATAAACTTGACTATGTATTTAAATAATTCCATGTTTCTATTCCTTTTGTCTTTTTTCTTACTTAGCCTCTTGTTTTCTTCCTGTTCCTGTATCGTTGTTTCTTGAACGTCCTTTTCTCCTTGTATGGTCAGGATGGGGGTGTGGGAGATTATTTCAAGGGTCAGCAGCTGGTCGTTAATAGTAGAGCGTAGTAAGGCAAAGTCTTGATTAGCGGCAAATTCCTGTTCTTTAGTCTTGGCCACATCATGAATAGAGGTACGTCTGTTTCTATATTCCTGTTCTGCAACAGCCGATGCACCTTTATATAAAGCTATATTTTCAGCTGATCTTTGCAATGTTTCTATATTGGATAAAATCTGGACATATAAATGAGCTATTTGTATTTTAAGGGTTTCGTATGCTTCCTGTTTTCTTAACTCGGCAATATCCACCTGGATTCGCTGGCGCTTGATTCCTCCCCGGAGGTCGAACAGCTTTTCAAAAGGAATACTGATGCCGCCTCCCACATTCCACGAAGTCTGTTCTGTACCTACATACCTGTAAATAAGTGGGGTGTTGACATCCGTATTGCTGGCCACATTGTCTGCTATACCGTAAGAAGCACTTCCGCCGGCATGGATAAACCCCAGCCAGTTCCTTTTCTCTTTCGATAGTAGCTTTTTCTGTAACTGTTTCTCCTTCTCTAAAATCTGTAAGCTTGGAGTGCTGCGTGCATTCTCATAAAGGACACTTAACGGAGGCAGCTTTATCTTTGCATAATCCACATTCATATTCCCCAATATATCATCCTGTGTCACAAGAGGTTGTTGTACCGGTTGTGTTTGCTGCTCTTCCTGTTGTGCGCTTAAATGATGGATAGAACAATACATACAGATGACAAAAAGACATACTTTACCCATATAATAAATCCCCTTTTATTCCTAAAACAAATTATTTAAACATCTCCTTTTTGGACAAAAGCTGTCAAAGTCTTGAACAGGATTTTCATATCCAGGAAAAAGGAGAATTCTCTACCGTATTTCAAATCTAATTCTTTGCGTTCTTTAGCGGATAATTTTCCGGCATCCCCCCGGTTTTTCCACCTGCCACAAGCCGGTCAGCCCGGCAGGCGCCATGAAGCGTTCGATACTTTCATCGTTTGTCAGGCGTTCGGCTTCATAGAGTGGAAGAGGACGGTTCCCCACCACAGACATGTCGCCTTTCAAGATGTTGACCAGTTGAGGTAACTCATCCAGGCTGTATTTTCGTAAAACGCGTCCTACCTTGGTAACCCGCGGGTCTTTTTCTATTTTTATGAAAGGACTTTCATCCAGTGCGTTTTGTCTGGAAATAAACTCTTCTTCCGGAATGATGAAGTCATCGGAAACCAGCATTCCGCCATTATCTATAACACCGTCATCTCCAAACATCAGTCCTCCTAATTCTTCCATCGAGAAATCTTTGGCAATCTCCGGAGTGCCTTCCGGCTGGTACTGGTTCTGACCGGCAAGGTCTTTCAGCTTTTTATCGGCGTCCGTATACATGGAACGGAATTTCAGGAAATTAAAAATGGTATAATTCGTTCCTACCCGTTTGGATTTGTAAATAACAGGTCCTTTGCTTTCCATACGTATGGCTATGGCAATCAGCAGAAAGACTGGGGACAGGAAGATTAACGCTGCACCGGAGAAAAGAATATCGAAGCAGCGCTTCCATTGGGGAAGGATAAAATGCCTCACGTCTTTTTTCTTCCGGTTATGTGCATATAGCAGTTCCTGCCGTTTATTGATGATGTCTATTTTCTGCCTTAACCGGGCGGTGGTGATGTTCAAACTGACGGTATCGTTTATTCCGCTGTTCAGATAGACTTTGCTGGCTTCGGGAGTCAGCCTGTCCGTAATGAGTACGACATATGCCTGATAGAACTTTTTCCTGAAAGCACCGATCTGTTCAATATCTCCGTTCATCTCCCCTTGTTCGTGAAGGACAATGATGTTCTCACGTACTTTCAGTCTGATACAAATTGTAATGGCATCCTGGTAGTTTTGGGCATAAATCATCTGGACATTTTCGAGCTTGCTGAATTTGCGCAAAAAATCCTTGTTCTTTCCTATATAAAGCAGAAAGGTCATGCTGATTTACTCAATAATTTTCTTAATTCTTACTTTTAACTCCATGGGATTGAAAGGTTTGACAATATAGTCTTCCGCGCCTTCTTGTAACAGGCGGATGCGCTCTGTGGTACTGTCTTCGCTGCTTAGCATAATCACCGGAATGTGTTTGAATAGCTGATTGGATTTTATCCATTCCAGAAACTCGTCTCCACGCATTTCGGGCATACGGATATCTGATATAATCAAATCTGGTATGTTACCTTCCTGAAGCCATTTTACTCCTTCGATTGCCATTCGGTAACCAAATACAATCATAATCACTGGCCAGATAGATTGAAAGGACTTTTGCAATTGCTATTTTGTCGTCCAAGACCAAAATTTTCTTTCTCATAGAGTAATCTTTAGATTTTAATGGGCAAAAGTAAAGAAAATTATTGTGAATAAACAACTTTATTCTATTAATTTTTTGGCGTAAAGATTGCTTTTCCTTAACCAAGTGTCTGAAATAGGGGATTGAATGGAATAAAAGCCCTTTGGAAAAAGGGAAAAAAGAAGACGGGACAACTCCTGTACATTATATATTGTAGTGTATATGATAAGATTAAGATGTGATATTGTATGATGGATGATATTTATTATATTGAAAAATAGTGTTTTGGAACATAATAAAAATAAATATATTGTTTTGATGTAATTCGAAAAATAGTATTTATCTTTGCTGCCGGAAATGATAAAAGCCATATTACTATGTCGGAAATAAACCAGACGATTAATTTACATGTATCTGTGGACTGTGTGCTGATTGGGTTTGATGGAGAGCAGTTCCGTGTCCTGTTGGTAAGGCAGGTGGGGAAACAGTCCGAGGACGGATATAATAACATGAAGTTGCCGGGCAGCCTTATCTATGACGATGAGGATCTGGATGAGGCGGCCAAGCGGGTGTTGAATGAGTTGACGGGCCTGAAGAATGTGAAGCTTACCCAGTTTAAGGCGTATGGATCGAAAGACCGTACCCGTAACCCTAAGGATGTGCTGTGGCTGGAACGTTTTCATCGTTTGGACGAGAAGAAAATAGACCGCATTGTGACTATCGCTTACCTGACACTGGTGAAGATTGACAGACGGTTCGAACAGCTGTCTGATAAATACGATGCTTGCTGGACACCTGTGACGGAGGTGAAAAGCCTGGCGTTCGACCATTTCCAGATTTTGCAGGATGCATTGGTGCATATACGCCATTATGTGGAATATGCTCCTTCCGCAATGTTCGACTTGCTTCCCCGGAAGTTTACGGCGGCCCAGTTGCGGACTGTCTATCAGTTGATTTATGATAAGGTGTTTGACGTAAGGAACTTCCATAAGAAGATAGCGTTGATGCCATATGTAGTACCTTTGGAAGAAAAACAGGTAGGTGTATGCCACAGGGCGGCACGCTTCTATAAGTTCGACCGTTCAATATATAATAAGTCGGGAACGAAGTGATAACAGACAGATAACTTTAGCCTTGTTGTGATTGCTGTGAGAATACTCCGCCTGGTCGTTTCGGGGAATCGGTATATGTTTTGGGATTCTTCACCGGCCTTTCCTTGGAAGGATAATGCTGATAAGCATCGGGACAGAGACTATTATTTTAAAATTCTTAATTTTCAATTAAATGTACCTATTAGGTTATGATATTGGCAGTTCGTCGGTAAAGGCGAGTTTGGTAAATGCAGAGACCGGAAAGTGTGTTTCTTCTGCATTCTTTCCTAAAACAGAGGCTGCTATTATGGCTGCCCGCCCCGGATGGGCTGAGCAGGATCCGCAAAATTGGTGGGAAAATCTGAAATTGTCAACTCAGGCTGTCATGGCCGGGAGTGGGATCGGTCCGGATGGAATTGCCGCTATCGGTATCTCTTATCAGATGCACGGACTGGTTTGTGTGGATAAAGGGCAAAATGTATTACGTCCGGCTATTATATGGTGTGACTCACGGGCGGTTCCATACGGGCAGAAAGCGTTTGAGGCATTGGGGGAAACGCAATGTCTTTCTCATCTGCTGAACTCTCCGGGGAATTTTACCGCTTCCAAACTGGCATGGATTAAAGAGAATGAGCCTGCTGTGTACGAACGTATTTATAAAATAATGCTGCCAGGCGATTATATCGCTATGAAACTGACGGGGGATATTTGTACCACGGTGTCCGGTTTGTCCGAAGGGATGTTCTGGGATTTTCAGGCAAATGATGTCGCGGGCTTCCTGATGGATTATTATGGATTCGACCGTTCGCTGATAGCTGATATCAAACCGACTTTTGGCGAGCAGGGACGTGTAAATGCATGGGCTGCCAAAGAATTGGGCCTGAGAGAGGGAATTCCTGTAACCTATCGCGCCGGAGACCAGCCTAATAATGCTTTGTCGCTCAATGTGTTCAATCCGGGAGAGATTGCTTCTACGGCAGGAACATCGGGAGTGGTATATGGCGTGAACGGTGAGGTGAATTATGATCCGAAATCCCGGGTGAATACTTTTGCCCATGTAAATCATACTGCCGAGCAGACCCGTCTGGGAGTGTTGTTGTGCATCAATGGTACCGGTATATTGAATTCGTGGGTGAAACGTAATGTGGCTCCCGAAGGTATTTCTTACAGTGATATGAACAGGCTGGCGGCACAGGCTCCTGTCGGCAGTGCCGGAGTAAGTATTCTTCCTTTTGGCAACGGGGCGGAGCGTATGCTGGAAAATAAAGAGACAGGATGCTCTATATGTGGAGTTAATTTTAACTTGCATGGAAAGCAGCATATTGTTCGTGCCGCACAGGAAGGGATCGTGTTCTCGTTTAAATACGGCATTGATATCATGGAGCAGATGGGTATCCCTGTACAGAAGATTCATGCCGGACATGCCAATATGTTTCTCAGTCCTATCTTCCGCGAAACGTTGGCGGGAGTGACAGGGGCTGTAATCGAACTGTATGACACGGATGGATCGGTGGGCGCCGCCAAGGGGGCCGGCATAGGCGCGGGTGTTTATAAAGATAACAACGAGGCATTTGCCACATTGGAAAAACTGGAGGTGATAGAGCCTGATGTGGCACAGCGCACTGCTTACGATGATGCGTATGCCCGCTGGAAATCCAATCTGGAGAGAGCGATGGCTGCCTTTTAAGGACCTTCGGATAAAGAAATGGCTATCCGCCTGCAGTGTTGAAAAAAAAACTAGTAGATAAATTAGAACAAGTTATTAAAATAAGTAAAGAATTATGGCTACAAAAGAGTATTTTCCCGGTATAGGAAAGATTAAATTTGAAGGTAAGGAAAGTAAGAACCCGATGGCGTTCCGTTATTATGATGCTGAAAAGGTAATTAACGGCAAGAAGATGAAAGACTGGTTGAAGTTTGCTATGGCATGGTGGCATACGTTGTGTGCCGAGGGCGGTGACCAGTTTGGCGGCGGAACAAAGAAATTCCCTTGGAACGGTGATGCCGATAAGGTGCAGGCTGCCAAGAATAAGATGGATGCCGGCTTTGAATTCATGCAGAAAATGGGAATCGAATATTATTGTTTCCATGATGTGGACTTGTGTGAGGAAGCCGATACAATCGAGGAATATGAAGCGAATCTGAAAGAGATAGTTGCTTATGCCAAACAGAAACAGGCTGAAACCGGAATCAAATTGTTATGGGGTACGGCAAATGTTTTTGGTCATGCACGCTATATGAACGGGGCTGCTACAAACCCCGAATTTGATGTGGTTGCCCGCGCTGCTGTCCAGATAAAGAACGCTATTGACGCTACCATCGAACTGGGTGGCTCCAATTACGTGTTCTGGGGTGGACGTGAAGGGTATATGTCTTTATTGAATACAGATCAGAAGCGTGAGAAAGAACATCTGGCTCAGATGTTGACCATTGCCCGCGATTATGCCCGGAGCAAAGGGTTTACAGGTACTTTCCTGATTGAACCCAAACCGATGGAGCCGACTAAGCATCAATATGATGTGGATACCGAAACTGTGGTAGGGTTCTTGAAAACTCACGGACTGGACAAGGATTTCAAGGTGAACATTGAAGTGAATCATGCTACGTTGGCTGGTCATACATTTGAACATGAACTGGCTGTTGCGGTAGATAACGGAATGTTGGGATCTATTGACGCTAACCGTGGCGATTATCAGAACGGATGGGATACAGACCAGTTCCCTATCGACAATTACGAACTGACCCAGGCCATGATGCAGATTATCCGCAACGGCGGTTTGGGTAATGGCGGTACCAACTTTGATGCCAAGACACGTCGTAACTCTACTGATCTGGAAGATATCTTTATCGCCCATATTGCAGGTATGGACGCTATGGCGCGTGCATTGGAAAGTGCTGCTGCTTTGCTTAATGAATCTCCTTACTGCAAGATGTTGTCAGACCGTTATGCTTCATTCGACAGTGGCAAAGGCAAAGAATTTGAAGAAGGCAAGCTGACACTGGAAGACGTAGTGGCTTATGCTAAGCAGAATGGTGAGCCCAAGCAAGTAAGCGGTAAACAGGAATTGTACGAAGCCATCGTAAATATGTATTGCTGATCCGGCCGGAATGGTATTGCACAAGTTTTACCCTTGCAGACCTTTTTTAAGAAGGAGGGCTGTGCAATGAAGTCTGAATGAATTCTGCTAACGGATTATTAAAGAATAAACGGCTGTACACCGTCAGGTGGCAGCCGTTTTTATATTTGTTAGAGGGATATTTATGAAATAATACTCGCCTATATCGAAAATAATATCTACCTTTGCGGCTGCTAAATTACTAAGTTTATTGAATTTATATGATAAAAAAACTATTATCCGTACTGGTCTTAGTTTTTGCCCTCTCGGGTTCTGTGCTTGCACAGCAATCTATGAGTGACCAACAGGTGTTGGAATATGTGAAGACGGGCATGCAACAAGGAAAAGACCAACGTCAGATTGCTACAGAGTTAGCCCGTAGAGGAGTGACACAAGAACAGGCTAAGCGTGTAAAGAAACTTTATGAACAGCAAAATGGGTCTGCTGATAAAGACGCAAATGCAACGATGCAAAATCGGAACCGTTTGCGTGAAAAGACAAAGACGCAGGAAGATATCTATGTAACAGAGAATTTTACTTTCGACCAACGTCCGGTTGCGGGCGGAGTGGTAGGGAAGAACTTGTCGGACAGTGTTTCTGCCAATCGCTATTACGAGGGGATGGGCATGGGCGATATGGAAGAAATGCAGAAGGATAAGGTGTACGGACGGGACATTTTTGAAACCAGAAACCTTACATTCGAGCCGAGTGTGAATCTGGCTACTCCTCCTAATTACCGTCTGGGGCCGGGTGATGAGGTAATCATTGATATCTGGGGTACAAACCAGGCCACCATCCGCGATAATGTATCTCCGGACGGATCTATCACGATCCCCGATTTGGGATTGATTTATCTGAACGGCATGACTATTGCCGAAGCCAACCAATATTTGCGTAAAGAACTGAATAAGATTTATGCAGGGCTTGATAATGAACAGAACCCGTCCTCACAAATCAAGGTTACTTTGGGAAACAGCCGGACGATCCAGGTGAACGTGATGGGGGAAGTGTTCCAACCGGGAACTTATGCATTGTCTTCTTTCTCTACCGTGTTTCATGCACTGTACCGTGCCGGTGGCGTGAGCGATATCGGTAGCTTGCGCAATATACAAGTAGTGCGCGGAGGACAGAAAATCGCTACCGTAGATGTGTACGATTTTATTATGAAAGGTAAAATCAATGATGATATCCGCTTGCAGGAAGGCGATGTGATCATCGTTCCTCCATACGAGGCGTTGGTTAGCATAGAGGGTAATGTGAAACGCCCCATGAAATACGAGATGAAAAACAACGAAAGTGTTGCCACGTTGTTGAAGTATGCCGGTGGATTTTCGGGGGATGCCTATACCCGTTCTCTCCGCATGATTCGTCAAAACGGAAAGGAGTATCAGATTTATACGATTGATGATATTGATTATTCCGTATTCCAGGTAAAAGATGGTGATGCGCTGACTGCTGAAGCTATTCTGGACCGTTTTGAGAACAAGCTTGAAATCAAGGGGGCTGTCTATCGTCCGGGCATTTATCAGTTCGGAGGAACCTTGAATACAGTCCGCCAACTGGTGGAAAAGGCTGAAGGCCTTATGGGTGATGCCTTTACAGGACGTGCGGTGTTGCATCGCGAGCGCGAGAATCTGAAGAAAGAGGTTATTCAAGTAGATATAAAAGGCATCATGGACGGTACTGCACCCGATGTACCTTTGCAGCGTAATGATGTGCTTTATATTCCCAGTATTCATGACTTGGAGGATGTGGGAAGCGTCATGGTGTATGGTGAGGTTGCCCGTCCGGGTGAGTTCGCTTTTGCCGACAATACGACTTTGGAGGATATTATAATCCAGGCTGGCGGATTGATGGAGTCGGCTTCTACCGTCCGTGTGGATGTTTCCCGCCGTATCAAGGATAGCAAAGGTACGGAAGCGGTTTCCACCATAGGACAAATGTACTCGTTTTCTCTGAAAGACGGTTTTGTGATAGACGGAGAACCGGGTTTTGTGTTGCAGCCATACGATCAGGTATATGTGCGTAAGAGCCCTGCTTATCAGGAACAGGTGAATGTGCAGGTGACCGGTGAGGTTTTGTATGAAGGTGATTATGCGCTGACAGAGAAGAGCGAACGTCTTTCCGATTTGATCAAGAAGGCAGGTGGAGTGACTCCGTTTGCTTATATCAAAGGGGCCCGTTTAAGCCGTCGTATCAATGCCGATGAACGCAAACGTATGGAAATGGTTCTGGATATGGCCAAGACTGGAAAGGACTCCATTGATGTCAACCGGCTGGATTTGGGAGATATCTATTATGTGGGCATCGATTTGGAAAAAGCGATGCTTAAACCCGGCTCCAGTGCGGATATCGTATTGCGTGAGGGGGATGTGATTGAAATTCCCGAATACAACAACACGGTACGTATCAGCGGGGCTGTGATGTATCCCAATACCGTTTCATTTGAAGATGGCAAGACGTTGAAATATTATATAGAGCAGGCCGGAGGTTACGGTTTCCGTGCGAAGAAGAGCAAGGCGTATATTGTATATATGAACGGTCAGGTGAAGAGAGCGAAGAAGGGTAGCCGTGAGCTGATCCAGCCGGGCTGTGAGGTGATTGTTCCGGTGAAGGAAAAGAGCAACTGGTCTTTGCAGAACACCTTGTCCATAGCAACCACCAGTGCGTCGTTGGCTACTATGATTGCATCTATTGCTAATATCTTAAAATAGAAACAGTATGGCGGAAGATAAGAATTATACGAATAATACGGAAAGACCACGGGAAGACGAGGAGTTGGAAATTGATTTGATGGAGTATGTCCGTAAGTTGTGGGCTGCCCGAAAGATGCTGCTGAAGGTTGCCGGAATAGGTGCTATTGTAGGGGTGATTATCGCTCTGAGTATTCCCAAGCAATATACGGTGGAAGTGACATTGTCTCCCGAATCCGGTAAAAGCGGAGGGGGGAGCCTGTCGGGAATGGCTGCCATGCTGGGGATCGGAGGCATGAGTCTGGGCAGTGAGGCGGATGCGTTGAACGTATCTCTTTTCCCGGATATAGTAGCGTCTACTCCTTTCATTCTGGAACTGTTTAATGCACATGTCACTACGTTGGACGGTGAGGTGGATACTACTTTTGTAGCTTATCTCGATGAGCAGAAAGCTCCGTGGTGGGGTGCTGTTATGGGATTGCCCGGGGCGGCTATAGGCGGGGTGAAATCTCTCTTCTCCGATAAGGAAGAGGAAGAAGGGAACAGGCTGGATCCTTTCCACCTGACAGAAGATCAGGCGAAGAAAGTGGAAGCCATGCGTAAGGCGATTACTGCTGATGTGGATAAGAAAACCGGCATCACCACAGTGACGGTGACTTTGCAGGACCCGATGGTTACGGCCGCCATTACAGACACGGTAGTGGTGAAGCTTCAGGAGTATATCACAGCGTACAGGGTCTCCAAAGCCCAGCAGGATTGTGCTTATCTGGAACAATTGTATAAGGAACGCCAGCAGGAGTATTATGTAGCCCAGCAGAATTATGCCAATTACATGGATGCCAACAAGGGGGTTGTCCTTCAAAGTGCTTTGACGGAGAGAGAACGGTTGCAGAATGATATGAATCTGGCATATCAGGTGTATAGCCAGGTGGCTACCCAATTGCAGGTGGCACGGGCCAAAGTACAGGAGGCCAAACCTGTATTTGCCGTTGTGGAACCTGCCAGTGTGCCGTTGCTGCCTTCGGGAACCAGCAAGAAGGTGATTCTTGTCGGATTTATTTTCCTGGCAGTGGCGGGTGCTTCCGCATGGATCTTGTTCGGACGTGAATTCTTTGAAAATCTGAAGGCAGGACTTAATGCTCCTCAGGAGGGGATGGAGAAGAAGTGATATAAAGATATTGACCTATAAAAACAGGGTGCATCTCTTTCAGTAGGAGGTGCACCCTGTTTTTATAGGTCAATCTTCGGAAATGTTGTCCTGAACGTTACGATAGTCCGGTGTGCAGTTTTCGGTTTCTTTAATTTCACTGGCAAAAACCGGACAAACGCAGAATCAAAACAGCCTTTAATATAAACTTTGATTAAAGTCGAAATCCGTTTGATAGTCTTTCAATCTCGGATGTTTCTTGTCCTTGTCGGACAAAATAACCTTGTCGGCCGGAAGTCGCCAGTCTATGCCTAGATCGGGGTCGTCCCATGCGATTCCTCCTTCGCTTTGCGGAGCATAATAATGGTCACACTTGTATTGGAACAACACCTCGTCACTTAGTACCGCAAAGCCGTGTGCGAATCCGCGGGGGATAAAAAACTGCCGGTGATTCTCTCCGGTCAATTCTACAGCCACATGCTTTCCGAAAGTAGGAGAACCTTTCCGGATATCTACAGCCACATCCAGTACCGCTCCCTTGATTACACGCACCAGTTTGCTTTGTGTGAAAGGAGGTTTCTGGAAATGCAGGCCGCGTAATACACCATAAGTGGAGAAACTCTCATTATCCTGTACAAATGTAGTCCTGCATACTTTTTCTTCAAATTCACGTCCCGAGAAGCTTTCAAAGAAATACCCTCTTGCATCATTAAAAATACGGGGTTCCAAAATGAAAACCCCGTCTATTGCTGTTTTTATAACTTCCATTATTCTAATCCCAGTTCTTTTATAACTTTCAGTAAATATTGTCCGTATTGGTTTTTAAGCATCGGCTGGGCCAGTTCCTGCATCTTTTCCGGGGTAATCCAGCCTTTTCTCAAAGCTATGCCCTCAAGGCACGCCACTTTCAGCCCCTGGCGCTTTTCAATGACTTCGATGTAGGTACTTGCCTCGGCCAGCGAGTCGTGAGTACCGGTATCCAGCCATGCGAAACCTCTGCCCAATGTCTGTACTTTCAATTCCTTGTCCTGAAGAAATTGCTGGTTTACGGTGGTGATTTCCAGTTCTCCCCGTGCCGAAGGCTTGATATTCTTGGCTACTTCCACCACCTTGTTGGGATAGAAATAGAGTCCCACCACGGCATAGTTGGACTTAGGTTGGGCAGGTTTTTCTTCAATAGAGAGGCAGTTGCCTTCCTTGTCGAATTCCGCTACGCCATATCTTTCGGGGTCACTGACCCAATAACCGAATACCGTTGCTTTCTTGTCCTCTTCGGCAGCACGTACGGATTCTCTCAACATGGCGGACAGGCCGTTGCCGTGGAATATGTTATCACCCAGTACAAGGCAGACGGAATCATTTCCGATGAATTTCTCGCCGATGATGAAAGCCTGAGCCAGTCCGTCGGGCGAAGGCTGTTCCGCATATTCAAAGCGTACTCCGAAATCGCTTCCGTCTCCTAACAGTCTTTTGAAGCTCGGTAAGTCGTATGGGGTGGAGATAATGAGTATTTCCCGTATGCCGGCCAGCATAAGTACCGATATAGGATAATAAATCATGGGTTTGTCGAAGACAGGGAGCAACTGTTTGGATACTCCTTTGGTAATAGGATAGAGGCGCGTGCCCGAACCTCCGGCTAGTACAATACCTTTCATATCTTTTTATTTTTTCATATGTCCCTACGATTTGGATTAATAGGCGTTTTTCTCGCCCCGGAACATGTTGGTTACTGTTTTTATCATGATGCGGATGTCGAGCAGGAAAGTCCAGTTCTCAATATACCACAAGTCTCTTCTTACCCTGCCTTCCATTTGGGAAAGTTCTTTGGTTTCTCCCCGGTAGCCGGTGACTTGCGCCCATCCGGTAATTCCGGGTTTGACAAGGTGGCGCATCATGTATTTGTTAATCAGTTGGGAATATTCCTCTGTATGTTTCAGCATATGGGGTCTGGGACCTACAATGGACATCTCTCCTTTGAATACATTAATGAATTGCGGCAGTTCGTCCAGATTGCTTTTACGCAGGAAGTTGCCGAACTTGGTCTTGCGGGGATCATTCTTGGTAGCCTGCAATGAATCGGACAATGCGTTCACTTTCATGGAACGGAACTTATAGCATTTAAAGATTTTCCCGTTTTCCCCGTTTCTCTCCTGTTTGAAGAATATGGGACCAGGTGAGGTAATTTTAATAATAAGACCTACAATCAGGTATATAAATGGAAAAATTGTAAGTAAAAACAGAGAGGAAAATGTCAAATCAAATAACCGTTTTGCCAGTCTGTTTACCGGGTTCTGCAACGGCTCGGTACGGATGGACAATACAGGAACTTCACCCAATAATTCCAGTTGCAGCTGACGCTTTATGTAATTACGTACATGAGGTACGCTATAGAAGCGGATCAGATTGTTCTCGCAATAGTTCATGATGGCCAGAATATCATCCTTTCTGCTGGATGGCAGACCACAGTACAGTTCGTGCACGGTGTTATGGGACAACCATTCAAATAATTGGTTTACAGGACCTTTAAAGGGAATCCCTTCGGGGTAATTAGAGTCCTTCTCATCATAGAAAATGCCTAAAACCCTGTATCCGTAAGTCAAATCGTTCAACGTATGGTACAGCTCCACCATATTGTCCCCGTCGCCTATCAGTACAGTGGTGTGCAGGTTCCTGCCACTGCGGCGGAACATTTTCACAAAGAACCGCAATGTCAGTCGCCATCCTATAGCTAAAGGTATGAAAGACAGATAGAAAGCAAGCAGATAGATGCGTGAGAAGTTATCTACCTTAATAATGGCCAGCACCGTGAGGAAGATGACTACATGCAAGCTGATTGTTCCTAACAGGCGGCCTACAATCTGTTCCGGACGCACTATGCGGTTGTGCAGTATGACCCCAAAGATGGATATGCAGGGAATATAGCACAGGTTGGAAGTCAGCAGGTAGGTTTTCAATGAAATATGGGCTATGGCCTGTGAATCTATTCCTTTCAGAATAAAAAACACAAGTATCATAGAAAGGTTCAACAAGGCAAAATCACCTAATATCGCTACTAGTTTAATTATATCAGAGTTTTCAGTTGTCGGTTGTTTCATGACAAAAAAATGTTAGTCGTATGCAAATATAGGACATATAATTAAAACGCAATACTTTTTTAAAAATAATACTTATCTTTGCGGTCATACAACGTAAAAAATGAATCATATGAACATCAAGAATAATCACCTCGTTATAATGGCCGGAGGTGTTGGAAGCCGTTTCTGGCCGATGAGTACTCCTGATTATCCTAAGCAATTTATTGATGTACTGGGTTGCGGCCGTACATTGATCCAACTTACGGCTGACCGTTTTCAGGGGATCTGTCCTCCGGAAAATATTTGGGTGGTGACATCAGAGAAGTATGCGGACACTGTAAAGGAGCAGTTGCCCGATATTGCTGATGATCATATCCTGCGTGAGCCTTGCCGTCGCAATACGGCTCCGTGTATAGCATACGTCAGTTGGAAAATAAAGGCACGTAATCCTAAGGCCAATATGGTGGTGACCCCCAGCGACCACATTGTGATGAATATCGCGGAGTTTCAGCGGGTGATTAATTCGGCGATGAATTTTACGGCCGATTCGGACGCTATCCTTACCCTGGGCATGAAACCTACCCGTCCTGAGACGGGCTACGGTTACATTGAAGCTGATCTCAGTGTACCTTCTACCGCCAATAAGGAGGTATTCCGGGTGTATTCTTTTAAAGAGAAACCCGATCTGGAAACAGCCCGGCGCTATATTCAAAAAAATAATTTCTTCTGGAATGCCGGTATTTTTGTGTGGAATGTAAATACGGTGGTGAACGCCCTGCGCGTATATCAGCCTGCCATTTCGAAGGTGTTCGAGCGTTTGCTTCCTTATTATTATACGGACAAGGAGCAGGAAATGATTGACCGGAATTTCCCTTTGTGCGAGAACATTTCGGTGGATTATGCCATTATGGAGAAGGCGGATGAGATTTTTGTCCTTCCTGCCAGCTTTGGGTGGAGTGATCTGGGTACTTGGGGATCATTGCACGAGAATTTGCCGAAAGATGCCCATAATAATACGCAGATAGGTGAGAATATAAAGTTGTATGAAACCCGTAACTGTGTGATTCACACTACACAGGAAAAGAGGGTGGTGGTACAGGGACTGGACGGATATATCGTTGCTGAGAAGAATAACACATTGCTGATCTGCCGGTTGAGCGAGGAACAGCGCATCAAAGAATTTTCGGCGGAGTAAATATTCTTTCTTGTATATATTTTATTTCTGCATACATGGAGTGTATGCTGTCTGTCATCTGCCGTTCTGTTTGGTCATTCCGCCCTTTGCCATGCCGAAAGGCAGATAGCAGTAGATAGCTATGTGATATGAAATAACCAAGAGGGCTTGCATAAGGCCATTTACAATAAACGAAATGAAAAAAGTAGCTTTAATTTCAGGTATTACAGGTCAGGACGGTTCATTCCTGGCAGAGTTTTTGATTGAAAAGGGATATGAGGTTCACGGTATTCTGCGCCGTTCTTCTTCATTCAATACCGGTCGTATAGAACATCTTTATCTGGACGAGTGGGTTCGTGATATGCAAAAGACCCGTCTGGTGAATCTGCATTGGGGGGGATATGACCGACAGTAGTTCGCTGATACGTATCATTCAGGCTGTACAGCCCGATGAAATCTATAATCTGGCTGCTCAGAGCCATGTGAAAGTAAGTTTCGATGTACCCGAGTACACTGCGGAAGCGGATGCGGTAGGCACGCTGCGTATGTTGGAAGCGGTCCGTATTCTGGGCTTGGAAAAGAAGACCAAGATTTATCAGGCATCGACTTCCGAATTGTTCGGACTGGTACAGGAAGTGCCTCAGAAGGAAACGACTCCCTTCTATCCCCGTTCTCCGTATGGGGTGGCCAAGCAGTATGGTTTCTGGATTACCAAGAACTATCGTGAAAGTTACGGTATGTTTGCCGTGAACGGCATCCTGTTCAACCATGAGAGTGAACGCCGTGGTGAAAATTTCGTAACACGCAAGATTACTTTGGCTGCCGCACGTATAGCCCAGGGATATCAGGACAAGCTGTATCTGGGAAATCTGGATTCTTTGCGCGACTGGGGCTATGCCAAGGATTATGTGGAGTGTATGTGGATGATTCTTCAGCACGATACTCCCGAAGATTTTGTCATTGCGACCGGCGAATACCATACGGTGCGCGAGTTCTGTACCTTGGCTTTCAAGGAAGTGGGCATTGAATTGCGCTGGGAAGGCAAAGGGGTGGATGAAAGAGGTATCGATGTGGCGACGGGCAAGGAACTGGTTGCCGTCGATCCTAAGTATTTCCGTCCCGCCGAAGTGGAGCAGTTGTTGGGTGATCCCACTAAAGCCAAAACGTTGCTGGGCTGGAATCCCCGTAAGACTTCTTTCCCCGAACTGGTGAAAATCATGGTGAAGCATGATATGAAGTTCGTGAAGAAACTGTATTTAAAGGCTCAAATAGCAGAATAATGGAAAAAACAGCCAAGATATATGTAGCAGGCCACCACGGACTGGTGGGGTCTGCTATATGGAATAATTTGCAGCAAAAGGGATATACCAATCTGGTAGGCCGTTCTCACAAAGAGCTGGATTTGCTGGACGGGCAGGCTGTGAAGAAGTTTTTTGATGAAGAGCAGCCCCAGTATGTCATTCTGGCAGCGGCACATGTGGGAGGCATCATGGCGAACAGTCTTTACCGTGCCGATTTTATTTATCAGAACTTGCAGATTCAGCAGAATGTGATAGGGGAGAGTTTCCGCCATGATGTAAAGAAACTCTTGTTTTTGGGAAGCACTTGCATTTATCCTCGTGATGCCGTACAACCCATGAAGGAAGATGTGTTACTGACTTCTCCCTTGGAATATACCAACGAACCGTATGCTATTGCGAAGATTGCCGGGTTGAAGATGTGCGAAAGCTTTAACTTGCAATATGGAACCAATTACATAGCCGTGATGCCTACGAACCTTTACGGTCCCAATGATAATTTCCATTTGGAGAACAGCCATGTGCTGCCTGCCATGATTCGTAAGATTCATTTGGGAAAATGCCTGAATGAGGGGAACTGGGACGCGGTGCGTAAAGATATGAATCTTCGTCCCGTAGAGGGGATAGACGGATTCGCATACGGATGAGGAGATTCTCTCCATTCTGAAAAAGTATGGCATAACCGGGCAGGAAGTAACTTTGTGGGGAACAGGCAAGCCGTTGCGTGAGTTCTTATGGAGTGAGGAGATGGCTGATGCCAGTGTCTATATCATGGAGCATGTGGACTTTAAGGATACATACACACCCGGTTCCAAGGATATCCGTAACTGCCATATCAATATCGGTACGGGGAAGGAAATCACCATTGCCCAACTGGCGGACAAGATTGTCAAGGAGGTGGGTTATCAGGGCAAACTGACTTTTGACGCTACGAAACCGGACGGCACTATGCGTAAGCTGACGGATGTAAGCAAATTGCATAGTCTGGGATGGCAGCATAAGATTGATATAGAAGAGGGAGTACACCGAATGTACCAATGGTACTTGTCTAAAGGATGAAGATGTAAGATTATAGATCTTGCGGGCATAAGATTATAAATCTTTCACATGCAAGATTATAGATCTTTCAAGCATGACATATAAAAATTTCCGGCATAACTTTCAAGAAGCTATGCCGGAAACTGCCCTAAAAACTATGTGGATAGATTGTAAAAATCTTCTGCCGTTTTCTTTATTCTTTCGGGAAGCACTTTTTATTTTACCGCTTTCAGTGCGGCCTCATAATTCGGTTCCTGGGTTATTTCGGGAACAAGTTCGGTATAAACCACTTTTCCTTCCGGGTCAATCACTACAACCGAGCGTGCCAATAATCCTGCCAAAGGACCATCAGTCATCAATACACCATACTTTTCAGCGAAATCGGAAGTATAGCGATAATCAGACAAAGGAATAACGTTGGTGATGCCTTCAGTAGTGCAGAAGCGTCCCTGGGCGAATGGCAGGTCTTTAGAGATTGCCAACACCACCGTATTGGGCTGGTTTGCAGCCAGCTGGTTGAACTTGCGTACGGAAGTAGCGCACACGCCGGTATCCATACTGGGGAAAATGTTCAGAATCAGATATTTGCCCTTCCCGTCTTTTAATGTATAATTGCTCAAATCTCCTTTTACCAATGTAAATTCCGGAGCTGAGGTTCCTGCTTTCACAAATTCTCCGGCTAGTGTTACCGGTGTTCCTTTAAATGCTGTTTTTGCCATAATTTTATTATATTTTAGTTCGATACTGTAATGATAACAAATTTAAATGGAAAAAAGTTCATTCTTTTTTATTTTCTTCCTTTATAAATCAGGAAACCTACTATTAAAACGCCGATAGCTATAAAGCAATATCCTAACTCGTGGCTGTATTCGGTGACGGTACTCAATAACTGCTCTTCGGGAACCACTGATTGCAGATAGTAACCGATGGCTGCCAGGATGGCATTCCAGATACCTGCTCCCAGCGTTGTGTACAGCAGGAAAGTGGATAATTTCATCTTGGCCAGACCGGCAGGAATGGAGATAAGCTGGCGGACGGCAGGAATAAGACGTCCGATAAAGGTGGAGAGTGCCCCGTGCTTGTCAAAGTAGTGTTCCGCGTTCTGAACCTTGGCTTCATCAATCAGGCACATGTGTCCGAAGCGGCTGTTCGCAAATTTATAAACCAGCGGACGGCCTACGAAATAGGCTATATAATAATTGATGATGGCTCCTATATTGGCTCCGATGGTCGCAAATATAACTACCAGAAATACATTCAGGTCACTGTTTCCTCCGGCAGCCTTATAGGCGGCGGGCGGCACTACCACTTCCGAGGGGAAAGGGATAAAAGAGCTTTCGATGGCCATTAATAACGTTATTGTCCAATAATTCAAGTGGTCCAGACACCACTGGATAAATGCAACTGATTCCATAAAAATTATTATAAATATTTGTTTAAAGTTAAATCTTGCCTGTGCTGACATCTTCTTTAATGGCACGCAGCGCTTCATTGAAGTAGGTGTCGGTCATCAGTATGGTATCGCCGGTTCCCATGGTGGCGTACATATCCGGAATTTCTTTTCTGATTTTAGCCAGATAGTGCATGAACGAAGCGGATTCCTGCTGGTGGTAATAACCGTAAGCCAGAAAAAAGTAAGTGGCATCGGCATCCTCCGGAAATTCTTTGTTTATTAGTTCGAAGTACTGGTTGGCATATTCAAAATTATGTTCGTCAAAATATAGAGAGCCGATTTTGAACAGCACATCAAACCGTTCCTCCTTCGGAGTAAACTCCAATGCACGTGTGAATTGATGTTCCGCATTGCGGAGGTTGTTTTCTTGTTCCTCTTCGCTGATATCGCTTTTTTGAGCTTCTATTGTAAAGAAGCGTCCGGCTGCGATACGTATTTCGGCATCATGTTCGTTCAGCTCCAATGCTTGGTTGATATATTTGTATCCGTTTTCGGTATGCCCCAGATAGGCATGACAGAGCGCCGTGTCAGAATATAACTCGGCCAATTCGTAGTCGGTCAGGCCCGATTTCCGGTTTATCAGCTTTTCTATATAGCTGATGGCCGAAGCATGATCCCGCATCTCCAGATAGATTTGTGCCAGTGCCAGATAGGCTTTCGTCTTGTTCTTGCTCACATTGGCCAGACGGAGATAGTAGTCGCAGGATTCCTTTAAATTGCCTGCCTGGTGGTAACCAAATGCTTTCAAAGTCAATGAATCTGTATTTTCATCATCAATGGCTAATGCGAAATCCAAGGCTTCGTTCGCCTCTTCGTATTGGCATTGTTGCAGATGGCATTTCCCCAGTTCGTTCCAATGCTCGATGGAATAGGGATACTCGTTCAGGGTCATGTTCAGGTAGGGGATGGCCAAGTCGGGCTTGTTGAACGTGCTGTAATAATCGCACAGCACATCGCGGAGGCGTTGGTTGGTTTTGGGCAGGGTTTGCATGTCGGAATGAGCAAACAGGCAGTCTACCCATTGTCCGGCATATTCTTCCTGATTGGCGTTGGTATAGTCCTGGATGATATCCAGCAGCGTATCCACTTCGTACTCCTCGTCCATGACCAGTTGTTTGAATATCTCCTCGGCCTCTTCTATGCGGTCCTCCTCCATCAGCATGTCAGCTTGCAGGAACCTGCATTCACGGTCGGTGCTGTTGGCGATGAGTTGCGCTACCACTTTGGCTTCTTCCTTTTTGTTTTGCAGCATCAGGGAGCGTATCCGGAAAACCAGGGCGTCTGTGTTTTCGGGATGTAATTGGAGAGTGAGGTCTATGGCCTTGTCTGCATCTTTATGTCTTCCTTTTAAAGTGTAGTATTCGGCGATATCGATCAATTCATCAGCTTCAAAATAAGCGGGGGTATGGTTCTCCACCATACCCTCGTATTTTGCCAATGCTTCTTTAAATTCCGGGTCTTCAAAGTAAGAAGACATGTCGTAGTTCATAAGCTTGTTTTTATTTATTAATTTTGCTCCAGGTATCTTTTAAAGATACGGTGCGGTTGAACACCAGATGTTCCGGTGTAGAGTCTTTGTCTACATTGAAATAACCGATGCGCTGGAACTGCAAGTAATCCAGCGGCTTGGCATCGGCCAGATATTTCTCTACATAGCAGTTGGTTAATATATTCAACGAGTCGGGGTTGATCATTTCTTTCATGGCTTCCAGTGCGTCGCAGTTCTTTGCTTCGCGGATGGCGGCCATCTCATCACGCGGGTTCTCCACTTTCCACAGGCGGTCGTACAGGCGTACTTCGGCAGGCAGACAGTGTGCGCAGCTTACCCAGTGGATGGTACCTTTGATTTTGCGGTTGCTGCCCGGCATACCTGTTTTGCTGTCGGGATCGTATTCGCAGTATACCTCCACCACGTTGCCGTTGTCGTCTTTCTTGCAGCCTGTGCATTTCACGATGTATCCGCTTTTCAGACGCACTTCCTGTCCCGGAGTCATACGGAAATATTTCTTCGGGGCATCTTCCATGAAGTCGTCGCGTTCTATCCACAGTTCGCGGCTGAATTCGATGGTGTGTGTGCCTGCCGACGGATCTTCCGGGTTGTTGACAGCTTCCATTTCCTCCACCTGTCCTTCGGGATAGTTGGTAATGATCAGTTTCACCGGATTGATGACTGCCGATACACGGGTGGCACGGCTGTTCAAGTCTTCGCGGACAGCACTTTCCAGCAGGGCGAAGTCATTCAGGGCATCGTAAGTGGTATAACCTATCTTGTCTACAAATTTGCGGATGGACTCAGGCGAGTAGCCGCGACGGCGGAAACCGCAGAGAGTCGGCATACGGGGGTCGTCCCAACCGTTTACCAGATGTTCTTTTACCAGAATCAGCAGGTTACGCTTGCTCATCAAGGTGTAGTTCAGGTTCAGTTTGTTGAACTCATACTGATGAGGACGGTTGTCGTCCAGATCTTTACCCTCTTTTACCCAGTCCACGAACAGGTCGTACAACGGACGGTGGGGTACGAACTCCAGGGTACACAGCGAATGGGTCACTCCTTCAAAATAGTCGCTCTGTCCGTGTGCAAAGTCATACATGGGGTATGCTTTCCAGGTTTCGCCTGTACGGTGGTGCGGAGTCTTTACCACACGATAAATAATAGGGTCGCGGAAGTGCATGTTGGGGCTTGCCATGTCTATTTTGGCACGGAGCACCATTTTGCCTTCTTCTATTTCACCGCTGTTCATTTTGTTGAACAGTTCCAGGCTTTCCTCGATGGGACGGTTGCGGTAAGGACTCTCGGTTCCGGGTTGGGTGGGAGTGCCTTTTTGTGCCGCGATTTGTTCTGAGTTCTGTTCGTCTATATAAGCCTTTCCTTCCTTTATCAGATTGACGGCGAAATCCCATAATTGCTGGAAGTAGTCGGATGCATAATATTCGTTTCCCCACTGGAATCCGAGCCATTGGATGTCCTCCTTGATGGCTTCCACGTATTCCATATCTTCTTTGGTCGGGTTGGTGTCGTCAAAACGCAGGTTACATACGCCACCATAGCGTGCAGCTATCCCGAAATCCAGACAGATGGCTTTGGCATGACCGATGTGCAGGTAGCCGTTCGGCTCGGGCGGAAAGCGGGTTTGTACTTTCCCTCCGTTTTTACCTTCTCTCAGGTCGTTCTCAACTGCCTGTTCAATGAAGTTCAGACTTTTCTTCTCTGTAGCTTCTGTAGCGTTCATTTCAGTCATTGTGATATCAATTTTACACTTTTGCTGCAAAAGTACGCATTCTTTTTGGGATATCCTTTATTTCACAGGAATATATCCACCGTTTTTTATAATATTTTGCCCCTGGGGCGACAGGATATAGTCGATGAACGGGGTTACTTTTTCCTTATTGGCTACGTTGTAATAGTAGTAAAGAGGGCGTACTACGGGGTAAAGTTTCTTCTTTCCGTTTTCAAGGCTGGGCAGTACATAGTGCTTGCCGTCGTCGTAGGAAACGGCGATGGCTTTCACCCGGGGGGACAAGTAGGCCAGTCCTACATAGCCGATAGCGCCTTTGGTCTGGCTTACAGACTGGATCACGGCTCCGGTGGCGGGCATGGACAAGCTGCTGCTCATGTAGTTCTTGTTCTTCAGGGCACTTTCTTTGAAAAATTCGTAAGTTCCCGAAGAAGTTTCGCGGGAATAGACAATAATTTTCATATCGGGTCCTCCCAGTTGCTTCCAATTGGTTATCTTGCCGCGGAATATGGCTTCCAGTTGCTGGCGTGTCAGTTGGCTGACAGGGTTGGACGGGTTTACAATGACGGCCAGGGCATCATACGCTATGATTACCTCCTCCACTTCCTGTTTGGCGGCTTTCAGTTTCATCTTTTCGCTGAATTTGATGGGACGGGAAGCCATAGCGATATCTGTCGTGTTGTCCATCAGGGCGGAAATTCCCACTCCGGTTCCTCCGCCGGTGACGGTTACCCGCCGGTCGGGATCATCTTTCATGAAAATCTCGGCTGTTTCCTGTGACACAGGCAACACCGTGTCACTGCCTTTTATGCGTTGTGCGGTAATATTCAGACTACAAGCCAATAGAATAAAAAGAAATAGAGCTTTTAATTGATTCATAAGTTCTTATATTAATTCGTGTGCAAAAGAAACGTTTTCTTGTGTCATTTGTTTTACTGGTGTGTTACGATTCTGTTACGGGCAATATTCGCCGGCAAGGGTGGATTGAATCCGTCCTTGCGGGAAAATGGCAATAAGATCAGGATTGTCTTTGCTTGTAACAAGTTTGTAATATAATTGTAGCAAATACTTCAAGCTTCTTTCATATCACCTTAATATAAAGAGGCTTTTTTTGCATCGGTTATTAAAATAGAAGACTAAAACTGTATGAAACGAGTTTGGGAAAAGATTGTAGAAGGAATATTGACTTGCAGCGGTTTTGTAACGAGCATTACTATTTTGCTGATTGTCGTATTCTTGTTTGCGGAAGCTTTGGGACTTTTTAATAAAAAAGTCATAGAAGAGGGATATGTGCTGGCGGTGAATAAAGCCAATCCGGTGCAGGAACTGAGTGCGGCACAAATAAAAGACGTTTTTGACGAAGAGATTACCAACTGGAAAGAGTTGGGAGGACCGGACGCGGAGGTTAAAGTTTTCCGGTTGGAGGATATCACCTCCTATTTCTCGGAGGAAGAGTTGGGAGCCGGGTACGAGAAAGCCCCCCGGTGCATCGGCGAGATCGTTGCCGGTAATCCAGGCATCATCGCTTTTGTTCCCTCCAAATTTATAGAGAAGGATTTTCCGGGCCACCTGCTGAAAGACGAGTCTATTTCTTTTGACGAGGTTTTTGCCGGAAAGGAATGGTTCCCTACGGCTACTCCCGCCCCTCAGTTCGGATTTCTTCCTTTGATTACGGGTACGCTTTGGGTGAGTTTCTTTGCCATCCTGTTCGCTTTGCCTTTCGGCTTGTCGGTGGCGGTGTATATGTCCGAGGTGGCCGACCATCGAACCCGTAGTTTTCTGAAGCCGGTTATTGAGCTGCTCAGTGGTATTCCGTCCGTGGTCTACGGTTTCTTTGGGTTGATAGTCATCGTACCGCTTATTCAGAAAGTCTTTAATCTGCCTGTGGGCGAGACCGGATTGGCCGGAAGTATTGTTTTGGCTATCATGGCACTCCCCACTATCATTACCGTAAGCGAGGATGCGATGCGGAATTGCCCCCGTGCCATGCGCGAAGCCAGTCTGGCATTGGGTGCTACCCGTTGGCAGACTATATATAAGGTGGTGATTCCGTTTTCCATTTCTGGAATCACTTCGGGCGTTGTCCTGGGCATCGGACGTGCCATAGGCGAGACGATGGCGGTGCTGATGGTTACAGGAAATGCGGCCGTGATACCCACCACTATTCTGGAGCCGCTCCGTACCATTCCGGCGACTATTGCAGCGGAACTGGGAGAGGCTCCTGCCGGCGGCGCGCACTATGAAGCCCTGTTCCTGTTGGGAGTAGTGTTGTTTTTCATCACGATGCTTATCAACTTTAGTGTAGAATATATTTCATCAAGAACAAATAAATAATGTACTGATTTGCCGGTGTGCTAATGATCATGCGGCACACAGCGTAGCCAATGGGTATATGGATAGATTGACAAATGATTAATTAAGTATTTAAGATATGAAGCAAGATGTTTTCCCTGTCGGGCAAGGGGCGCGTAAAAGACGTTCGCAATGGCTGGCATTCGGCATTTTCAAACTGTTAAGTTATAGTATTGTCCTCATTCTGTTTGCCATTCTCGGTTTTATTATATATAAAGGTATAGGAGTAATCAGCTGGGAGTTTCTGACCACGGCGCCCAGTGACGGCATGACGGGTGGCGGTATATGGCCGGCCATTGTAGGTACTTTTTATCTGATGGCGGGCAGTGCGCTGTTCGCTTTTCCGGTGGGAGTGATGAGTGGCATTTATATGAACGAGTATGCGCCGAAAGGCAAGCTGGTCCGCTTTATCCGGATGATGACCAATAACCTGAGCGGTATTCCGTCCATTGTGTTCGGTTTGTTTGGTATGGCACTGTTTGTGAAATACATGGGGTTCGGCGACAGCATCCTGGCCGGTTCTTTGACGTTGGGATTGCTTTGTGTACCTTTGGTGATACGCACCACCGAAGAAGCCTTGAAGGCGATTCCCGACAGCTTCCGTGAAGGGAGTCTGGCTTTGGGCGCGACCAAGCTGCAAACCATCTGGCATGTGATTCTGCCTATGGGGATGCCCAACATCATTACCGGACTGATTCTGGCTTTGGGACGTGTATCGGGTGAAACGGCGCCCATCTTGTTTACGTGTGCCGCTTACTTCCTGCCGCAACTGCCGCATAGCATTCTGGACCAATGCATGGCATTGCCTTATCACCTTTATGTGATTTCTACCAGCGGAACGGATATGGAGTCACAGCTTCCTTTGGCATACGGTACGGCGTTGGTACTGATCCTTATTATTTTAATTATAAACCTGTTGGCAAATGCACTCCGCCGGTATTTTTCCAACAAAGTAAAAACGAATTAATAATTTGTCGGTGTGCCGATGGGTTGCGCTGTGTACCGCACGGACATTGGTACATTAGCACATAGACAAATCAGCAAATTATTAAAACATTAAGAATATGAATAAGATAGATGCAAAACATGTAAATTTTTTCTATGGTGATTTTCAGGCACTGAAAGATATAAGCATGACGATTGAAGAGAAATCGGTGGTGGCTTTCATAGGCCCGTCCGGTTGTGGCAAGTCCACCTTCCTCCGTCTGTTCAACCGCATGAACGACCTCATTCCCGGCTCTCGTCTGGAGGGGGAGATTTTGATTGACGGGAGAAATATATACGACAAGTCCGTGCAGGTGGACGAGTTGCGCAAGAGCGTAGGGATGGTCTTTCAGCGTCCCAACCCGTTTCCGAAAAGCATTTTCGAGAATGTGGCCTACGGGCTTCGGGTAAATGGGGTGAAAGATAATGAGTTTATCCGCCACAGGGTGGAGGAAACCTTGAAAGGAGCCGCATTGTGGGATGAGGTGAAGAATAAGTTGAAAGAGTCTGCGTTTGCCCTGTCCGGTGGTCAGCAGCAGCGGTTGTGCATAGCCCGTGCCATGGCCGTATCTCCTTCGGTTCTGCTTATGGATGAACCGGCTTCGGCACTGGACCCTATCTCTACAGCCAAGGTAGAAGAGTTGATTCATGAGCTGAAGAAAGAATATACCATCGTTATTGTCACCCACAACATGCAGCAGGCCGCGCGTGTCAGTGACAAGACAGCCTTCTTCTATATGGGCAATATGGTGGAATATGATGATACGAAGAAAATATTTACGAATCCGGGCAAGGAAGCGACCCAGAATTATATTACAGGGCGTTTCGGGTAAAGCATTCATCACAGCGTTGCACAGATGGGAGATAAGATAAAACTGGAACTGATGTGCCACAACCCGATGCGGGCTTGCTTGCTTTTCAGATCTAATGGTGCGGATTTGTCTTTTTATTCTTCTGTCCGGAAAATTAAAATCAGTGTGAATCTGCGCAATCTGCGGTGAAAGAAATAATGATAAACAAAACAAGAATTAAGAATATGGTGAAATTTATAGAATCAGAACTTGTATCACTGAAGAAGGAAGTGAACGAGATGTGGACATTGGTTTACAATCAGCTGGACAGGGCAGGAGAGGCTGTGCTGACCTTTAACCGTGACCAGGCACAGCAAGTCATTGTCCGTGAGAAAAGGGTGAATGCGTTCGAGTTGAAAATAGACAGTGATGTAGAGGACACTATCGCTCTATACAATCCGGTAGCCATTGACCTGCGTTTTGTGCTGGCCATGTTCAAGATAAACAGTGATTTGGAGCGTTTGGGAGATTTTGCCGAAGGCATAGCCCGTTTTGTGGTGAGAAGCGAGGAAACCGTGCTGGATAGTGAACTGCTCCACAGCCTGCGTATAGAAGAGATGCTGAAACAAGTGCTCGGTATGCTCGAAATGACCAAGAACGCGTTGAATGAAGAAAATCTGGAGTTAGCCCTCAATGTATTCAGTAAAGATAATTTGCTGGACGAAATCAATGCGGCTGCTCCTGCCGTCCTTACAAAATATCTGGAAACACACCCCGATAATTTCCTGACTTGCCTGGAACTCGGCACCGTTATCCGTAAGCTGGAACGTGCCGGAGACCATATAACCAATATCGCCGAAGAAATTGTTTTCTTCATCGATGCAAAGGTGCTGAAACATCGCGATAAGGTAGATGGACATTTCTTGGGAAAAGAAAAAACTCATTAAAATGCTGTTTTAGTCTATATTTTTGCTACCTTTGTATATATAATGAGGCCGATAAAGATCATTTTGAATAATAATCTGCCAAAAAAGACAGAAAAATCTAAAAACATGTTGTATGGCATAGTTTTTTATTTGGCTGGTTTAAAAAAAGGCTCGATATTTGCATCGTTATCCTGAAAACAATCTTTTTACCTTAAAAAAAACTATACCTATTGAAAACTTAAAAAGGGGGGCTTTGTGAAAAGACCCCTTTTTTATTTGCTGCATAATGGTTCTTCCGGTGTTAAATTTCACCTATTTATTGGTCAATATGTAAGATTTCTGTATTTATTAGCTTATATTAGCAACTTTCTTTTAAGTTAATGCTTAACTTTGTTCCCTCATAAAAATAGCGGTGAAAAGAATGAAGACAAAATATATCAAGTCGTTTCTACTATTTTTGTTATTAGGATGCTGCATTTCGGTGTCAGCTCAAAATATACAAGGCGTTGTAACAGACTCATTGACGAATGAACCCATACCCTACTTGTCAGTCTTTTATGAAGGAAAAGGCGTAGGAAGTATTACCGATAATGATGGAAATTATAAGGTCGAAACCCGTAAAGGCTGGAATAAACTCACCTTTTCGGCGGTGGGATATGTAACAAAAGTGGTGAATATAATTCCCGGCGTCACCAAGAACCTGAATGTGAGGATGAGACCGGATGATATCATGCTGGACGAAGTGGTGGTGAAGCCCAAACGAGAGAAATACTCCCGTAAGAATAATCCGGCAGTGGAACTGATGAAGAAGGTGATCGCTCATAAAAAGAATAATAAGCTGAGCGAGAACGATTACTATCAGTACAATAAGTATCAGAAGATCACGATGTCACTGAATGATGTGACTCCCGAGATGCTGGAAAAAGGCATGTATAAAAAGATGCCTTTCCTGAAAGACCAGATCGAACTTTGTGAGGAAACCAATAAATTCATCCTTCCTATTTCGGTGGACGAGACCGCTTCGCAGAAAATTTACCGTAAACATCCCAAGAGTGAGAAGACCATTATCAAAGGAATGAGCTCTACGGGGGGTGAACGAGCTGTTTGCAACGGGAGATATGCTGAGCACGGTGCTGAAGGATGTATTTTACGGATGTGAATATTTACGACAATGATATCCGTCTGTTGCAGTATCCTTTCATCAGCCCTATTTCGTCCAGTGATGCCATCTCTTTTTATAAGTTTTACATTATGGACACCACATTCGTGGACAAGGACAAGTGTTTCCATCTCACCTTCGTTCCCAATAACTCGCAGGACTTCGGTTTTACGGGGCATCTTTACGTATTGGCCGACTCGTCTTATACGGTGAAGAAATGTACAATGAACCTGCCCAAGAAATCGGGGGTGAACTTTGTAGACAATATGGATATTATTCAGGAGTTCGAGCAATTGCCCAATGGGGAGTGGGTGTTGAAAACCGATGACATGATTGTGGAGATGACCTTGATGAAGATCATGCAAGGATTCCAGATACGAAGGACTACCCGTTACTCTGATTATGCCTTCGATGAGCTTCCGCAGCAACTTTTCAAGCGTAAGGGGGCCGAGATCAAAGAGGCGGACGCCATGATGCGCGGAGACGATTTCTGGAATCAATACCGGCCGGTTCCGCTTACGCAGACCGAGAGTTCTATGGATATGCTGGTAAAGCGTCTGGAGCAGATGCCGGGATTCAAATATGTGATTTTTGTATTGAAGGCGTTTATCGAGAACTTTGTGGAAACCGGGACCAAGGAGCATCCCAGCAAGGTAGATATCGGTCCGGTAAACACCATGATCTCCAATAACTATATCGACGGATTGCGTCTGCGTATGAGCGCGCAGACCACGGCCAACCTGAATCCGCATCTGTTCTTCAAGGGATATTACGCTTACGGATTCAAGGATCATCGTTCCAAGTATATGGGTGAGGTGGAATACTCTTTCAACAAGAAGGAATACCTGCCGCGCGAGTTCCCGAAGAACTCCATCACGTTCAGCTATCAGTATGATGTGATGTCTCCCACGGATAAGTTCCTGAAGACAGATAAAGACAACGTGTTCGTATCTTTCAAGACTTCTACGGTAGACCAGATGTCCTACGTGCGGAATATCGCCTTGAAGTACGAGAACGAGACACAGTTTGGCCTGAAGACCACGGTGGAAGTGAAACACAGCACAGACGAGCCTACCGGCGGTCTGGCCTATATAACCAATGATGACCAGAAAACGTTGGTTCCTGAGATTCAGACCATGGAAGCCTCCCTGGCCTTCCGTTACGCTCCGGGTGAGACATTTGTCAATACCAAGCAACGCCGTATTCCGGTTTCTTTTGACGCTCCGGTATTTACGCTGTCGCACACGGCCGGTTTCAAGGGCGTGCTGGGCGGAGAGTATAACTATAACTTGACAGAGATCGGGCTGTACAAGCGTTTCTGGTTCTCGTCATGGGGTAAGATCGACATGTTCGTGAAAGGCGGTGCGCAGTGGAACAAAGTTCCGTTCCCGTTGCTGATCATGCCGGCGGCCAACTTGTCCTATATCCTGCAGCGCGAGACTTTCAACTTGATTAATAATATGGAGTTCCTGAACGACCGTTACGCCTCTCTGGATGTATCGTGGGATTTGAACGGTAAGATTTTCAACCGTATTCCTTTGCTGAAAAAACTGAAGTGGCGTGAGGCTATCGGCTTCAAGATGCTGTATGGTCATTTAACCGACAAGAACAATCCGATGAAGCATCCGGGTAACAGCGAGCTCTTCCTGTTCCCGACCCGTGACGGACGTCCTACCAGCTTTGTGATGGACCCGAAGACCCCGTACATGGAATGCTCTGTGGGTATTCACAATATTTTCAAGATATTGCACATAGACTATGTCCGCCGTCTGAATTATCTGGATCATCCCGATGCGAACAAATGGGGCGTGCGGTTTATGGTGATGATGACGTTCTGATGCAAGGAGAGCTCTGATGGTGTGTGAAATGAAGAAACCGAGGTAAGAACTTGTATCGTTCAAATAAAAAGTTTATCTTTGTTCCAGTACCTAAAGTTGGTGAAAAGTATGTTATGCTTAGATGAATGTAAGGCAAAGTTAGTTAGTTTCAAACAATGTTTTGGGCATGAGTTTGGAATTAAATCAATTGGTATCTTCGGTTCGGTTGCACGTCAAGAGAACAGGGAAGATAGTGATTTGGATATTGTTGTAGATATTGATAATCCTACTTTATCCACTATGTACACTTTGAAGACTGTTTTGACGGAAATGTTTCATTGTGAAATTGATTTAGTGCGTTTCCGTTCCTCACTGCCTCCATTTTTGAAACAGAATATTGAAAAAGAAGCCATTTATGTATAAAGGAGGACGCATCCAGCTCCGCCAGATACCGCTCCTGGTAGAGATTGCTGGCCTCAAATGCTGTGCCGCTCTTTTCCAGAATGGCGATGGGCTCCCTTTTGGCTGCCAAACACCGGGACCCACTGGAAACCATGCTGGCAGGGGCTTTAGCTTCAGAAATTCGGCCCCACTCAGCAGGGTTTCCAGTTCCGGCTCATGCTCGTCCCACCAGTTCCGCCAACTTTCTGGTGTTTCCCGGCCTTCGACCAGGTCCAGGAGCTTTTGCTGTCAATGATTCTGTGTTCATAGGTGTCCACGCTCTTTCTCCGCCATCACTTCCACATTACTCGGTAGCACAAAGCTCATTCATTTTTGGAATCAGTATTTTTATCCATCCATTGACAAACAACCTCAAAGGCAATTGTCAATTTTTTTCTTCATTTCCATATAATTCAAGATATTATTTCATTGTCTCTCAAAACTATAAAAACAGTGGTT
>ENA-OQCU01000119-OQCU01000119.1-human-gut-metagenome-genome-assembly--contig:-NODE-119-length-42273-cov-14.622835_pt1 | contig 42273 bp, 37 predicted proteins | sample MGYA00242504_ERZ504590 | MGnify/ENA primary metagenome ERZ504590 (study PRJEB26092, sample SAMD00036318) | human gut metagenome | host: Homo sapiens | study: EMG produced TPA metagenomics assembly of... | reverse complement strand
CAGAGAAGCCACAGCCGCGCCCAGCGCTTCGCCCCAAACTTCCACGGGGTATTCATTCAGGGCATTCAAAATTCTGTCGCTTGCGATAAGAACAAGCTGTGCGCGGTCCTCTTCGGCGACTTCAACGCTTTTTTCTTCGTCGTCCTCTCCGGGGACAGATACCAAGAGTTTCGGATTTCAGATAGCAAAGCGGGCGAACGCCGTTGTTGCCGTTGTAAGCGTTGTTCCAGTTCATCGCGCCAGAGGAATTGACGTTGCGGACGTTGTAAGAGTTGGACGCTACAAGCCGCACCCCAAGAAAAACGCCGGGCGTTACCGCCGCGGCGTGATTCCTCTATTCTGTTGTAGTGCGGCGAACCGCTCTCTATCCTGCTTCCTCCACTTTGCCGTCATGTTCTTCACGTTCATAACGTGTCGGGTCCATTCCGCGCATTGTTCGGAAGAGATAAGTTCCTTTTCAAAGGAAAGTTCGATCAGGAAAAGAACCGTCTTGCACTCTGTCAGCGCCTTTTTTCTGTTCGTAGCGCCGTTCGCGGTATTCCTGCGGGTCTGTAAGGTCAAGTTCGTTCGCTTCCTGTATGTGCTGGAAAAATGTCAAGCGTCAAATCGTGCAAGCGGTTTACGATGGTGAATCGGTACTTCTTCGGAAATCTCCGTTCGCTTGTCATCATAAACGTGTGCTTGACTAAATCTTTCGCTTTCGTGATGATTGCAAATTCTTGTGCGGGCTTTTGTTCGGTTTGTCGCTGGTCTATTTTAGACACCGCCTTTCCCGGATTTGTTCGACTTCCTCCGGCGGTCCGTCAAAGGTAAATCCGTATTCGGTGACGGTCAGCGTTGCCCGTGTCCCGGCGTATGTCGTTCCGCATATCGTCAGGCTGTCCCCGGCGGCGCAATGGTCGCAGGGTGGTTCCAGTTCGACGAACAGGTTTCCGACGATGCAGGACAGTTCCCGCCGCGGGCAGGCATATTCCGTCAACATTCGATGCGCTTTCTTTCTTCGTTCCAGATACCCTTAACAAGCGTGATGCCGTCGAGGGAATCAAAGGACGCAAGAAACGGGTTCCCGGTGATGTTGTTGAACAGGCCGTCTTCCACGCGAGAAACGCGGCTTTCAATTCCTGCAATGGCGTTAAGCGCTTCGGTTACTCTGTTCGCGTCCGCCGCCGCCTGCTCTGCACCCTCCGTCCACGATGCTTTTTCTTCCGCCGTCACATGAATTTTCGTATCTTCCTTGTGTTCGATCAGCCCCGAAATTGCCGTGTCGTAATTTCCCATCGTAGACGGGTTTACATGAATATCCGTATTATTCGCGTGTGCGTTTAGGTCGGTAACGTCTGCTTTTTTCTCAAACTCTGCGGCGTGTGCCGTCTTCGATGCGTCGTGGTCTTCAATGTCTTTTTTTGTTGCCGTTACTACGTTCGGGTCGATGATAAAAGAGATAGCGTCCGCGTTGGAAATCTCAATGTGCATCGTCAATTCGATTTCGCCCGCCGCTCCGCTTGAAATGATGACTTTTTCCGTGTCAGGGGTATTGCAAACCGCGATAAGGGTTTCTGTTTCGTCCAGAACGCCCATTTCGCGGATTGTCCACCCGCCAACATCGGACGGAATCACCGCTACTACGTCAATCATGTTTGGGGATTTCTCGTTGATCTCTACGCGGTTTACTTTTCCGCGCCACTTTTCGCCCTTTAATGCGGTCATGGTAGAATTCGGCTTGTAGTAGCTTCCGCCGCCGTCACCCACAGCAAGGTCCGTAATATTGATTTTCTTTCCCTCCATGACCGCCGCCGCAATCAGTTGTATTCCGCAGTCGGTCACAAGGGTTCCATACGTTTTATCTTCCATTTCTTCACCCTCCGTTCGTTATTTATTTGGGAATACTGCAAGTTTCCGCCCGTACTGCGTATAGCCGCCGCAGTAGAACCCGCCGTGCGATTCCATATTTCGCGCTAAGTATGGGTAGACTTCGACGCGTTGCCCGATAGCGTGGACGGCGGCAACCTTGACCGCTGTTCGCTTTTCGATTTGGTAACTGATTGCTTCAAGGTGTGACCGCAGGTTTTTATAAAAACGCACACGGTCGAGGACCGCCGCTTGACGGTCTGCGGTGATGCCCGCTTCCGTTGCGCCGATGACGACGCGGAATTTATATGGGTCGCCGCCGTACTCGAACCACTCTTCCACTTTCGTTCCGGGGGTACACAGCCCCCAACGCCTTTTCAACAGCATACTTCGTTCCCAATCTGCGGTGGACCTGTATGCTGTCCCGAATGGTCCGGCGCTTTACCTCGATAGGATAGGAATAGTCGTACCAGTCAACGTGCAGGTCGTAAGCCAGCACGTCCAACGTCGCTTCGTCCAGTTCGTCGATACGGGCGTAAATGATGTTCTTTCGGACTTCCGCCGCGGTCGTCTGCAACTGTGCCGAAATGGTCTGTGCAAGCGCCATCATGTCAGGGTCGTTTTTCAGTGCAGGCGGAAGCGAATTCGTGAAGTCTGCCGAATAGAAGTTTTCGTTATTCACGTTCCGCACCTCCGTTCACGACGGAAACCGTGCCGACTTGTGCAACTGCGTTGTCTGCCACAGTCGCAAAGACAGGGGAACGGACTTCAACACGCTTCACGCCCGTTTGCATCAACAAGGCGATAAGCTGGGAGGGGTTCACGTCCCGTCCCATCTTTTCGGCCTGCCACTTCTGGAAAGACTTCACCGCCGCGGCAACGTCCGCCGCGATGGTGTCGGCGCTCAATGCGCCGCCCTCCTGCGTGTAGTATGTCACGTTGATGTTATACGGAACGGCCTGCGGCGCGGCGACGGTCACATGGTCCGTCAGCGGGCGCACCGTGTCGGCGTTCAGAATGTCCAAAACCTCTTTCAAGATTTCTTCCCCCGGCAGTTCGCCGCCTGTCAGCAGAACGCGCACGTCTACTTCTCCCGGCTTTGGGGACGTTGCTTTCACGTCTGCGATCAGCGCCGACGCGGATTTTGCGAAATACTCATACCCGCCCAGCGGTCCCGCCGTAGAATAGGTTTCCACACTCTCACGCATACGCTCATAGAATGCCGCGTCGCTTTCCCTGTCTGCTCCCCCTGCGCTCTCCGTTATGTTCTCGACGCTTTCGTAGTAAGGGAAAACGTCTATCGGCTGGTTGATTTGTCCGGGGATAAATCCGTTTCCGTTTTCGCCCTCTATTTGGCACTCCGCTTCCACGCTCCCGGTCCGCTGTCCCGCAGGAATTGTCAGGTCCTCCAGCGTAGCGAACACGATTTCACCGTCAGGCGTGGCCCGCGTGCCTGCCGGAATGGTCGTTGCCACTTCCAGCGGGATAGAAAGCGTATATTGCAGGGTCGTTCGGGCCTTTTCAGGCTCCAACCGCTCCGCGCCCTTGAACAGTTCCGCGAGGGAATCCAGATATTCGCCCTCTGCATACCGCGGGATATTCTGTTTCGCGGAAAAGTCGATGTTCACCCGCTCTTGAACGATAATATCGGCAACCCACAGAATGAACAGTCGTGCCGGGTCCGCCGGGTACAGCGTGCGCCCGGCGATTTTTTCGTACCCCTGTATCAGCGTGTTCACGATGGTTTCCGTGTCGGTTTCGACGTAGGAAATGTCGGGGTATGTTCTACTCTTCGTTGTCAACGATATTCACCTCCAATACGGGGACCAGCAGGCCCGGCGTTTCGCCCGCTTCAAACGTGACGTTTGTTACCTCTGCCCGCGGTTCATACTCTTCTACCGCGTCCAGAACCTCCGAAATCAAGATAGATTGTGCAACCTGTATCGGCTTGTCGATGAACCGTTGCGCCAACCCAAGCCCCCTATCGAGTGGGACAGAGAATTTCGGCGTTGACACGATGATAGCGACGTTCTGCAAAACTTCCTCTCCCAGCGTTTCCGGCGCAAGGTTGAGTTTGCCGGGCGTAAAGGCTTTCACGATATATGCCATTTCCCGCCCTCCTTATCTGACTGCGTAAGACTGCATCGTAACATTCACCGACGCGACAAGCAGGTTGCCCCATCGGTCGAACCGCTTCAAGGAATTTGACAGCTTCGTAATGACCCATTTGTTCGTGCCGTATGCTTTCGGCCCGATGACAAGTCGGTTCACTTCGCCCCGCCGCATAGCTTGAAGCAGGCTTGCAATTTCTTTGATAGGGTTTACCCCCAAGAACACGGAAAAGAACATGGTGAACGTTATCGTTTCAACGTCTGTCCCGGTGAATTCCAACAGGGGTTCCCGTAAGTGTCGGTCGTGGGTGGAATACTTCGCCGCGCTGTCCCATTTCAGACTGTCGAACGTCTTGATTTGGTCTGCGGAAACGTAGAACGTGAAGTCACCCCAATTCCCGATAAGCGCCATTGTTTATATCCCTCCAATCACGAACCCGTCGCCGTCGTCCGTCGGGATATACAGGCATAAAACATAGTCGCCCGGCGACGGCAACCACGGGGCTATTTTGACGGCGTGCGAATGGTCGGCAAATGCGGCTTCACCGCTTCCGCCGCTTTCACTCTCCGTCCTCTGTGCCGCTCCCTTTGCCGGAATGAACGGCGGGTTCTTGATGACCTTTAGTTCTCCCGATACAAGCGGCGATTGCCCCTTGTCCTCGAACGTGACGCGGGCGGTGCGGTTCCCGGCGTTGACCGATGAAACCCGGCCCGTCCTCACGATATTTTTCAAACTGATAGATCGGCCATCAATACCCCTCCAATACCCGGCGTAGCGTCAAATCGGTTTTATAGCCGCTCTTTGACACGGAATGCGTCGCCGTTTCGATGATGTATTTCCCGTCGAACGCGCCGTAGCCCGATACCTGAACCGTGATGCCAGCCACAAGCCGCGCGTCCCCGGTCAGTTTGAACGATGCCTTGAATTCGCCCTTGTTCTTCTGCCGCAGGCGCTTCATTGCCAGTTGCCGGGCTTCCTCTCTGTTGGAAACCTTTTCGTTCACTTCCAGAACTTGACCGTCCTTATCCGCGTTTCGCGGGGTGTATGTGTATTCGATGGTCTTTCCCGTCGTTGGGTCGGTATAGGAAACGTGGCACTTGCTGTATGACGCGTCGTGCAGGCTGGTTGAAAAGGACCACGAACTAACGTCCGCCGTCCCGCGCTTGATGACACGCACCGCGTCTTTCTGCTCATAAGCCGCCGCGTCGAAAAGAACGATGATTTTTGCGGTGACTTTCAGGCTGATTCCTGCGGCCTTGCAAAGCCGTTGAAGAAAGGTGATGTCCGATTCCTGTATCTGCTCTTTCCGGGTATACAGAGGGTCGAACGCGGATTCAAACATACAGGTAAGCCCGTTTTTGCCCGCGATTTCCTTTGCTATGCCGGAAAGCGTGTAGTTCTCCCATGCTTTCGTTTTCTTCTGCGTCCGCACGGTGGACTTGTAGGGAATGGACCCGGCCTTGATGGTCGCTTTTGCGGGCGGGCCGCTCCCGTCCACGGTGTCGATTTCAAAAACGCCGCAGTCAAGCACCCGGTCTTTCCCGTTGGATTCCCAATTCTTTTGAACGATGACGGCGGAGATCTCCACGCCCTTTGACGCTCCGGGTGTGTTCAGCCACTTTCCCAGCCACACGCCCTCGCGGTCATCAAGCGATAGTTGCAGGTCGTCCGTTTTATCTTCTTCGTTGTCCGTGTAGGTCAGCGAAAGAAGATGCTTGTTTATGTCTGCTGAAATGTCCACCCCTGCAAAGGTCAGGCGGACAACGGTTCTTCGTGCATTCATTCGGCAGTCCCTCGCTTCCACGGCGGCAGATCAGAGGAAACCCGCGCTTCCGGCTCTGGAACTGTCAGTGTGATTCCGGCGGGAAAAACGAAAGTGCGGCGGTACTGCGGGTTCAACTTCATAAGCCGGTCTGTGTAGGCTTCGTCGCCCAATGTCTTATAGGCGATGCCGTCCCACATATCCCCGGCTATTGTGGTGTATTTAGTCATAGTTCCGCCGCCTTTCGTCGTCCTGTCTTTGCCGCTCCCGCTCGTCGATTTCGTCCAACAACTCTTCGTCGTGGCGGCGTAGCATTTCTTCAATGTCCTGTGCCTGCGCGTCGTTGCCGACGTGGAACACGGGTGCGCTGTGAATGACGACGGACGTTCTGCCGCCGCCTGCGTTCAGGGTCGGTGCGGCAACGCTGGGCGCTCCCGCATAGGCCAGTTGATACGGCGCGGCCCCTGCGGTGCGAATAGCGTTTACCGTGTCCGCAAGATTGCGGAAGATGCTTCCCGTCTGCGCCGCGGTGAATACGCTTCGGTTCTTTGCGTTGGTGATAAGTTCCGCGCCCTGCTCACCAGCTATGAACGTGTCCGGCGTGCTGTCTGTACCTGTTGCAAACCGCGGTATCAACGGAATGTTGATGCCCTTTCCGCCGATGCCGGGGACCCAATCAGGGATTTTCAGCTTGTTCAAGCCGGAAATCACGCCGTTTACAAGGCTGATAATGCCGTTCAGTACGCCGCTTGCAATGCTCTTTAGAGAATTCCAAACGCCGCTGAATATGCTTTTCACGCCCTCCCAAACACGGGTCCAATCTCCCGTGAAGATGCCTGCGAAAACGTCTACAAGGCCCTTTATCGCGGTCAGCGCACCAGATACAACGCCCTTGATGGTTTCAAGTGCAACGCCGATGATGCTTTGTATCGTCGGCATAAGGAATTGAATAACTGCCATGATTGCCGTTGCAATGGTGGAAACCACTTCCGCAAGCCCTTGTAGGATAGAAGCGATAGTCGGTGCCCACTCCGCGAACGCCTGCGCGATCTGCGGAAGCACGGTCCCGACGATGAAAGAAAAGATTTGCTCCACAATGGGGCGCACATAGGCGTTCACAAACTCGATGAACCCGGAAAGAATATTCCAGACGGTTTGTAAAATCGTAATGGCCCCATCGATAACGCCCGTTGCTTCCTCTCCGAACAGGTTTATAAGGAATTGCCGTGCGCCGCCCAAATTGCCGTCCGTGAAGACGTTGCGTATCGTATCGCCGATGTTTGTTATTGCCGCAACCACCTTGTCGAAAATGACAAGTCCAGCGTCACCGAACACCCGGCCTACGACTTCGCGCACCTTGTCCAGATTGTCCCGTAGGATTTGGACCGCGGCAACGATCAGCGAAATAACACCCACCACGGGAAGCACCTTGCCAAGAATGCCGCTGAACGGCCCCAAGATAGCGCCGCCCAGCTTTTGAAGCGGGGCAATCATGGTTCCTATTTTCCCGAAACCCTTTCCGATAACGGAACCGATTTTACCCAGCGGACCCGCCGCAACAGCGGTCCCGGCCTTGCCTAATATGTTGGTGATTGTCCCGGCAACGCCTGTGAATGCCCGCGTCGCAACGCCGCCCATTCCCGAAAACAGCTTCGAGAATACGCCGCCCGCCGCGCCGCCGATTTTTGTTCCGCTGAACATTTGCCCGAACGCGCGGCCTACACCGCCCGCCGCGGACCCAATGCCGCCGAAATACCCGGTCACGCTCTTTGCAACGCCCTTGACCTTTCCTGCGAACCCGACGGCTTCCACGCCCGCAAGTGCTGTCTTTCCCTTGAAAAGCGCCATGACCTTTTGAATAGTCAGCACGCCGCCTTTTAGTTCAAGAAAGCCCAACTTTGCAGTCAGGGCCGCGGCCTTGAATGCCAACAGCCCCGCCGTCACCTTTACGATGGTCCGTACAAGTTCCGGGTTTGCGTTGATAAATTCCGTCAGTTTGGAAATCAGTTCAGCGGCGTTCTCCGCCCCTTGTGTGAATGTCGGTAACAGCGCGTCACCCAGCGCGATTTGCAGGCCCTCAAATGCGGATTTCAGCAGGGTAACTTTGCCCTCGAAATTGTCCAGTTTGATTTGTGCCATGCGCTCCGCCGCGCCTGCGGCATTGTTGACCGAATCGGACAGTTTCTTGAAATCAGCGTCGCTTGCGTTTACGATAGCAAGCATACCCGCGAAAGACTCTTTGCCAAAAATGGCGGTAGCCGCCGCCACCTGTTCGGATTCGGAAAGCCCGCCCAAACTGGACCGCAGATTGTCGATGACCTCGCGGAACGTCTTCATGCTTCCGTCCGCATTCGTCAGGCTGATTCCGTACTTGTCCATGTAGGCTTGCATTTGCTTTGTGGGCTTCGCCATGTTCGCAAGGGCCGTCTTTAGGCTTGTGCCTGCGACTTCTGCCTTGATGGACGCATTCGCCATCAAGCCGATTCCAAGCGACATATCTTCCACAGAGTAGCCCAACGCGCCCGCCACGGGCGCTACTTTCTGGAATGTCGAACCCATCATAGAAACATTGGTGTTCGCGTTGGAAGATGCCTGCGCGAGTACGTCCGCAAAGCGCCCGGACTGGTCCGCCGTCATGTTGAACGCTGTCAGTGCGTCCGTTACAATGTCGGAAACCTGCCCCAAGTCTTCGCCGGACGCGGCGGCAAGGTTCATAATGCCGGGCAAGCCGCCCAACATTTGGTCGGTCTTCCAACCCGCCATAGCCATATATTCAAGGGCTTTTCCGGCTTCAACTGCGGTGAACTTCGTTGTCGCGCCCATGTGCTTCGCTTCCTCTGAAAGCCGCTTCATGTCGTCCGCCGATGCGTTGGAAATAGCCTTGACGGTTGACATTTGGGCTTCAAATTCAGCAGCCTTTTTCACGGGTCCGGCATAGATAGCGCCGCCCAGCGCGGCAAGGGTTCCAAGCGTTCCCGCAAGTTGGGTCTTCGTTTGGGAGATTGCCGCGTTATTCTGTTCAAGGGCGGCGCTTACCTTTGCCAATTCCTCTTGACTTTTTTTTACCTTGTCATAGGTCTTTGCAAGCCGTTCATTCTCCGCGCTCAAATTTGCCGTGTTCACGCCTGCGTCGGACAGTTCAGAACCAAGCGTCTGTAACCGCTGTTCCTGCGCTTCGATTTTCGCAGTTGTCGCGGCAATCTGCTTTTCATTCTTCGCCATCTTCTGCCGCAGTTCTTCCGACGGGGCGGCGGTTTCGCTTATTTCCCGTTGGAGTTTGTCATGCTCTGCGGTCAGGCGTTCCAGCTTTTGACGGTTCGATTCAAGGGCGGCTTCCTGCTTTTTGTAAGCGTCGATTTTCCCGGTGATGGAATTTAGCTTCGTTAGGCTGTTCTGCATCTGCTTTGTGGTGTTCAACGCGCTTTGAAAAACCGTGTTGAAGTTGCCGCCCAAAGCCGCTTGCAGTTTGAAAAGCAGTTCATATTCTTTTCGTCCAGCCAAATTCACCACCCCTTTTCGTCTATTTCTGTTTCGCGGCGGCGTTTATGTCCTCAATCCACGCCGTAATTTCCGTCATGTTCATATCAAGCCAGAACGGGACGGGCGTATACGTTGCCTGCGCCAGCTTGAAGCACTCCCGCCGCCACCACTTCGCCGGGCTTTTTAATAGCCCGTGTCGATTAAAAAACTTCTTGCCGCGTTGGTGATGCGGTTAAAGTCCTTGATAGGCATAGCGTCGAGAACGTCGCTACCGATACCCGCGGCCTTTGCCGCCATTTTCGCCTGAAAACTCCGGGACACTTCCGGCGCAAGGCAGTATTCATTGTTCATCTGCATTTCGGTTTCGATAGAAACCATGTCACGGCCCGTCATTTTCTCGAAATCGAACGTCAGGGTCGTATAGGTTTCGCCTGCGTACTCGAAAGGCTTCTTGAACGTGTGCGTATAAACGCCTGCGTCAGCCTGTACGGGTTCGTTTACGGCTTCCGCGGTCATATCATGGGTGACGGCTTCCGCCGCGCCTGCGGCGTTCTGTGCGCTCTCTGTGGCGGTGTTTTTGATGTTCTCACTCATTGTCAATTCCTCCGATTTAGAAATTCATATTTTCAGATACAGAAAAGGGCATAATAAAACCCAGCGGGAAGCCCCGCCGGGTTTTACTTGCCAAGTGCTTTTCTCACGTCTTCGAGGTAATCAACGCCGTTGACGTAATAGATAAAGTTCAGAATGTCGATTTCCAGAACCTTTTTACCGTCGATGTACGTTGCGTAGTATGTTACGGGGTATTCGCCGGACGCTTCCGCGGAAGATGCCGGGGCCAGCTTGCCGGGGGCAAACTTTTTCGGATTGACGACAAGGACGTGCTTCACGGCCTGCTGGACATAGCGGCCCGTGCTGTTATCCCAAGACTGCTGTGCCGCCCGCAAATCAAGCTGGTGCTTGCGCGGCTCTGCCAGCTTGATAGCGTCCGTAGTGACGGAACGGAAATTCAGGGTCAGGGACATAGCTTCAAGGTGTCCGACAAACGTTCCGTCGAACGTACCTGCGATGCCCGCGCCCTTGACCTCTTCCGAAATCTGCGTGATTTCGGGGAGTGTGACTTCTGCCATGCCGTAATATTCGGTCGCGTCCTCATATACGGCAAAGTTGGTTACGCCGTTTTCGATTTTCATTGCTCTTTACCTCCTTACGCCGACAGCGCCGCGGTCACATAGTCCGCGTCGTATTCAAGGACGAATTCGCATTCCCTCATAGGGCTTGCGGGGGTCATGTAGATATGGAAAACAGCCTTGCCCGCCATAAGCGCGGTCGTGCTGTTCTCTTCGTCCAGAAACTCCACGCGTGCGCCCAACAGCTTTTCTTCCGAAACAAGGCCGTTCAGCCAAATGTTTACGGAATCAACAATGCTGTCGATAAGGCGGCGCGTCATTTTCTTGTCGATCTTACTCCAATAAGTAAGAATGACAGAACGGGCAACCCAACCGAACATACGGGAAACGGAAATGAAGTAGTTCTTCACGTCCGTATCGGCGGGGAAACAGGCGGTTTCGTCGCCCCACAGCACATAGCTTCCAATGAAGTTCAGCGCCGTAACGATACCGTTACTGTTCAGGTAGTTTGCCTGCGCGAGATCGAGAAGCACAGTCGTTCCGTCCGCAAGCATAGCGCGGTCGATCTGCAAGGACTTGTGCGATCGGGCTTTCCGCCGGGCAACCGCCGTTGTCCGAATCGGTCTTTCCCATCAGGCCCGCGGCGTGGACGGACGCATGAAACGCACGGTCGCCCAGCCCGAACATAGGCCAGCAGAGAATTTCGCCTTGCTGTTCATGTTCTGTGCTTTCTTCCATGCGGGAACGTCCGCGTAGTGGCGAACGGTGTTGGTGTCCGCGTCAATCAGGGCTTTTGCACCCGTGAACACGGTGTTGATTGCATCCGCCTTTGCGGTCATAACCGCCGCGACATTGGACTTGTCGGACCAGCCGGGGGCAACGATAAGGTCGGGGACGATGCCGTATTTCGGAAAAACCTTGTCGATCAGTTCAAGACCGGAATACTTCTTCGTGCTGGTATCGAAACCGCCGATAATGTCGTTTTCGTTGATTTTGGAGGGGTCCACCGCGTCGAACGTGATTGTCAGTTCTCCCGTTTCAGCGGGAATACTGCCGCCGTCCAGAACTTCAAGAATCAGGTTTTCACCCTCATAGAAAAGTTCATAGTCGGTCCCGGCGGTGTAGCTTGTCACCTTGACCGTGTTTTTCAGGGCTTCGAGGGGAAGCAGAACTTTTCCGTCTGCGACGGGGTAGTTCTGTTCTGCGACGCTCTTCTTGTGCTTCGCAGGGTCAAGCACGTTCACGAACACCACAGGGGCCACGCCGTACAGCTTGAACTGCGAATAGATAGCTTCGCAAATGGGGTACTTCTCCCAATCGTCGCTGTACCCCAAAGCGGCGACGGCTTCCGCGTAAGACTGACACATGATAGGGTCGTTCGGTGCGCCGTCCACGGTATGACCGGGGGCCGCGCCGACGACGAACGCAATACCAGAATCAGCGGTTACAGGGGTAGAAATCGACGTGTCGTTCTGACGCGTCGAAACGCCGTGAAAATAGTTTGCCATCGTTTATACCTCCTTGTTTCCTCGCATTGTCGAAACAATGTCGTTGTAATACTTGTGCGCGATATTGCCGGGGGTCTTGACCTTTGCGGCAAACGCGGAAAGCCGCTCCACGGGAACGATCAGACGTTCCGCCTGCGGGTAGTCTTCCAGCACGTCCGCAAGGTAGGCTTTCACGTCCTCGAACGTACCGTTGAATACGGCGTGTTCTTTCAAGCGTCCGTGCGGGAGGGATGGACCGGCATACACGAACAGGCCGTAGCCCTCCGGGGCGGCTTCCTGCACGTCCTCCGCGGGCGGCTCTGTGTCGCTGTCCTCGGTGGCGCTTTCCTCGCCGCCCTGCGGCCCCTGTGTTGCTTCGTCGCCCGCCGCCGGGTCGTTACCCTCCGGGGGCGTTTCTGTGCCGTCCTGCGGCTCCTGTGCGCCCTCTGCGGCGCGTGCCTGTTCCAGCAGTTTTAGAATGTCGTTTTTCTTCATGCTGTCGTCGGCTTCGATGCCGTGTTCCGCGGCAATTTTCCAGCAGTTCGTTTTTGCTCATGCTGGACTTGAATTCTACTGCCATATCTGTTGAACCTCACTTTCGATAATCGGCATGGCCCATGTCGTCATCATTTCGCCCAAATAGTAAGGGGCTGTGCTGTCCCGGGTACACAATCATTTCAAGTGGAGATTTCAAGACGAACTGCCCGCCGACAACGCCATCTTTCAGCAGGGCGACACGGATTCGCGTCAGCAGGTTCAAGACGCACATTGCGCCCTCGCTTTCGTCCTCCGAATAGGTGGCGGCGACGATACGCACGGTGCATTCGCTTTCCGGGTCCTGTCCCTGTTCCTGCGTGTCGGTGCTTTTGATGTACTGCAACAGCAGGTAGGGGACCCGCTCCGTTTGCGCGGTTTTGTTCGGCAGGCGCATTTTGTAGACCTCCGCCGCGCGTTCCTTGTTCTCTCCGCTCTTGCGGTCCACCCGGACGGGTAAAAGAATGTCTTTTGTTTCTTGCTTCACAAACGCTTCCAGCGCGTCAAGCAGTTGTAAAGGTGTCATGCGTTCAACCTCCGTACCCGTTTAGAATGCGGGTGATTTCGTGTTCAACGCGCTTGTTGATGACCTCTTGTGCCTTTTCCTCCACGTCGGCAAGAACGATACTGTTTCCCGCCATCTGTGCCGTAGACGGCCCCATGAACTCGCTGATAGGCAGGCGCTTTGAACCGTCGCGCTCGAACATACCTGTATGTCCGCTTTGCATTCTCGCAATGAACGCGTCTTGAAACGGCGTGCGCCCGTTTCCGGCAAGCACCGCCGCCGACACGGTAGCCCGTTGGATAGGAATTGTCGGCGATACGTTGAAGCGGTATAGCGGTATCTTGTGGCCCGCAAACAGGACAGTTCCAACAATTCCGCCGTCGCTTGACTGTGTGCGGACCTTGATTGTCGTTTCCGCCCGGACGTTCTGCCGCGTGATTGCATAAACGGTCGTGATTCCCTTTAGGGTTTCAGAACGAACAGTGTTGTTCGCCCGGCGGATAGTGCTTGACAGCGCCTTTTCTATGCCGCCGGGAACACCCGATAAAATCAGGTTGACCCGCTCGATCTGTTCGGCTGTAATAGTAATCATTCGGTCAGCATCTCCAAATAAAGAACGATTTCCCCAGCTTCCGGGTGAACCTTTGTGATTTGGTAAATGTGGTCGCCGATTTCCATATTCAGGCCCTTTTGTGGAATGGTCTTCAACAGGGATAGCGGGGCATATACAACAAGGTCAACAAGAACCAAGCCGTCTACATGGTCCGTAGACGGCTTTTTCCTGTCCTGTGCGCCGCCGTCATCAATGATGACAGGGCCTTTGTAGCGCACCCCGTCAATCCAGAATTCCATAACGTCGGCGTGTTCGCGGGCGTTATGGAATACCGCTGTAAGGTCCCGTTCAACCTGCGCTTTGAAGTTCATTACAGGACCTTTGCAACGTACCAGCTATTGACCTCATGGGGAACGGTCAGCGGCTTACTGTTGACTTGCAGGAAGCGGCGGTCCGGGCGGCGCTCAACCCACGTCTGCGGCACGCGGTCGCCCTCCACGGTAACAAACGTCTTACCCTCTTCGGGAATCATGGTGATTGCGCCGTAGTAGATGGAATACTCCGCTTCGGTAGACAGCAGGGCAAGCGTGCCGTCGGGAACAAGCGGCTTCTGTGCCGGGGCGTTGGGGTTGGTCCAGTTGTCCAGATACCACTCGTTGTACTGGTAGATGTCAAGGCCCAGCTTGTGAATAGTGCCGATGTAGGTAAGGCCGTTCGGCAGTTCGCGGGGCTTGATAACTGCCAAATCATAGGCGCGAACGTCCAAAACGGACTTGACCTTTGCATTGTTTACAAAGGCGTTCGCAACGTCCTTTGCCATGATGCAGATATTGCAGTTCACAAAGCCCTCTTTCTGGACGGCTTCGCGCCAGCGCTCCAAATCGCCCAGCGGGTCGGAAGTATCGGCGTTCCACTTCTTTTCGGCGCTGACGATGGTTTCCTTGTTGGTGAAGTCAAAGTCGATGACTTCGTTCAGGCCCTCGCCGATAATGGGAATCTGCCCGGTGAAAATGGCGGTAGCCGCCATCCACTCTTCGCGGCGCACGATCATTTCGTTCAGTTCGCGCAGGTCGTCCGCCAGCTTCTCAACGGCACGCTCCGCGGGGGTTCTGCCGCTGTACGGGTTTTCACCCGCAGAACGGTTCAGCAGGTCGTCAACGGTGGTGATTTTGTCAGGGGCCAGCAGAACGGGGGTGTAAGTCTTCGTCTGGTAGCCGCTGTTCGGAACCACCTTGCCGCCGACTTTCGGGTGAACGAACGGTGCGAGGGCGCGGCTTCCTTTCTTGAAGTCAACGTCAACGCTCTTCGTGGGGAAAGTGCGGCGGTTCTTGAACAGGGTATCGCGGAAAAAGGTATGCACGGGGGCATTCTGGTAATCAGCTTACCCAGCGTGCGCGGGGTGTAAATAGTTGTTTCGATAGCCATTTTCTCTTCGCTCCTTTACTTCAAAAAGATTCCGATATTGCGGAACGCCTTTGCCAGCGTATCGGCGGTCACGCCCTCCGGCAAGGTGATAGCGTCCGCGAAAAATTCGCCCGTCAGGTAGACGACGACTTCTTCCGCGGCTTCTGCGGCGGTCGCGGCGATGCCGTAAATGCCCGCCGTGGTGTTCTCATACTCGGACTTCGCCGGGGTGCTTGTGTCGCTCACGGCTTCGCTTGCGGCGACTTTTACAACGGGTTCAATGCCGCTTTCCGTCAGCTTGACGGGTTCGTACTGCTTGACGCTCTTTCCAGTGGCAACAGCCTTGACCGCCGTAACTACGGGGTATTCTCCGGCGAAAAACTTCACGGGTACGCTCTGGTCTTTCTGGATTTCGTACATGGTGTTTCCTCCTTTACTTCGTCACAGGGAACAGTTTGTCAATGGCATTGTCAATGTCATTGTCGCCGCCGTCATCGCCTGCGCCCTCATGTGCGCCCGCTCCAACGTCGCCCGCACCGCTCTTCTGCGCGTCGTCGTCGCGGTTCTTGATGTAAGTTCCGCCCTGCTTCTTCTGCGCGGCAACGATAGCTTTTGCCACGTCACCCGCCGCAATGGGGTTGTTGAACTTCGCGTCGTTTACGATGCTCTCATAGCCCGCAAGCGCCACGTCTTCAATGTCCTGAATGCGCTTGCGCTCCGCGGTTGTCGCCGCGTCCTCGATCTGACGCGTCAGGTCGGGGAAAGCTGCTTTCAGGCCGTCAACCGTAGTGATTTTTTCGATTCCGTCCATTGTGTTTCGCTCCTTTTCGGTATTTTTATGGTTGGTTTTATTTGAAAAACCGCCGGGCGTGTGGGCCGTCATGCGGTTTAACAACGATACAGGCATATTCGGAAAGCGCGTCAGGTCGAGGGAAACGCTGTTCACAACGACTTTCGCCGCATTTTCCACGGTCGTTTCCGCGTCCTCAAACATGAGTTTGGCGAATCGCTGACGTACAAGAAGATATTGATCACGAGCTGATCAGTAAAGAAGAGATTGCCGACATCATCAACCATGCTGCGGCTCAGGCCAGTGAAGACTACCGTGGCAAGAACCCGCTGCTGGTTTGCGTGCTCAAGGGTGCGGTGAACACGCTTGCGGCGTTCTCGCAGGCCATGAGCATCCACGCGGAGATGGATTTCATGAGCTTGTCGAGCTACGGTTCCGGCACTCAATCGAGCGGCAAGATTACCGTGCGGCAGGATCTGTCGACCGATGTTCGCGGTCGTCACGTGCTTATTGTGGAAGACATCATCGATTCGGGCGTCACGTTGGCGTGGCTCGTCGATGAGCTCAAAAGCCGTGGTGCCGCTTCCGTGGAGATTTTTGCGCTGTTGGAAAAGCCGGCGCGCCGTAAGGTGGATGTTCCTGTGAAATATAAGGGACGTGAGATTCCCGATGAATTCGTGGTCGGTTTCGGCTTGGATTATGACGAGCGATACCGCAATCTTGATTCGATCGCGGTGCTGAAGCCGGAAGTGTATGAAGGAGGTCAGGCATGAGTTTTCCTGGTCCGGGCCAGTCGCCGAATAACAACGGCGGCGGCAACAACCCGTTCACCAATCCGTTTGGACGCAATAATAACGCCGGCAATGGCAACGATTCCAACGGCAAGGGTGACAAGTCCAACGGCAACGGATCCAATGGCGGTCCGCGTCCGTTCTGGCAGTCCCCATGGCTGTGGGTTGTGGTTGTGGCATTGCTTGCCGTGACCATGTTCCAGATTTTCGCCGGAACCGGTTCCCAGACCATCGACACCAAGGATGGTCTGCAGATTCTCAACGGCAACAATGTTGAATACGCGCAGATCGTAGACAACACCCAGCAGGTCAAGCTCAAGCTTAAGAGCGACTACTCCGCTACAGACCCTGATACCGGGCGTATGAAGAACTACGGCAAAAACGTGCAGTTCTACTACACGTACGCGCAGTCCGCAACCGTGGTCAAGGCCGTGCAGAAGGCTGATCCGGTCAAGGGCTGGACGGCGACCATGCAGCAGAGCAGCATTTGGACGTATCTGCTGACCTCGCTGCTGCCGTTCCTTATTATCTTTGGTCTGTTCTGGTTCATGATGAGCCGTATGGGCGGTGCTGGCGGCATGTTCGGTATGGGCGGCAAGAAGAACAGCGGCAAGCTGCTCGACGGTCAGACCCCGACCACCAAGTTTGCCGACGTGGCCGGCGAAGAGGCTGCCGTGCAGGAAGTCGAGGAAATCAAGGACTTCCTGAAGGATCCGTCTCGTTACAAGGCTTTGGGTGCCCGTATTCCGCGTGGCGTGTTGCTCTACGGCCCTCCAGGTACCGGTAAGACGTTGCTGGCACGAGCCATCGCAGGCGAAGCCGGTGTGCCTTTCTACTCCATGGCAGGCTCCGACTTCGTGGAAATGTTCGTGGGTCTTGGCGCCTCCCGTGTGCGCGATCTGTTCGATGAGGCCAAGAAGAACGCTCCGGCCATCATCTTCATCGATGAGATCGATGCCGTCGGTCGTAAGCGTGGCGGTTCCGGTATGAGCGGCGGCCACGACGAACGTGAGCAGACGCTGAACCAGCTGCTCGTTGAGATGGACGGCTTCAATAACGACACCAATCTGATCATCATCGCCGCGACCAACCGCCCCGACGTGCTTGATCCGGCACTGCTTCGCCCGGGTCGTTTCGACCGTCAGGTGGCCGTTGAAGCGCCTGATTTGGAAGGCCGCGAGGCTATTTTGAAGGTGCATGCCAAGGGCAAGCCGTTCGTGCCTGATGTCGATCTGCGTATGATCGCCGTGCGTACGCCGGGCTTTACCGGTGCTGATCTGGCCAATGTGTTGAACGAAGCCGCATTGTTGTGCGCCCGCGCCGGTGCGCAGCTGATCGACAACCGCGCCATCGACGAGGCCATCGACCGCGTGCAGGCGGGCCCGAAGCGCCGTTCCAAGGGCATGGCGCTCGACGAACTGCGCAACACCGCATACCACGAGGGTGGTCACGCGCTGGTGGCGGCTGCCATGAACGATACCGATCCGGTCACCAAGGTCACCATTCTGCCGCGTGGCCGCGCACTTGGCTACACCGCGGTGATGCCGACTGAAGATCGCTATTCCATGTCTCGCAACCAGCTGCTCGACCAGATGGCGTACGCCATGGGTGGTCGCACCGCGGAGGAAGTCGTGTTCCACGATCCGACCACCGGCGCTTCCAACGACATCGAAAAGGCGACGAACATCGCACGTCAGATGGTGCTCGACTACGGCTTCTCCGACAAGCTGGGTGCCATCAAGTGGTCCGATGACGAACAGAGCGACCTTGGATCGCTGAACCACAAGTATTCCGCACGCACCGCCGAAATCATCGACGAGGAAGTGCTCAAACTGGTGGAAACCGCGCATACCGAAGCGTGGAACGTCATCAACGAGAATCGTGAGATTCTTGACGAGCTCGTACGTCAGCTGCTCGTCAAGGAAACACTCAACGAAAAGGAACTTGCGGAAATCTTCGCTAATGTCAAGAAGGCGCCGAAGCGTGAAGTGTGGCTGAGCGACAGCAAGCGCCCGGATTCCGACATTCCGCCGGTTCCGATTCCCGAATCCCTGAAGAAAAGCGCAGGATTGACCAACTGATGAGCGATACCGAAGCATTCGATACCCTCTTCGACGACAAGGCCCGTGCCGCCCATGCGGCCGGGCCTGTCGGCTATGACGAGGAAGGCGTGCGCCAGGCAGTACGCCTGTTTCTGAAATCCATTGGCGAAGACCCGGACCGTGAAGGCCTGCTCGACACCCCCGACCGTATTGGGCGTGCCTGCAAGGAGCTGTTCGCAGGCCTTGGACACGGCCCCGAGGAAGTGCTCAAAACCAAGTTCAAAGTCGATACCGACGAAATGGTGCTGGTACGCGATATTGAACTCTTCTCGGTATGCGAACACCACCTGCTGCCGTTCCATGGCGTGGCCCACGTCGGCTATATTCCGTCGAACGGCCAAGTGGCGGGCTTAAGCAAGCTTGCACGACTGGTGGAACTGTATGCCCGACGTCCGCAAGTGCAGGAGCGCCTCACCCAACAGGTGGCCGACGCGTTGATGGAAGGTATCGAAGCACGTGGCGTGATCGTAGTCACCGAATGCGATCACATGTGCATGGCCATGCGTGGCGTAAAGAAGGCGCAATCGCGTACGGTTACATCGGCGGTGCGTGGCTGCATGCGAGACGCGACGACGCGAGCCGAAGCCATGAGCCTGATCCTGTCGCAGCATGCGTGATCGGCGCGGCTGCAGCAAGTCGAATCGTAAATAACAATAATCGGATATAGGAGGGGAAGCCGGATGACCATTGATATGAAAGCGATTCATGATAGTGACCGTACGCTGGTGATGGGCGTGCTCAACATTACGGAGGATTCGTTCTCCGATGGTGGGTTATGGCTCGATCCTGCGAATGCGAAAGCGCACGGCGAGGCGATGATGAAGGATGGGGCTGACATCATCGACATCGGTGCCGAATCCACTCGCCCCGGAGCCAAACGTGTCAGTGAGGAAGACGAGCAAAACCGCGTGCTAGGTGCTGTGGATGCGCTGATTCCGGAAGGTGCGGTGCTGTCCATCGACACTACGCGCGCATCGGTGGCTCGCATGGCGTTGGAGCATGGTGCGCAGATCATCAACGACGTGTCCGGCGGTCGGCTGGACCGCGAAGTGCCCCATGTGGTGGCCGAACATGCGGAAAGCCTTTACATTGTGCAGCATTGGCGCGGTTGGCTTGCCGGCTCCGCAGGCGACGTGCCTGACGCTAATACGTCCGTGTACGCCAATGGCGTGGTGGATGACGTGTATGACGAACTCATGAAGCAGGTCGACGACGTGCTTCAGGCAGGCGTCTCGCCGTCACAGATCATCATCGATCCGGGTCTTGGATTCTCCAAACCGAGCGTCGAACATAACTTCCCGCTGATGGTGGCGTTGGAGCGGTTCAACGCCACCGGGTATCCGGTGCTGATCGGAGCCTCGCGCAAACGATTCGTCGGCGCGGCGCTTGCCGATGCCGGCATCGGCAAGCCAAGCATGGGCAGCAAAGACAATGCGACCGCCGCCATCAGCGCCCTGTGCGCCGAACATGGAGCGTGGGCCGTGCGCGTGCATGACGTGGAGAAAAACCGTGACGCGGTGGCCATCGGCAATGCGTGGCGTGCTTTCGCCAACGTCTGATACGCGCGGTGGGTGCATACGTTCGTATGCTCTTGACTGCGTAGGCACGGCAACGCCTCACATCACTAAAACCTTGAGATATGCAAAGAAAGGCTGGCATGGATCAGATTCGATTGACTGGCGTTCGCGCGGTCGGCAAACACGGTGTGCTTGATTTCGAACATGAGCGTGCGCAGACGTTCGTCGTCGACGCCACGCTGTTTCTGGATCTTGCGCCAGCCGGGCATTCCGATGACCTGCGGGACACCGTCGATTACGGTGCCATCGCCAAAGGAATAGTCGCCATCATCGAAGGCGAGCATGTCGATCTCATCGAAAAACTGGCCGATCGCATTGCCAGCATGATTCTTGAATATCCTGCCGTGGCGCGAACGCAAGTGACTGTGCATAAGCCGAGTGCGCCAATCGTCGTACCATTCGACGATGTGAGCGTAACCGTGGAACGTTCTCGTGAAACAACTTCGGCTGCATCGCAAGTGCATCATGCCATCATTGCCATGGGTGGCAATCAGGGCGATGTGGTGGCCACCTTGCGTGACGCGGTGCGTTCGATCGACGGACTGGCGTCCACTCAGGTTACGGGCGTTTCGCCGCTGTACCGTACCGATGCGTGGGGTATGCCCGATGGTACCCCCGACTTTTACAATGCGGTTGTTTCCGTGACCACCAAGCTATCGGCAATGGAGCTGTTGCGAGGATTGCAGCGCATCGAAGCCGAACATGGTCGAGTGCGTACCGACCATTGGACTTCGCGCACACTTGATCTGGATATCATCGATTTTGACGGGCAGAGCAGCGATGATCCGGACCTGACGCTGCCTCACCCCCGTGCATGGCAGCGTGCGTTCGTGCTGGGGCCGTGGCTGGCACTCGAACCGGATGCCGAACTGTCGGGCGAACATGCCGGTTCCGTGGCCCAGCTATTGCACGAGGCATCCGACCGCGACCATATCGACGAAATCGCTGATGATTGGATGGTCGGAAGCCCGACCGGCTACGGTGCCGACGACCTTGCCTGCGATGCCAATAATGCGGGCGATGCGGATGATATGGGTGAAGCCTACAGTGCGATCGATTCCAACGATCTGCCGGAAGGAACTGCCGCGGCCAAAGCGGCGGCGCTCGCTTCTGCACAGCCAGAACTCGCATCGAAACGTGCGGTGATCTCACTTGATAGTCCAGCAACCGATGCCGAACAGCAGTTCCGCATGGCCATCGTCACGTTGGACGGCATTCCCGGCAACCAAGTCGAGGGCATCTCACCCCTCTACCATGTGAGCCAACTCGACGGACTCCCCGACAAAATGGCCGCGGTAATCCAGCTTTCCACGCGCATGGGCGCCCATGATCTGATCGAAGCATTAGGCAATGTGGAAGCCTCCGTCGGCGAAGACCTCGATCTCGACCTGATCGACCTGGAAGGCGTGGCGTGCGACGAACCCGACTGCAAGGTGCCGTGGCCCACCGCACGCAACCATGCCGCAGTGCTTGCGCCATGGCTCGACATGGATCCCGATGCGCGACTAGGCAAGGATCCGGTATCATTCCTGCTGGCCATGGCCCCCGATACCGCGCAAGTGGGACTGCTGACCGACAATTGGATCATCGGAGGTATGCTATGAAAGCGCGTAGAACCCCTTGGTGGTGCTATGTTCTTGCTGCCGCATTAGGAGTGCTCGCTGGTATTGGCTTGGCGAAATACGGTGAGATTTCAGGACTACCGCTCGTGGGCGCTCCATGGATCGTGCCCGTGGTGTTGACGATTCTGGGATTCGTCGTGCTGTATATGGCATTGCAGATCCACAAATACACCACCACAGATCCCGAAAAACGTGCGCAGCTGAAACCTTTGGACCCGCAGAAGGCGTTCGCCACACTGGTGTCATGCAAGGCGTTGGGCGTGGCAGGAGCGGCGTTGGCCGGCTGGTATGGTGGACAGCTCATCATGAGCCTGCCACATGGCGAAGCGACGTTCTACAGTCAGGCCATCCTCGAATGCGCGATCGCGGCAATCGTATGCATCGCTGACATGATCATCGGCATTGTGGGGGAGTGGTTGTGTCAAATCCCACCAATCGACGGTCCGGAAAGCCCGAAAATGAAAACGGCCACGCAACGAAACCGTTACGCGGCCGCGGCAACCAAATCGGCAACCCAAACGAAAGCCTGATTGTCCTTACTTCTTCAAATCCTCCTCAGGAATACGGATCATCGCCTCCTGAGTCATGCAGGCAACAAGCTCGCCATCCTGCGTGTATACCTTCGCCTGCCCCAAGCCACGGCCGTGAGCCGCGGTAGGCGTATCCTGCACATACAAATGCCACTGATTGATGTCGATATCGCGATACCACCACATCGAATGATCGATCGAAGCGAACGAAATGCCAGGCGTGGCAATACTTAACCCGGCACGACGCAACACCGGCTCCAGCATCACCTGATCGCAACCCATAGCCAACATCGCACGATGCATGACCTGCGGAACGTCAACCGTGCCGTCGGCCTTCATCCACACCATCTGCTTGCCGGAATCGTTACTGGCGCTCTTCTTATCGGCACCCAGCATGATCGTGCGCGTCACATGACGAATGTCGAACGGCGACTTTTCCGCATAGTATTTGGCATACGAAGACTTTTCGGCAAACGGCTCCATCAGCTGCTTCGCACTGGTCAACGTTTCCGGCTCCGGCACGCCTTCCGGCATGGGATCGGCGAACTCAATGCCATTCTGACCCTGCTCCTGGAAGCTGGCGATGGCCGTCAGAATCGAACCCTGAGCCTGCGTGACATTCACGCGACGAGCGGAAAACGAGCGGCCATCACGCAGATTCTCCACATCAAACAGCAAATCCTGACGAATATCGCCGGCGGAAATGAAATAGCCATGAATCGAATTCGGCAGACGAGATGGCGGAACCGTTTTGGATGCGGCCATCATGGCCTGCGCGATCACCTGACCGCCGTACACGCGGCCAGTGGGGAAATACAGGCTTTCGCCATTCACATATGTGTGGCTGCGGTACGTGGAAGGCGTGCCCAGCTGAAGCACCTTCGCCAACCGTTGTAACGGAGTTATTGCTGTCTGCGCTGTCTGTGTCATAACGGGCCTCGATTCTTTGAGTCGCATACGATAAACGCTTCGTTCTGGAAACGAGTCTACGCAAGGGCGGTAAATTTCGCCGGATTGTTTTGTAACGAATGCGTGAGAAGCGTGAACGGCAGGTAATCGTCAAACGATTCACATACGGCAAAGCGCCGCACTTCGTAACGAAGCACGGCGCTTTGCTGAAATTTGCGAGTAACGTTCGCAATTATGGTCTTGCTTCGCAAGGCTCATTGTTGCCTTCGTTCGGCTGTCGCCTCACTCAGGCCAAGCCTACAGACAGTCCACAGGACTGTCTGCTTAACGGCTTAGCGCGTTAGCTTGCGATGGAGACGGTGGGGGCGAGCCGCATCTTCGCCGAGACGAGCGACACGGTTTTCCTGATAGGCCTGGAAGTTGCCTTCGAACCAGTACCACTTGGCTGGATTCTCGTCATCGCCTTCCCATGCGAGAATATGCGTGGCCACGCGGTCGAGGAACCAACGGTCGTGAGAGATCACCACAGCGCAGCCCGGGAAGCCAAGCAGTGCGTTTTCAAGCGATTCAAGAGTTTCGACATCAAGATCGTTGGTCGGTTCGTCGAGCAGCAGCAGGTTGCCGCCCTGCTTCAGGGTCAACGCAAGATTCAGACGATTGCGTTCACCACCGGACAGCACGCCGGTGAGCTTCTGCTGGTCGGAACCCTTGAAACCGAAGGACGCCACATACGCGCGGGTCGGTACTTCAACGCCAGCAACCTCAATGAAGTCAAGACCGTCAGACACGGCCTCCCACAGGTTCTTATTCGGGTCAAGACCGGCGCGATTCTGATCCACATAGCTGATCTGCACGGTTTCGCCGATCTTCAACGAGCCAGACGTCAACGGTTCAAGGCCAACGATGGTCTTGAACAGGGTGGACTTACCCACACCGTTCGGGCCGATCACGCCGACAATACCGTTACGCGGCAGCGTGAAGCTCAGATCGTCGATCAACACACGGTCGCCGAACGCCTTGTGAATATGCTCGGCTTCCAGCACAGTAGAGCCCAAGCGCGGGCCGGCCGGAATCTGAATCTCGGAGAAGTCAAGCTTCTTGTTGTTGCGTGCCTCCTGCTCCATCTGGTCGTAACGCTCCAGACGAGCCTTGTTCTTGGCCTGACGGGCCTTCGGCGAAGAGCGCACCCAATCAAGTTCGCTCTTCAAACGCTTGGCGAGCTTGGCATCCTTGGCGCCCTGGATCTCCATACGCTTGGCCTTGGTCTCCAAATACGTGGTGTAGTTGCCCTTATACGGGTACAGCTGGCCACGGTCGACCTCGCAGATCCACTCGGCCACGTTATCCATGAAGTAACGATCGTGGGTAACGGCGATGACGGCACCCTTGTACTGGTGCAGGAACTGCTCCAACCACAGAATCGACTCGGCGTCAAGATGGTTGGTAGGCTCGTCGAGCAGCAGCAGATCAGGAGCCTCCAGCAGCAGCTTGCACAATGCCACACGACGGCGTTCACCACCGGAGCATACCGTTACCGGAGTATCCGGATCCGGGCACTGCAAAGCATCCATAGCCTGCTCAAGCTGAGAATCAAGATCCCAACCGTTTGCAGCATCGATATCGTTCTGCAGCTTGCCCATCTCATCCATCAAAGCATCGAAATCGGCATCCGGATTGGCCATCTCTTCGCCAATCTGATTGAAACGAGCCACCTTTTCAGCGATCTCGCCGAACGCCATCTTGATGTTCTCGCCAACAGTCTTGGTGTCATCCAGCGGTGGTTCCTGCTGCAGAATGCCGACGGTATAACCCGGAGTCAAAGAAGCCTCGCCATTAGACACGGTGTCGAGTCCGGCCATGATCTTCAGCAGCGTGGACTTACCCATGCCGTTCGGGCCAACAACGCCAATCTTCGCGCCTGGCAGGAAGCTCAAAGTCACGTCATCGAGAATCACACGGTCGCCGTAAGCCTTGCGGGCCTTGATCATCTGGTAAATGAATTCAGCCAATGTTGTGTTCCATCCTTAAGAAACGTTGGAATTCCAGCGTGTTGCATGAGCGGTCAACGGAAACTCAATCAAGGATTCCGGAACGCAACCCACGCACAATACCGTGCATAATTATCCCATACCCCATCTACACGGCGGTATGGGCGAAAGTCGTGCGCTCAGACAGTAAGCGGAAGCAGCAGATGCTCATGCAAAGCAGGACGAACGATATTGTCGAAATCACCAGATTCCGGGCATTGAATCGCAACAACCAAACCCTGCTTCGGCAAAACCGTAGTAATCTGACCGTACGCACCATCCGCACGATATGCCCCCTCATAAGGCGACATCCAGAACTGATAGCCATAACCGCACGTCCAAATATTGCTATACGGAGTGTCGATCTGCTTACCGGAAGCCTGCTTGACCCACGATTCGCTGACAATGCGCGTGCCATGCCAAGTGCCATCATTCAAATAGACCTGGCCAAGTTTCAACATATTCGCAAGCGACATGTAGATCCCGCCGCCTGCAATCGGATGACCTTGCGGATCACATTCCCAAACAGGCCAACCCTGATCCAACTTGGAAAAAATCGTGCCATACAAATACTCGCCAAGACGCATGCCGGCAGCCTGCTCCAACATGCGGCCCGCCAAATCAGAATCCGCAGACGAATAGCAGAATGTGCTGCCGGGCTCCACCTCAACCCTGCGAGAGAACATGTACCGTAAATAATCAGGCGCACCAACACCACTGCGCCGGTCAGGGTTCATCAAATACGCATGATTGAAACCGCTCGACATAGTCAGCAAGTGCCTCAGCGTGATCTGGCCCAACTCCAGTTGCGCATCGGAGGGAACATACTCGGGGAACGAGTCGACCAATCGCGAATCGAGCGACAGCAAGCCATCTTCAATCGCAATGCCAATAGCCGTCGAAACATAACTTTTCGTATGGGAATAAATATTGCGATCCTGGTCGGGAACGAAATGACGTTCCGCGATAATGGCGTCGCCATCCGCAATCGCAACGGCTTCGACGGGCAGGGACTCGCTTTCAATGAGTTTGACGAAATCGTTGAACATATCGATGGCACCCATGAAATCTCCTTTGACACTGCCCTACGGTGCATTACGGAAACTGTAACGTAAGGCGGTTACGTACGATTGTTACATCAAACGATTTTTCCTAAGCCTGTCGCTAGATGGAGCGCCCGAAAAGCCGCTAGGTGTCATGCCTGAAAAAGTCGTTAAATGATAATGCCTTCGCAATGATCGATCTCGTGCTGGATGATCTGCGCGGTGAAACCAGTGAACGTGGCATGGCGCTCGCGGAACTTGCGATCCGCATACGAGACCTCAATGCGCTGGAAGCGGACCGTGCGGCGCTCGCCTTTGAGAGACAGGCAGCCTTCGGAGGCGTCGTAGGCGCCGTCTTTCGCAGTGATCGTCGGGTTGAACATTACGAAGATGCGACCGCCGAAATCCTCGTCCACGAATGCAATGATGCTCTTCGAGACGCCGATCATGTTTGCGGCCATGCCGACGCAGCCGTTGCGGTGCGCGTCAAGCGTGTCTTTGAGATCCTGTGCGACGGCAAGATCCTCGGGCGTATTGAGCGCCTCCGCCGACGGCTGGCTCAAAAACGGAATGGACGTCATGATTTCGCGCTGCATGTGATGTTTCCTCTCGCTGGTTCCTTTGCTGGTCTGCCAACATTGTATGGCGTTATTGTGCGACGCCGTACGGCGATGGGACGGATGACCGGTTCGCGCCTATCCATTTACGGAATGTCTCATGGCGATTTTGAAATGTGGGACCGCAATCGACGCAATATGCTTGGAACCATGGATGACATGCCTCAATATCGGAAATACATGACGCAGGCGCTGGAACTGGCCCATAGGGGAGCCGGTTGGGTGAATCCGAATCCGTTGGTCGGCACGGTGGTGGTCCGCGACGGCGAGATTCTCGCAGCCGGATACCACGACCGCTACCGCGGACCGCATGCGGAACGCATGGCCTTCGACTACGCCGACGAGCATGGTATCGACATGCATGGAGCCACGGTCATCGACACTCTCGAACCTTGCTGCCATGTCGGATCGCAGCCGGCATGCACCGATCTAATTCTTTCGCACGGCATAACGCGCGTCGTGGTCGGTTCGATCGATCCGAATCCCATCGTGGCCGGCAAAGGACTTCGCATTCTTGAGGAAAACGGTGTGGAAGTGGTATATGACGTGATGCGAGCGGAATGCGACGCCATCAATCGCCATTTCTTCCACTACATCACCACAGGAATGGGGGTGAGGACGAAATGTTGATAAATCAACGTTTTTTAGACCCTTTTTCCTATTTGACAAATGATTTAACTATAGCTATTATGTGCTTCGTAAATAGAAGACATAAATTTCGAAAGGAGGATGATTCGTCAAGTGCAGTGGTTCCGCAGGACGGAACCCCGATTTTCTGTTTGTGGGCAACAACGATGTGCCGTTTATTTCTCGCATCGACATTCGTCGGTGCGGGAGTTCACCGATGAGAGGGAATGATCAATGAAGATGAAAAGATTCGTGGCCGCGGCCATTGCTGCAGTCTCGTGCCTGAGCTTTGCCGCATGTGGTTCTGACACCGCCAGCAAGGACGAGAATGTGATTCACATCATGTCCTCGGGCGATTCCTCCGCGAATATGGAGCGGGCGCTGGTCGACGAATACAACAAGACCGCCGATGTCAAGGCTGTTCTTGATCTGGTGACAAGCGCGGATTATCAGAACAAGCTGCAGACGGTCATGTCGAACCCGAAGTCCGATTCGGCTCCCGACATTTTCTTCAATTGGGCGGATGCTTTGATGATCCAGTACGCTCGCGCCGATGTGAGCGCCCCGCTTGATGAGTATATGGAGAAGGATCCGGAACTCAAGGACAACTTCCTGCCGTCCATTCTTGACGCCGCCAAGGTCGATGGCAAGTATTACGGCATCCCGGTGCGCGGAGTCCAGCCCATTGTGTTGTTCTACAACAAGAAGGTGCTCTCTGACAACGGCATCGAAGCCCCGACCACCTTCGACGAGTTCTGCGATGCATGCGAGAAGCTGAAGTCCGCAGGCCTGACGCCGATCGCGCTGGGCGGCGGCGACCAGTGGCCGACGCTGAACTGGTATTCGGTCATCTATCAGCAGGTGATGGGCAATGACGACGTCCAGAAGATGATGGACGGCGGCGTGGACGAGTGGAGCTCGCCCAAGAGCAAGAAGGCGCTGGAGATTATCCGCGACATGGTCGAAAAGGGATACTTCGGCACTACGTACGATTCGGTCAAGCACACCGATGGCGCCGCCCCGGCTCTGCTGGAGCAGGGGGCGGCCGGCTTCGAGCTGATGGGCTCGTTCGGCTATTCGGGCCACAAGGCCGCGGCCCCTGAATTCACCAATGATGATCTCGGCTATATGGTCTTCCCGCCCATCGATGGGGTGAAGGGCGACGCCAAGGATCTCGTCGGCAACCCGTGCAACTACTTCAGCATGAACAAGTACACCAAGCATCCTGAAGCCTGCGTCGAGTTCCTCAAGATGCTGTATTCCGATAAGTGCGTGGAGGATCAGCTGAAGGCCGGCAACCTGCCCGCAACGACCAACGCCAGCGAGATGGTGGAGAAGGTCGTGGACAATGCCTCCGACGGGGCTTTCCTCGAGTGGGAGTCTCAGGCGCTGACCGATGCTCCTCACTTCATGATCACTTGGACTCCGAACCATGTGTCCTCGTCGTCTCAGCCGATGCTCGACGGCATGCAGCAGTATTTCAATGGCTCCATCGACATGGGCACCTTCATCGACGAGATGAAGGCCCTGCCGACCGAGTGATTTCACGATAGGACAGACCATGGCAAAGCGTAACTCATCTGAGATGCAGACGGGGAACGCCGAGGGCCAGGTTCGTCGCCCAAAGAAGGGCGCCTCCTTTGTCGGAGGCGCCCGGCCTTCGGGCCTCTGGGCCGTGCCTGCGGCGGTGTTCTTCTTTATCTTCGGCATCCTGCCGCTGTTTATTGTGGTGGGGTTGTCATTCTTCAAATGGAATGGCTTGGGCACGCCCCAGTTCGCTGGAGGGCAGTACTGGGCCCAGTTCATTCATGATCCCAAAGTCATGAAAAGCGTCGGCGTCACGCTTACGCTGACGATTCTGGGCATCGTGACGCAAACGCCGCTCTCACTGTTGCTTGGCGCCTGGGCGGCGGGCCGGCAGCGGTATCGTGCGGTGTATACCGCCATCTACTTCATTCCATATCTGTTGTCCGGCACGGCCATTGCCGTTGCCTGGCGCGCCATGCTCGATCCGAACTTCGGCATGCCGTCGAAGATGCGTTGGCTGTTCGGGGACGGCAATATCTTCGGTAACGCCTCCTCGGCCATCGCGGTGCTGGTGTTCGTCAGCCTGTGGCAGTTCACTCCCTTCCATGCACTGCTGTATCAGGGGGCTGTCCGTGCCATTCCGAAGACTTTGTATGAGGCCGCTTCCATCGATGGCGCCGGTAGGATTCGTCAGTTCTTCTGTATCACCATCCCCCAAGTCAGGAACACGCTGATTACCTCGCTGCTGTTCCAGGTCGTGGGCGGCTTGACCGCATTTGACGCGATTCTGGTGTTGACCAAGGGCGGTCCCGGCACTGATACGCAGAATACCGCGTATTACATGTATTCGACGGCGTTCAAGGCGTACAACTATGGCTATTCGAGTGTCATCGCCGTGGTGCTGATCGTGATAGCGACCATCCTGTCCCTGGTGATGGTGAAGGTGTCCGGATATGACAAGATGCGTAGCGAATTGGAGGGTATCTGATGGCCACGAAACATGAAACGGGCGCGGTGAAAATTCCGAAGCGCCGTTCGCTCGAACGTCCAAACTGGGCTGCCGGTGTTTTGTCAACCCTATGGCTGCTGGTGGTCGTCGTACCGCTGTACATCATGGTCAAGGCGTCGATTGAGGACAAGCCTCATTATTCCGAAGAGGGGCCATTGTCGTTGCCGACGATGTTCACCTTGGACAACTACACCAATGCGTTGGATCAGGGATTCCTGCAGGCATTCATCAACACGGCGATCGTCACCGTTTCGGTTGTGGCCATCGTGCTGATCGTGGTGCCGCCGTTGGCCTTCGCCATCGTCCGCAGCCGAAGCAAATTCGTGAATGGCGTGTTCCAGATCATGCTGCTGGGCATTGCGATCCCCGTGCAGGCCATCATCGTTCCGCTGTTCTTTATGATTCGCTCCGTTGGCTTGTACGACAACCTGATCAGCGTGATTGTGGCGTCTGCCGCATTCTCGATTCCGATGTGCACCATCGTTCTGACGGCGTCGATGCGTCAGATCACCAATGAGTTGTATGAGGCCATGTCGGTCGACGGCGCGTCGGTGGTGAGGATTTTCTTCCAGCTGACCCTTCCCATGTCGAAATCGGGACTGGCGACCGTGATCATCTACTCCGCGATGGGCGCATGGAATAACTTCATGTTCCCGCTTATCTTGACGCAGTCCGATTCCAACCGCGTGCTGACGCTGAACCTGTACCAGTATCAGAGCCAGTTCGGTATCGACATCCCCGGTATGATGGCCGCGGTCATCCTGTCCGTGCTGCCGATCTTGGTGGTGTACTTCATCGGACGTCGCTCGCTCGTCGACGGCATGATGGGCATGGGCGGCAAGTGAGTATGGTGCCGGGGACGCCATAATGAGGGGTGTCCCCGGCATCGTCTCCGTCCAAATCAACGTCTTCGATCCGCACATGGAGGTGCGGACGAATGGTGAAAGGGTAAATTGTAATGCAGTACCATGTTTCTCCCGAAGGTTCTGATACCGCCCAGGGTGGGCCGGATAATCCGTTCCGGACGATAGGGCATGCCGCGCAGGTCGCGATGCCCGGCGATATCGTCATCGTTCATGACGGCGTGTATCGGGAATGGGTCGATCCGAGACGCGGCGGGACCTGCGAGGCCGATAGAATCGTCTACCGCGCCGCCGACGGGGAAAAGCCCGTGATCAAGGGGTCCGAGATCATCTGCGGGTGGAGCCGATACAAGGATGACGTCTGGCGCGTGACGTTGGACGACGCCATGTTCGGCGATTACAATCCGTACAGGCAGCCGCTGTTCGGCGATTGGCTCGCGATGCCGTCGCGTGGCGAGGACCCCGACAAACATCCGGGCATGGTGTTCCTCAACGGCAGGGCGTTGTATGAGGTGACCTCGCTCGAGGATACTTTTGCGCCGCGGTACCGTGACCATGTCAAGGACTATGTCACGGATGTCGCATGTGCGATCGACGATCCCGAGATGACCCAATGCGTATGGTACGCCCGGGTCGAGGACGACCGTACGGTGCTGTACGCGAATTTCCATGGCGCCGATCCCAATGAGGAATGCGTGGAAATCGCGGTGCGTCGGTCCTGTTTCTTCCCCAGACGCCATCACGTGAACTACATCACGGTCAGCGGGTTCGAACTGTGTCAGGCCGCCACGCAATGGGCGCCGCCCACCTCGCATCAGGTTGGCGCCATCGGACCGAACTGGGCCACCGGATGGATTATCGAGCGCAACCTCGTCCATGACGTCAAATGCTCGGGCATCAGCCTGGGCACCAGCGAGGAAACAGGCGACAACGAATGGTATCGGACCGAGCGCAAGACCGGTCACCAGTACCAGCTCGAAGCGGTGTTCAAGGGGCTGCGTATCGGATGGAAGAAGGGATTCGTCGGCTCGCATATCGTGCGCGACAACGTGATTCATGATTGCGGGCAGAACGCGATCGTCGGCCATATGGGCGGAGCGTTCAGCACCATCGAACATAACCATATCTACCGCATTGGTGCCCGGCGCGAGTTCTTCGGCTGGGAGGTGGCCGGCATCAAGCTTCACGCGGCGCTCGACGCCCGCATCCTGGACAACTGCGTGCATGACTGTTCATTGGGGATGTGGCTTGACTGGCAGGCCCAAGGGGTGCGTATCAGCCGCAACGTGTTCTACGACAATGTCTGCGATCTGGAGATCGAGGTCACGCATGGTCCGTGTCTGATCGACAACAATGCGTTCTGTTCGGCGATGACATACGACAATTATGCTCAGGGGACGGCGTTCGTCAACAATCTGATCGGCGGCACCATCTCAAACAACAGCGTGTTGGATCGTTTCACTCCGTATCATTACCCGCATTCCACGGAGGTGGCCGGCAACGCATTCGTCTATGGTGGCGACGACCGATACGCGTCCAACATCTTCCTCGACGGCGCCGGGACCCTCGGGTCCACGGGACTATCCGCATACCGCGGATACCCGTCCACGATGGCGGAGTATCTGCAAAGCGTCCACGACATCTTCGCGTCCGGGGTCACGAATGGGCACGATCCGCAGCCCGTGCAGATGCTGTACAGCTGGGACAACGCCTACGTCGGCGAGGCCGAAGGCCCCGAAGGGGAGCAGGGGACCACGCATGTGGCGTCGCCCGTCAACGTCCGTTGCGAGTTCAAGGGGGATGACCTGTACCTGCTGTTCGATTGCCCGACGGAGCTTGCGGACAAGAAGGCGGCCGTCGTGGGCACGGCCGATCTGGGCGTGCCGCGCATCGTGGATGAACGGTATGAGGAGACGGATGGATCCGATATCGTGATCGACACCGACATCGTTGGGCGCCGGCGCACGGAACTGAGTTCCGTGGGGCCATTCGCCGAGCTTCATCCGGGATCCAACCGTCAGCTGGCCTGGTGTGGCGCGGTCCGGACGACGGACGACGCCTGCCCCTCCTGCGGCGTCAAGGAATGGTGAGACCATGAAGATCACCAATCCGGTGCTCACCGGCTTCCATGCGGATCCTTCGATGATCCGCGTCAAAGACACCTATTACATCGCGAACTCCACATTCGAATGGTTCCCCGGCATCCGCCTGCACGAGTCCAAAGACATGGTGCATTGGAACACGTTGCCGTACCCCTTGGGCGTCGAACAGCTTGACATGCGCGGCGATCCGGCGTCCGGCGGCGTATGGGCGCCCGACTTGTCCTATGCGGACGGAAGGTTCTGGATCGTCTATTCCGATGTTCATATCGTCAACGGCGCGTTCAAGGACGTCGTCAACTACCTGACGACCGCCGAGGACATCCGCGGGCCGTGGTCGAAGCCGCTTCGTCTGAACGGCGTCGGATTCGACGCCAGCCTGTTCCACGACGACGGCCGCAAATATCTGGTGCAGCAGACGTGGGACCATCGTGAATACAAGCATCAGTTCCACGGCATCACGCTGACCGAGTTCGACACGGCGACGATGCGGCTGAAGCCGGAGACGGCCCGCACGATCTGGATGGGCGACGATGTCAAGCTCGTCGAGGGGCCGCATCTGTATAAGATCAACGGCTGGTACTATCTGTTCTGCGCCGAGGGCGGAACGGTATGGACTCATCAGGAATCCGTGGCCCGCTCCCGCACGCTCGACGAGCTGTCGTTCGAGGCCTCGCCCACGAACCCGTTCATCACGAACTTCGACACCCCAGGCAGCTACCTGCAGAAGCAGGGCCACGGCGCGCTGGTGGACACCCCGTCCGGCGAATGGTACTACGCGTCGCTGTGCGGCCGCCCGTGGCATCACGAGACCGAGTCGTTCACCGACCCGCGCGGCTGGTGCACGCTGGGTCGCGAGACCTCAATCCAGAAGGTCGAGTGGGCTGAGGATGGTTGGCCGTACATCGTCGGCGGTCATGGCGGCGAACGTTATGTGGAGGCGCCGAAGGACGCGATCGAGACAGTCGCGCCCGCAAGCCGCGATCAGCACGACGAGTTCGACGCCGACGTGCTCGGTCTCGACTGGAACACGTTGCGTGTGCCGTTCGACGAGAAGATGGGCTCGGTCGGCGGCGGCAGCCTGAAGCTGATCGGCCAGGGCTCGCTGTGCAACACGTTCGACCTGTCGCTGGTGGCCCGCCGCTGGCATGCGTTCGATTTCGACGCCGAGACCTGCGTGGCGTTCGATCCGAAGACCTACCAGGCGATGGCCGGTCTGACGAACTACTACAACGACCAGCATTGGTCGTGGGCGTTCGTCACGTACGACGAGGACCGCAAGTGCCGCGTGATCGAGGTGGCGCAGAACGACCGCAACAATTACACCTCGTTCTTGCGCGAGAACGCCGTAGTGGTGCCCGAGGGCGTCGATCGCGTATGGCTGCGTGCCAAGGTGCGCACCCAGTGGTACGCCTACGAATACTCGTTCGACGGTGAGACCTGGACCGAACTGCCGGTCAGGCTCGACGCGAGGATCCTCTCCGACGACTACGTGAACCAGACGTACGGCGGCTTCTTCACCGGTGCCTTCGTGGGTCTGGCCGCGGTCGACTATTCCGGCTACGGCGAAGTGGCCACTTTTGACCACTTCGACTACCGGGAAATTTCTGGGCTGGAAGACTGATAGATGGTCGTTTCGCGGGATGTCTTCCCGCGAAACGACCATATCAATAATCAGTATTGTTTTGGCGCATGATGGCAACGTTTTGCGAAGATATGAGAACGATATGAGCAGTGAAGTATGCAATGAGGTAGGAATGGCTCTGGAATGTTCCGCCCGACGAGCCGACGGCGCGGGACGGTATGTGCGTCTTGATGAATGCGGTCTTGCCGTCGAAGTCGACTGGCACGGAGGAAACGGGTCCCCCGCCGATCCGTGGCGTTGCACGGTAACGGTGCGCAATGACGGCTCCGTTGCGTTCGAAGGGGTCGTTCGCATCGATATCCCGATTCGTGCTGACGGTGAACCGCGGTTCTTCCTGCCAGGGTTCATGTATGGGCGTAATCGTGGAGAGGCGCCGCTGCGAACCGCGACGAAATTTCCCCGGCTTCGTGAACGGAGCGAACTGCCGGCCTCATCATGGTGGATGATTCGAGGAGACAGGCTGTCCAATCCATGTGCATTGGCCGTGACCCGTTCCCGTGTCGTCGGTGTGGTGTCCAGCCCCTATCTGGTTGACCGCGGTGATGGGATGTTGGTCGGACATGAGGCATGTGATGAACTGCCTTTCGTCCAGTATGCGGGATTCAGCTGCATGTTGCCGACGCCTGGAATCGTGCCCTGCGACGACCACGCCTCGGTGGGCGTGACTATCGGCTATGAGAACGCGCCCTGGTTGTTCGTCAGCTCGACGGATATCCGCGAACGTCCTGACTCGGCGGAAGGGCCGATTACACTGGCGCCTGGAGGCGCGGCGATTATGCGCTTGGACGTCGTCGACGCTCCCGCCCGGGATGAACGGGCTATCATACCGGTGCTGGAAACCGTATACCGTCGTTTTCATGAACCGCCGCGTCAGGTCGGCGCTCCCGCTCGGGCTATACGCGACATTGCAGTCGCCGTTGATAGAGACGCGTGGCTGGAGGACGAACACATGTACGCGGGGTTTGTCTTCGACCATCATAGTCCGGGAGATGAGATCATCGAAGGTAAGCCGTATATGTACCGCCGGTTGGGATCGAGTAGTTGGACCAACGGCATGGCCTCCGCGGTACCGATGTTGGCGTCGGCTTGGCGGTTGGGGGACGATGCCATGCGTCGTCACGCCCTCGACGGCATCGAGCATATCATCCAACATTGCATCAACCCGACGAACGGATTGCCCTACACGGCGGTGGAACATGAGCGGTGGAGCAACCGCGGTTGGTGGTTCGACGGACTGTCCAATCCCGGACACAGCGGGTACCTTGTCGGGCAGACGATGTACTCGGCGTTGCGGGCGTGGCAGATCGAGCGGCGGTTCGGCGGAATCGATCACTCGGACTGGCTGAAGATCATCGGGAACGTCATTCCCCGATTGGCGGCAGGGCGCAATGCGGTTGGCGAATACCCATTCGTGTTCGATGAGATGGACGGCTCAGGAGCCGAGTACGAATCGTTCGGCGGTGTGTGGTGTTTGGCCGCATCCGCGTATTGGGCTTTGCTGACCGGCGACCACTCGGATCTGGATGGGATGCTCCTATCCGAACGTCATTATCATGACCGGTACGTGGCGCATATGGAATGCTATGGTGCGCCGCTGGATACATCGAAAGCCGTGGATTCCGAAGGTATATTGGGGTATATCAAGGCGGTCGGATGCCTATACGCCATTACCGGAGACGCTATGTATCTTGACCGGATGCGAGAGGCGTTCGCCTATGAATGCAGTTTCCGCTTTTGCTGGAATTCGCCCGTTGGCGTACCGCCTCTGAACGAAGTCGGCTGGTCGAGTTGCGGAGGCAGCGTCACTTCGACCAGTAACGCCCATATCCATCCGATGTCAAGTGTGGCCATCGAGGATATGGTTTATTACCTCCGATATCGGAACGACACATATATCGCGTCGCGTTTGTGCGATGCGGTCGGCTGGAGCTGCCAGACATATAACCTCAAGGATGGTGAGTACGGATATGGGCGGGTCGGCTGGATGTCGGAACGGTTTTGTCACTGCCAGGGGTTTTTGGACGAGAGGTACCCGGATGGAAGCCTGTGCAGCACGTGGCGTTGTCTGATGCCTTGGGCGGCGGGAGCGATCTTGGACGGTCTGACGGGTCTGTACTGGGACGTCATGCCGCATGATGAGTTGCCAACCGTCACCATGGTATCGCGGGCGATGAGTTGCGTCCATGATGAGAAAGGATGAAACAATGGGTGCGGGAGCCATGGGTCATATGGAGACCAGCCTGTTCGAACAGTGCGGCTACAGCCGCGAGGCCATCCAGGCCCGCCTGGAGCGCAACTGGTATGAGATGTTCGAAGGCCCGGACAAGATCTACTGGGAGAACGACGAAGGCCTGGGGTACGTGATGGACACCGGCAACCACGACGTGCGCACCGAGGGCATGAGCTACGCGATGATGATCGCCGTGCAGTACGGCCGCAAGGACGTGTTCGACAAGCTGTGGGGTTGGGTCATGAAGTACATGTTCATGACCGAGGGCCTGCACCAGGGCTACTTCGTCTGGTCCGTGGACCCCAGCGGCGTACCGAACGCCGACGGTCCGGCCCCGGACGGCGAGGAATACTTCGCGATGGACCTGTTCCTGGCCTCCGCGCGATGGGGCGACGGTGAAGGCGTGTACGAGTACTCCCGCCACGTCCGCTCGATCCTCCACACCTGCGTGCACCAGGGCGAGGACGGTGAAGGCTATCCGATGTGGAACCCGGAGAACCATCTGATCAAGTTCATCCCGGAAACCGAATGGACCGACCCGTCCTACCATCTGCCGCACTTCTACGAGGTGTTCGCCGAGCGCGCCGACGAGGCCGACCGTCCGTTCTGGGCGCAGGCCGCCAAGGCGAGCCGCGAGTACCTGGTCACCGCCTGCCACCCGCAGACCGGCATGAACCCCGAATACTCGAACTACGACGGCACGCCGCACGTCGACGAACGCGACCACTGGCACTTCTACTCTGACGCCTACCGCACCGCCGGCAACATCGGACTGGACTGCCTGTGGAACGGCGTCGTGCCGGACCTGTGCGACGCGAACGCGCGGCTGCAGCGGTTCTTCCTCGAACACGACCGCACCTGCGTCTACGCGGTCGACGGCACGCCGGTGGACGAGACCGTGCTGCACCCGGTCGGCTTCATCGCCGCCACCGCCGAAGGCTCGCTCGCCGCGATGCACTCGCAGGAACCGGACGCGCTCGACAACGCGATCCGCTGGGTGCGCCTGCTGTGGGACACCCCGATCCGCACCGGCACGCGCCGCTACTACGACAACTTCCTCTACGCCTTCGCGTTCCTGGCGTTGGCGGGGGAATACCGCACCTGGTGAGGTGCCGACAGACTTGAACCCATCGGTTGCGGGGCCATTCCGTTCGATGGGTTCGGAACAGGGCTGACGCGTCAATACGTCAGCGAGAGACAAGAGTGAAGGAGGTGCGAGCGAACGGGTTCGGGGGCAGAGTAGCTGCCGAACCGAACGGCCCGATACGCGGGCTACGCAAGGAATACACCATTATCAATGAGGAAAGTGATGGATACACATTGTTCAATACAACCGATGAACGTGGGGCGTCCAAGCGCCGTGGCATCGTCGCGGCGCTTGCGGCCGTAGCCATGCTGGTGCCGCTGGCATTCGCTCCGTCGGCTACCGCCGCGGAAGGCGACTACTCCGGTGGCATCAAGGGCGAGTACAACGCTCTGGGCATCGCCGCCGGTGTGGCGACCGAAGCCTATAGCGGTCTCAATAGCCAGGAACGGCAGGATACGGTGCTTGCCAACTTCAACCAGATCACTCCGGAAAACTCGATGAAGCCGGAAGGCTGGTACGACGGCAATCATGAGTTCGCCATGTCCGATAACACCCGGAGCCTGTTGAAGTTCGCCAGCGACAACAACATCCGGATCTACGGCCACGTTCTGGTGTGGCACTCCCAGACGCCCGACTGGTTCTTCCAAGCGGACGAATGGTGTGAGGACACCAATAACACCGCCGGTGTCACCAGCTGCCCGCTGGCCGACAAGGCCACGATGCAGGAGCGTCAGCGTCAGCACATCGAGAACGTCGCCAAGGCGATCTCCGATGAGTTCGGTCCGTTCGGCAGCGACACGAATCCCGTCGTGGCGTTCGATGTCGTCAACGAAACCGTGAACGACACCGACAATCCGGACACCAACGGCATGCGCAATTCGCTGTGGTACCAGACCTACGACGGTGAGGACTACATCTATGACGCGTTCGAGAATGCGAACACGTACTTCAACGAGGTGTACGCCGATCCTTCGGACGATCATCCGGTGACGTTGTTCATCAACGATTACAACACCGAGCAGTCGGGTAAGCGCACCCGGTATGCTGCCCTGCTGGACCGTATGGTTGCCGAAGGCGTGCCGTTCGACGGCATCGGCCACCAGTTCCATGTGACGTTGACCACGGCGACCTCGAACCTGGAGGCCGCGCTGACCGACATGGAACGCTTCAACAAGAAGCAGGCCATCACCGAACTGGACGTGACGACCGGAACCCCGGTCACGGAGGCCAAGCTCATCGAACAGGGCCAGTACTACTATGAAGTAAATCAGATCATCCACCGTCACGCTGCGCAGCTGTTCTCCGTTACGGTGTGGGGCTTGATCGACGGACTGTCCTGGCGTAGTGGCGAAGGCGCTCCGCTGCTGTTCGACGACAACCTGGAGAAGAAGCCGGCGTACATCGGCTACATCGGTGATAGCGCCAACCTTCCCGAGCCGTTGAAGAGCATGAACGCATTCAAGGATGACGCCGTGGGCATCGACTCGGCGCTTCCCGGTACCGTGGCCGAGTCCGGCGCGTCCTCTCCGTGGGAACGTCTTTCGCTGGTCGAGATGACCCCGTCTGCGAATGGCGCCGTTTCCGGCTCGTTCAATGTCTATTGGAAGGACGGCTCTCTGGTCGTCTACGCGGATGTCGCCGATGTCAGCGCGGCGGATGACGACACCGTCACCGTGCGTGTGGGTGACGCCGAGTATACGATCGGCCGCAACGGTGTGACCGGCGGCGAGGGTGTGCAGGCCAACGTCGTTTCGTCTGATGCCGGATACGAAGTCGTGGCCGATATCCCATACACCGGTGCAGAGAAGGACATCGTCGAGATGAACGTCATCGCGACGGATTCCGCCACCACGGAGACCAGCGCGTGGAGCACGAACGACACCGGCGCCGTCACGCTGGCCGAGCCGCTGAGCTACACGGAAGCCGTGAAGGTTCCCGCCGACGCCCAAGCTCCGGTCGTTGACGCCGACCCGTCGGATCCCGTCTGGGCGGAAGCCAACGAGGTTCCCGTGGATAAGGTGACCGCCGCCACGCCTTCCCCCGAGGCGACCGCTACCGCCAAGACCCTGTGGTCGGACGGCAAGCTGTATGTCCTCATGGAAGTGACCGACGCGGACATCGACCTGACCAACTCGAATCCGTGGGAGAAGGACTCCGTGGAGGTATACATCGACCGCGGCAACACCAAGAGCGGCCAGTACACCAACGACATCCAGCAGATTCGCGTGTCCGCCGATGGCGCGGAGCTGAGCTTCGGCTCCGGCGCGTCGGAGGATGTCCAGAAGTCCATGGTCCAGACCGCCGGCACGATCGTCGATGGCGGCTATGTCGTCGAGATGGCCATCGATCTGGGAACGGCTGAGGCCGGCACCTTCGAAGGTGTCGACTTCCAGATCAACGACGCGAAGAACGGTGCCCGAATCGGCATCCGCAACTGGGCCGATCCGACCGGCGCCGGCTATCAGACGGCGTCCCATTGGGGCGTGCTGCGTCTGCTGGCCGATTCCTCCGAAACCGAGACCCCCGGCGGCGAGGAGACCCCTGGGGGGGATACCGACAAGCCTGGCGACGAGAAGCCGCAGCCTTCCGACGATGCTGACAACGACGACAAGATGCCGCAGACCGGTTCCGCGGTCATCGGAGTCGCCGTGGTGGCGTTGCTGCTGGTTGCCGCCGGATGCGGGCTGGTCATCGCTCGGCGTCGATGAGACTTGTACACCCGCCAGCGCACCGAATCGTTTCGGCCCCTGCAAGGCCGGACGACAAGACCGCAAGCGGGTGCACAAGCTGAGAGCGTAAGCGCTCAGTTCCTGTCATTCCATAGGCCATGGCATTGGTGGTGCAAGCCTATGGAATGACTCTTCAATAATTGCGGCGCTTCCTGAAAGCGCCGATGGTACCGACGTTTGTCGTAATGTTTGAGCGTGAAATTCTGGTTTGTTCGTCATAAATGGTGAGCGTGAAATCCCGTCCGGCATGGCCGGACGCGGGGATGCTTGCCTTATGGAAGGCGGACTGGACATGGCCACGAGGAAGCGGCTGGCGAACAGGTTCAGGGCGGAGTACGCCAGGGGAACGAAGAAGCAGAAGGGCGAGGTCCTCGACCGGCTCGTGGCCGTGGGCATGGGCCGGTCCACGGCACGGCGCCTGCTCTCGCAGGCGGTCGGGTCCGAGGAAAGACCGGGGCCGGGCCGCGGCCGCAGACCGAAGTACGGCGAGGAGGCGCAACGACTATTGGAGCGGTTGTGGCTGTTGATGGGCATGCCGTGCGGTCCGTACATGAAGGCGATGCTCGACCAGTGGATCCCCGCGCTCAGGGCCGACGGGGAACTCGACGACGTGGACGGGGACGCGCTCGAGCAGGTGTGCTCGATGAGTGCGTCGACCATCGACCGGCGGCTGCGGCCGCTCAAACGGGCGGCCATGCCCAGGGGCATGTCGCTGACGCGTCCGGCCGGCGAGCATCTGCGCAACTCGGTCCGCATCCGCAAGTGCGCCGACGAGATCGCGCGCCTGCCGGGCCTGGCGGAGGCCGACACGGTCGCGCACTGCGGGCCCAGAGCCAGGGGCGAGTTCGCCAGGACGCTGACGATGGTGGACTACGCGACCAACTGGACCGTGAGCGTCACCGTGCGCAACAACGCCAAGTCCAACATCCGCAGGGCCGTCGACCTGGCGATCCCCCTGTTCCCGTTCCCGGTCACCTGCTTCGACTCCGACAACGGCACGGAGTCCGTCAACGACGAGCTCATCGACTGGCTCCAGCACAAGGACATCGAACAGACCAGGAGCCGCCCGTACAGGAAGGACGACCAGGCCACCGTCGAATCCCGGAACAACCACGTCGTGCGCAGGTTCGCGTTCTACTGGCGCTACGATACCGAGGAGCAGCGCGACCTGCCCGACCGGCTGTGGGCGAAGACCTACCTGCTGCTGAACCTGTTCACCCCGACGCGAAAGCCGGCCCGTATCGAGCAGGGGCGCGACGGGCGCAGGAGGACCGTCTACGACCGGCCCCGCACCCCGTGGGCACGCGTACTGGAATACGATGCGGCCAGCCGCGCCGACGGCGGCCGGGGCTACGTCGACGACGCCACCCGGACGCGCATCGAAAATCTGATCGCCTCCACCAACCCCGCCCGGCTGGGCCGCGAGATCGCCGCCATCCAGGACGAACTCGAACGGCTCAGCCGCGAACGCACCGAAGGCATGGCGCGCCGACAGGGCCTGGACATGGGATACTTGGGAAAGGTGATCGAACGCATGCGCGCCGACGCCGAACAAGACAACAAATAGGAACGCAAGCACCGTTTCGCGCTCACCTTCAATGACGAACGAACAACGGTTTCGCGCTCACCTATTT